>VFQT010004669.1_pt1 | contig 11125 bp, 9 predicted proteins | sample 3512381 | NCBI WGS metagenome assembly VFQT01 (sample SAMN10412376, study PRJNA504923) | tailings metagenome | isolation source: Relicate 2 Philex TSF3 active mining site | place: Philippines: Tuba, Benguet | collected 2017-08-29 | reverse complement strand
CTGGCCTTCCCACGTATCTCTAGCGCCAGAAACCCAAATCATGTAGGTGTAAAGATCAGCAACCGCGCCCGACGGAAGAATTGCGTCATATTTCCCAGCAGGTAAATCGACCTTACGGGCTTGCCAATTGAGTCGTTCTTTAATTCTCTCCTCAATTTTCGCTACAGATACATCTTTGAAATCATGGGTTTCAACACCTTCCCAAGTAGATCGCGAACGTTCGTGCGATTTTCCAGTCATTTCTACTCGACCGATTGGGGAATCGTTACGTAACCGTAAACCACCCTTGGAGCCAACCCAGGTGGTCAAATTTGTATGTTCGGCATAGCCAAATAATTCGATTTTCTCTTTAACTGAATTGGAGAGCATCTCACCTAGATCTGGTGCAAATTTTGAAAATACTTCTGGTCCAGCTGGATTGTGAGATTTGCTCCAATTACCTATTGCTAAATCTTTTGCAAGCGGCGCATAGTCGTCTGCTGGACCTGCAGCTTTTGCTGCGGAAATTGCTTCAGATAGTAGAGAATCAATTTCAGATTCAGAGACATTAGTTCGTGTGACGCCTCCTGTTGACATTACGGTACCTGTGGATACAAAAGCAAGAACGGTAACATTACGTTCCTGAATTACGCCATTAGTTGTTAAAGTACTATTGGCCCAACGTAAATTTGCTTGTGATTTTTCCTTAACGATGACAATGCATTCATCACAATTAGCCTTCTGGAGAATCTTTTCTATTAAATCTTGAGCGGCAATCATTTTCCAGCCTCGGCAACGGTGTTGAGAATATTAACTTTTTCAAAAATGGCAGCAGGACAACCATGACTTACCGCGGCCACTTGCCCGGGTTGAGCTTTGCCACAATTGAATGCGCCGCCAAGCACATAGGTGGAAGGGCCACCAACAACCTTCATCGATCCCCAGAAATCAGTTGTGGTTGCCTGATAGGCGAGATCCTTTACTTGACCGACAATTTTGCCGTTCTTGATTCTATGAAATTGTTGTCCAGTAAATTGAAAGTTATAACGTTGCATATCGATTGACCAAGATTTATCACCTAAAATATAAATTCCATCGTCAATAGAAGAGATCATCTCCTCAAGTTTTGGCCCAGTTGGATTAGATTGCAATGAAACATTTGGCATGCGCTGAATTGGAACATGTGCCGGTGAATCAGCAAAGGCGCAGCCATTACTGCGCTCTTGATTTACTCTGGCAGCAATTCTTCGATCAAGTTGATATCCCACAAGCAGACCATTTTTAACTAGATCCCATTGCTGAGCCGCAACTCCTTCATCATCCCAACCGACTGTACTTAAGCCATGTTCGGTGATGCGATCACCTGTTACATTCATTAGTTCAGTTCCATATTTTAGTTTTCCTAATTTATCTGGAGTCGCAAACGAAGTTCCTGCGTAATTAGCCTCATAACCAATTGCCCGATCAAGCTCAGTCGCATGACCAATTGACTCATGAATAGTTAGCCAGAGATTAGAAGGATGGATTAAAAGATCATATTTTCCTGGAGTAACTGAAGGTGACTTTACTTTCTCATCCAATAGATCTGGAAGTTTTGAAATCTCTTCATCCCAATTCCAGTTCCGGTTATCCATCCACTCCCAGCCATAACCGGCAGGTTGTGCCAAAGTTCGCATTGATTCAAAACCGGCATCGCTAATTGAAATTGCCTCAATCTGGGTCTGCATTCGAACTCGCTGCTGAGTCGTGCTCGTGCCATAAGAATCAGCATAAAATTTCTGCTCTTTAACGTACATAGTGTGAGCATTTGTGTGGTTAACAGACTTAGCCGAAAGCAGTTTTAAGCTTAACTCTTCAATGCGACCTTTTCTCTCAGATTCTGAAAGTGAGAAAGGATCAATCTCGTAGGCCGATACCCAATGTTTATTCTTGTAAACAGGCTCGCCAGTTAAAGATACAAACTCAGTTGATAGTGGTTTAGAAATTTTTGCCATAGCAACTGCTTTTTCAGCTAATCGAGTTGCTACATCAACAGCTAGTTCGGGTGAAGATGCAAAGCCCCAAGCGCCATCAACAATTACTCGTACACCTATGCCGATGACTGTTTCATCACTCTGAGTTTCTGGTTTAGCATCGCGCAATGAAAGCAATCCAGTGCGAGTTCGTTCGATTCTCACGTCGACATGAGATGCACCTAATGTTTTCGCATGATCTATTGCCGCATCAGCAAGATTAGAGAGCGGTAGCGCTAGAAAATCCGCGTCAATCGAATTAACCACAACATAACCTTATAGTCTTTGCCATTCACTTATAACTCGATTGGGGCGCAAGTTGTCGGGCAGAGATCTCTTTGAAATCATGTTTGGCTGCTTCCGTGTTGCAAAGACCGGAACTCTTCGCAGACTTTTTGCCGGCGCATTTATCAGCGCCTTCGGTACCGGTATGACGCTCTCTTTATTATTGGTCTATCTCCATGACATTCGTGGTTTTAGTAATGCATTTGGCGGATTCTTACTTTCCTACATGGCAGTCGTTGCGATTATTTTGACCGGCCCGTCAGGTTGGTTAATCGATCGGATTGGACCAAAGCCCGTGATTATCTTTGGGCTATTTGTAGAAGGTAGCGCGGTTGCAGCCTGGTCGATTGTTGAAAGTAGAGAACATGCAATATTGGTTGGCACTTTAAGTGCAATTGGAACCTTAATGATCTGGCCGGCACAGACTGTAATGATAACTAGATCTACTGATGAAGAAGATCGACAAGGTGCGTTTGCAGTTAATTTCATGATGCTTAATTTAGGAATTGCATTTGGCGGGTTGATTGCCGCATCAATAATTCAAGAAGGCAATTTACGAAGCTTCCAGACTCTTTACCTCGTTGATTCACTCTCATATTTCGGTTACTTGATTATGGTTCTGACCATAAAAGATAAATTCCAAGCAAGCGAAGCTGAATCGAAGAAAACCGGCGCCGGATATCGAGAAGTGCTCAAGGATAAGACCTTTATGAGAATTATCTTGGGTGGATTGGGCTACATCACTTTTGGTTACGCATCCTTGCAGGCCGGATTGGCAATTTTCACTACTCAATATCTAGATCTTTCGCCAAAATGGCTGGGTTTAGTTTTTGCCGCAAACACAATAAGCATTTTCTTTTTACAAGGTTTCATGTTGCGCTGGCTCGAGAGCGTTGTAGATCTTGTTGCGCTACGCCGGGTTGGTTACCTTTGGGGATTTTCTTGGATAATCATCGGAAGTGCCTCGTTAGCATCTGGAGTTACTGCAGGCGTGCTTGTTTCACTTAGCCAAGTCGCCTTTGCTTTTGGTGAAATGATCTGGGCCCCCAAAGCTCCATCAATCGTAAATCGAATTGCACCGGAAGAATTGCGCGGGCGTTACAACTCGGTAATGGCGATGAATTGGAATATTGCAGCAATTATCGGTGCAGCTCTCGTCGGCTTGATGATTGGCCGCGGGCTTTACCTAGAATGGTTAATCTTGATGTTTATCGGATCGGTACTTCCGATAACAATGTTTAGATCCATTCCAGGACTAGACGCTAAAGAACGTGTGAACTCCTAATTAAGAGTGATTACTAAGAGAGTTTGCCAGTTGCTTCAATTAGCGCAGTTTCACCACTAATCAATTTAACTTTTAGTTCATCACCTGATGCGCCTGGGCAAGATAGCGCCCAACCAAATGTCTTTGTGGCGCCAGCAGCCAATGGCTCAAGAGGTGCACCATTAATCTGATTATCGCCATCAAAAATATCAACGCAGGCCCCTGCAGAAGTTGTTCCAGAAACAATAAGGACTGCAAGATCTAGATCAGCTGTTCCACCATTTGTGACAGAAACTTCAAAGCGATTAAAGCTTTGGCCGGGAACTTGTCCAGCAGCAAATTTTCCAGGGGTGAATTTTGTAGGTGAGGAGAGGCGATAAGTCTCGCCAGTTGGAAGTTGAATATCGCTATCGAAGCCACCCTTTGCCTGAGCTTCTAGCTCCTGGTCTTGTACTAATTCCTGCTTATCTTCCTCAGGGACTGCAGCCTCATCGGAACCGCCACACGCGGTTAACGAGAAGAGAAGAGCGAATACGGCAATTAGGCCAAGAAGTGACTTCTTCATATGAATCTCCTGATCTAGAACGAATCTATATAGATAAGTATAACGGTCACGTGTTTGAAGACATCTCGAGAATCAGATACCTTTCCTAGCCTGATGAGCGTTGAAAATACTGAGACCGCCGAAAAGAGCAAAACGCTGGCTGGTCGCTCTCCTGGTCAGATTGCCTGGATGCGCTTTAAGCGGAACAAAGTTGGAGTCGGTGCCGCTCTCGTAAGTCTAACAATTCTTTTGATGTCTGCCTTTGCACCTTTGGTATCAAGAATTCTAGGTATCGATCCGGATACTTTAAATCTAGATATGTTGGATAGCAGCGGAATTCCAACAGCGCCTCGTGGCGGAATGAGTCTGGATCATCCACTTGGTGTTATCCCTGGAACGGGACGAGATCTATTGGCGCAATTGCTTTATGGATCGCGCATCTCCTTCATGATTGCTTTTATCACAACAATCTTGGCGCTCACGATCGGATTATTTGTTGGAATTGCCGGCGGCTATTTGGGTGGCCGAATTGATAACGCCCTTGGTCGCTTTACAGACTTCTTCCTGGCATTCCCTGCCTTTTTTATGATTGTCGCATTGAGCATGCCAGTTATTCAAAGATTACAAAGTTTAGGAATCTTTAAGGGTGAAAATACTGCGCGCATCGTCTTTCTAATTATTTTCTTATCATTCTTTGGTTGGCCAGGTTTTTCGCGATTAATTAGATCGCAAGTTTTAAGTATTAGAGAACGTGATTACATAACTGCTGCGCAAGCCATGGGTGCGCCACGTAAGCGAATTATTCTTAAGGAAATCTTGCCAAATATTTGGGCTCCGATAATTGTTGTTTCTTCGCTCTCGCTACCTGGCTATTTGGCAGCAGAGTCTGTTTACTCTTTCCTAGGTCTTGGAATTCAGCCACCGGCTTCTACTTGGGGAATTTTGCTTTCCAATGCATCACGATTTGTTACCGCAATGCCTAGCTTCTTCATGATTGTTGCTGGTTCGCTCGTGATAGTCGTACTTGCCTTTAACTTGGTGGGTGATGCGCTTCGAGATGCGCTAGATCCTCGTACTGAACGCTGAAATAACCCTAACCCCTCGCTTAACACTCCACACATTTCGTGGTTGACTACGCCTAGGTCTTATTGGGCCTTTTCCAATTCTCTGTTGAAAGGAGTACAGAATGAGCAGAATTACTGCTCGTCGTGCCCTAGCACTTGCCGCATCTGCGGCCCTTGCAGTTTCGGGATTAATTGCAGTTAGCGCACCTGCGCAAGCAGCAACACCGAAGCCAGGTGGAATTTTGTACATGCTAGAGCATGAACCACGTCTAGATCATCTAGATCCAACCCGTATTTACACTGGTCGTGATTTAGCGTTTATGAATTCGTTCCACACTCGTACTTTGGTTGCATACAATCCAGTACCAGGTGATGCTGGCGCGAATTTGATTCCGGATCTAGCTACCAACACAGGTGTGCCAAGCAAGCAAGCAAAAGTTTGGAGCTTCACACTTCGTCCAGGAACAAAGTTTGAAGATGGAACTCCAATTACTTGCGAACATGTTCGCTACGGAGCTTCACGCGTCTTCGCACAGGATGTTCTACCTGGCGGTCCGACATATTTAATCTCTTGGTTGGATATTCCAAAGGATGCAGAAGGTAACTCCATCTACACCGGCCCATATACAGCTACAGCTGAAGGCACAAAGGCATTCAATAAGGCAGTTGCTTGTTCAAAAGACAATCGCACAATTACCTTTACATTGAATAAGTCAATTGCTGACTTCAACTATCTAGCAACATACGGAGTTATCTCTCCAATTCAGAAGAAGAAGGACACTGGCGACAAGTATGACTTGAACCCACAGGCAACTGGTCCTTACAAGATTGTTGAAAATAGCGATACTCAACTACGTATGGTCCGTAACAAGAACTGGTCAAAGGCATCTGACCCTGTCAGAACTCCTTATCCAGACGAAGTAATTATTCTTTACGGTCTTGATGAAGAAGTTATCGATCAGATGATGTTGGAAGATACTCTTCCTTCAGCAATCAACTTCGGTGGCCCACTTCCAACAAACCGCGATAAGTTCTTTGGTAGCAAGAAGTACAAAGACCGTCGTATGAATAACTCTGACCCATATGCTCGTTACTATGCATTTAACGTAAAGAAGATGCCATGTATCGAAGTACGTCAGGCTGTTTATTACGCATGGCCAATCAAGGCACTTCTTGATTATGCAGGTGGCGAGCAGTACGCAGGTTCATATGCAACCGGTGCTATTAGCCCACTTGTAGCTACTGACTTTGCACGTACTGGTGTAGTTGGACCAGGAAGCAAGGACTTTAAGCCAGAAGGAAATATTGAGAAGTCAAAGGCTCTTCTTGAAGCAGCTAAGACCAAGTGCCCAGATAACTATGCCAAGGCAACTCAGACTGGAATCAAGATTGACGTCCGTCAGTCATCTGCTCTAAACGACACAATTCCAATTGTTGAAGCATCATTTGCTAAGGCAGGAATTAAGGTCTCTTGGAACATCATCTCAGTTGCGTACTACTCAACTGTTATGGATCCAGCAAAGCAGAACGACATGTCCGCTTCAGGTTGGGGCGCAGACTGGGCTAACGCATCAACAGTTATCCCTGAGCTCTTCACAACCGCTGGTGGTTTCAATCTGACACAGAATGCTGATGACCCTAATTACAAGGCTTTTGAAGCTAAGGTAAATCAGGCGATGAAGCAGACCGATCGTAAGAAGCAGGCTGAACTTTGGAAGGCGCTAGATAAGGAAGCTGCGGCCAACTTCTGGCACATGCCAACACTCTTTGGTAAGGCTCAAGAGGTATGGGGTTCTGCGCTGCAGAACGTCTTCTTCTGGGTCCCACAGGGTAACCCTGCCTACGGCAAGATCTGGATCAAGCAATAAGTTCCTGATCTAAAAGAAGTAAGGGAGCTCTCAGGGCGTTATGCGCCTTGGGAGCTCCTATCAATTGTTATTCTTTTGCAAGTCAAAACGTGAGTTCTAAGAATCACTTAGAGAAAAAGGGGCCAAGAGAAAAGTGCTTTATTTCGCGCTCCGTCGCTTAGCAATTTCGACGGTAACTCTCTTAGTTGTTTCATTCACTGTTTATCTAATTTTTGCAATTCTGCCATTTGACCCTGCAGCCCTTACTTGTGGTCAAAAATGTAACGACATCATTATTGAAGCAAATCGAATTCGACTCGGTTACGACAAACCGCTACTCGTTCAATACTGGCTCTTCTTATCTGGAATTTTCTTCGGAAGAAGTTACGGGGCAGGTCAAGCTGCATTCGTCTGCCCGGCTCCAAGTTTTGGTTACTCTTTTAATGAAAATGAGTGCGTATCATCGCTTTTGGCCGATGCGCTTCCAATCACAGTAACCCTTGCGCTAGGCGCATTAATCCTTTGGTTAATTATTGGTGTTACTTTGGGAATTTTGGCCGCTAAATTCCGTGGCCGAACTCCAGACACTCTAAGTTCAGTATTCGTTCTTCTAGGTACTTCACTGCCAACTTTCGTAACTGGACTTGTACTTCTAATCTGGGTATCGATTAAGTGGAAGATAGTTCCTCTCTCTATCACCGGATACGTCTCATTCTTGGATAGTCCGTGGGGAGCAATCAAATATTTCATCTTGCCTTGGATAACTCTCGCCATCGCTTACGCAGCTCTTTATACAAGATTCACTCGTGCAGCGATGTTGGAAACCTTAAGCGAGGATTACATACGTACGGCACGTGCTAAGGGTCTAAATGAAAGAACAGTTCTTTTTAAGCACACACTTCGCGCCGTACTAGCGCCAATCACAACTATGGCAGGACTTGATTTTGCTGGATTAATCGGTGGAGCAATCATCACTGAAACTATTTTTAATCTTCCTGGTTTGGGACGACTTACTCTTCGTTCTGTTTACGAATTTGATCTTTCAGTAATTGTTGCCACAACTATCTTGGCAGCCGCCGTTGTGATTATCATGAACTTACTCGTTGATATGTTCTACGCAGTCCTTGATCCTAGGGTGCGTGTGCGATGACAAAATTACTTTCAATTGAAAATCTGCAAGTAGCTTTCCCAACGGATGACGGACTAGTCCAAGCTGTAGATGGAGTCTCATTTGATTTAAATGCTGGTGAAACTGTCGCGGTTGTCGGCGAATCTGGCTCTGGAAAAACTGTAACAAGCCTTTCGGTTATGGGTCTGCATAATCGCAAGTACGCAAAAATATCTGGTTCAATCAAAGTCCAGGATGGCGATAAGACGATTGATGTCGCATCAGCAGATCCAGAAACAACGCGAGGCATGCGTGGCCGAGTTGTCTCGATGATCTTCCAAGATCCAATGTCTTCACTTCATCCATATTTCAAAATTAGCGATCAGCTATCAGAGGCTTACTTAGCTCATAATCCTCGCCAGAAGAAAGCTGCATTGGATAAGGCGATTCAAATGCTCGAGCTCGTTGGAATTCCGCAACCAGAAAAGCGTGTTCACGATTATCCGCACCAATTCTCTGGTGGTATGCGACAACGTGTAATGATTGCAATGGCGCTTATGAATGATCCAAAAGTTTTGATTGCTGATGAACCTACTACTGCACTTGACGTAACCGTGCAGGCTCAGATTTTGGCGCTGCTGCTTGATCTGCAGAAAAAATTAAATATGGGAATTCTCTTGATTACCCATGATCTTGGCGTTGTCGCACAAGTAGCTGATCGAGTAAATGTTATGTATGCCGGAAAGATTGTCGAGAGCGGTGCGGTAGACGATATTTTCTACAAACCTCTTGCCCCTTACACACTGGGATTGCTCCAATCAATTCCTCGACATGAAGATGGCGGTAGCGGCAAGTTGCATGCAATTGCAGGACAGCCACCATCACTAATTAATCTTCCAAAGGGATGTGCGTTTGCTCCTCGCTGTGAATTTAAATCTAAGGTTGCCGGTGGACTCTGTGATTCCAAGATGCCTGACCTAGTAGGTTCAAGAGCTACTCATCTTTCCCGTTGTCATATTGATGAGAGCGACCGAACTTCGCAATTTGCAAAGTTGTTGGTGAAGTAATGTCATCACCGATTTTAGAAATTAAAGGTTTAAAGAAACATTTCCCCGTTCGCAAACGCGGCCTTGCTCGAAAAGGCGAAGAGCAATTAGTTAAGGCTGTCGATGGCATTGATTTTGAACTTTATAAAGGCGAAACACTTGGCTTGGTCGGTGAATCTGGATGTGGCAAGACAACGGCTGGCCGAACCCTTCTAAAGTTAATTGAACCAAGTGATGGGCAGATCATTTTTGAAGGTAGAGATATCTCAAAATTATCACCAAAAGAAATGCGTCCGCTGCGCAGCGAAATGCAGATTATTTTCCAAGATCCGTATTCGGCACTTAATCCACGACAAACTGTCGGCAGCATTGTCGCAGCTCCATTTGAAATTAATGGAATTGAACCTGAAGGTGGCGTAAAAAAAGCTGTTCAAAATTTGATGGAACGCGTTGGCTTGAACCCAGAGCACTACAACCGTTACCCACATGAATTCTCAGGCGGACAACGTCAGCGAATCGGCATCGCACGTGCAATTGCAACCAAACCAAAATTCATTGTTGCCGACGAACCTGTCAGCGCACTTGATGTTTCCATCCAAGCGCAAGTCATCAATTTGCTTGCTGATTTAAGCCGTGAAGATGGCATCGGCGTTATTTTTATTGCCCACGATTTATCTGTGGTTCGACATATCTCTGACCGTGTTGCAGTTATGTATTTAGGAAAGATTGTTGAAATCGGAAAAACTTCCGAAATCTTTAACAATCCAAAGCACCCTTATACAAAGGCTCTGCTATCTGCGGCACCACAACCAGATCCAAGAACTGAGCGAACCAGAAAGCGCATTCTTTTGGAGGGCGATCTACCAAGCCCAATCAATCCGCCAAGTGGTTGCGTTTTCCGTACTCGTTGCTGGAAGGCCACCGATAAGTGCGCAAGCGAAGAACCAATTCTTGTCGCGTCGTCAGGTGTTCGATCAGTTGCTTGCCACTTCCCTGAATAGGAAGTTACTTTGTTCATCGACCTGCAAGTAAACGGTCACTCTGGAATTGATTTCCTAAACGCAACATCTACTGATCAAATCCAAACTGCAACTCGGGCCCTAAAAAGAGAAGGCGTCGCCGGATTCTTAGCATCACTGATTACCAGCGACTTAACTCAATTACAGAAAGCTGCACAGCTCGTCAACGAGGTCGCCGCAAATCAAGGTGCTGATGAAGCAAAAATATTAGGAATTCATATTGAAGGTCCATGTTTATCGCATGAACGTCGAGGCGTACATGCACCAAATTTGTTAAGAAATCCCGAACCAGATTTCATAAGAGAGTTAATCAAAATCCCAAACCTAAAGATGATAACTATGGCTCCAGAACTTCCAGGAGCGATCGATGCAATTAAAGAGATTGCCGCAAATAACATTGTCGTATCTCTAGGCCATACAACCGCAGAACGAGAAATCGCAGAAGCAGCCTTCAATGCTGGAGCTAAAACCGTGACACATCTTTATAACGGAATGCGCAAAGACGGGGGATTAGTTGATGTGGTCTTAGAGCGTGATGACATACATTTTCAAATGATTGTTGACGATATTCACGTTTCAAGAGATTTGGTTAAGAAAGCATGCGATAGAGCAATCGACAGATTAATCATTACAACAGATGCGGTATCTGCTGCTGGTCTTGGCCAAGGGCGACATCGACTTGGCGATATGGAAATTGAAATCAGAAATGGCCGAGCCGAACGCCTCGACGGAACGTTGGCCGGCGGAATTGGAACCTTGGCAAAGTCATTAGAAATCTTGGAAGAACTCGGTTATTCACGCGAGAAGACGCTGCCTGCGGTCACAACTCGTCCGCTCAAACTGATTAACGCTCACCTATAAATAGCGCGTACAATTCGCGATGAAGAGTCGCCCGGATCACTGCGTTACTTAAGAGCCTAATTAACTTTTAAGCACCGAGGAAAGTCCGGACTCCAA
>VFQT010004668.1_pt1 | contig 11126 bp, 13 predicted proteins | sample 3512381 | NCBI WGS metagenome assembly VFQT01 (sample SAMN10412376, study PRJNA504923) | tailings metagenome | isolation source: Relicate 2 Philex TSF3 active mining site | place: Philippines: Tuba, Benguet | collected 2017-08-29 | reverse complement strand
TTCTCGATATTTGGATGCCAGACACTGACGGTATCACTTTATTAAAAGAGTGGGCTCGAGATAATTTGCTAACGATGCCAGTGGTCATGATGTCTGGCCATGCAACCATTGATACGGCAGTTGAAGCAACTCGCATTGGTGCTCTTAATTTTCTGGAAAAGCCAATTGCACTCCAGAAGCTCTTAAAGACAGTCAGCAAAGCCCTTGAGCGCGCCCCCCTGAAAAAGCCAGATGAACTAGAGCCTCAAGTTCAATCGAAGTCAATTGATTTGCCGAAAACCACGAATCAGGACGAATACATTAGTGGAATTGCAAAAAGCTACTACACTCTGCCACTGCGTGAGTCACGTGATCTCTTCGAAAAAGCCTATTTTGAATACCAAATGGTGGTCACGGGCGGTAGCATGACCCGTATTTCAGAGTTCACTGGGCTGGAGCGAACTCATCTCTATCGCAAGCTAAAAGCACTCGGTATTGATGTCACCAAAAAGCAAGAGTAATTGATCCTATATAATCTCAACTCTTGGCCTGGTAGCTCAGTCGGTAGAGCAGAGGACTGAAAATCCTTGTGTCGGTGGTTCGATTCCGCCCCGGGCCACCAAATATAGCAATGAGGCACCCTAGTTTAGCGACTAGGGTGTTTTCATTTCAGCGTAAGCGTAAAAATAATTTACGCTTAGCCCACTTTATTCAATGCTAGTTCCTTTGTTTTCATATGTATAAGGAATTAGACACTGAGAAAACCAAACAACAATCGCTGCCACACGAAAAAAATCTACAGCAGCTAATTTCAGCAACGCCAAATTTAATTTATCTGCGTGATGGCGAAGTTGTTTTATACAAGCGCTCTTCCACACCAATATATCAATGCCGCTTTAAGTTAGCCGATAAGGGTTGGGTTAGGGTCAGCACACACAAAGCCAGCTTAGAGGGCGCTGTAGCAGTTGCCTGTGATTTATACGACGAAGCACGATACAGACAACGATTGGGCTTAGCACACACAACACAAAATTTCGCACACATTGCTGAAGCAACGCTAAAAGAATTGCGACAGCAAATTGATTTGGGAAAAGGAAAGACGGCGTTTCATTCTTATGTCAGTTGTATTGAACGATATTTCATTCCCTACTTTGCGGACAAGTATTTAGAAAAGCTGACGCACACAGACATAACTGAATTTGAAATGTGGCGTAATCGGCAAATGGGCAAGCTGCCAAAAGCTAGCACATTGAATAACTTTTCAAGTGCGTGGAATAGGCTTATAGCCACTGCTGTCAATAAGGGTTGGATTAGCGATAGGACGCCTGTGCCCAAACTCAGTGGCGGTGGCTTAAAAAGCAAACCGCGTCCCGCATTTAGTAGGGAAGAAATTGATTATCTCTGTGAATATATGGTCAAGTGGTCGCAGACAGGCAGATTGGCAGTAGAACGAGAAATGCGCCCCTTACTGCGCGACTATGTTGAGCTGCTGCTGCTAACGGGTATGCGGCACGGCACTGAAGCAATGGGTTTAGAGTGGCGCAATATCGAGTGGCACATACACGAGGGTAAAAAATATTTACGCTTGTGGGTCAGCGGCAAAACAGGTGGGCGTTGGTTGATTGCCAAACATAGGGCTGTAGATGTGCTGCGACGATTACATCAAAGACAAGCGGACATTAAGGATGTTGAATTTGAAATGCTATTGAAAACTAGACTGCCGCATAAGCTATTTCGTTTTAGCGACGGCTATCAGCCACCAAGTTTGAATGGCACATTTAGGCGATTAATGCGCGATAGTAAGTTAGAAAAAAATACTGAAGCGCAGACTAGAACTTTGTATTCTTTGCGCCATACCTACGCAACACTCGAGCTATTAGAAAATAGCACAGACATACACACGCTAGCTAAACAGATGGGCAATAGTGCGGTAATGATTGAACGACATTACAGCAAGCTCACAGCAACAATGGCTGCCGATAAGCTGGCTTAATTAAAGTCTTATTAACAAATTAAATTTAAAAAATTTGTTATCGAAAACTTTGCCAAAATTATGCCTCGATGTGCTGGCTGTATCAAAAAAACAATTTTCAAGTAAGTATTCATTTAGATTTGTATTGGATTGCGGATTATCTAAATAAAAACTTGCTAACTTACCATCAGTTTTCACCACAATCATTCCACCATTAGCAGATAGTTTTCCATCCCAAAGCTTGCGTGGAACCATACCAAAAGCTGTTGCCCTTAAAAAATCACAAATGATTTGCTGATAACTATTTGTATTGCTGAGGTTCAAAGGATTTTTTTTGACAACTATTGATAGTAAATCTTTTACATATTTCTCTCTATTACTTGCCCCGTAATACTCTAATAGAAGATGACTGATAAGAATCTCTAAATTCTTATCTACTAACTGAAGATTTTTCTTGTATGTTTGGTGTGTTGAGCCGTGATATTTTAAAGGGATAGACTTTACAAATTTACCCAACTCTTTAGGTGATGAAAATTGTGTCTCAATTGTTAATGGTGCCTCATAGAGAAAATTAGTTGATTGAGACGCATTTAATAAAGAGGTGGCGCCGCCTAAATTACTTTTAATGCTAAATCCCCTAAGTGTCTTATTGTGAGTATTACTATCAATTATTTCCAATTGAATATCACTTTTTTCGGAGTTTGTTGCCTTAATTTTTGGATTAAAAAATTTAATCCAAAGATCATCAAGCGCATTAAAGCTAAAAGTTGTAGAGGCAGAAGTTTGAATTTGACTGAAAAGACTTTTACCGATCTGCCTAATCTCATTTAATGGGATTGAATTCGTTTTGCCATTAAAGCTTGCTAAAACGAAATCATTTTCTATTTTGAGATTTACAAAATTATTTTGTAAATCAGTGGGTAAGAATATTGTGCTGAGCTTATATTGATTTGAATTTTGATTAGACAACGACTTATCTGCTAAAGCAAAATCTTTATTACCAATTAAGGCGAGTAAAGCATACGCTTCACTCCACTCACCACGATTCATTGTTAGGTTTTGTATCCTGCTCATATGAGGCAGGATACATCAAACTATCAATTTTTAGAACTTTTAATATATTTGATAATTTGTTTGGCAACCTCTTGTATAGCATCAACAGCAACACTATTACCAAGTTGTTTCATTGCTTGACCTTTGGCTACAGGAAATTGAAAATCATCTGGGAACCCCATCATCTTCTTTCCTTGCTCAACGCCCAGTCTCTTTACTTGACCATCTACTAAGTAGGCATCCCAATTTCTTCTATCATCTATGCCCGAACCTTTTCCACCAACTCGAAGAGTAAAGCCAATCTCACGAGAACATTCTCCGCCCCAAACATCAGACATATTAAATTTTAATTCTTTTTTGTCGGGAAATTGAAATGGTTCTTTGTGGCCATCTTCTTTGCGAAAGCCAATAATAAAAATTCTCGGTCGATGCTGTGGGAGTCCATAGTCAGACGCTTTTACAACTTTATAATAAATGTCATACTCAAGCTCAACTTGAAGTATTTGCTTAATTACATCAAATGTTCTACCCGCATCGTGATTTTGTAGATGCCTCACATTTTCTAAAAAGAATGCTTTAGGTCTTTTGGTTCTTAGTATGTCTCTAATATGGAAAAACATATTTCCACGCGACTCGTGTTCCTCGTTGAAGCCCCTTTTGTGTCCAGCTTGTGAAAAAGGCTGACAAGGAAATCCTGCGCAAAGAATATCGTGGTCTGGTATGTCGTTAGGATCAATATTTGTAATGTCATCATTAAACAGAGGGCTGCCAAACATATCTCCACTGAAAATAGCAGGAGATAAGGTCTTAAAGTTCTCTGTATATGTTTTGCGAGCAAAAGGATCTTTTTCAGAGGCAAATACACACTCCCCACCTACTGAATGAAATGCGAGGTGAAAGCCGCCTATGCCAGCGAAAAGATCAATAAACTTAAATTTATTATTTTTAGTTTTGGATGTAGATTTAGCCATATGTTTGTTAATAAATTATATGGTCTTTACGAGCGTAAATTTTTTTTACCCTCACATTGTTGATTCTATAGTTGTCCCATCTTCGTTATGAAGAGATTGCCAACTATATTCGAATATATCGTCTTCATTTTCTTCTCTAATGCGCTGACAAAATCCAAGCGTCATACCAGCTTCAAGTAGGCTTAGTCCGTTATCTTCATAGGGCACACTTACACCTATAACCAACTCAGAATCTGTAAAGAAAACCTCTGCGTCATCTGTTTCTCCCCAAATAGCCGCGTCATAGAGAATTTTTTGCCATTTCTCTATATTTGTTGAGGTTGCCAATTCTTTTCTTATCTTAAGATTTAGTCGTGCGTAATTCATAATCATTTCTCCAATTAAAAATCTTTCTTCACTATACCTTTTGTTTCATTGAGCCGATAGGTCTGCCAGCTTTGCGGGAATATGGAGCTGTAATCGCCTCACTAAATTTTTTGTCAGACGGAAAACGGCCGCGTGCCGCATTCTCTGCGACCATTGCCGCAGTCTTAATCAATCTACTGGCAGCGATGCTCAGCAACTCTTTTCTATCGGCGAGATTGGGGTCATTCAAATCCATATCTCGTTCAATGAATGACTGCGCAGGTATTAAGCGCAGCTCATTGCCAATCTTCCACAACGGCAGCCCTCGCTTGTAAAGCCTTAGTGCTGTCAATCCGTTTTGTAGCGTCTCAATCCGCAGCTTGCTGTTAGATAGTTGGTAAGTGGGCGCAGTTTGTTTTGGCAATGCGGTAGAAAACTGATAGTTGGCTAGCTGTTTGCTCAATTGCTTTAGTGCTTGTGGCAATGTGAGATTCAGTGGCAATTCGGCAACTACTGAATTAACGCCCGCCCAATTGCTGATTTGCTGAGTGTTTGTGCTGTCTAATGTGCCCGTTATCTTTACCGCAGGCAATGGCGCACTAATGCCGTATAGGTGTTTGCCTATCTTTTCCCACCAATCCGCTTCCCTCATTTTGTAAATCGCACCAAAGTCCTTAACCACTTTAGCAACGGCTTTGTGGTCTTTAGGTATTGGATAGGGCGACTTTTGATTGGCTAACTTACGCATTACGGCGTCATAACTTGGACTGGCTTTTAGGTAATCGCAGACTAAGTCGTAGCGTAAATCAGGCTTAACGGAAACGCCACTTTTATCAAAATCTGCGCCTAATGTAATGAGACGGGGGAGTGTTTTGCGTCCTAATGTAGGCATTTAATATTAACAAGTATTTGTCTATTAAGTCGTAATAATAATTCGTGTTAATAAAGACTATCATAGAACTATCGATACGGCAAGCACAGCGTATCCCTCTTTAACAAATAGCAAAGTTTTGTAGTAGCAGTAAAGCAAGCGTCAATATTTTTTACGCTTGTAGCAGGTAGTGCGTGGGCAATTTCGCAAACGCACTTTTATTAACGCCATTTCTATCGAAAGGAAACATTATGGCTAAGTCAGTAAGTAGTAAATCAATTATGTCCGCACAAGCAATCGTTAATAAAGCGGACGCTTTAGTAAAGCAACGCGAACACTTTGAACAAAACGAATACGCACGCAGCAACAAGCGCTTGTATGAAATTTTGGCAGAAGTATTGGCAATGTATGAACAGGCAGCAACTAGCAAAACACTTTTAACTGAAACGATTAAGCAAATGAAAGTGAATTTGGAGGTGTGTAAGGTGCGTGTTCAAACAAATACGCTAGCACTAACACTATTTGTGCGCTATGTATTTCGCACTGATAGGCAGCGTAGTTTGAACTACAGCAGGACTTTACAAGCAGCACTACAGCAGGGCATTAGTGCGGGTCAGTTAGCGCAGTTTATTGAAGATTGCGGCGGCGTAGAACAATGTAAAAAGCGTTTTACAAAGTCAGCGAAAGTGGTGGCAAAAGAAACAACAATTGCTAACACAATGACTTTAGTAGAAGAAACGCTAGCTGACGCAGTAGCAAAGCCGTTAGCAACATTTAAAGTGCCTAACAAGTTTGTCGCGCAGACCTACGACAAAGACTTTGTGTTTGTGATTGGTAAAGCGGACAAGCAGGGCAACATTAAGGCGCTAGGTGCTGTGCCTGCGTATTCAGCAGGTATGACTAAGTGGGCTAAGCAACAAATGGCGCTGTTTTTAAGTCAGCAGCAAGCACAGGCAAAGAAAGAGGCTAATGCTAAGCAGAAAGACGCAGCACTAACGGCAGCAAAGTCCGCAGCAAAAAGCAAAACGCCCACCGAAACGGTAGGCGAATTGTTGGCTGCTTAATTAACTAAATGCTTTTTTGAAACTTGGGTTGGGTGTTGGCGCACTCAACCCACAACATAAGGATAGTGTATATGAATACGAATTACAAGTATCGCCCTAAAACAATTGACGAGTTTGTTTTCGCAACCCCGAAATTGGAAACGCAAATCAAACGCTATGCGGATGGCAAAACAATGCTGCCGTTGGTCTTACACGGCGAGTATGGCACGGGTAAGAGTTTGCTAGCAGAGCTAATCCCAAAAGCGATTGATGGCGACGCAGTATCAATCAACTATGTCAATGCGGAAGAATTGAATAATGCGAAAGAAGTGCGCGATAAGTTCTTTCGTTCTGTTCAATATGACCGCTTATTCAGCACAGATGGGCAAAAGAACAACTACACGGTTGTAGAGGAAGTTAATTTTGATCCTAAAGCAAAAGGTGCGCTGCGTGTTTGTTTGGATGGGATGGCAGAACGCGAGTTGTTTATCTTCACTACTAATGAAGTAGAAAAGATTGACAGGGGCTTGCTGAGTCGGGCAGAAGTAGTGGAAGTGCTGCCTGCGCCGCCTGACCGTTTTTTCAATCGCGCACAGCATATCTTGCGCAGTGAGGGAGTTGATTTAGACGACAGCGTGTTGCGTGATGTGTTGGACACGGTCTATGAAAACGACTATGACAATCGCGCCTACTATCGTGCGTTAGACGAAATTATTGAAGCGTGGCATAGCAATGCGCAACAATAAAACAGCAGCGTAGATTTTTTTGACGCTTAAACTTAAAGCCCGCTTATTGATTTAGGCGGGCTTTTTTTATATCAACTCCACTGCTTTACGAAGCATATCGTCGTTAGCATCCACATAGATAGCAGTGGTAGATACAGATTTATGTCCCATTAGACGCATAAGCACACGCAGACTTGTTCCATTGCTTGCTATGCCTGTGGCATAAGTGCGTCTGCCACTATGCGACGAAGCACCACTAACTCCAGCTTTGCGATACAACCAAAAGAACCACTGCGTTAATGTATTAGCAGAAAACCCTTTTGATTTTTCTGTGTAGAACAACGGCAGAGTTGAATCTTTAGCTCTATAGTGTTTGAGATAAGCAGCAAGCTCTGTTCTTAATTTCTCATTAACAAACACTACTCGTGCTTTGTTGCCCTTAGTTTGGCTCGCAGATAAACGAATCTCACTCTTAATCGTGCCGTCCTCGTTGCGCACATCACAGATTCTCAGCGCAGCAATCTCCCCTACCCGCATACCACTCCAATAGCTAGTCAGTAGCATCGCCCTATTTCTGGTGCTGTATTTTTGTTTTGTGCTGATAAAGCGCAAAACCATATCAATTTCACTTTGGTTCAGTGTTTTTGCTTGTGCCATTTCGTCTCTCCATAAAAGAATTTGTTGTTATTAGTATGTTTTCTTATGCGCAAAATTCCTACCGAAATTCAGCTATAAAAGAGTTTCCATAAATCAATGACTTACAAATTCAAAGTGGGCTGAGATAAGAATTTCGTAATTTTCTTATGTCGCTGTAGTCAATAAGCCACAGCAAAATAAGCCCTACACGCTGTTATTTAAGCGTTTGCTAGCTTGGGAATTAACTGCGGCGAAATTTCGCTTTAAACGAGGAATTAAATTGTTTTAATACGAAAACTTTAAGCAGAGTTAGACTAATACAAATGAATACACAACCAGTTAAAAAATTAATTGAAACAACCGTTGGTTTCAAAAACCGTTGGCAGTTTAAAAGTTTTGCGTGTCGCTTAGAAGCAAACGCCACAGGTGTAATAGTAAAAATGAAAGCAGGTAATCGCTATGCTGGAGAACCTGGTGAAGAATTTGAATTTTCTTATGCGTGTAAATCATTGGATGAAGCTTTGGACTTTGTAAAAAATCTGCCCGACAGGTTTGGTCCAAAGGACTGCAAAAAGTTAGGATTCACTCAAACAAGTTGGGGGATTTATGACTAAACCATTAGAGTTAATTAAAAAAGCACGAGAATCGGCTGAGATGGTGGCATTTCAAAAAAAAGAGCAGATTAGAAAGCCACGACAAGTAGCATCTGCCATCATTAAGCAAGAGCTAACTAAGAATTTATCAGAAGCAGGTGCCGATCTAACAAATCCCGATGTGTTAAAGGTGATAGATTCATACATAAAAATGTATGAACTTATCTCTTGTCCGAGTGATTCACTTAATTTAGAGCACAATGAGAATCTAACTTATCAAGAAATAAATGATTTGTTTCTAGAATGGATTAACGATAGCAGAGAACTGATGAATAGACTACATCCTGCATTTACAAATGCCAATAACCCATAAATGTGAGCTAATAAACTTTTAACTAAAATTTGATGTTAAAAATCAGTTAGTAGCCCTAATTTCTAGCTGCGCAATTTTTTTGACTTACAGAATATTTTCAAGCAGGTGATTTTTGACCTGAGGGCAAGAGTGTATCTAGTCTGTGTTTTAAATCTTGTATGAAAAATAAAAAAGATTGCCCTAAAAAACTAGACAGAGCTAAAGACGAATTAAATTCAATTAGTAGTCCCATATCGACTGCTTTGACGCGTAAAGAATCATCCGACTCCCTATATTTTGCTAAATCACTATTAAAAGATAAAAGTAAAAATATAATTTCGTGCTCACTAAGTCCATTTAGCCAATCGCACCAAGCATCATCACGCTTATCGTCTTTAAACCAATACTCATATAGAAGCACTTGTTCCACATCATTAGGATGTTTATCTAATAAACACTGATGAACTAATTGACGAAACTTAGTTTCATCGGATGGAGCAGCATTCCTTAAAACTGAGTCGCCTGGTATTGAACGCGGTGGCAATCGATCCCAACAAAGAAAAGACCTTTGTAATCGGTCTTTAGAATATTTCAAATCAAATTCATTTGTTGTCTGTCCCCTAGTCGATGATACGGGCATTCCTTCATAATCAAAGAATAGAGTATCTGATTTGAATATCATTTCAATTACCTGTTTATTTGTCTATCTTAATATAGATAGTAATTGAATATTATTGAATGTGTATAGCGAACTGCGTTCGCTAGTGTTTCGTAAGTGCTGCGCACTTACTCACACACTTTCTCTCTTTTTTATTTAAAGTTGATATTTAAGACTTTCGCTAGATTTAATCCACACTGAGCCTTAAGCAACAGGCTCAGTAGTAGTAATGTTCTCTTTCGCTGAGTTATCACCACAACACTTAGGGCATAACCATTTAGGTAAGGGCGGCTTCGCGTTCTCCTTTTATATGCGGCTGAAATGAAGCGCAACAATGACAACAGCATAAGTGGCTACCGTTGTCCTGTTTGAAAGTTGCTGTGTAAGCAGGGCTTTCTCGTGTTGTTATAGCACTATGGGCTATCAACTCTATGCTGATTAATTCTCAATTCAATTAGCTAGCAAAGCTAACGGCGTCCTGTTAAGGATAGTGAATATAAGTCTCTGCTACTGCTCAGAATTTCCATCACTGCGCACACCAATGGCCAGCTTTAGGGCGACATAACAACTGAGTGTCGCTGCTCATTATCAGTAGTAGTAAATGGCATACAGATTGCTCTGCTGTCAAAGTTATTTATATGAGTGATAAGAAATTCAGAATGAAAGTGGCGTTTTATTTGGTAAGACGGGGATTTGAGTTAAATTTCGGTTGTCCTCACTGCTTTGCCGAATTTATTGTTTTATTACACAAACAGAAAAGGACGCACTATGAGCACATTAGCAGCACTCAAACTAACAGCAACTAAAAAGCCAACACAAATACCGCAAGTGCTACAGCGTCGTAATAAGTTAGCAAAGCGTATTTGGGAGCAAATTGAATTAGCCAAAGCAGAGCAAACTGGTAGTCAATTCGTCGTCAGTCGTTTTCGTAGCTATACAGACAAAGAAACAGGTTTGCGAAAACAAATAGAAACACAGAAGCGCATTAAAGCGTGGTGGTTTGTAGGCGATAACGGTAAGCTAGCACTAGCAGTCCGCTATGGGTCAAAAGTATTGGAGTTAGCGAAAGGAAAATTCGCAGTAGAGGTTGGAGCTGCCACTGAATTAGTCTCAACACTACAAGTCATTAAGTCCGCAGTTGAAGCGGGCGAACTAGACGCAGCTATTGACTTTGCGGCTAACAAATTGCGCAGTGGATTTGTTAAATGAAAAAATATAAGTTGTGGGTGCGCATAAGAGGTTCGCAAACCGTATTCACTCTTATATTTGCTCAAAATGGTTTAGCAGCAAAGTCATTAGGCGAAGCGCAGTATGGCGTAGGTAATGTATTGAGTTTTAAAGAGGTGTGAATTGAGTTGCGTAAATACACAATGCGCTTTTATGAATTTGCCACTAAGTCAATCAAACCAAAGCCACCTCTTACGCCCGCGCAAGCTAGAATTAACGCTCTTAAACAAAGTGTTGAAAACAGCCGTCGCCAATTACAAGCAGAGCGTGAAAGACAGCGACGACAGCGTGATGCGGAGAGATTGCGTAAGCAGCTACAGCAACGCTAAACAGAAAATAGCTAATTTGAATCAAACGACGGATTTTCTGTTGGTTAGTAGTGCCATTACAAAATCATTGTTGTGTCGGATAAGAGGCATAGCTAAAATGAGCGTAAATTATTTTTACGCTGCGTGGGACAAAAGCACAGCGCTTACAAAAAACTTTCCCTCTATGCTTTATCTCTTTGATTTTAAGTATCTCTTAGGCGGTCTATCAGAGCTGAAAATCCTTGTGTCGGTGGTTCGATTCCGCCCCGGGCCACCAAGCTCAAACGGTGTAAACCGGTCACATGGTTTACACAATATACCGAGCACATGGTTTACACTTTTACCGCTCACACGCCAAGTACTTTGGGACCAAATGGATTGTCTAAGGCTTGC
>VFQT010004667.1_pt1 | contig 11127 bp, 11 predicted proteins | sample 3512381 | NCBI WGS metagenome assembly VFQT01 (sample SAMN10412376, study PRJNA504923) | tailings metagenome | isolation source: Relicate 2 Philex TSF3 active mining site | place: Philippines: Tuba, Benguet | collected 2017-08-29 | reverse complement strand
CCATACATGACACACAAGCGCTAGTCGAACCAGCCGAACAAGCACGACTCAACCAAGAGCTACAGCGGCATGAACAAATCCGCCAGCATCTCAGCCAACAACAGCTACAAAACGCCAAAGCACACTCACAGATTCAGCTCATCGAGCAACAAATCACCACCCTGCGACTGCAACAACACACGCTCGCAGAATACACGACGGCACTAGCACGCCTCGATCAACCTACTCCGGACTACCAGCAGCTCCTCGATGAGGGACGCCGCATCACACAGCAAATCACCGATTTGCAATTCGATGAAAGCGAAATGCAGGCGGTGCGCACACAAATCCAAGCACTGCGGCCATTTCGGCAACAATACACCGAGCTCCAATCACTCGACCAACAGCTCACATTCATCGAAGCCACGATTACCGAAAAGGCGCACCAAGCGGCAGCCTACCAACACACCATCGCGCAATTACAAGCAACGCTTCAACAGCAACACCAACAGAGCGAGACCTACAAGCAACAGCTCGCAGACACCACATGTAACATGTCGTTGCCGGCAGCGCAGATGCACAAAACGGCTCAAGCCGAATACACACACTACCAAGAGCTCGTCTACGAATACCGCAACAAATTGCGCAATATTCATGATGCCCAAGAACGGCTGGCTGCCCTCAATGACAAAATCCAGGCAGAAAACATCAAGCGCCACCGCTATGATACGCTCCGCACCGCATTTGGACGCAATGGGATCCAAGGCATGATTATCGAAAAATATGCTGTGCCAGCACTTGAAAGCGAAGCAAACCGTATTTTGGCCCAAATGAGCAACAATCAGCTTTATTTGTCGATATCCATGCAACGACAGACCAAGTCCAATACCACCGTCGAACGACTCGACATCGTGGTATCAGACAGCCAAGGGTCACGACAGCTCGAAGCCTTCAGCGGTGGCGAGTCGTTCCGAATTAGTTTCGCACTGCGCATCGCACTGTCGAAGTTGCTCGCACATCGTGCCGGCCGACGCCTCGAAACCCTGATTATCGACGAGGGCTTTGGCACCCAAGATGAAGCTGGACGCGAGCACCTCGTCGACGCAATCAACAGTGTGAGCGCTGAGTTCAAGACCATTTTGGTGATTACCCACATCCAAGAAGTGCGTGACCTATTCCCCGTCCAAATTGCTATTCGCCATGTCGATAACCGTAGCACCTGGGAGATTTTGGCATGAACACTGCTATTGCCAGCATCTTGCCCGCGTTCGTCCATATCCCGGCCCACACCTTCCTGATGGGCACACCCGTCGCCGAGTTGAGTAATCTGGCCCGCCAATACGGTGGCACCCGTGAATCATACCGCGAAGAATCCCCGCAACACGCCGTGCAAGTTGCAGCCTTTGCCATTGGTCAAACACCGATTACTGTGGCAGCATTCGCCCCATTTGTCGCAAACGGAGGCACGCCACCACACCAGTGGGATCAACAATCCACCCAACCACAGCACCCCGTGGTCAATATCACCTGGCCCATGGCCAATGCCTATACGGCATGGCTCAGCACAGTGCTCGGCTTGCCTATGCGACTCCCCTTCGAATCGGAGTGGGAAGCCGCTGCTCGTGGTCAAGATGGACGCCAATTCCCATGGGGCGACACCTGGCGCGCCGACGCTGCCGCAGTCAAAGAATCCGGCTTGCCACTCCCTGCAGTAGGCAACTTCCCCCATGCAGCTAGCCCATGGGGATGCCTCGATATGGCCGGTGGAGTATGGGAATGGACAGCAACGCTCGATGCCTTGTACCCCTATGATGCGCACGACGGCCGCAATGACCCACACCAAGCCGGCCGCCGCATTATCCGCGGTGGCTGTTATGTAAATCCACACGGTTATGCCCGCACAGCATGTCGGTTTCGCATGCAACCAGACATGACCAATCCGTTCCTCGGATTTCGGATTGCGTATTCACTCGAGGCATAACAAATCCCCCAGTACAGAAGCTGTACTGGGGGATTTCACATACCAAGCAGGCTATGCATCAGTGGAATCGCTAGTGGTATCGCTGGATTTCTTGCGTGCACGGCGTGGTTTGGCAGCGGCATCTACCAGAGCTTCATCAGAGTCTGCAGGTGCGTCAGCTTCTGCGACATCCTCACTGTGCGGCACAATTGATGTTTCCGTTGTAGCGGGCGGAGTGTGATGCGCGATAGGATCGCCTGTCCACGGATCAAAGCGCCAACCAGCATGTTCTTGATTGGCAGAGCCAGACTCGGGCTCTTCGGCAATCAAAAACACGGCAGCCAAGTACACGATGGCAGCGACACCCGGGTTGATCAACCCGACAATCACAAAACCACCACGAACAATGACCGAATCGAATCCGAAGTATTGAGCGACTCCGCCACAGACGCCACTAATCAAACGATCAGTACGGCTACGCAGCAAACGACGGGTACGTTCCATATCCTTCCTCCTCACAGTCTTGAGCTTACTCTGCATTGTGACGAATTGCGCAGATGAATGGTTGCATTATGCTGTGGCGCGCACGCGCAAGGCTAATGCTTCCATGCGCGCCACAAACAATTCAATGAAACGTTCTGTGTCGAAGTGGGTTACCAGACGTACATTCGGCTGAGGTCGTGTACGTGGTCGCCACATAGGGGGGAAACTCTGACTCGCGAATCCAGTCACATCTGTGTCACGCGGTTCGTCAGTCGTGTCACCCACATACCCCAGCACGCTTTTGCCCATTGCAAGCTCACTTTGATGCTCAACTTCGATGCGTACCGGTTGCGTAATTGCCAAATCCGGAAATACTGTCAACGCCAGCGCCACCGGATCATTGATGGCACAACCCGCCACTCCAAAACTTGCCCGATGGAACTCCATGTAAAATCGTGTTGCATCAGCAATAAATTGGGTAATCGGTGAATCAATGGCCAACAAACGGTCAATGTGGTGCTGATAGAGCATGACATCTTTGGTGATGTCCCACGGCACCAAGGTCATCGGCATGCCGCTGTGCATCACAATATGGGCGGCATGTGGATCCACAAAAAAGTTGAACTCAGCCAATGACGTCGTATTGCCATCGACACGCACTGCCCCACCCATGATGACCACCTGGGCCACCTGCTGGGCAATCGCAGGGACTTTGCGCAACGCCAAGGCCACATTGGTCAATGGAGCCACCGGCACCAACGCCAATGTATCAGGTTGTGCCGTAATATGGTCTACGATTACATCTACGGCATGAGCACTTGCGGCTGGGGCATCTGATGGGGCAAGTTGGGCATACCCAAGACCACTGAGGCCATGAGTTTCGGGTGCAGTAAATGGCGGACGCAACAGCGGGAAGGGGGCACCTGCATAGACAGGCACAGCACTCGCACCTGCCAACGCCAACACGTTGCGTGCATTATGCCAACCCGCTTCCAGCGTACAATTCCCGCCCGTCACGGTGACGCCACGCAGATCAATTTCTGGTGACGCAATCGCGAGCAAAATCGCAAGTGCATCATCAATGCCGGGATCGGTATCAAGGAGTACAGGCAACGGTTTGGCCGGCATCATTGTCATCATCTTCTTCTTCGTTATGTGCATACACATGCGGAATACCACGAACTCTGCGGCATATTATACCACTGCCCATCATGCCCTTTTTGACAGGCACACTACCATATGTCATAATTGCAAATGTTTGACACGTTGCCAATCTGCATGAGCGGGGTGACTGTGCGCGCCTATCTCGACATCGAAACAACGCATGATGCGCGCATCAGCGTGATTGGCATTTACCGTCACGACCGTGGCACCATACAGCTCATCGACGGTGGCATTACGGATGTCGCGCTCTACGAGGCGCTCGACGGCATCCAGACACTGGTGACATTCAACGGCGCAAGTTTTGATTTGCCACGCATCAACAAACATCTGCGTATCAAGCTCGCCGATGATTTCGCCCATGATGACCTGATGCATATCTGTCGCAAGCGTGGTCTGCGTGGTGGGCTCAAGCACATCGAATCAGTACTCGGGATTGTGCGTGATTCGGCGGGGATACATGGATCAGACGCACCACGTTTATGGCACCGTTTCGAGTATTATCGCGATACACAAGCCCTGAACGTATTACTTGACTACAACCGAGACGATGTCGTCAACTTATATCGCCTCGAAGTCGTCCTTGGGATTTCACCGGCATTCACTGAGAACACCCTAGTGCAGCAGCACTTCATATAAACTTTCGTCATAAGCATGGATGTTATGCAAACTACGCAACCCAAAATTCTGAATCAGCGTTACGAAATCGAAGAAAAAATCGGAGACGGCGGCATGGCTGCAGTCTACCGAGGTCGTGACATTCGTTTGAACCGTGTGGTAGCCATCAAGGTACTCCATGCACATCATGCTTCAGACAGCAACTTTCTGCAACGCTTCAACCACGAAGCTCAAGTAGCCGCCAATCTGCGCCATCCGAGCATCGTTGACATCTACGATGTCGGCAAAGAAGACCGTTTTCACTACATCGTCATGGAATTCGTCGATGGCAGTGACCTCAAAAGTCTCATCCTGCGCTTTCGGCAGATCCCCGTACAACAGGTATTGCAAATCGGAAGCGCCATTGCCGACGGGCTTGATGCGGCGCATCAACTGGGTATGGTACACCGTGATGTCAAACCACAAAACATCATGGTCACACACGATAATACGGCCAAAATCACCGACTTTGGTATCGCCAAAAGTGGCTTATCGACGGCACAAACCGAGACCGGCGTGACGTTCGGCACAGCCGATTACATTTCGCCCGAGCAAGCGCGTGGGCAATCAGCTACTGCACAGTCAGACATTTATGCGCTCGGGGTTACGCTCTACGAAGCGTTGACCGGGCAACTCCCATTCACTGGTGATAGTGCGGTATCGGTGGCAATCCAACACGTCAGTTCCAAGCCACCACCCATTCGCCGCCACAATCCCAACGTCTCACCGGCGCTCGAGCAGCTCATCATGCGTGCCCTTTCCAAAAACCCAGCCGATCGCCCAGCCACGGCCAAGGAGTTTGCACGGTTGTTGCGCGCCCAAGAAGAATCCGAAGTCCGCGATACGACACCATTGCCAGCGCGTCGCAAACCAATCAACAATGGCCGCACAGCCACTTCTATCTCAGGGGGTATCCGTAATTTGCCCCCCAAGCGATCGACCATCACATCGCCACTTCCCTCACGGGCAGGGCGTGAATTTGGTGGCTTTTTGCTGTTGATGTTGTTGTTGACGCTGGCCATGGCAGTCTTGTATGTACTGTTCACAGGCCCACTCAACACCTTGTTGCCCACTGCTGGCGGTAGTACTGCCCCACAAGTCGAAGTTGCAGCCACGCAGATTCCAGCGACAACAGCACCAGCTGTGTCCAACATTACCACGAATGTCGTACCTGATTTGCGCAACCAAAACGAAACGAACGCCCTTGAGCTGGCCGCTCAATCTGGCTACAACGCGGTCGTCGAATCGTCGCAACCATCAGACAGTGTGCCATCAGGGCTAGTCGTTGCTCAACGCCCAGACCCAGGCACTCCGCCGAGTACTGACAACACCATCTACCTGGTACTGAGCAGTGGCGCACAATTGCCCACCATTCCGACGACAGTAGTCGGGCAGAGCATTGATGAGGCATCGCAGGCACTGACCGCGCAAGGGCTGCGTGTCACCGTCATCGAAGAGACGAGCACCGATATGGCGAGCGGGGCGGTCATCCGCACCGAACCAGCCGCCGGCAGCAGCGTAAACCGTGGCGATGCAGTGCGCCTCTATGCCAGTATCGGCGCGAACGTGCGTGTCCCGGATGTGATTGGCATGGGTGAATCTGACGCACAGCAACTCATCCAAAATACAGGGATGGTGCTAGGTGCAATCGACTATCAGGACTGCGACAAGCTGGGTGCCTTGTGTGAAACCACCGCTCCTGGCACGGTAGTCAGCTCTGATCCCGTTGCTGGTGCATTAGTACCCCTTGAGACCATCATCAATCTGGGCGTACGCCAAACCCCCTAGCACTTCGCTACACCACCACACCGTGTTTTCTCGGTTATATCGAACACTCTCATCTTGATTGATCTGCGTGCATGCTTTTTTGTAGTAGACAGAAAGCATGTCAAACTCACAGGAGGGAAGTATGTCCGACACCCTGGCAATCCTCGGCGGCCCCCCCGTACGGAATCAAGCATATCCTCAGTGGCCGGTATGTGATCACGAAGACGAAGCGCAGGTATTGGCAGCGCTACGGAGTGATCAATGGGGCGGATACCCCGAGCCAGGCCCTTTCAACCACCAATTCTGTCAAGAGTTTGCGGCGTTTCAAGGTGCCAAACACGGTATTTTGATGGCCAATGGCACCATTACCATGGAAGTCGCTCTCAAGGCGCTTGACATCGGCTGGGGTGACGAGGTCATCGTGCCAGCACTCACATTTGCCGCCACCGCCTATGCCCCCATGGCGGCTGGCGCGTTGCCCGTGGTCGTTGACATCGAACCACGCAGTTGGGGCATCGACGCCGAGGCCGTCGAAGCCGCCATCACGCCACGGACACGCGCCATCATCCCCGTGCATACTGGGCAGATTGTCTGTGATATGGACGCGCTGACTGCTATTGCACAGAAGTACAACCTGCACATCATCGAAGACTGTGCCCATAGTCACGGCAAACGCTGGCGCGACCAGGGGGTTGGCTGTATTGGCACATTTGGGTCATTTAGCCATCAAAATTCCAAAATCTTGACGGCTGGCGAAGGTGGCACACTGCTCACCGATGACGAACGCTTGGCTCGTCGCGCGCATTCCATCATCGACTGTGGCCGCCCCAAGGATGCAGCCCAACAAGAATACACCTTCGGGTGCAACTATCGCCTCGGCGAATTACATGCCGCACTGTTGACGTCACAAATGAAAAAGTTCACCCGCCAAATGGATGAACGAGCGGCCAACGCCTATTACTTCATGGAGTGTCTCGCACAGGTCCCCGGTGTGCGTGCCTTGCATCTCGACTCACGCATCACGCGCCTGTCGTTTTATCGCTTCATCATCGCCATCGACCCCGAGGCCTTCGGCGGTGCCACCAATCAAACCATCTGTGATGCCCTTGATGCTGAGGGTATCGGTTGCTGGGTAGGCTATGAGGCCATGAGCAACTACACGTTGTTCCAACCTCACCTGTCACGTCTGCCCGTGGCCGTACACTATGCCGAACAGCTTGATACGCGCAAATGGTCGTTCCCCAATGCCGAACGGGCTGCTTTTACCGAACAAATCTACCTCGACGAAGGCATCTTCAGGGCAGGCAAAGCGGGCGTAGACGATTGCATTGAAGCACTGCTCAAACTGCAACGCAACTGCGATAGCCTACGCACACTCCATCAGAAATCCGCATAATGCATCGTTGTAGCAAGGATGTCAGCGTGTGGTGGTATACACCAAACGCTGCATCAGACGCTCGATTTCGGACTGTGGATCAACACACACTCCGCAATGTGCAGGAGCAGTGTAAATAATTGTACTCCGTGGCGCTACCAACCAATGGTAGCGCTCGGCTTGTGGCAAGCGTGCAATGGGGCCAGCCTGCACATCACCGGCAGCGACCGCACAGAACACCTGTAGTTGGGATGCAATGCTCGTCAGGTCGCAGTGCGGATCTAACAGCGACAGTCGTGCGCTGTCACAGTGCGTGATTGCTGCCAAAAAGCGTTTGGTGCGACAGTACAAGACCACACCCACATTGAGTGATTCGCCACGCTCGATACTCGGCATCAAACGAATCAACGCATAATCATACGAGTGTTGCACGGGCACGCTCCACCTCTGCCACAAACACATCAGCTGCAGCTAGACGTTCACTGAGATAATGAATCATCGCGTTTTTGGCTTGCGCAGGCTCTTGCCAACGTCTGCCGAGTGGCCACCATGCTAGCGGGATTGTATCAGCAATATCGGCAATCACCGTACCGGCAAAACAGGCTTGCATGTGCTGATGCACTTGCTCGATATGGGTCGCACGTGGCAATAACACATGATCGCGAATCGCTGCAAACGGTGTCTGGATGCGTTGCTCATAGCCATCCCAGGCATGCATGACATACAAGGCCGCACCATGATCGATGAGGTGCAGCTGTTTGTGCCAAAGCAATAGATTCGTATTGCGCGCAGTACGGTCGATATTGGTTACAAACGCATCAAGCCACACGATTTGTGATGCCAGCACCGGGTCGATTTCGGCAATCAGTGCCCCATCAAACGGCAAAGCACCTGGCAAAAAATCACAACCCACATTGACGCCCGCACTCGCCTGTACCAGGGCTTGCACTTCGCCGTCAGGATCCGAACGGCCCAGCATGGGATCGACGTCGATGAACACCAATTCGGGCATAGGCAAACCACAATGGCGGGCCATGGCCCCCACCACTAATTCGGCCACCAATGCGCCACTGCCTTGCCCGGCTCCTCTGAACTTGACGACGTACATCCCGTCATCGTTGGCTTCAACCAAACCAGGCAATGACCCGCCCTCGCGCAGGGGAGTCACATACCGCGTCGCCTGTACGGTTCGTAGTGTCGACACGTTAGATATTCCCCAACAGCAAATACAACGCACCAGCAACAATGGCAATGCTGACCACAAATTTAAACACCCCAGTAATCACTTTCCACACCAACCACAACACGGCAATTGCGACGACAATGGTAATCAATGAACTCAAATCCATGTCAACCTCCCACTCCATCAATACCTGTGTATAATACCGTATGTTACGCCGTTGTATAGTATGGAGTTGCACTCTGCCATGCAGACCATTGCTGATGCTGTCGTTCAACTCCAGCAATCACGTCACATCCTCTTGCTGAGCATCCAGGCCTACGCCTTGACCACTCCCATCTATGATGCATCACCTGTGTGGCATATTGGTGATGTGTTATGTCATATTGCCTTTTGGGAACACGAGGGCATGCGCTCACTCCACGCACATGCGCGCGGCCAAGCGTACCACACACCAGATTTCAGTGAAACACGCATCGACCAAATCAATCACGTTGCCTATACGACCACACATGATTGGTCGGCCGAACGTATGCTCGCATATGCACACACATGCCGCGCCGGATTCGTCGATGCACTCCATGCCTTCGATGATTCGGCACTAGAGAGCGTCATGCGCTGCCCATGGGATGCCGAGCTGCCAATGCACCGGTTTGTGGCGGCCATGATCGAGCACGAACAAGAACACACCCACGACATACGCAGTCGTCTTGATACTCTCACCACATAAACAAGGAGTCCTTGTGTCTACTACGACCACATTACGTCCCATAGAAATTGCAGTCATTACTGGGGGGCGTCTCGCCTCGACCACTGCCTTTCGCATCGTGTATCCATTGATTCCATTTTTAAGTGACACCTTCGACATCACATTGCAGACAGTTGCCACACTGGTGGCCATCCAGACTGCAGCATCGCTGATTTCGCCAGTAGGGGGGCGTCTTGCCGATCGCTACGGCGAAAAAAGCATGATGTTGCTCGGACTGCTATTGTTTGTCATCGGCGGGGTATTGTGTGGTACTACTGCCACATTTACCGTCTTCCAAATCGGATATTTGCTCATCGGCCTAGGCACAGCGCTGTACCTCCCCTCTGGGCAGAGCTACCTCAGTGCCCGCAGTGCGTATCAGCAACGGGGGCGGATTTTGGGTATTTTCGAGATTGCGTGGGCGATTTCAGCAATCATTGGCGTCGCCCCCCTCATGTATCTGATTGACCAGCAGGCCAGCATTCGCAGCGCCTACCTCATCTTGGTCGGAATTGGGCTGCTCAGCATGGCGATTTTGAGCCGCTTGCCGGCCTCACCAGCACATCACGACACCGCAAGCGAACCCGTACCACTCACTGCCATCATCAGACAACCGGCCGTGTGGTTGTTGCTCCTCTTTCCGTTTTTGACGTTTGGTGGCAATGACCTCTTTTTTGTGACGCAAAGTCAGTGGCTAGCCGATAGTATTGCCGCCGACGAAGCCATGTTGGGGACGTTGTTTGTGGGCATTGGGATCGCCGAGTTGCTCGGATCATCGGCCGTCGTGGCATTTTCGGATCGCATTGGCAAACGACGTTCGGTGATTATTAGTTTCATTGTGACAAGCATCATCTTGGTGGGGATGTCATTCACCCAACAATGGTGGGTGTTGATGGTCTGTATTTTATTGTTTTATCTCATCATCGAATACGCCATTGTCGCCAGCTTCCCGCTGATTTCGGAGGCCATGCCCAATGCCCGGGCAACCATCATGTCGCTGATGTCGGCAGCTGTGGGCGTGGGCAGAATTTTTTCGTCGCTCGGGAGTGCTTGGCTCTACACCAGTGGTGGCATGGTACTCGTAGCCACCACTGCAGCGGTAGCAAGCTGTTTGGGGCTGTGGGCGTTGTCGCGGTCGGCCATTACTCCCAAATTTTGATATGACTTGATATGTGATTAACACGTGTATGATGTGTATGCGTCATACTCAGCACAATACGTCATGTGAAAGGGCTATGCATGCATCATCCACCGCTCATCGGAGCGCAACTGATGTCCGATCATCTGCCACAGCACCTCGATTGGATACTGGCAGATCAACGTGATCTCGAAATCCTCGATATTACGCGACCTCATGTCCTGACCGGCGCCTGGCGCGAGCGTGCGCATCACATCAAGACCATGCTCGACGGCTATACGGGGCGGCTCGGGATTCATGGACCGTTTTATTCGCTCGATATTGCCAGCCCTGACCCAGCCATTCAGGCTGTCGTCCGCGATCGGCTGCTACAAGGCCTCGAGTTCGCACAGATTATTGGCGCCAATCAAATGGTGCTCCACAGCCCATTTATGAACTTTGGCACCGCCATGAGTGCCGTACCAGCCCACACACTCCGTGATACGTGTACTCTGGCACAGCATGTACTGGCACCGGTATTGACCCAAGCAGCCGCCACACAGACGACGATTGTCATCGAAACCATTGTCGATCTAAACCCGAGCATCCTGCGCGCGTTCATTGAATCGTTTGCATCACCGCTCGTGCGCCAGAGCATCGATATTGGGCATGTGCGGATTTGCATGGAACGCGGTGGAGC
>VFQT010004666.1_pt1 | contig 11131 bp, 11 predicted proteins | sample 3512381 | NCBI WGS metagenome assembly VFQT01 (sample SAMN10412376, study PRJNA504923) | tailings metagenome | isolation source: Relicate 2 Philex TSF3 active mining site | place: Philippines: Tuba, Benguet | collected 2017-08-29 | reverse complement strand
GGGCCGCGCAATGACCCTCTCCCTCAATCACCGTCTCAGCAATCTCCCCATAAAGTCCGCCCTGCCCTTCCGCCAGCTCCTGGAGACCGGCCACATCTGTGAGGAAGTCCTCGCCTCTGTCCTCGATGCAGGAGAGCTCTCCGGCGATCGGCACCGTCTCATCGGCTTCGCCGTCGCCTTTCTCCATCTCAGATCCCAGGGCGTGCCGATGCACGACGTCATCCGTATGGCCAGGCATCAGAAACGCCGCATCAACCTTGCCTGGAGCGCCAGTCGTTGGAAAGAAGAGCACGATCGTCTGTCGCGCGTCGAAGCTCTTCAATCCATGAGCCGCGACAACGTCCACTACGACCTCAAACAATACGAGGCCCATCTTCCCGCGCGCTTCGCCGGCTACCTGATCCGCTCGCGTCGCCGTCTCGGGATGGAAGGTTTCCGTCAACGCCATTGCGTCGCCAGCTACCATGAACAGATCCAGTCCGGCGCGGTCGCAATCGCCACCGTCTTCGCTGAGCGCCAGCGCTGGACAGTAACTCTTCAACTCACGGCCAGTGACGAACGCCCGGTGCGCATCAGTCAGATCAGAACACGCCATAATGGCTTGCCTTCCGTTCACGTACGTAGACAAATCCACCACATGCTCGGCATCCCGGTTCCCGAGCCAACCTGCATCGGCGACGGGGAAGACGCGGACCAACGCCTCTATCTGGAGAACCTGCGCCGTCTCATCCCGGTGTTGCGCGCGCTCAACCTCGAGCATGTCACGGTTTCGTTTGACGGGAGCGGCGATAGCGGCTGCATCCACGATGTCGCGTACGTCCCAGATCTCCCGAAAGAAACCATCGACGCAACGACCGTCGAGCATTTGGTCACCGAGGGCCTGCTGAGCGACGGGCGCTGGCACACCGCGGTAGTCTCCCGGCAGGCATCGATGGCGCAGGTCATCGAGCAGCTCACCTACGACTATCTCGAGGAAACGGGCGTCGATTGGTACAACGATGATGGCGGCTACGGCGACCTCACCATCGACGTCGAACGGCAAACCATCTCCGTCAATGTCAACGTTCGCTACACCCGATCCGAACTCGAGCACTCGGCCGACATTGATATCGAATCAGGTCTTGAGCTCTAAGCCTTCCTGTGACCTTTCAAGCACGCCGTAGCATCTCGAGGTGCGTATCAACCATTCCTCGATGCGGTCGTCACGCCCAGTACATACCGGTTAGTAGGATGCCTTGCGCCATCACCATGAAACTTGGTCACCCATTGCCCCAAGCAACAGCCGAGGCGAAAGCATGCGACAGACAATTGTTGTGCTTGTGGCAATGCATGTCGCGATCATCATAACTGCTTTCCCTGTCGCAGCCGAAGGGCGCAAGGGTTCATCATCGGATTCACTGCCCAAAATCCTCCTCGCTCTTGCCCTCGACAACTACCCGAATGCGCGCTGTGGCAATAACCAGCCTTGCGCCCCGGCCACTGCCGAGGAGCGCGAGCGCCCTCCGCTCACCGACGAGCAGGCCCACACCATTGTGACCGCCGCATCAACATCCGCTATTGCCCGACATTGCGGGCTCGATTGGCAACGCCGAAACTTCGAGCCCCTCATGCGCTTTCATCGCGAAACACTCAAACTGTCCGAGCGCCAAATGGCTCTGGTCGGACTGCTGCATGGCATAAGCATGGGGGTTATGGCCGAACCTGTCGCTCGCGGTCCCTGCATCCCGGCGCTTAAGGCCTCTGCCGAGAAGCATATGCTGCTCAAGGAGTGACGGTTGTTCGCGAACGCAGCCCCTGCCCTTTGGCGGTCGTGGCCCCGTAGCTGATTGCTTATTGATCAGGCGATCGGCTTCCTCTTTCCCCCTGTGCTGTCTCCTCTCCGAAACCTGTTGAATAGCCGACCACGGGCCTTATTCGTGCCTATCGTTGCCCTGCCGGTCGTCCGGCGACGCCGCTGCAGCGAGTTTTCCTGCGCCTCCGGCGCGGCGCTTTGCGACCAAACATAAAATATCGGGCACCCACCACGACATTTCGCTTGCGCACCCTGCGACTTCGCGCAGGGACCCGCGCCGCTGAGCTCAAGCCAAATCTCGCGGTCCCCCCAAGATTTTCCGTTTGCACCGGCCTAGGCCCGGCATGGCCTTCGTTGGGCACAAGGCCGCGATGGTCGCGGCTTTCAAACAAACGGAAAGGAAACCTGAACAATGGCGAAAGAACAACCGACCCTCATTCTCTACTCGGTCAAGAACATGGGCCGCAATCGCAAGAGCATCTGGCAGCCGATCGGCGCGGCCTGGCCGCATCAGGACGGCAAGGGCTTCAACATCAGCTTCGACCTGATGCCGATGCAGGGTCAGGACATGGTGCTGCGCGAGCCACTGCCGCCGTTTGAGGACGCACCCGCGAACGCTGATGCGTCCGAACAAGCAACCGCATCTCAGCCCTTGGCCGACGCGGACATGCCCTTCTAGCGCCGCTTCGCGTGAGAGCCTTTCGAGGCTCTCACGCTTCTCTCACCCACACACTGGAGATCGATATGTCCAACTCTGTCGCGCACGAATTCGCCGCCATCCACGATCGGAGCCCCGATGATCTGCCCCCCACGGATGCCTTCGACGAGGATATCCACGCAGTCCTCATGGTCGCTTGCGAGGATTCCCGCTTTCTCCACTATCGCGACCGTCATCGATTGGATTGATGTCCGAATGACGGGAGCCGGCCACCTTGCCATTGCCGGCTTCAATTCGGCCAATCGATCCTTTTGCGCTCGACCGACCAAGTACCTTCGTATTCGGGGCAGGAGGTCGCGGTGAGTCCGCAAGGTCGACAGCAAGAGCATTTTGACGCGCCTTGCTTCTAGGTTTGCCGCCGAGGCCTATCTCAACAACCCTAATCTTCACACAAACGTCACATCTTGCTCCTGGCCATGTTATTACAATACTCTTGTAGAGGATTTCGGATATGTCAGACGATTCATTGAAATCAGAACCGGGAGTCGGTCTTTTTGGGGCAATGGCCGCCGGAGCGGCAGCTGGAGCGCTCACCGGATACCATGTAGAAGCTCTTCTTCTAAAGCCAGGACAGAGTTCAGGCATCCCGGCGATGTTCGCTGGGACAATTCTGGGAGCAGCTCTAGCTGGATTGGTTTGGATTCACGAAGATCCAAATCGTGGACATAGTCGCGCAAGCGAGGCGACTCAGAGGAATTGTGGCGCAGCGAGTTCGCCACTCGCGATGCATGCAGCAAGACTTCAGAAGAAAAGGGCGTCGATTGGCACAGGCCACCTGGAAATCTGAACAAGGACAGGAATCACCTGCCAAGATATCGCCTAAGTCCGTTCATCAACTCCCTGGCGTGATCGTCGATCCACTCACTCGCGTGCTTTACGTGATCGCCGGAATGAGCATCAAGTGTGGATATCGCTGACTCAATATAGCTATGAGCCCATCCGTAAAACGGATACAGGGGATGACCTGGTTGCGAAATCTGATGAACAACGGCGCGCGGTGAATTTCCGAGTGACGGGTTGGCTGCAGATATTGCCCTTATGACAACCGCCTGGAGTAGCGCAGTCGCGCGAGCGTGCCCCAGATGGTGAATGCGCGCATCCGGGTGACTGATCAGCTCGGTCTCTTGGGGATCCAAGTGCTCACGCCACGGCATTCTTGTGCTCCACTAGTCTATGGCAGCCATGCAGAGTGATGCAGCACATCCCCGACCCAACGATTCGGGAGATGGGATCCTGTGCATCGATCTACAAGAGCAGACGTCCGGTAATCTTCAAATCCGCTCCCACATCAGCTGCCGCACATAGGCCTCGCCGCGGCCGGCGACGCTGGCCATCAAGTGCTCGGGCTCATGGCGCTCGAGGATCAGCCCGACCTCGTGATCGAGCAGCAGCTCGTAGAGACCGTCGAGGTTGAAACCGAGAATGGTGACGCGCTTGCCGATGCCTTCCAGAATGATGCCGCCAAGCTCGGGATTGAGCTCGACCTCCACCAGATCGGCATAGGAAAGGCCTTTCCGGTGCCCGTTGTCGAACCGAAAGTCGATGGCAAAGCCGATCTTCCGGTTACTAAAGACCTGGAAGGCCGATTTTACGAAGTTCGGACTCTCGTCGTTAGTCCCCAAGCTCCGCCGCATGGCTGCGAATTCTCCCCTGATACTCGATCAGGGCCTCCTCACGCGCGTCGCGTAGAAGCCCTGCATCAAGCTCTGCTCCACGATCACGTGCCATCCGCTCTGCCACGCGGTTCAACCGACGGCGCCAGGCGCGCAGGCGATCCGCCCGCGTGCTGTCCGCCGCTATCCGACCTTCCACCAGGTCGTGCGCACTGGGACGCGCCGACGAATGTCGCACCGCCTCCCGTACTTCTTTCACATCATCCACATAGAGCCGCACGCGCCGCTTCCCTCTGGAAACGGAAACGTAGAACTGCTCCTGACTCATCGCAGGCACCGATTGCGCGCCCATGGCCACCAGCACCGTATTGACGGTCAGGCCTTGCGCCGAGACGGATGTCGAGCTGTAGCCGTGATCCATAAAGGCGAAAGCGCGCGGCACCACATGGCCGCGCTCGAGCACGGCAGCGCCTTCCTTCGTGAACCGCTCGATGACGTGGAACGAGCCCTTGGTCAGCTCGCCGCCCTCGGCGGCGGGGCAACGCTCGACCATACGCACGCGGTCGCCGACGGCGAATCCGCGCTGCTCGGCCGCATAGACCTCGAAGCGGGCAGCATGGGCGATGGGAATCGCCCGCACCTGCCCCTCGGGGTCGCGGCCAAAGATCTTGCCCTGATCGCTCATCCCCTCGACCGTGAATTCCTCACCAGCCACTACTCCCCGCGCATTCTGCCGAAACCGGACGACAAGGCCGGTTCGATAGCGCGCCGCGTCCATCTTGGCCTCGGCGCTCCAATAAAGATTGCGCAAGAACCGCCAGTCCTGCTCCTCTGTACCGAGCGTACCTTCGCGCTTGAGGGCACTTCTGATGGTTTGGGTCACCTGCTGGCGCTCACGATTTGTCGGCGCCACAACCAGTACTGAATCTCCGGTCTCAAGCGCCTGCACATAATCGGCGGCCAGCCGCTCGATGCGCTGCGCCCCGTCACATTCGACGATAGCCCCCATCGCTTCCAGCTTCTTCCAACCGTCCACCACTTGGCCGCCTTCGATCGACTGCACCGCGGCCTTGTAGTCGCCGCGCTGGCGCACGATCTCGCTGACTTCGGCCAGCGGAAGATGTGCGCGCTCGCGCAGCAGGCGTAGCGCATCGCCACGGCGGACTGGACTGTGCTGGCGTTCATCGCCGCTCAGCACCAACCGCCAGTGACGCTCACCGGCCAGCACGAAGAGTCTGGCCATCGTCTCCATGTCGACGAGTCCCGCCTCGTCCACCCAGATCGCAACACCATTCCCCACCTCGGCCTGCAACTCGCGGCTGGCGATGAGCCGCTGCACCGTCTGCGCGGAAGCGAAGCCTTCCGCCTTCAGTACTTCCGTCGCCGGAATCGTGCTCGCAAAAACGAAGCATTTCTGACCAGCTGCCGCCAGACCGGCGGCCGCTTCGCTCATCAACGTGGTCTTGCCGACGCCCGCGCCGCCGCGCACCACCATCACCCGGTCCTGACTATTCCAGACGTGGCGCACCGCGGCCCGCTGCTGCCCATTGAGCCAATCCGTCTTGATCTCCTGCCTCGGTGCCAGCGGCGCACACCGGTTCCGGCCGGACTTGGCAAAGTCGACGACGAACCGCTCGATCTTGTGGGCCGCTTCCGTGGTAATCCACTTGCGGCCGCCCACCTCGCCGCGGACCACCCCCTGCAGCTCAAGTGCAGCTTTGGCATCGCCTGAGACCAGCGCACCGAACCCACGCCTCAATACCTTGAGCAGCACCGACTTCTCCGATACCGCGCTCTCGCTCTTGAGGGCATCGCCGAGCTCGATCCCCATCAACCAGCGCGCATCCGCCTGCTGGACGGGCGAGAGCCCATGCCGCGCCAATGCAACCACCTTGTCGAGCTGTGACCGCTCGCGCGGCAGCAACCGCGCTTTCCAAATGTCGCGCAGCTGCTCGACGGTCAGTTCCTCGGCTTTGCGCTCGCGCGTCAGACGCGACAGCAGCCGTTTGGCTTCGGCGCTCTGCTCGCTGCCCTCCGCGGCAGCCGCCCGCTCGACGACGTCCCGTCGCTGCGAGAACTTGTCGAGCAGGGCGCGATCGGGCCCGGCCACCTCGAAGAACCGACCATTTCGCTCAATGCCATAGCCGAGGCCCGCCATGCGTTTGGCGAGGGAGGCGTGATACACCGCCTCGAAGTAAAGCGCTTCGCCCTTGATGTCGCCGATCTGCGCGGCCTTCCATCGCTTCTCTGCACCGTCATACGTCAAGTTCATCGCATAGGCATGAATGTGCAAATGCGGGTCGGGTATCCCACCGATCGGACGAGCCGTGTGGTGAAGAAATTCCGCCCACACCATATTGCCCGTCACCCGGTCACTGTCCTTGCCGCGCACCCGCACGCGCGTCTTCATCTCGCGCTCGACCTCCGCCATCGCATCCGCAACGGAGGCTCGTAGAGCGTCGGTGATGCGCTCATCGCCCGTCATGGCGTAGAGCACCGACACGCTCTTCGGCGCGGTGAAGGTGAAATCGAAGCCGGGTACGCGGTCGGCCTTCATGCGCGGCGTCAGCTGCTCGCCGGTAATCGGGTGGCGGTTGTCGATCAGCGCGCAGAAGGTCTTGCGGGTGACATCGCCCGTGAGTCCCAGCCGGGCAGCCGCCTGACCATGCCAGCGGCCGACGACATTCTCTCCCTCACGGTAATAGTCGCCCATGCGCAACGACGTGTCGAAATAGTTGCGCGCAGCCTCTGCATTACGGCTTTTCAGGATGACAAGCATTGAGTGTCCAGTATAATGCAAAGCTGCTGAAATCCCAAGGTAATAAACTGAGTGTACCTCTCCCCTAAGCAGGGCTTAGGTTGCGGCAACGGGGCCGCCAAGCAACTGATTTTCTCAGCAATTCCTGCAACGCCCACCAGCCGCCTGACCCGAGCCGATGGCCTTTGAGAATCTCGAACCCTACCGCGACGAGATTCTGGCCCTGCGCCGCCCGGGGCCGGGCCAGAAGACCCTGCTCGAGATCGCCGATCACCTGAGCGAGAGGCACAAGCTGCGCACCACGCCGGCGACGCTATCGCGCTACATCAATTCCCTAAAGCCAGCAGCTGGTCTGCCTTCGCTCGAGGCCAGTCGCCAGGAGCGCGAGGCGATCGACACCGTCGCCGTGCTCACGGAGGTGCTTGCGGAGTTTCGTGGCCGCTCGGACGAGCAACGCATTGCCATCGAGCATCTGGCTGGACAAGTCGCCATTCAGACCAGAGCGATCGAGGAGCTCGAAAAACAGGTTGCGAAATCAGCAACAGGCGCGAGCGATATCAGCAGCGCGGCGCTACGTTCGATCTGGTGGCGCGCCCTGATCATCAGCTCGCTGGTCGTCGGCGGCATCACAGCGATGATCGCGTACGCTCTCCTGCGCAGCTAGCGCTCAGCGACGTCGGCTTGTCGTTCCGGTTGCGACTGTTCGGCCAGACGTTCTTCGGCAGCCTCCAAGCTTCCGTATAGCTCGTGCCTCGCCATCGACCGCTGGATATCATTGGCCAGCTCAGTCAATGGCCGCCCGTACCAGCCCTCCTCGATGAAGCGAGCGCGGATATCATCAATAGCTGCCGCTAGCGGGCGCTCCTTGACCACACCCCAATTGCGCCTCAACTGCTCGGCAGCCAGACGTTCCAGTTCGCGCTTCTGAGCCTCCGTAAGCATTCCTGCACTCTACCAGACTCGCGCCACACGGTCACCTCCTCGCACCGCCGAGCCCCCCCGGCGACAACCTCGCGTGCCGTCGCAGACACAGGATATGTCGGCCGCCCTTGCTCGGTAAACGCTGCGTCTTCCGTCACCAATGCGATCCTTTGCGCCATTCACCGACGAATGCGATGCGCCATCGACCCTATGCAAGTTACCACTGCTATCTACTCCTGCTCCCCTCCCCCGACCACTTCGCTCCACTGGACTCATACCCACTTGTCCATTCCCCCATCTCCCCATGATCCCTTGTTCCCATGTTCCCATGTTGGGAAGCAATCTCACCATTACTGTCTCACTCCCGACCGGCAGCTCGGAGATCGAGCGCAGTAACTGCCAACAGCGCCAACACCGACACGTGCCGCTCCCACTGGCCTCGTCCCCACTTGTCCATTCCCCCATCTCCCCATGTTCCCATGTAGGGAAGCAATCTCACCATTACTGTCTCACTCCCGACCGGCGATCCGGAGATCGGGTGCAGCAACTGCCGACAGGCGCGAGCACCGGCACGCGTCGCCCCACTTGGCCTCACGCCCACTTTCCCATGTTCCCATCTGGTCATCTGGGTAACTCCGATCATCAGGGCTAATCATCTCGCCAATTCGGGCGTCGATCAGCCCGCACCAGAGTGAGCTAGCGCAAGGTGTGCGCCTAGCATAACAGAATCCCAACAACCCATTTTCACATTTACCCATTTCCCCACTTGGGTGAGTCAAACAATCTTGCTCTCAATCGCTTCTGTATGTGCCCGCCAGTTCTCTCGGGCGAGGTAATCGTCCGAGTTCACCGAGACTCCGGCATCTATCAGCTGCAGTCGAACTCTCGGCGTCACCATCGAGAGAACCACGCCGACACCATTGCAGATACTCTGGGTCCCTCGGCTATTGTTCTTGCCATGTCATGTCCATCGAAAACTCGCTCACGTTTCCCGATTGAGTTCTTCTCTTAGGAGGGGAGGGGGCCAGCATTTGCATTAACTCATTCATTCAACTCATCGCGTTTGACGACGCGTCGACCGTTTGTCACGGCTTATATCGACACGTCTCATTCCCCAGCTCAGCGCAGACGCCCACATGGGAATCTGACCATTTACCCATGTTCACAAAATCCCATTTGGTAGAATGTGTTCTTCAACCAAACGATGGCACCTCTGAATAACTTAACGAAAACACTTGAGCATTTGGGGCAATAGGAACAATATTGTCACAATTCTTACTTGGTGACTTGGGCACTTTCCCAACTGGGTTTTTACACAAGAGACCATCTGGTAATTTGTTAATTCGTTATTGTTGGTAGTTTATGCTGTTAGTGTTTGCGTCTTCAAAGGGAGGGGTCGGAAAATCAACTGCGTGCGCGGCGATTGGTGCTGCGCTCGCAATTGGTGGCGATCGCGTCCTTATCATCGACCTGGACCCAAACCGGACGCTCGAGCGGTGGAGTTCCAAAGTATCACTCAAAAACCTCGACATCAAAGCGGTGTCCACTGCAGACTTCACAGGCGTTATAAACCGCGAACGCGAGGCAGGCCGCTACAATCACATTCTCGTAGACCTCATGGGCAGCCGCGAAGCGACGATGCTCAAAGCTCTGGCACGGGCAGATCTGGTCGTGATCCCAGCACAAACATCCGAGCCTGATTTGCGCGAGGCCCTCGTCATCGTTAGTGATGTGAAAGATGTCTCCGAAACTCGCGGCGCGCCCATTCCGTTCCGATTGCTACTCACCAAGCTCTATCCATTACGAACAAAAGTGACCGATTTCGCTTACGGCGAACTTCAGCACCTAAAGCTTCCCTATTTCAAAACCGCTTTGATTGAACGCACAGCTTATCGGGAGATGTTTCTCACCGGTATCCCCGCCAGCCAGATTGAGCAGGGCAGGGGAGCCGGATCGGAAATCGATGCGCTGATTCGCGAGATCAAATCCATACTTCAAGACAAGGCGCCTGGTGCCCGAGCCAAACGCGAGGGAGCGCTCGCATAGTCATGTCGGGAAAAAAACAAAGCAAGCCTGATATGCGACGCCAGTTTCATCCTCTGAGCGCCGACCTCGATGACGCCACCGAGACGCTCGCGAAACTGAAGGGAATACCGTCTCTCGTCGCACCAGTCACCGGAAACACCGAAGTAGACTCTGACGCCGCTCCTGTCCAGCGCACAGCGCGCGACGAGGATGGCGGTGCGTACATGAAGAACTGGTGCCCTGATTATCTCCACGATGAGCTATCCATCACCTCCATCAAGCGCAAAGTTACCATCAATTATCTGATCCTTGAGGCCTTGCGACACAGCGGTTACACGATTGCCGACAAAGATATGGTTCAGGATGGCCGTCGTCGCCCTAGGAAGCTCGGCTGATGAACGGCTCCGAACTCATCGTCTACGCCGACCCTGAGATCCGCGACGACGACCTGGTGGAAAGACTGGAAGGCGCGCGCGGCACCCCCACCTTCGACATCATGCGCCGTCATCTTCGCGAGGAACAAAAGCATCGAGACTCCCTTCTCTTGCTTACCCCGGTGCAGCGTCGCCGTGCTGAGACGCGGCGGATGCTCCAGCAGGAGAAAATGGAGAACGACGACCGGCACCACATTCACAGCGTCTTGGCGTTGTGCGGTCTGCCGTATCGCGAGCCCAAAGAGGGACAGCGCGACGTCTTCATAAAGCGGTACGGCAAGAACTCCCTCATGGTCCAGGACGGTTACCTCGAGGATCCGACGACAGGCGAAATCGTGCATCAGGGGCTTCCTTATGGCCCGAAGGCGCGCCTCATGCTGCTGCATCTGTGTACGATGGCGATCCGTCAGAAGAGCCCGCAAGTCGAGATCGCCGATAGCCTCAGCGCCTTCATCCGGGATCTCGGTTTCCCCGTCACGGGGGGAAAGAAGGGGACGCTCACTCAATTTAAAGAGCAACTAAACCGTCTCGCTGCGTCCCGAATGCAGATCGGCGTTTGGCAGGGAGATCGCCACACCACGATCAAGACCCAGGCGATTGAATCCTTCGACATGTGGCTGCCGAACAATCCGGATCAACGCATGTTGTGGACGTCGACCTTGACCATGGATCCACGCTTCTACGAGACACTCAAACAGCACGCCTTGCCGGTGGATATCCGTGCGCTCAGGGCATTTTCACAATCAGCGCGTCAGATGGATATCGTTCTTTGGCTGGGCTACCGCCTCAAATCTCTCGACCGCAGATATACAATCACCTGGGACACGCTCCACCTTCAGTTCGGATCCGAGCTGGCACGCGCGAGACGGT
>VFQT010004665.1_pt1 | contig 11132 bp, 7 predicted proteins | sample 3512381 | NCBI WGS metagenome assembly VFQT01 (sample SAMN10412376, study PRJNA504923) | tailings metagenome | isolation source: Relicate 2 Philex TSF3 active mining site | place: Philippines: Tuba, Benguet | collected 2017-08-29 | reverse complement strand
TGTGGCCGGCCATGCGGACTCGGGGTGCGACCCGCACTCAGTCCGCGATCGGCATCCTCGCGACCCCGATCACCTTCGCCATCGTCAGCGGATGGCGTGCGGCGGACTTCTTCCCACCTCTCGAAGCCGCCTACTACGCCACCAACCCGATCGTGATCGGCGCTCTCGGTGCGCAGGTATCGAGCGCGGGAGTGGGCGTGCTTGCCTACGGCGTGTGGCGCGCGCGACGCTCGGGGGTGCAGGGCGTCACCGGCACGGCGCATTCGGCGACATCCACAGCGACCGCTGGCTGGTGGTGGCGCCCGGTAGTGGCCATCGTCGCGGGCACCGCCGTCACGCTCGTGGCCGTGATCTGGGATGGCGGCCAGCACCTCTTCTATCCGTGGGTACTGCTCTACGGACGTCTCTTCGGCTAGCGCCACCTCGGACAGCGGCGCTCAGGCCGCGCCCTCTGGATGCCGGTCAGACGATGTTGCGCTCAGGCCGCAGCTGACCGCTGGCGAACCGCTCGACATCGAGGGGACTCACGTCGATGAAGGGATCGCGCCCGAGGTAGAGGTCGCGCAGGATCTCACCGACCGCCGGTCCTTGCAGGAATCCGTGTCCGGAGAAGCCCGTGGCATAGAGGAATCGAGCCACCTGGCGTGACTCCCCCAGGAGCGCATTGTGGTCGGGCGTGACCTCGTAGAGACCCGCCCAGCCACTGCGCACTCCGAGATCCAGCAGGCCCGGTGCCCGGTGCTCGGCAAGCTCTGCGAGGCGCTCGGGGAAATCCGCATCGCGTCCGATGTCGAAGCCCGGCTCGGTGTCCTTGCGCGAGAAGCCCGTGAGGATGCCGGGCCCTTCGCGGTGCCAGTAGAGGCTGGTCGCGTAGTCGATCGTGAACGCCGTGTCGAAGGGCTCCGCGAGCGGCTCGGTGATGAGGAGCTCGCGCTTGTACGGCGTCACAGGGAGATCGACCCCGACGTACGCCGCGATCTCCGGGGACCAGGCACCCGCGCAGTCGATCACGCATCCCGTTGCCACGTCGCCATCGGTCGTCTGCACCGAGGTGATCTCTCCCGCAGAGGACGAGATCCCAGTCACCTCCACACCGGTGCGCACGGTGGCACCGAGGCGGCGCGCGCCCGTGGCGTAGCCGAGCACCACCGACTCCGGGGTGCAGTGGCCATCGTGTGGCGACCACGCGGCGGCAAGCACGCCCTCGGGGTCGAGCAACGGCGAGAGACGGCATGCTTCGTCGACGTCGACCATGCGCGACTCGACACCCAGCGAGTTCTGCAGGGCGACCGAGGCGGTGAAGAGCTCGACATCCTCGGGCCGGGTGAGCACGAAGAGGTAGCCACTGCGGTGCAGGTCGATCTCCTGGCCCGGTCGCTGCGGGAAGTCGGCGAAGAGGTCGAGTGAGCGCTTGCCCAGCATGATGTTGAGCTCGTCGGAGAAGTTGGCACGGACGCCGCCCGCGGCCTTGGAGGTCGAGCCACCCGAGAGCTCACCACGCTCGACGAGGACGACGCTCACGCCGGCCTCGGCAAGGTGGAAGGCGGCCGACGCTCCCATGACGCCACCGCCTACGACGACGACATCACTGGACTCCGGGAGGCTCACAGGCGGAAGTCGGGATCGAAGGGCAGCTCCGCAACGTCCATCTGGGCCTTCTGCAGCTTGCCGCTGTAGTCCCAGTTCATCGACTGCCAGCGGGTGAACTGGTCGAGCACCCAGATGCCGCTTTGGCGCGAGCCGTTGCCGCTGAGGCCGTTACCGCCGAAGGGCAGGTGCGCCTCAGCTCCGGACGTGGAGTTGTTGACCGAGACCATGCCCGCGGAGATCCCCTGGCGGAAGCGCCACACGGCGTTGGGATCCGAGGTGTAGATGGCGCTCGACAGGCCGTAGCCGTGGCCGTTGGCCAACTCGATGGCCTCGTCGAGCGTGTCGAAGACGCCCATGGTGACGAGTGGGCCGAAGGTCTCCGTGTCGTAGAGAGCGTCACCCGGGCGGACGCCGTCAACGATCGTCGGATGCGCGAACCAGCCCGCATCGGGATCGCCGACGAAGCCCGCGCGCGGATTGCGCGAGGTGATCCGCCCTACGCCTGTCGAGCCGTAGACGGTCTGGTGGTCCTGGACGAGAGCGAGGTGCTTGTCGTGCGTGAGGAGGTACTTCTCGTCGATCATCGGGCCATAGAGGACGCCCGCGAAAGGATCGCCGATGACGGCGTTCTCCACCGCGTGCACGTAGCGCGCGCGCACTTCATCGTAGATGTCGCGATGCACCCACAGGGTGCCGAGCGAGGTGCAGCGCTGGCCCGCGGTGCCAAAACCCGCGAAGAGCGCACCCTCCACCACCAGGTCGATGTTGGCGTCGGGCATGACGACCATGGGGTTCTTGCCACCGAGCTCCAGGCACGGTGACTGCAGGTGGCGACCCGCGAGCTCGGAGAGGCGGCGGCCGACCTCGGTCGATCCCGTGAAGCCGATCTTCTGCACGAGTCGCTTCTGCAGGGCAGCCTCGAGGCCGTCGTACGTCGCCGGGCCGTCAGCGATGACGACCTTGAGCACGTCGCGGGGGACGCCGCCCGCGTAGAAGATCTCGGCCATGGCCTGTGCGATCGCTGCGGTCTGCTCCGCGGGCTTCCACACGATCGTGTTGCCCGTGACCAGCGCCGGAACGATGTACCAGGAGGGGACGGCAGCCGGGAAATTGCCCGCGGTGATGATCATTGCCGTGCCGACAGGCATGCGGAAAGTGAAGAGCTGCTTGTCGGGCATCTCACTCGGCACGGTCTGGCCATAGAGGCGCCGGCCCTCGCCGAGGAAGAAGTCGCACGTGTCGATGACCTCCTGCACGTCACCGAGCGCCTCGGCGTAGACCTTGCCCATCTCGCGCGTGACGAGGCGCGACAGCGACTCCTTGTTCGCCTCGAAGAGGCGCCCGACCTGGGCGATGACGCGGCCACGGAAGGGTGCCGGCACTGCCGCCCACCCCGCCTGTGCCGCGTGCGCTGCCTCGCAGGCGGCGAGGACATCCGCGCTCGTCGCGAGAGGCACCTCGGTGACGACATCATCGAATTGGGCGGGATTGCGGGAGACGTAGGTGGACATGCCCGCATCCTCCCACTCGCTTCGTCAGCACCCGGCCCGAGGGAGGCCGACCCGATCGCCCGGCCCTCTGACAGGCTGGTCCCGTGAGCGAGCAGCGCACCGTCGGCACCGCCATCCTCGAAATGCTGGCTGCGCACGGAGTGGACACGGTCTTCGGCCTGCCCGGCGTGCACAACCTGGCCTTCTGGTCCTCAGAGACTCCGGTGCGGATTGTCGGCGTGCGCCACGAACAGGCCTGCGTCTATGCCGCCGATGGCTACGCCCGAGCCACGGGCCGCCTGGGCGTGGCTCTCACCACGACAGGGCCGGGTGCGATCAATGCACTCGCGGCCTTCGGGGAGGCGGCGGTGAGTGGGGTGCCCGTCCTCCTCGTCTCCAGCGACGTGACGACCGCCCTGCGCTCTCCCGAGGGGCCGCGCGGCATCCTCCACGAGATGGCCGACCAGGCCGCCCCCTTCGCCGCACTCCATCGGCCGGCGCGCACCGTGACCTCCGCCGCCGAGGCACTCACCGCCGTGGCCGAGTCGATCTCGCCAGCGATGTCGCCTCCCCGCGGGCCGGCGTACGTCGGTATCCCCTCCGACATCCTCAACGCGCCCTGGGACGGTCCGCTTCCGCAGACGCCCGCAGCGTTGACCGAACCGGCGGACCCCCCGGAGATCAACGCCTTGGCCGGCCTCGTCGCCGAGTCGGCTCGCGTCGTCATCTGGTCCGGTGGTGGCGTGGCGCAGTGCGGCGAGAAGGGACACGCGGCCGTGCAGGCGCTCGCGGAGCGGCTCGGTGCCCCCGTCGTCACGACATACGCCGGCCGCGGAGTCATGGCGGGGCACCCGCTCGCCATCGAGACCTCCACGCACGAGCCCGAAGTCGAGGCGCTCATCGGGAGCGCCGACCTCCTGCTCGCCATCGGCAGCGGATTCGACGCCATGCATACCAAGAACTGGAAGATGGCCATGCCCGCGCGGACGGCCGCGATCTCCCTCGGGGCGGAGATCGGCCGCACCATCGACTGGGATGTCCTCGTCCAAGCCGATCTGGTGTCGGCGGTCGACGCCCTGCTCCTCCACTTGCCCGCCGACGCACGGCAACCCTGGGCGCCGACCGACCTGCGCGATCGGGTGCAGGCCCGTCTGCGCACTGACGAGCGCACGCTTCCGGCAGTCGAGTTCGTCTCGGCGGTCGACTCCTGGCCCGAGCACGGCGTCATCGTCACCGACATGTGCATTCCCGGCTACTGGACGAGCAGCCACGGCCGCCAGCCCCGGCCGCGGCGTCTGCTCAATCCGGTCGGCTGGGGCACGTTGGGGTACGCACTGCCGGCTGCCATCGGTCCGGCCGCCGCCGGCCTGCCCACGCTGGCGGTGTGCGGCGACGGCGGGCCGATGTTCGCGCTCGGAGAACTCGCCTCCCTGGTGCAGGAGCAGTTGCCCGTGACTCTGCTCGTCGTCGACGACGGCGGCTACGGGATGCTGCGCTTCGACCAGCAGGTCTTCGGGCATCCGGAGCGCGGTGTCGACCTCGTCACCCCCGACTGGCAGATGCTCGCCGGATCCTTTGGCATCGCCTTCGCGGAGGTGGGCGACGCGGACGAGCTGCGCACAGCGCTCGCTGATGCAGCCGCCCGACCTGGGCCCACGCTCATCCTGCAGCGCACGCTCTTCTACCCACCGGCGTCGACGAGCCCCCGCTGGTTCGAGTCGGCTGTCGGTCCGCGCGAGACCGCCTAGCCGCGCCCAGTCGAGCCCCGCCATCATCGCGCAGGAGCCGCGTGGGCAGACGCCCTGAGTGAGCAATTGTGCGGCTCAGTATCGATTTCACTCGTAGTCAGCCGCACAATGGCCTGCTTTCCCTGTGGATAGCGCTGACGCGAGCGACGTCTTATGGCGCATCCTGCCCGGGTGCCAGGTGACATCGACGCGCTTCGAGAGATAGCTCGACCACGCCAGGGGGTTGTGTCGCGTGCTGAGGCACTCGCGGCCGGCTTCTCGCACCACGCCATTAGTCACCGACTGAGATCTGGCATGTGGGCCCGGTCGGGACGTGCGTTGATCATCCGCGATGTCCACAACCGTGGCGACCGCGCGACAGCATGGATTCTTCATGTGCACGCGGGGCCTCACTCCCTGGTCAGCGGTCCCCTGGCCCTTCGCCTTCAAGGGTGGGCCGTCGTTGGAGAGGATCACCTGGTGGTGAATCACTCCGACGTTCGCGCTGACATCGACCTAGACCTGCGCATCCTGCGCAGAAGCTCATCCGGAACCACTCGGTTGGCGGGACATCCGCCGCTCGTACCCAAACTCGAAGCCCTGGCCGACACACTCACCAGCCGCTCTTACCCAGCGTCACGCGACCTCCTCGACCACGCGCTACAGAAGCGATGGATCACCTCCTCCGATCTTGACCGCATCATCGCGGAGCGTTCAGGGCCTGGCAGGCGCGGCCAGCGGCGACTGAGCGAACTCCGCGACCGCGCCGCATCGGGCTCACGTTCCGAGGCCGAACAGCGAATGGGCCACCTTCTCGCGCGCACAGTCGGCAACTGGATCTGCAACTATCCCGTCCTTGGCGAGCACGGGCAGGTCCTCGCTGAGATTGACTTCGCCGACCCCGAACTGAAGATCGCCATTGAGGTGGACGGGCGGGCGTTCCACTCGGATCGCCGCTCCTTCGAGCGGGACCGCGAACGCCAGAACATGCTGGTCATCCGGGGTTGGATCGTGCTCCGCTTCACCTGGGAGCGTCTGGTCAACGACCCCGAGGGAGTGCTTGCCGAAGTCGCGTCGGTGCTTGTCAGCCGAGTGAGCGCGTGACGCGCCGACCCGCCTCCCTGCACCACCTCTTGCCGCAGAAGCGACAATTGTGCGGCTCAGTGTCGACGAAACTCGCACTCAGCCGCACAATCAGCGCGAACTCACCTAGCCCTTGCGGCCGATGATGAGATCGGCGACCAGGCCAGTCCATCCTGTCTGGTGCGAGGCGCCGAGCCCGGCGCCGTTGTCACCGTGGAAGTACTCGTAGAACAGCGGGTCATGCCAGCGAGGATCCTTCTGGAATCGCTCGGAGCCGCCGAACACCGGTCGGGTGCCCTCGGGTGTCTCCTCGAAGACCGAGATGAGCCGCCGCCGGATCTCCGCTGCGACCTCCTGGAGGTTCATCATCACGCCGCTGCCCGTGGGGCACTCGACGGTGAAGTCATCGCCCAGATAGAGGTAGTAGCGCTCAAGCGCCTCGATCACGAGATGGTTGATGGGGAACCACACTGGCCCGCGCCAATTGGAGTTGCCGCCGTAGATCGGCGTCGTGGACTCCGCTGGCTCGTAGTCGATGCCGTACTCCTGACCGTCGACATTGATCTGGTACGGCGCTCCCTCGAGTCGCTTCGACACCGAACGCAGGCCGTGCGGCGACAGCATCGAGTCCTCGCTCAGCACTTCGAGCAGCACGCGTCGGAGGCGGTCGGGATCGACCACGGTGAGAAGAGCCTTGTTGCCTGAATCATCATGGCGCATCTGGAGGAAGCCGGTGCTGTGGTCGTTGTCGTTCACATCCTGGCCGATGTCGCGACGTCGGAGGAAGTCTGCGAGGCGTTGCCGATAACGCGGGGAGGACGCGAATCGTGATCCCTGGTCGATGAAGGCCCCCGCGAGTACCGGAATGACGCCGACGAGCGAGCGCACCCGGATCGGCTCGCGGCTGCCATCGGGCCGTACAAGCTGGTCGTAGAAGAAGCCATCCTCGGCATTGAAGAGCCCGACATCTGCCATGCCATCGGTGATGGTGGCGAAGTGCTCGAGGAACTTCAAGGCCATGGGCGCGTAGGCATCGTCATGCGGGGCGAGACGAATGGCCATGCGCAGCATCATGAGCGCATAGAACGCCATCCACGACGTGCCATCCGCCTGCTCGATGACGTAGCCCTCAGGCAGATGCGATCGGTCGATGGGGCCGATGTTGTCCAGACCGAGGAATCCGCCCTCGAAGACGTTGTTGCCCTCGCGATCGACCTTGTTGACCCACCAGGTGAAGTTGATGAGCAGCTTCTGGAAGACACGCGCGAGGAAGTCGACGTCGCGCGAGCCATCGATCTCGAAGACGCGGATCGCCGCCCAGGCATGCACGGGCGGGTTGACATCGTCGAAGTTCCACTCGTACGCCGGCAGCGCCCCGCTGGGGTGCATGTACCACTCGCGCAGCATGAGCAGGAGCTGGTACTTCGCGTACTCGGCATCGATGTGCGAGAAGACCACGGTGTGGAACGCCAAGTCCCATGCGGCGAACCAGGGGTACTCCCACGAGTCGGGCATGGACATGACGTCGTAGGCATCGAGGTTGCGCCAGCGGCCATTGCGACTCAGGGCGTGGCCCGGAGGGGGTGGCGGCTCCGTGGGATCGCCGTCGAGCCATCGGGATACGTCGTACCGGAAGAACTGCTTGCACCAGATCATGCCGGCGAAGGCCCGGCGCATGATGTCGGCCCGATCAGCCGAGGCATCCGATGGCGCCAAGGCTGCGTAGAACTCATCGGCTTCCCGCTGACGCAAGGCCATGAGGTCGTCGAAGCGGGATCCTGACCAGCCCGGGTCGGGGTGATCGCCCTCGCTCGGCGACCACAGGCGAAGGCGAACCTCGACAGTCTCGCCCGCGGGGACCGTGAGCGTGTAGTGCCAGGCGCACTTCGTGCCCTGATGATCGGGGTTGACCGTCGCGGCACCGTGGACGACGTAGTCATTGATGCCGTCCTTGGGATAGGGGCGGTCCAGTGGCGTGCCGTACACCCGCTCGGTGTTCGTGCGGTTGTCGCAGAAGAGCGCCTCCGGTGCGCTGCCATCTGAAGCGTGGGCGGCATCAAGGTGATACGTGCCGAGACGCCAGTGGTCCGCGACGATGCTGCCGGCATCGAGCGCGAACTGGGGCACAGGACGACCCTTGCCCCACGACCACGTTTCGCGGAAGATCGCCGTGGGCAGCAGGTGCAGCGTGTCGGCGTCCGGCCCGCAATTGGTGACGCGAATGCGAATCGACGTATCGGTCGGATCGTTCTTCGCGTAGGCGACGTCGATGATCCAGTAGCGGTCGTCGTCGAAGACTCCCGTGTCCAGCAGTTCGAACTCCGGATCCTGGCGTGTGCGAGCACCATTGACGGACACGAGCTCGTCGTAGGGGAACGCCGCTTGCGGATAGTGGTAATGAGCGCGCAGCCACGCGTGCGATGGAGTCGCGTCGTCGTACCACCAGTACTCCTTGGCGTCCTCCCCGTGATTGCCCTGCCAGCCGTCGAGGCCGAAGAAGCGCTCCTTGAGGTGGCTGTCACGCCCGTTCCACATCGCGAGAGAGAAGGCGAGGTCCTGGTGCAGATCGCAGAAGCCGAGGATGCCGTCCTCGCTCCAGCGGAAGGTCCGCGAGCCCGCCTGGTCGTAGGGCAGGTAGCGCCAGGCATCTCCGTCATCGGAGTAGTCCTCGCGCACGGTGCCCCACGCGCGCTCCGCGAGGTAGGGGCCCCAGAGGTACCAGGGTCCGGCCTCCTCCGGTCCGAATCGGTAGTCACCGCAGTCAGCAATACGGCCGCGCTCAGCATTCACCCTCCGATCCTGCCCTGCCCCGGGGTAGCGTGGGCCCTCGACCTGTAGGAACTGCCCAGGCCGCACCTCCCGGGAGAGACATGACCCGCCGCTTCACCGTCGTCGCGACATTGATCGCTGCCCTCGCCCTGGGGGCCGGCGTGGGCTCGGCGAACGCCGCTCCGCTGCCCGGAGACCTCCCGCTCGTCTACGGCGACCACGGAGACACGATCCACAAGGCGCACTACCGCCTGGACTGGCTCGGCTACGACCTGCGCACGAAGGAGATGGACAACGACTTCTTCGGGCGCTCGACCAAGGCCGCCGTGAAGCAGTTCCAGCGCAAGTTCTTCCTGCCGATCAACGGCAAGCTCAACAAGGACACGTGGAAGATGCTCGACAAGGTGGGTAACCACGTCGGAGACCTCCCCAAGTCCTGCCTCAGAGAGCGCCAAGTCATGTGCATCGACAAGACGGCGAAGCTGCTGCGCTACGTCCTCAAGGGCAAGGTGGTGCAGACCCTCGACGTGCGCTTCGGAGTGCCCGGTCTCGAGACGCCCACGGGGAGTTATCGCGTCTACTACAAGGACCGATACGCGACCTCAGGCATCAACGGGCCCGATGCTCCGCGCGCCCCGATGCCCTACGCGCTCTTCTTCAACGGCGACATCGCCGTCCACTACTCGCCCACGTTCGCCGCGAGCGGCTACTACCCCGGCGGTGGATCGCACGGGTGCGTCAACGTCGCCGACCTCAAGGGCGTCTCGTGGCTCTTCGACCAGATCCCGGTCGGCACTCTCGTGCACGTCTACTGGGGCTAGTCGCCCGTGCCCCAGCACCCACCCCAGCGCGTCGTCCTGCTCGGCTATGGCCTGGCCGGCCGCGTCTTCCACGCTCCACTCATCGGGGCCGAGCCAGATCTTGAGCTCATCGGCGTCGTCACATCCGACCCGGAGCGCCAAGCCCAGGTGCGCGCCGACCTGCCCGGAGTCGCCATCCTCGACACGGCGGATCAGGCGTGGACCAGCGGAGCGGATGTCGCTGTCATCGCCACAGCCAACTCAGCCCACGTGCCGCAGGCCACGGCAGCACTGACAGCCGGCATGCACGTCGTCGTCGACAAGCCGCTGGCGGGTTCCGCGAGCGAAGCACAGGCACTAATCGATCTGGCCACCTCACAGGATCGCCAACTGCACGTCTTCCAGAATCGGCGTTGGGACTCTGAGATCCTCACCGCCCGTCGCGCCATCGACGAGGGGCTGATCGGCACGCCGCACCGCCTCGAGTCACGCTTCGAGCGCTGGCGACCAACGCCCAAGGGCGGTTGGCGCGAGGAGGGTCCCGACGAGGACCTCCCCGGGCTGCTCTATGACCTCGGTGCGCACCTGGTCGACCAGGCCCTGCACCTGCTCGGCCCCGTCCATCGCGTGTTCGCGAGCGTGCGCCGGGTCCGACCCGCAGTGACCGCCGACGACGACACGCAGGTGGTGCTCGAGCACGTCTCGGGAGCGATCAGCATCCTCAGCGTCAGCGCGGCATCGGCGTTCGCGGGCCCGCGCTTGCGGCTGCTCGGCACGGGCGGCGGGCTATGGATCGACAGTCTCGACACCCAGGAGGACGCTCTCCGCGGCGGCCGCAGGCCGGGCGAGCCCGACTGGGGGCTGGAGGCAGACGATGCACTCATCGTGACGGGCACTGAGCCACCTCGGTCCATCACGCGCGCCCGAGGCGAGTGGCCCGCGTACTACCGCGGTGTCGCAGCATCACTGCGTGGCGCGGCCCCTCAGCCCGTCGATCCCCTGGATGTGGTGCAGGACCTGAGGGTCATCGAAGCCGCGCGCGCATCAGGCCGCCAGGGCGTGGCCATCGAACTCGATCCCCCCGCGGGCCACGTCGGCTAGTTCGCTGCGCTGTCGCAACTAGCTGGCCGCGCTGTCGCAACTAGCTGGCCGCGCTATCGCGCAGCAAGCCTGCCGGATCTTCCAACAGGGTGTTGAAGGCAACCTCCGACGCACCGACCAGCGTCGCATCCCCCCCGAGCTGCGATGAGGTGACGCGCACCTGCTGGCGTGCGGCGGGTAGGGCACTACCGAGTTGGGCCAGCACTCGGTCACCCGCAACGGCGTAGACCGCTCCCAGGTGACCGCCCAGCACGATGGACTCCGGATTGAGCATGTTCACGAGGTTGACCAGGCCGATGCCCAACCAGTCGGCCACACGCGCAAAGGCTTCGAGCGCGACCTCATCACCTTGCTCGGCCGCAGCGAGGAGACCGTCCAGACCGCCGGACGCCGCGTCTCCCGCGGCGCGTGCGAGTGCCGCGAAACCGATCTCCGTCTCCCAGCAGCCCTGGGCACCGCAGCGGCAGGTGTGGCCTGTCGGATTGACCCGCATGTGCCCCACCTCGCCCCCGTAGCCACCTGCGCCCACCAGCGCGCGGCCATCGACGAATACGCCACCACCGACACCGATA
>VFQT010004664.1_pt1 | contig 11133 bp, 6 predicted proteins | sample 3512381 | NCBI WGS metagenome assembly VFQT01 (sample SAMN10412376, study PRJNA504923) | tailings metagenome | isolation source: Relicate 2 Philex TSF3 active mining site | place: Philippines: Tuba, Benguet | collected 2017-08-29 | reverse complement strand
CCGTCGGCGGAGAACTTCAGGCCATCGACCTCGACGAGCGAGCGCGTGCGCGCGTCCCACTCGCAGGGGATGACGGTGAACATCCACTTGCGGAGCTGCTTGCCGTTGAGGTGCGAGGGGGTGCGGACGAGGATCTCGTTCCAGCCGGCCTTGAGCTGCACCTTCTGGGGCGGGCGGTTGAACCAGGACGCGTCCGTCCAAGGCACGCCCGCCTGCTGCTTGTTGGAGAGGCCCCCCATGTCCCATTTGGCCGGGGCGGGGACGACGGTCCCATTGAGGCGGACCTCCGAGCCGGGCGGGTTCCACTGGCCGTTCACGAACACGTGCTCGGCGCGCGGGGTATCGCTCGTCGAGGGGGCGTTGAAGCCGATGGCGAGGCCGACCTGGCGGGGGCGGTCGCTGTGGATGTACGTCCGCGCCCACGCGAGGGTCGGCTTCTTGGAGAGGGGCAGCCAGGAGGGCAGCTCATGCCAATGGTGGTTGAGGTAGAGCGTGCCGCCCCAGGCCTCGGTTGCCTTGGACCAGTCGCCGGGCGCCTTGGCCTCGGGCTCGGTGGTCACGACCTTCCACGGGATATGGGCGCCGCGCAGGAAGGGGAAGGGCTCGCCCGCCGCGAGGACCGTCGCGCGCTGGGCCGAGAGGCGAGCCTCGAGGTCGAGGTAGGCCGCCCGCTCGGGCTGGTCGGGACGGGGCGGCTTGGCGTAGAACTCCTTGCGGTCCTTGGCCACGCCCCGCCAGGCCGACTCGGCGAAGGCTACGGTCACGGGCCAGGTCGGCGAGATGCGGTTGGTCAGGTTCTCGTCGTTGATCACATGGTCGGGCCAGTGGCACAGGATGGCGCCGAGGGCCTTGCCGTCCGTCGCGGGCCGGGCGGCGAGCTGGACGAACATCTGGTTGGCCGCCTCCGAGGGGTCCATGTGGTTGGTGTAGACGTAGCGCGAGTCGATGTAGGGGTTGCCCTTGGGCGGCGCGGCCTTGGCCCAGAGCTGGTAGACGACGTCGTCGCCGGGGATGCCGCCACCCGGGCGCCAGAGGACGGGCACCTTGCCGTGCTTGCGGACGTGACCGACCATCTCGGGCAGGAAGGACTTCATGCGGATGGCGACCTCGTCGGACCCGAGGTGGAAATACTTGCTGGGGAAGAGCGGCACCCAGTCGTCGATCTCCGACTTCAGGACCGCGACGCCCTCGGGCGTCTGCATGTCGAGACCGAGGCCCTTCTTGAAGTAGGTCGAGTGGCCGGGCATGTCCATCTCCGGGATGACCTCGATGCCGCGGGCGGCGGCGAAGGCCACCAGGTCCTTGACCTCGGCGACGCTGTATTGCCCGTTGGGCTTGCGGTCGCGGGACTTCGGGTCGTTGAGCCCGGGATTGCGCCGGGTCTCCACGCGCCAGCCGTGGTAGTCGGTCAGGTGCCAGTGGAAGGTGTTGAGCTTGTAGCGCGCCATCAGGTCGACCTGGCGCTTGATCGCGCCGAGCGATTGGAAGTTGCGGCCGACATCGTGCATCAGGCCGCGGATGGGGAAGGCGGGCCAGTCGCGGACGCTCGCGGCCGCCACCTTGCCCCCGCGCGTCAGCTGGGCGAGGGTCGCGCGGGCGTGGAGGACGCCCCGGTCCGTGTTCGCGCGGATGCGGATGCCCGAGGCCGAGACCTGCAGCTCGTAGGCCTCGTCGGCGCCGGTCGGGGCGGCGACGGCGCCCGCCTTGACCTCGACCGTCTCCCTGAGGCCGGCGGCGGCGAGCTCGCCCGAGCCCCAGGTGATCTCCTGCGGCAGCGGCAGCAGCGCGGGCTTGTCGGCCGCGAGGGCGGCGACGGGAAGGGCGAGCAGGGAAAGCAGGCGCATGGGCGGACAGTTGGGACTGCCCGGGCCTTGGCAAGGTTCCCCCTTTCGGGTGGGACAAAAAGTTGTCCACCTCAGCGGCGGTCCAGGCTCCGGTAGTGGATGGCCTCCAGCAGGTGGGCCGTCGAGATGCGCGCCTCGCCGGCGAGGTCCGCCAGCGTGCGCGCGACCTTGAGGACCCGGTCGTAGGCGCGCGCGGACAGGCCGAGCCTCTCCATCGCCTGCTGGAGCAGGTCGCCCTGCGCCCGCTCGAGCTCGGCATGCGCGCGCAGCTCCCCCGGCCCCATCGTGGCGTTGCACGCGCCGGGTCGGTCGCCGAACCGCCGCGCTTGGATCGCGCGGGCGGCCAGCACGCGCTCCCGCATGGCGCCCGAGGGCTCGCCCGGGGCCGCGGCCCGCAGGGCCTCGATGCCGAGGGCCGGGGCCTCCACCTGGATGTCGATGCGGTCGAGCAGCGGCCCGGAGATCCGGGAGCGGTAGCGCTGGATGGCGCCCGGGCTGCAGCGGCACTCGCGATGCGCGTCCCCGAGGTGCCCGCAGGGGCACGGGTTCATCGCGGCGACCAGCAGGAAGCGGGCGGGCAGGGTGACCTTGGCCGCGGCGCGCGAGACGGTGACCTCGCCGTCCTCCAGCGGCTGGCGCAGCACCTCGAGCGCCGAGCGCCGGAATTCCGGCAGCTCGTCGAGGAAGAGCACGCCGCGGTGCGCGAGGGAGACCTCCCCGGGGCCGGGCATCGCGCCGCCGCCGACCATGCCGACGTCGCTGATGGTGTGGTGCGGGGAGCGGAAGGGCCGCCGCCACCGACGTCCCTCCGCCCCGCCCGTCAGCCCCGCCGCCGAGGCCACCGCGAGGATCTCGAGGAACTCGGCGGCCGAGGGTTCCGGCATGAGGGTGGGGATGCGCTTGGCGATGAGGGATTTTCCCGACCCGGGCGGGCCGAGCAGGAGAAGGTTGTGGCCGCCCGCCACCGCGACCTCCGTCGCGCGCCGCACTCCCGCCTGGCCCTTCACCTCGGAGAAATCCACCTCGTGCGCCGCGGGCGACCGGAACGGGCTGCGCTCGGGCCGGAGGGGCTCGAGCGGTAGGTGCCCGCCCAGGAAGCGGATGGCGGCGTCCAGCGATTCCACGCCGTAGACGGACACATCCTCGACGAGGGCGGCCTCCTCGGCGCTCGCCACCGGCAGCAGCACGCCGCGCAGGCCCAGGCGGCGGGCGAGCAGGGCCAGCGCCACGCCGCCTCGGACCGGCCGGAGGTTGCCGGCGAGGCCGAGCTCGCCGGCGATGACGAGGCCCGCGCAGCGGTCCGGCTTGAGGATCCCCTGGGCGAGCGCGAGGCCGAGGGCGAGCGGGAGGTCGTACGTCGAGCCCTCCTTCCGCAGGTCGCCGGGGGCGAGGTTGATGGTCGTCCGGCTCTCGGGCGTGCGCAGGCCGGTGTTGGACAGGGCCGAGAGGACGCGGTCGCGCGATTCCTTGACCGCGGTGTCGGGCAGGCCGACCAAGGTCAGCGCGAACTCCCCCGACTCGCCGGTGCTGACCTCGATGTCGACCGGGACGGCCTCGACGCCGAGCAGGGCCCCTGAGCGGATGGTGGCGAGCATGCCGAGGCCTATCGCCGCGCGCGCCGCGCCGTCCACGGCGACCATCCGGGGGTCTCTCCCCGGGCGGGGCGCCTCAGCGGCAGCCGGCGCCGCGCAGGATGGCGTCGAGGTCGACGTGGTTGGCCACGAGCTCGCGGATGACGGGGATCTTGTCCTCGTCCTGCGCGGTGGTCTTCACCGTCATGTTGTTGATGCGGGCGGTGACGGCGAAGGCCTCGGTCTCGACCGCCAGCAGGGGGATGCCCTGGGCGACCAGCGCCTGGGTGACCGGCTCGGGCGGGAGCAGGCCGTTCGAGAACAGGATGCCCGAGAGGGCGCGCGCGGCCTCGGCGACCGCCATGGCGGCGAGCAGCTTCTCGCGGTCGCCCGAGACGATGAGCAGGGTGCCGGGGCGGTTGAGGTACTCGGCGGAGCGCCGGGCGGACATCGCGCCCATGATGACGCGGCGCACGCGGCGCACGCCGGCGGGCCGGTGGATCCAGCGGGCGCCGGTCTCCTCGGCCACCTGGTCGAGGTTGGGGTAGGCGAGGGTCTCGCGGAGCGGCAGGACGCCGAGCAGCGGGATGCCCAGCCGGCGCAGGCCGCGCCCGGCATACTCCCGGATGAAGTCGACCTTGTCGGCCTGCACCTTGTTGAGGATGGCGCCGACGACCTCGACACCGGCCTTGTCGAAGAGCGCCTTGTTGAGCGCGAGCTCGTCGACCGGCCGCCCGATGCCGCCCGCGGCGACGAGGACGACCTTGCAGCCCAGGGTGCGGGCGTTGTCGGCGTTGGACGCCCCGACGACGGAGCCCACGCCGGCGTGGCCGGAGCCCTCGACCACGATGATGTCCTTGCCGTAGGCCGCGCGGTCGAAGGCGCGCGAGATGCGGTCCTTGAGCTGGGGCGCGAGGGCCTCCGGCTCGTCGAGGAACTGGCGGGTGAAGTCCGGCCCGATGGCCACGGGCGACATGGCGGCTACCGGGATGTCGAGCTGGAACAGGGAGTTGAGCAGCAGCGAGTCCTCGTCCACCTGGTCCTCGCCCGACTGAACGATGCGCTGGGCGATGGGCTTGATGTAGCCGACCTTGAGCCCGCGCGCGCCCATCGCGGCCGTGAGGCCGAGGCAGGTCGTCGTCTTGCCGTCGTTCATCCGCGTCGCGGCGACGAAGATGCGGGGCGTGGTCCGGTTGAGCGGGTGCTCCAGCAGGCCGGGGACGTCCTGGCCGAACAGGCTGCGACCGGGCAGGCGCATCGTCAGGCCGCGGGCGCCGCGCCGGGGTAGAGGAACCGGCGGTCGACCGCCTGGGCGGCGACCACCACCGCGGTGCCGAGGATGTCGTGGGCGGAGGCGCCGCGGGAGATCTCGGCGGCGGGTCGCTCGAGCCCGGTCAGGATCTGGCCGTAGGCGGGGATGCCCGCGACGATCTGCACCATCTTGGCCGCGATGTTGCCCGCGTTGAGGTCGGGGAAGACGAGCACGTTGGCCTGGCCGGCGACCGGGCCCTCGACGCCCTTGGCCTCGGCGGTGAAGCGGTCGAGCGCCGCGTCCACCTGCATCTCGCCGTCGATGTCCGCCGCGACGCCGATCTCCTCCGCGCGGCGGCGCGCGAGCTCGGTCGCGGCCTTGACGCGCTGGATGGAGGCGACGCGGGTGGCGGGCGCGTGCGTGCTGTAGCCGAGCATGGCGACGCGCGGGCGCTCGCCCGTGAGGTGCGCCGCGAGGCCGGCGGTGGTCGCGGCGATGTCCGCCAGCTGGTCGGAGGTGGGCTCGGGCACGACGGCGCAGTCCGCGAGGAAGAGCACGCCGCCGGAGCCGAGCCTGGCGTTGTCCTCCGACTCCATCAGGAGCATCGAGGAGACGGTCTTGACGCCGGTCTGGCGGGGCAGGGTCTGCAGGAGCGCGCGCAGGCCCGAGGCCGGGCTGGCGGTGGCGCCCGTCACGATGGCGTCGGCCGAGGCCGAGGCGACCATCATGCAGCCGAAGTAGTTGGGGTTGCGCGCGAGCGCCGCGGTGTCTCCCGAGAGGTTGCTCTGCCCGTAGCGCTGGATGGAGGCGAGCTTCTCGGCGTAGGCCCCGAGCTCGTCGGCCCGGTCCGGCTCGAGCACGCGGATGCCCTCGAGGGAAAGGTTGAGCCGCGCGGCGTTGATCTTGATGCGCTGGCGGTCGCCGAGGAGGATCGGCACCCCCAGCTTGCGCGTGGCGAACTGCCGGGCGGCCTGGATGATGCGGGGGTCGGCGCCCTCGGTGAAGACGACGCGCTTGGGGTGGTTCTGCAGGCGGGCGGAGAGGCGGGAAATGAGGCTCATGGCGAGGGAGTGTCGCCCGGGGGCGACCCGCTCACCTTAGGCCGGATTTCCCCGCCGGGGCGAGGCAGAAGGGTCAGCGCGCCGCCGCGGGGGCCGGGGCGTGGGGGACGGTCACCCGGGGGAAACGGGCCAATTCGGCCCGGGTCGCGTCGGTCACGGCGTAGCCCATGGCGGCGAAGAGGTCGGCGACGTCGGCCTGGGCGAAGCTCCCGTAGCGGCGGACGAACAGGTCCTGCTGGGCCGCCGCGTCGCCGGCTCCGGCCGCCGCGCTGGGGGCGTCCTTGTAGGAGCGGAGCGTCCGGCGCAGGGGCTCCCAGCCGTGCTGCCGGGCGAGGGCCACGAAGGGGGCGAGCTGCTCGAAGGGCCCCAGGTTGGGCTGGGCGCCGAAGCGCGCCCGCAGCAGGCCGTCGAGGTCCCGCATCGAGGGGTGTCCCTCCCCGAGCGGCTTGCCCACGAGCTGTTCCATGCAGATGAGCGAGAACCAGTTCACGGTCACCTCGACCTGCCCGGCGAAGGTCCAGTCGCGGCGCTGATGGTTATGGCCGAGCTCGTGGAAGAAACCCCAGTCGCCCTCGCGTCTGAGGCGCGCGAGGTCGAGCATGTGGCCCTGCGAGGGGCGCAGGTGGCACATGAAGGGATAGCCGGAATGCATCCAGCCGGCGGAGATCTGGATGTCGGGCACGACGCGCTCGGGCGCGAGCCGCTCGAGCCCGACGAGGTCGTCCTGCACCTCGAGGATGCGGTCCCAGTACTCCAGCAGGGCCTTGGGGTCGGTCACCTTCCGCGCGGCCTCCGTCTGCACGTGCAGGATGGCGCGTCGGCCGACCAAGGTGGCCCAGGGCGCGGGCGCGGCGAGGGCGCCGGCCCAGGTCTCCGGGGTGTCGGTCCCGAGGCGGTAGGTCGGCGCGGCGACGGCGTTGGCGAAGCGCACCGGCGCGGCCGGGGCCGCCTTGGCCTTGGGGTCGCCGACGACCTGCAGGAAGAGCAGGCCGCCGAAGGCGTTGGCCACCTCGTTGCGACCGGGCCGGAGCTCGAAGGTCCGGGTGATCACGGGGAACCGGCTCCACTTCTCGAGCCGCAGGAGATTGTCGCGATGGCAGCCCACCACGACCTTGAGCTGGCGCCCCTCGGGTATCGCGGGGACCTCGATGACGACCACCTCGCCGGGCGCGGCGTAGAGGCCGGTGTCCTGCCACGACTCGGGGCCGGTCGCCAGGTTCGGCGCGTTGCCCGCCGAGGCATCCCAGCGGTGGATGCGGTTCGGGTCGTAGGCGACCTCGCGGGTCACGCGCTCGGGCGAGGTGACGGGTCCCGGGAAGGTGGCGGCCGCCGGGTGGGCGCCGAACGTGCCGGGCCTCTGCTCCTTGTACTCGCGGATGGCCCGGGCGAGCAGCGGCCGCGCCGTGGCCTCGGGTTGGACGAACGGGGCCTTGGGCGTGGGCACGATGGCCACGGGATCCGTCGATTGGCCGACGGCCAGGGCGGCCAGGAGCAGGGGGAGCAGGGGGCGCATGGGGGTCAACGGACAAGGTCCAGACGGTTGAGTTCCTTGCCGGTCGCGGCGCTGACGGCCCGGACCGATAGGCGCCGCGCGTCGGCCTCGAGGAACATCACGGTCGCCCTCTCCGCCTCGGGGCCGCCGCCGATCACCGTGGGGAAGGGCGGGGTGTAGCGCACGGTGCGTGACAGGGGTTGGCTGTCGGTCCGGCTGGCCTTGAAGTCGATGACCTGCTCCTTGCCGGCGGGGATGAGCTTGCAGGTGTGCACATGCCCGGCGAGGGCGAGGTCGACCTTGCCCTGCGCCAGGGTCGGCGTCCATGTCTCCCGCGCGTGCTCGGAGTTCCAGATGTCGTCGGAGAACAGCGGGATGTGCGTGAGCAGGGCGCGCCAAGGGGCGTCGGCCGCCGCCGCCAGGGCGGCGCGGAGCACCGGCACCTGGCGCTCGCGGAGCGGACGGAACAGCCCGGGCCGCTTCTCGAAATCCTCGCCCGTGTCCGCCGCGACGAGGACGACCGGCCCCCATCGGAGATCCCAGCCCTGGTCCGCCGCCCCGATCCCGCCCGCGGGGTCGTGCCGGAGCGGGTCGCACCGCGGCGCGAGGAAGAGGTCGTCCACCCGGTCGGCGAAGTCGCCCCGGTAGTCGTGGTTGCCGGGGAGATAGAGCATCGGCACCTCGTCGGCGCGCAGCAGCGTGGCGAGCGCGTGCAGGGTGCGGAAGGTGCGCTCCGCGCCCTCCTTCGCCGCGGGGTCGTTGAAGATGTCGCCGAGCAGGACCGTCAGGTCGTGGTTGGCCGGCTTCAGCTGGGCGGCGGCGAGGGCCAGCGTGCCGATGCGGTCATGGAGGTCGTTCAGGCAGGCGATCCGCGCCATGCCGTCGTCGGGCGCGCGGCGGATGCGCCGCCATCCGCCGTGCGGTCTTCCATCCACGACGATCCGGTAAGGCCGGTCGGCCGCCACGGGCGCGAGCCAGATCGTCCAGGGCGTGCCGCGGATCGGCCGCGCGATCGCCGGGGCCCGCGCGGCGACACGCTCCCCGCGGGCATCCCCTGCCTCGACCACGACCTCGCGCGCGGCCCGCGCGGGGACGCATACCCACGTCGGGACGGCGCCTTGGACGACCTGCAGGTAGGGCGCCAGGACGTCGGGCAACGGGTCCTTCCCGAGGTCCGGCGCGCCCGGGGACTTGGCAAGGAGCGGACGCGCCGCGCCGAGCAGCCCGGCGAGGGCGAGCGCGCGCAGGAAATCCCGGCGTCCGAGGGGCATGCCCCTGCGACAGCCCGCGGCGGGCCGGGTTCCGTCAGCGGAAGACGACTGTGCGCTGGCCGGCGAGGAACACGCGGTCCTCCACCAGGCTGCGGAGGCCGCGGGCGAGCACCGTGACCTCGATGTCGCGGCCGCGGCGCGCCATGGCCTCCGGCCCGTCCGCATGGTCCACCCGGATGACGTCCTGCTCCACGATCGGCCCGGCATCCAGCTCGGCGGTGACGAAGTGGCAGGTGGCGCCGACGAGCTTCACGCCCTTGGCATGGGCCTGGTGGTACGGCTTGGCGCCGGGGAAGGACGGCAGGAAGGCGTGGTGGATGTTGAGGATGCGCCCGGCGAGCGCCTCGCACGTCGCGGCGTCGAGCACCTGCATGTAGCGGGCCAGCACCATGACGTCGCCGCGCGCCTCCGCGAAGAGCGCGCGGATGCGGGCCATCGCCGCGGGCTTGGTGTCGGCCGTCACGGGAACATGGTGGAACGGGATGCCGTGGGCCTCGACGACGCGGCGGTGCGTCTCGTGGTTGGAGATGACGCAGGGGATGACGAAGGGGAAGTCGCCGTCGGCCTGGCGCGCCAGGAGGTCGTAGAGGCAGTGACCCTCCTTGGAGACGAGCGCGACCACCCGGGCGGGGGCGTCGGGATCGTTAAGGCGCACCTGCGCGCGCAGCCCGCCCGCGAGGGTGGCGAGCTCGGCGCGCAGCCGCTCGCGCGGCGTGGCCGAGGCGAAGCAGAAGCGCAGGTAGAGGCGGCCGCCCTCGACGTGGTGCTGGGCGGACGCGATGTCGCCGCCATGGTCGCGGATCCACGCGGCGACCTCCGCGAGCAGGCCCGGCCGGTCCGGCAGGTCCAGGGCGAGGCGATGGCGGGCGTTCTCAGTGGTCATTGGCGGGATTGTCGTCGCCGTGCACCTCGTCGGCGCCGGCCATGGCCTCGTTGCGCGAGCCGAAGAGGGTCGACTTGGCGCGCGGGGCGGCGGCCGCCTTGGCGGGCTTGGGCGGGAAATCCTTGGGCATCCAGGGCTTCAGCCCCTTGTTGAACGCCTTCATGTGGTCGGTGTGCGGCCACCCGAAGGTGGCGAAGTAAGGCCCGAGGTCGTGCCCCGTGTGCTTGGACCAGATCTTCACGAAGATCTCCTTCTTCTTCTCGTCCGAATCCTCCTTGGCCAGGGCGCCGAGCGCCTCGCCGGCCTTCTTGATGAGTTCCGGCAGCTCGGCCAGCCGCGCGACGGCCTTCTCGCGCTCGCCCGGCTTGGGCTCGCGCAGCTTCTTGTCGAAGGCCCGGATCTGCTTCTCGAGGTCGGCCCTCTCGTCCTCGAGCGCCTCGACCGCCTTGTTGGCGGCGCGGCCGGCGCGGTTGTTGGTGCGGCTCACCATGCCGTCGGCCTTGCGGATGTCCTTCCGCCGCCCGAGCTCCGCGAAGGTGGCCTGCAGCGGCTCCCAGCCGAAGGCCGCGATGGGGTGGTAATACTGGGCGAGGAGGTGGAAGGCGGAGCCGGCGTGGGCCTTGGGGTCGAGCGCCATCTCGTCGGCGAGCGCGGCGAGATCGCTGTGGCCGCCCCCGACCTTCTGCCCGGAGATGCGCTCCATGCAGATCAGCGAGAAGAGGTTGCAGGTGACCTCGGTGTAGCCCGAGTACGTCCAGAGGCTCGACTGGCGGTTGTGGCCGAGCTCATGGTAGAAGCCCCAGTTGCCCTGCGTCAGGAGGTGGCGGAGGCTGACCATGTCGGGCGCGCTCTCGAGGTAGCACATGATCGGGTACCCGGAGTGCATCCAGCCGATGGAGATCTCGGCGTCGGCCACGATCCGCTCGGGCGAGCGGCGCCTCGGAAGGGCGGCCAGCCAGTCGCCGGTCTCCACGACCTTGTCCCAGACCCGCATGAGATTCTCCGGATACTCCAGCTTCCTGAGGTGCTCGGAGGGCACGGAGAGGACCATGTTCGCGCCCACGAGTTCGCCCCAGGGGGCCGGCGCGAGGCGGCGGTTCTCCCACTCCGCCTTGGTCGTCTTGCCCAGCTCGAAGAACGGCGCCTCGACGGCGCCCTTGATCTCGACGCGCACCCGCTCGCGCGTGCGCGCCCACTCCTCCCGGCCGGGGATCTCGATGTAGATGGGGCCGCCGAAGGGATTGGCCATCTCGACCTCGCGCTTGTCCAGGGCCTTGGCGTTGGTCAGGACCGGCCACCGGCGCCAGGCGTCGCGCTTGGTGCCGAGGAGGTTGTCCGAATGGCAGCCGATGCGCGCGACGAACCCCTTGTCGAGGTCGCCCGAAGGCATGCGGAAGGTGATGCGCTCGCCCGGGGCGGCGTAGAGGCCCGTCGAGTGGCGACGCGGCGTGTCCAGCGGGACCTGCACCGCCCAGATCACGCGGTCGGCGCCGGGCTGCACGGCGCCGGGGAAGAGATAGGCGTCGGGGTGCGGCACGCAGCGGTCGGGGTCGATGTCCGCCCAGTAGGCCTCGACCACGCCGCGGATGCGCGACACCCATGCCGGGTCGCCGCGCTGGGCGGTCAGCGGCTCGCGCGGGTTGGCGCGGAGCTCGTGCGCCGCCTTGGCCGCCTTGGAAAGCCGGTCCTTGTCCCCGAGGCGCGCCTCCGTGAGGCGCGTGGAGACGGTCTTGTATCTCCGGAGCAGGGAGGGGTCGAA
>VFQT010004663.1_pt1 | contig 11135 bp, 12 predicted proteins | sample 3512381 | NCBI WGS metagenome assembly VFQT01 (sample SAMN10412376, study PRJNA504923) | tailings metagenome | isolation source: Relicate 2 Philex TSF3 active mining site | place: Philippines: Tuba, Benguet | collected 2017-08-29 | reverse complement strand
GCCTTCCGCCTGCTGGCGGGCAATCCCGCCGCGCTGCTGGGCGTAAATGCCGGCGTACTTGCGATTGGCGCCGAAGCCGACATTGCGCTGATCGATCCCGACAAGCCGTGGATCGTCGATTCCGACAAGATGGCTGCGAGCGCGGGGAATACCCCCTTCGACAAGCAGCCCGTTCAGGGCCGCGTGCTCAGCCTTTTCAAGGGCGGAGCGAAGGTCGCGGCCTGACGGGGTGTCGGTTCAGCGGCGCGCGCTCGCAAAGCTAGGCGCGACGCGCGCGCCGGCAGGAGCATTGGTCGCCGCATAAGCGAAGCACGCCCCACCGCGCCCGCGCACCGTGGCACAGGCGCGCTGGGCGGTGCTGGCGCTGTATCCGGCGGCTGCGACGCGCCAATAGTTTTTGCCGCGCACTGTCGCGGGGGTAATCACCATCCGCATGTCGCGCAGCTCCGGGTTGCGCTTGGTCAGGATGGTCCAGGCGCGGCGGGCATTCTGCTCGCTGGAGAACGAGCCGAGCTGAACGAGATGGCTGCCAGTCACCGCTTTAACTGGAGCTGCCGCGACAGGCGCGGGAGCCGGCCTTACAGCGCGACTTTCGAGCGGACGCATCGGCAGAGGCTGAACGACGGGCTGTGAAACCACGGCAGGGGCGTTGAAGGCGGCGGCGAAGCTCTGGGCGGAAGCAGGCGCCAGGGCCAGCGCCTCAGGCGCGGGCGCAGCAGCCGGCTCGGCCGCCGGGGCAGCGAACGCTTCGGCCAGAGCAGGCAGTTCGGCGGCGGCGGGAAGGTCGGCCGGCTTTGAGAGCTCAGGCTGCGCCACGGGCTCAGGAGCCGCCGCGACCTGCATTGCGGCAGGCTGGCTCAGCGCCAGACGCTCGGGCTGGCCGGGGTCCGGACGCACATCGACATCGAGCAGGCTCGCGACCCGCTTCTGCGAATCTTCGGGCCGCCCCTGCATCGCCCACTGGCTGATGCGATCGTCGAGCTGATTGGCCGGCACATCCTGCGCGGCCATGATCCGCGCTTCGCCCCAGCGCCCATCGAGGGCGTAGGCATAGGCGAGGTTCTGGCGGGTCTTGGCGGTATCGTCGCCACCGCGAAGCGCGTCGGCGAGGATCGTCACGCCGCGCGCGGTTTCTCCGGCCAACGCCAGCGCCAGGCCGAGGTCGCTGGCGGGAATAGCGTCGCGATATTCATCAAGCACCGCGACCGCGTCTTGCGGGTTGCCGGCGCCGATCTCGCTCAGCGCCAAACGCAACGCGGTCGAGCCGTTTGTGTCGCCCAGCGCCAGCGCATCGTTGAAGGCACTGGCGGCGGAATCGAAACGGCCTGCGTTCAGATAGGCCTGCCCCAGCGCGACCCTCAGCGCGGCGTTCGCGGCGTTGCGCTGCACCGCCGTTTCGGCCTGCGCCACCGCGCGGTCCGCCTTTTCGCTCGAAACGGGCGCGCGCGACGAGGCGTCGGCGAACTTGCCGCTTCCGGCGCATCCGGTCAGCAGCGCCGCGGCGGCCACACCGCTCAGCGCGAAGCGCATCGCTTTCGAGCTCGAGTGCTTTGCGGTCATCTTCCAGAAGCCTTTCACGATTTCGCGCCGCGTTTGCGGACTTGGTCGGACAGCGTGTCGAGGTCGGACATTTCGGAGAGTAGCCGGTCGAGCGCGTCGGTAATGAGCTGCTGCGCGCTGCGGTTGGCAACCACGCAGGCTAGGCGGAGCTTAAGGTGGCGCTCCGAATCGACCCGGAGCGTGAACGCCGCACGCCGGCCTTCGGCAAGCGCCGAACGCCGTTTGCCAGCCGATGCGACGTCCTCGGCCACTTTGGCCTGCAGGCGGACGATTTCGGGAATTTCCGGTTCAGCGGCGGGCTCGACCGGGTTGATCGGCACGACTTCCGCGATGGTCGCGGGTTCTACGGGCGAGTGCTCGATGGCGGCGGGCTCCGCCGTATCGGGCTCGTCCTGCTCGTGGCCCATGTCGTCCCAGCCGAGATCTTCGTTCAACTGGCGCGCGGTGGCTTCCTGAAACTGGCGCAGCGGCTGGAGCTGCGGGCGCATTGCCGGGCGCGCAGCACCCTTGCGCGCAAGCAGGCTGGGCGAAAGCGAGGCGAGCGGCTTGAAAGTGGTCATCTCCGCCGCTCCCTTCAGGAGCCGGCGACGCGACGGCCGAAGCCGCCGGTGGGACGATGCGCGCCCGAGACCAGCGGCACGGCGGTGGGCGGAGCGAATACGGTACGGCGGAAGTTCTTTTCGAGACGATCGGAAATGTAGTTCCAGAGCGCCGTCACTTCGGCGGCGGACCGGCCATTGGGATCGACTTCCATCACCGTGCGCCCGTCGATCATCGAGGCGGCGAAATCGGTGCGGTGGTGGAGCGTGATCGGCGCGACGGTGCCGTGTTGCGACAGCGCGACCGCCGCCTCGGCGGTGATGCGCGCTTTGGCGGTGGCGGCGTTGACCACGAAAATCAGTGGCTTGCCCGCCCGCTCGCACAGATCGACGGTGGCGCCCACGGCGCGCAGGTCGTGCGGGCTTGGACGAGTCGGCACCACGATCAGCTCGGCCACCGAAATGACGCTCTGGATCGCCATGGTGATGGCCGGCGGCGTATCGATAACCGCCAGGCGGAAGCCCTGCTGGCGTAGCACTTGCAGATCCTGCGCGAGCCGCGCGACCGTGGTCTGCGCGAACGCGGGCAGTTCTGCTTCGCGCTCGTTCCACCAATCGGCCAGCGAACCTTGCGGATCGATGTCGATCAGCACGACCGGGCCTGCCCCCGCGCGCTGGGCCTGAACGGCGAGATGGCCGGACAGGGTCGTCTTGCCCGATCCGCCTTTCTGCGATGCCAATGCCAGTACCCGCAAAGCCGAACCCCCCAAGAAGAATGCAAAATTCCGAAACGAATTGGCTCGGGGATCGCAGATCGTTCCTAATTTTGAGTTAATGATCCGGCATCACCCGAAGGATCGATGGCGGCGTTTACGAATAAACGCTTTGCTAACGGGCAGTTCACTATGCCAGTTATCCACATTGTCGGGGCTCGGGCCAGACAGTCGGCTGAGGGACAGGGCAATGGCTTGGACAAGCAGGATCGGGATGCGGATGGCGGCCAGCGCCATTGCATTGGCGACGGCGGCTCCCGCGCTGGCGGACGTGAAGGCCGGAGTGGATGCCTGGTCGCGCGGCCAGTATGAAGCGGCCGTGCGCGAATGGCGCGGCCCCGCCGACCGGGGCGATGCCGACGCGATGTTCAACCTCGCCCAAGCCTACAAGCTGGGACGCGGCGTTCCCGCCGATCTCGTCAAGGCCGAGGACCTGTTCCGCCGGGCAGCCGCCAAGGGCCACCTGCAAGCTTCCGATAACTACGGCCTCCTGCTGTTCCAGCGCGGCGAGCGGCAACAGGCGCTGCCGTTCATCGAACGCGCGGCCAAGCGCGGCGATCCGCGCGCGCAGTATCTGCTCGGCATCGCCCACTTCAACGGTGACTTCGTGGCGAAGGACTGGGTGCGCGCCTATGCTCTGGTCACGCTGGCGCAGCAGGCCGGACAACCGCAGGCAGGTCCGGCGCTGCGCCAGATGGACGGCTACATCCCGCTCGATCAGCGCCAGCAGAGCGTCCCGCTTGCGGCCAGGCTGCGCGAAGAGGCGCAGGCCGCCAGGACCCGGCAGATGGCCGCTGCGGATTTGGGCACGTCGATCCCGTCCAGCCCGGTTCCGATGGTCGCTGCCCGAGCCCCGGAAATCGTTTCGGCTGAGAACGCCGTCGCTGCCGCGGCGCGCGCGGCGGGCACCGAGAGCCCGCGCACCGCCGGCGCGGACTATGCCCGGCCGCAAACACCCACCCCGGTTCAGATGGGGCGCGCCAGGCCGCCAGGCGCGCGGGCCGGCGCCGCTACGCCCAGCCCTTCCTCCGCGGGCCCGAGCGCGCCGGCAAAGGCGAGCGGCGAGTGGCGCGTGCAGCTCGGCGCATTCGGCGTGCCTGCCAACGCGGAAGCCCTCTGGGCCCGCGCCAAGGGACGGCCTGAGCTTGCCGGGCATCCCAAGCTTCTGGTGGGCGCGGGCCGCGTGACCAAGCTCCAGGCCGGCGGGTTCGCCAGCCAAAGCGCCGCCCAGGCCGCCTGCGCGCGACTTACGGCGGCCGGCTTTGCCTGTCTTGCCGTGAGGAACTGACGCTTGCACGAAGGAGGGCGTGACCGCCTCGTCGCGCTCGACCTGATCCGGGGCATAGCCGTGCTCGGCATCCTGGCGGTCAATATCGCCGGCTTTGCGGGACCGAGCGCGGCGACCCTGTCACCGCACATCCCGAACCCCGGCAGCTTCGCGGATGAGGCTGCCTACGCCGGGATCTTCCTGATCTTCGAAGGTAAGATGCGCGCCCTGTTCAGCCTGCTGTTCGGCGCCAGCATGGTCCTGTTCATCGGGCGGACCGAGAGTGCGGGCCAGAGCGGCGAACGCCGGCAGCTGCGACGGCTCGGCTGGCTGATGATCTTCGGCCTGCTGCATTATTTCCTGTTCTGGTGGGGCGATATTCTGTTCACCTATGCCGTCACCGGCGTGATCGCGCTCGCGATGCGCGACCTGCCGGTGCGTTCGTTGCTGGCCAGCGCGCTCATTCTCTTCACCGCCTGGCATCTCGCCGGGGCCGGGCAGAGCCTTTCGCACGTGCTGGCCGAGGAAGCCGTGCGCACCGGAACGGCCACGCGGGACCAGGCCGCCCAGTATGCCCAGGCTCGCGAGGCCATCGTCGATAACGCCGCCTCCGAAATGCGCGAGTACCGGTCCGGCTACTTCGACCAGATCGCCGCCAAGCTGCAAGAGCGTCCATTCCGGCCGATCGAGATGGTCTTCAACTCCATCGGCGAAACGCTGCCGCTGATCCTCATCGGAATGGCGCTCCAGCGCCTCGGCCTGTTCGCAGGAGCCCTGCCGCGTCGGCAGCTCCGGCGGTGGGGCCTGGCTTCGCTCGCATTTGGCGCAGCCTGGACCGCCGCGATCCTGGCATGGACCTGGAGCCGGCACTTCCCTCCGCTGGCGATGAACTTTGCCCTCCTGTACTGGACGGCGCCGGGGCATCTGGCGATGGCGCTCGGGTATGCAGCGGTGCTCGTGTTGGCGGCGCCGCGCCTTGTCGCCTCCGCAATTGGCGGCTGGATCGTCCGCGCCGGCAGGATGGCTTTCAGCAATTATCTCGGCACCACCGTACTGATGACCGCGCTGTTCTATGGCTGGGGCCTAGGGTGGATCGGCCTGTTCGGCCAGACCGAGCTATTGGCTTTCGTGCTGTTGGGCTGGGCTGCCATGTTGCTCTTCAGCCGCGCATGGCTGAGCTTTTTTCGCCAGGGACCGCTGGAATGGCTGTGGCGTTCGCTCACCGAAATGCGGCTCGTCGCACTCCGCGCATAATGCTATTGCGATCCATTCGCATTCGCATATATTGGGTTAGACACGAGTCGGAGAGGTTTTGGCACGATGTACGTCTGCATCTGCAATGCAATTCGGGAAAAGGACCTGCGATCGGTTGCGCTCCGCTGCTCCGGCGATGCCGAGTCATGCTACCATGCCATGGGCCGCCCTCCCCAGTGCCGCCAATGCCTGGACGAAGCTCACGAAATTCTGATGGACGAGCGCGAACTTAGATCGATGGCGATGGCCGTATAGTCGCAATCTACGATTGCGAAGCATTATTACTGCTAGTTCACGCCAAATATCGTTGATCTCATTGGAAATTCTTCAGCCCCGTGGGTTGTGTCGCGGGCCATGACGCCCCATATGCACGGGAATCCAGCGCAGGAGAATTCCCATGAAAGGCGACGCTACCGTCATCGAGTACTTGAACAAGGTGCTGCTCAACGAGCTTACCGCGATCAACCAGTACTGGCTTCACTATCGCATGCTCGATCACTGGGGCGTCAAGAAGCTCGCCGACTACGAACGACATGAGTCGATCGACGAGATGAAGCACGCCGATCGCCTTTCCGAGCGGATCTTCTTCCTCGACGGGCTCCCCAACTTCCAGGCACTGGGCAAGCTCCGCATCGGCGAGTCGGTCGAGGAAATCCTTCAGGCCGATCTTGACCTCGAATACGAGGCGCTGCCGATGCTTCGGGACGCGATCGATTACTGCGAAAAGGTGCGCGACTATAACAGCCGCGAGCTGTTCGAGGCCATCCTCGACAGCGAGGAAGAGCACATCGACTTCCTTGAGACGCAGTTCGAGCTGATCCAGCGCATGGGCATCCAGAACTACATCCAGCTCCAGAGCGAACCTGCCGGAGAGTAAATGCGCGCCCAATCCACGCTGGAGTGAAGGTGCGCTCTTTCTACTTGGCAAACGGGTTTTTCGGGCTTCGCAGCGTCAGCCGGATTGGCACTGCATCGAAGCCCAGCTCCCGGCGAATGCCGTTGACCAGATAGCGCCGATAGCTTTCGGGCAGAAGGTCTAACCGGGTGCCAAACAGCACGAAACCGGGCGGGCGGGTCTTGGCCTGCGTGATATAGCGCAGCTTGATCCGCTTTCCCCCCGGCGCGGGCGGCGGATTGGCGTCCAGCGCATCGTCGAACCAGCGGTTGAGCGCGGCGGTCGGCACGCGCTTGGACCAGGCCTCGCGGATTTCGAACGCAGCCCGCAGCAGATCGTCGAGGCCCTTGCCGGTGCGCGCGGAGACCGCCAGCAGCGGCACACCGCGCACTTGCGCCAGCCCGTCGTCGAGCGCTGCCCGCACGCCGTTGAACAGCCCCGACGGATTTTCGGCGACGTCCCACTTGTTGATCGCGATCATCAGCGCCCGCCCTTCCTCCAGCACCATGGAGGCGATCTTGAGGTCCTGATGTTCAAGGCCTTGGGTGGCGTCGAGCAGCAGCACCACGACTTCGGCGAAGTCCACCGCATGACGTGCATCCGCGACCGAGAGCTTCTCCAGCTTGTCGGTGATGCGGGCCTTCTTGCGCATGCCGGCGGTGTCGATCAGCCGCACCTGCCGCGGTTCGCCGCCGCGCGGATCGGTCCATTGCCAGTCGATCGCGATCGAATCGCGCGTGATCCCGGCTTCCGGCCCGGTGAGCAGCCGATCCTCCTTGAGAAGCTGGTTGATCAGCGTCGACTTGCCGGCATTCGGCCGCCCGACGATCGCGAGCTTGAGCGGACCGGCGAGCTCGTCCACTTCCTCGCCGACCTCTTCCGCGTCCATCTCGCGCTGCCGCTCATCCAGAAGCGGCAGCAGCGCTTCGAACAGGTCCGCCAGACCTTGCCCGTGTTCGGCCGACATCGCCACAGGGTCGCCGAAGCCCAGCGAGAACGCCTCGAACAGCCCGCCGTCCCCAGCAGTGCCCTCAGCCTTGTTAGCCACCAGCACCACCGGCACTGTCGACTGGCGCAGCCAGCGGGCAATCTCTTCATCGAGCGGGGTCAGTCCGGCGCGCGAGTCGATCACGAACAAGGCGACATCGGCGCCCTGCAGCGAAACTTCGGTCTGTTGGCGCATCCGCCCCGGCAGGCTCGCGGGATCTTCGTCCTCCCAGCCCGCCGTGTCGACGATCGTGAAGTCGAGCCCCAGCAGATGCGCCTCGCCGAAGCGGCGGTCGCGGGTAACGCCCGGCTGATCGTCCACCAGCGCCAGCTTCTTGCCGACGAGCCGGTTGAACAGTGTCGATTTGCCCACGTTGGGCCGTCCAATGATGATGACCTGGGGCAGCATCGCCGCGACTTGGCGATTTGCCCGCGCCTTGGCAAGCAAAACGGGGGCCGCAGGCAAACCTTGACGCCGCGTTTACCAAGTCCGGCAACCCGGCGCTAACCATCCCGATCCTATCCGCGCGGCATGGTGGGACGGATTTTCGGGGCGTTTGCTTTCGCGCTGGCAGTTTCGGCAAGCCCTGCGGCCGCACGCTCCGCGATCGACATCGAGACGGTTTCCGGCGGCGGCTCCAGCATTTCGCGCGTACTGCAATGCGTGCCTTACGCTCGGCAGGTGTCCGGCATCCGAATTTTCGGCGATGCGCATACCTGGTGGAGCCAGGCCGACGGACGCTACGCGCGTGGCAGGCGGCCAAAGGTGGGCGCGGTGATGAACTTCCGTCCCTACGCCAATTCGCGGCTCGGCCATGTCGCGGCGGTAAGCCGGATCGTCGATTCGCGCACGGTGCTGATCCGTCACGCCAATTGGTCGGAGCGCGGCCAGATCGAGGACAACGTGCGCGCCGTCGACGTGTCGCCGGACAACGACTGGAGCGCGGTGCGCGTGTGGTACGGTCCTAACCAGGCGCTGGGCGCGACGAAGTGGCCGCTCTACGGCTTCATTTACAACGAGAAGCCCGGAAAGGATGCCAAGTCCGGCCGTCGCGGGTCGCCGCTCGACATCATCGCCGACATCATCGACGGCCGCTACCGCTAGCCCTCGTTTGAAAGCCTAGGCTTTCGCGATCGGCGCGCCTTCGCCGAGGTCCTCGTACCAGGCTTCGACCGGGCCCGAGAGCTTCAGCGTCAGCGGCTGGCCCTTCCGGTCCATGGTCTTGCCGGCCTGCACGCGCACCCAGCCTTCGGAAATGCAATATTCCTCGACGTTGTGGCGCACTACGCCTTTGAAGCGGATGCCCACGCCGCGTTGCAACTTGTCGCCATCGAAATGCGGGCTGCGCGGGTTGATCGCGAGCCGGTCGGGCGGCACGTCCGCGCCACTGGCGGCGGGCGGAGCTGCGGATGCGGTCTGATCTTCGCTGATGGGCTCTTCGGTCATGCCTCGCGCCTCTAGGACGATGTCCACGCTTGTCAATCGCCACCGCCTTGCGTAAGGGCGCCCTTCCCGAGCGAATGGGCGCGTAGCTCAGCGGTAGAGCACACCCTTCACACGGGTGGGGTCACAGGTTCAATCCCTGTCGCGCCCACCATTCCTCGGCCATCCACAACGTGAGTTGTAAGCCGGACGGCAAGCGGGCATAGCCCGCCGCCATGCACGACATCCGCCTGATCCGCGACAATCCCGAAGCATTCGACGCCGGCCTCGCCCGGCGTGGCGCCGCGCCGAGTTCGGCGGCGATCCTTGCGCTCGATAGCGAGCGCCGGTCGGTCTCGACACGGATGCAGGAGGCCCAAAGCCGCCGCAACGAGGCGTCGAAAGCGATCGGTGCGGCCAAAGCGCAGAAGCGCGAGGACGAGGCGGCGGCGCTGATGGCCGAAGTGGCAGAGCTCAAGCAGGTGCTGCCTGCGCTGGAGCAGGAGGACCGCGATCTGTCTGCCACGCTTCATGATGCGCTCTCGTCCCTTCCCAACCTCCCCGACGCGGATGTTCCCGACGGCGAGGACGAGGCCGCCAACGTCGAAGTCGCACGCTGGGGCACTCCGCGCAGCTTTGACTTCGCCCCCCGCGAGCACGCCGACCTCGGCCCCGCTCTAGGCCTCGATTTCGAGACCGGCGCCAATATCGCCGGCGCACGCTTCACGTTTCTGCGCGGGCAGATGGCCCGCCTCCAGCGCGCGCTTGCGCAGTTCATGCTCGACCGGCAGACCGGCGAGAACGGCTATACCGAATGCGCGCCGCCGCTGCTCGTGCGCGACGAGGCGGTGTTCGGCACCGGCCAGCTTCCCAAGTTCGCCGAAGACCTGTTCAAGACCACCGACGGCCGCTGGCTGATTCCCACCGCCGAAGTTTCGCTCACCAACGCGGTGCGTGAGCAGATCCTGCCCGAAAGCGCGCTGCCGATCCGCATGACCGCGCTCACGCCCTGCTTCCGGTCCGAGGCGGGCGCAGCGGGCAAGGATACGCGCGGCTACATTCGCCAGCACCAGTTCGACAAGGTGGAGCTCGTCACCGTCTGCCGCCCGGAAGAGTCGGTGGACGAGCACGAACGGATGACCGCCGCAGCCGAATCGATCCTGCAGGCGCTGGAGCTGCCCTATCGCAAAATGCTGCTCTGCGCGGGCGACATGGGCTTCACCGCACGCAAGACCTTCGATCTGGAAGTCTGGCTGCCCGGGCAGGACGCCTATCGCGAGATATCGAGCGTCTCCAACTGCGGCGACTTCCAGGCCCGCCGCATGAATGCCCGCTATCGGCCCGAAGCAGCCAAGGGGACGGAATTCGTCCACACGCTCAACGGCTCGGGCCTGGCGGTGGGACGCACGCTCGTGGCGGTGCTGGAGAACTACCAGCAGGCCGATGGGTCGGTGGACGTGCCGGCGATGCTGCATCCCTATATGGGCGGGATCACGCGGCTCACCGCAGGCGGTTGAGCGACCATGCGGAAAGCGCTTGCACGTGATGCCGACGCGACCGAAACACTGACGGGATAACGATGCGCATTCTCCTTACCAACGACGACGGCATCTACGCTCCCGGCCTAGAAGTTCTGGAGCGCATCGCCGCGCGGCTTTCCGATGACATCTGGATCTGCGCGCCCACCGAAGAGCAGTCGGGCGCGGGTCACTCGCTGACGCTCAACCGCCCGGTGCGACTGCGCAAGCATGACGCGCGCCGCTTCTCGGTGTCCGGAACCCCGACCGACGCGGTTACGATGGCGCTGCGCAAGGTGATGGACGCGCCACCCGACCTGATCCTCTCAGGCGTCAATCGCGGCGCCAACCTGGGCGACGACGTTACGTATTCGGGCACGGTCTCCGCCGCGCTGGAAGGCGCCCTCGCAGGGATTCGCTCGATCGCGCTGAGCCAGGTCTATTCGCGCGAGGGAATGGCCGACACGGTGCCGTTCGAAGCGGCGGACTTTTGGGGCGAACAGGTGCTGCGGCCTTTGCTGGACGTTCCCTTTGCCGAACGCACGCTTGTGAACATCAACTTCCCGCCGATCGGCGCGGAGTCCGTGAAGGGCATCCGCGTCGTGCGGCAGGGCTTCCACGATTACGCGCGCGGCTCGGTGGTCGAGGGCCGCGACCCGCGCGGGTTCCCTTATTTCTGGTTCGGGCTGCATGGAATCGAGCATACCCCCGGCCACGCCACCGATCTCGAAGCGATCCAGGACGGCTATATCTCGGTAACGCCGCTGCAGCTCGATCTCACGCACGATGCCTCGCTGGCGGCGCTCGCGGGGCGCTACGAGCCGTGAGGCGGGCGGCGGCCCTCGCCTGCGCCGCGCTGCTGCTCGGCCCAGTCGGCCCGAAGCTGCGATTTTGGTCATCTTGGAGAACACGTCGGGAAC
>VFQT010004662.1_pt1 | contig 11136 bp, 10 predicted proteins | sample 3512381 | NCBI WGS metagenome assembly VFQT01 (sample SAMN10412376, study PRJNA504923) | tailings metagenome | isolation source: Relicate 2 Philex TSF3 active mining site | place: Philippines: Tuba, Benguet | collected 2017-08-29 | reverse complement strand
CTACAGCGTCTACGACGTAGACCTCAATAGCCGAAACTACCGATACGTTGGTGCTCCCGTTGTGGACCTCAACTTGTTCAACAACCAAGATCAACTTGGCTTTTCCATATGGGACAACCGGTGGAGTATCATCTTTGAGGGCAACAAAGTCCTGCTGGGCAACCTGGAGGACAACCGCCTCATTGAAACCCGGATTTCGAACACCCAAGCCCGCCCTTTTGATGGTTTAAGCGGAATCCTTGTGCATCCCGACGGCGTACTCATCATCGAAACCGCCAGTACGGCCACCAACGACCACGTGAAAATTATTCGATCCCATTTCGACGAACTTCTTGCCAACCCGAGCAATGTCGAACTGGGCCCCATTTATGAACCCCATTGGATTCATCAGGTTCGCAGCAACCTCAAACTAATCCTGGCACTCTCATTGGGAATTGGCGGCCTAACCGCCCTGATCATTCGCTACCAGCGCGGACGCCCCGTGGCAGAACAGCTGTTCGCCGAGGCCCTTACTACGCCCCAAAAAATCCTCTTCAAGCACCTCATGCTCCTGGCCGCCGACCAAAGCATTACCACCCTACAACTCAATCAGATCCTGGGAATTGAAGACAAGGCCTGGGACAACCAGCGCAAAATTCGAAGCACCGTACTTCAGGAACTCGAAGAAAAAGGCATGGAGTTCTTAGGCGTACCTTCGTTCATCGAGCGCACTTCCAACGAAGACGACCGCCGCCTTCGCCGGTACCGCATAAAAACCGAATTGCGCGACGAACTAATTTCTGTTTTGAAATATGTATAAGTTCCTCGACGTTTCGACGCACGGCAGCACGCTTCGCATAGCGCTTAACCGCCCCGAAGTGTTTAATGCGTTCCACCGCGGAATGGCCCTTGAGCTCCAGCAGGTGCTCGCCGAGGCTGACCGCAACCGCGAAGTGCGGGCCGTGCTGCTCACCGGCAGCGGCAAGGCGTTTTGCAGCGGCCAAGACTTGAGCGAAGCCGTCGATCCCCAAGGTCCCGGCCTCGACCGCATCCTGGGAGAACACTACAACCCTTTAGTGCTGCAGCTGCGCGCGCTTCGCAAGCCCGTCGTGGTGGCCGTGAACGGGGTGGCCGCCGGAGCGGGCGCCAACCTGGCCCTCGCGGGCGACGTCGTCGTGGCGGCGCATTCCGCCAAGTTCATCCAAGCCTTCAGCAAAATTGGCCTCATTCCCGACACGGGCGGAACCCTCACGCTTCCGCGCCTCGCGGGATTTGCCAAGGCCAGCGCCTGGATGATGCTGGCCGACAGCGTTTCGGCTGAAGAGGCGGAGCGCCACGGGCTTATATACCGCGTTGCGACCGACGAGGCCCTGGCCGACGAAGCCATGGCTGTGGCCCAAAAACTCGCCGCCCTGCCCACCGAGGCCCTTGCGCTCACCAAAGAGGCCCTGAACGCCACTGTTTTTCAAGGCTTTGCGGAGCAGCTCGAACGCGAACGCGCCCTGCAAAACCGCGCCGGTTCCACCGACGACTTCGCCGAGGGCGTCGCGGCATTCCTCGAAAAACGCCAACCCCAATTCCGCGGCCAATGAGCCCTTTCCTGTTCAACCCAAAAGCCATGGTGGTGGGCGCCGGCGCCATGGGCGGCGGCATCGCCCAGGTGCTGGTCGAAGCCGGCTGGGAGGTCCTTCTGTACGACACCCAAGACGCCGCCCTTGAAAACGGCATTGCCCGCGTGCGCGGCGTGTGGGATAAGCTCGTAGAAAAGGGCAAAATCAGCGACGCGCAGCGTTCCGCCTACACCCTGCTGCTCAAGCCCGCGTACGTGCTGCGCGAGGCGAGCGACGTGAGCTTGGTGATTGAAGCCATTTACGAGAACCTCGACGCCAAGCGGTCGGTCTTCACTACCCTCGACGACGTCGTGCGCGAAGACTGCATTTTGGCAACCAACACCTCGTCGCTCAGCGTGTCGTCGATTGCCGCCGGAGTGAAGCGGGCCGAACGCGTGGTGGGCTTGCACTTTTTTAACCCGGCTCCGCTGATGCCGTTGGTAGAAATAGTGCCCGGAATCGCCACGGCCCCCGAAGTGGTCGAGGCCTGCGTCGCCGCGGTCGCCGCCTGGGGAAAAGTGGGGGTGGTGGCCAAGGACACCCCTGGTTTTCTCGTCAACCGCATCGCGCGGCCGTTTTATGGCGAAGCCCTGCACCTTTTTGAGGAACGTGTGGCCGACATGGCGACCATTGACTGGGCGCTGACCGAACTGGGCGGATTCCGCATGGGTCCCTTTGCCCTCATGGACCTCATTGGGCACGACGTCAACTACGTGGTCACCGAGACGGTCTGGAAGCAGTTTTACTACGACCCCCGGTTCCGCCCCAGCCTGAGCCAAAAGCGCCTGCTCGACGCCGGATGGCTGGGCCGCAAGTCGGGCCGCGGATTTTACGACTACCGCAACGGGGCGACCCTTCCTGAGCCCACGCGGGACGAGGCCCTGGGCCGCGTGGTGGTCGACCGCGTCGTAGCCATGCTGATCAACGAGGCCGCAGATGCGGTGTACCGCGGAATCGGCTCCGAAAACGACGTCGAAACGGCCATGCTCAAGGGCGTGAACTACCCCAAAGGCCTGATCGCCTGGGGCCGCGAGTGGGGCTGGACCCAGGTTCGCGACCAAATCGACGCCCTGCACCGACGCACCGGAGATTCGCGCTACCGCGTGTGCCCCTGGATTCACGACCAAATTTCTGCCCCATGAACTACCTAATGTCTGCGGTGGACCGCGTGCGCAGCTGGACCGACGAAGAATACGGCGCCAACCTCGGGGCGTTTTTGGACGAACAACCCATGCTCTTCTCGTGGCTGATCCGCCTGAGCGAAGAATTCGACGACGACGTCCACGAACAGCTGGTGCGCAGCGCCATGGTGCTGCGCGAGGGCTTTCGCAGCATGGGCCTCGCCGTTGGAACCATTTCGGACGCCTGCATCACCGACGTCACCACCGAGGTAGTCGAGGCCTTCGAAGGTCTTGAGGCCGAAGAAGAGGTCCTCGACCTGGAGCGCATCGAGCAGGTCGCCCGCTCCCCTTTTGTGCACGCCGAGGTGCGGAACTTCCTGCACCAAGAGCTGCGCTCGGGCCTTCCGCGCGGCGAAGCTGACCAGCACAACCTCATGCTCGTCGTCGACATCCTCATCGGGTGCTTCGAAGAGTCCGTCGAACAACCTGGAGCCTCCGGCCAAGCATGAACGCCCCCGACATCGTCGCCCAAATGATGCGCCACGACGCCTTCAGCCAATGGCTCGGCGTGACGGTACTCGTGGCGGAACCCGGCCGCTGCGTCCTCGAAGCCCGCGTGCGCCCCGAGGCCCTCAACGGGTTTGGCATTGCCCACGGCGGACTCACCTACAGCCTGGCCGACAGCGCCTTAGCCTTCGCCAGCAACGGGCACGGCCAGCACGCCGTGTCCATCGAAACCAGCATCGCCCACCTCAAGCCCGTGGCCGCCGGTGACCTCCTCACGGCCGAAGCCGTGGAGCGCCACCGCAGCAAAACCCTGGGTCGCTACGACGTACTCGTGCGCCGCGAGGGCGCCGACGTGGCCCACTTTCGCGGAACCGTATTTTTTAAAGACAGCCCATGGCAACCCGAAGCGCATTCTTAGTTGACGGAGTACGAACCCCCATTGGCAGCCTCGGCGGAAGCCTGAGCGCCGTCCGCGCCGACGACCTCGCCGCCCACGCGCTGCGCGCCCTCGTCGCCCGCCACCCCAAGCTCGACCTCTCGGCCATTGACGACGCCTACCTAGGCTGCGCCAACCAGGCCGGCGAAGACAACCGCAACGTGGCCCGCATGGCCACCTTGCTCGCCGGCATTCCGCACACGGTGCCGGCCGAAACCGTGAACCGCCTCTGCGCCAGCGGCTTATCGGCCGTTCAGCACGCCGCCCGCGCCGTCCTCTCGGGCGAAGGCGACCTCCTCCTCGCCGGAGGCGTCGAGCACATGACCCGCGCCCCCTACGCCCTGTCGAAGCCCTCCAAGGCCTACGGCAACGACAGCCAGATGTACGACACCACCTTCGGATGGCGCTTCGTCAACCCCGAAATGAAACGGCTCTACGGCACCGACGCCATGGGCGAAACCGCCGAAAACCTCGCCGACCAGTTCGCCATCTCGCGCGAAGACCAGGACGCCCTCGCCCTGCGCAGCCAGCAGCGCGCCGCAGCCGCCGTCGCCCGCGGCTTCACGGCCGGCGAACTCGCCCCCGTCTCCATTCCGCAGCGCAAAGGAGACCCCGTCGTCTTCGCCCACGACGAATTCGCCAAACCCGCCACGACCCTCGAAGGCCTTGCGGGGCTGCGCCCCGCCTTCCGCCCCCACGGAAGCGTCACCGCCGGCAACGCCTCAGGCCTGAACGACGGCGCGGCCGCCCTCCTCGTCGCCTCGGAAGACGCCCTGCGCACCCATTCGCTGAACCCGCTTGCCCGCATCGTCGCGAGCGGAGTCTCTGGCGTCGAGCCCCGCATCATGGGCATCGGCCCCGTGCCCGCCACCCAGCTCGCCCTCCAGCGCGCCGGCCTCACCTTGGCCGACATCGACCACATCGAACTCAACGAAGCCTTTGCCGCCCAGGCCCTCGCGGTCACGCGCAGCCTCGGCCTCGACGACCTGGATCCGCGCATCAACCCCAACGGCGGAGCCATCGCCCTGGGCCACCCCCTCGGAATGTCGGGTGCCCGCCTCGCCCTCACGGCCGCCCGAGCCCTGCACGAAACCCAAGGCCGCTACGCCCTCGTCACCATGTGCATCGGGGTCGGCCAGGGGTACGCGGTAATCTTGGAGCGCGCCAGCAACTAGCAACCAGCAACCAGCAACTAGCAGCTAGTAGCTAGTACCTGAGCAAGGCCTCCAACGCCACCCGCACCTTGTCCGCATTGGGGAGGTAGGTGGCTTCCAGCGTTTTGTTGAGCGGAATGGCTGGGGTGTCCTCGGCGCCCAGCACGCGCACAGGCGCGTCGAGGGCGGTGAAGCACTCCTCTTGAATTCGGGCGGCTATCGAGCGCGCAAACGGCTGAACAGACGGTTCTTCGGTGAGCACCAAAATGCGTCCGTGGGCTCGGGCGCGCGCGAACACCAGCGCCTCGTCCCAAGGAGAAAGGCTGCGCAAATCGAGGACTTCGACGGGCATTCCCGCAGACGCTTCGAGCGCCCAATACACCCCACGGCCGTAGGTTACGACCAGGGCTGTGGGTTCGCCCTCGGGCTCTGCGGAACGCACGATGCGGCCCTTGCCGATGGGAATGACGTAGTCTGCGTCCGGCTCGACCGTCTTGGCGCCCTCCGTTCCTTTGATTTTGGACCAGTACAGGCCTTTGTGCTCGAGCACCACGACGGGGTTGGGGTCCGCGTAGGCGGCCTTCAGCAAGCCCTTGAGGTCGGCGCCGTTTGAAGGATAGACGACTTTGATTCCGCGAATGGCCGTCACGACCGACTCCACGCTCGACGAGTGAAAGGGTCCGCCGCTGCCGTAGGCCCCAATGGGAACGCGCAGCACCATGTCGGCGGTCCACTTGCCGTTGGTGAGGTAGTGGGCACGCGAAAGCTCCGTAAACAGCTGGTTGAGGCCCGGCCAGATGTAGTCCGCAAACTGCACTTCGACGATGGGCTTGAGGCCCACGGCGGCCATGCCCACGGTGCTTCCGACGATGAAGGCCTCTTGGATCGGGGTGTTGAAGACGCGGTCGTCCCCAAACTGCTGGGCGAGCGTGGCGGCCTCGCGAAACACGCCTCCGAGGCGGCGCCCCACGTCCTGTCCGTAGAGCAGGGCTTCGGGGTGGGCGTCGAGGATTTCGCGCACGGCAAACAGGGCGCTGTCCACCATCACGCTGCGCTCGCGGCCGGCGGGCTCGCGGGTTCCGCGCTCTTCGGTCACGGGCGTCGGAGCCAGGCGGTGCGTGTACAAATCGCTGGGCGTGGGGTCCGGAGCCTCCAGGGCGCGCTCGTAGTCAGCCTGCACGCGGGCCCGGGCGGCGTCGACGAGGGCGTCCAGCTCCGCGGACTTGTGTCCGTCGGCCAGCAGGGCGGCGCGCAGCTTCGGGAAGGGGTCGCGGGCGCGGGCCTCGTCGAGGTCGTCGCGGTACCACTCCATGCGCACGCCTGAAGTGTGGTGGTTCAAAAGCGGAACTTTCGCGTGCACCAGCACCGGTCCCCGCTTTTTGCGCATCGTGCGCAGCACGTCCTTGAGGGCGGAGTAGCACGCGGCGTAGTCGGTTCCGTCGACCTGCACGACGTCGATGCCAGGGAAGCCCTGGGCGTACTGCGCGGCGTTTGCGGCCCTCGTTTCGGCGGCGTTGGCCGAGATGTCCCAGCCGTTGTCTTGGACCAGCACCAGCAGCGGGAAGCGCTTAAGCGCCGCCATTTGAAGCGCTTCACTCACTTCGCCCTCGGTCATGGCGGCGTCGCCGATCGAGCAGACCGAAATGGGCTTGGCTCCGCCCCACTCGGCGGTCAGGCCTTGCTTTTCGCGGTACTGAATGCCCATGGCGGCTCCTGCAGCCGGAATCGCCTGCATTCCCGTGGCCGACGACTGGTGCGGAATTTTGGGCTTGTCCGCGTCGCGCAGCGAGGGGTGGCTGTAGTAGGTGCGCCCGCCCGAGAAGGGGTCGTCGCGCTTGGCCAGCAGCTGCAGCATGAGGTCGTAGGGCGTCATTCCGATGCCCAAAAGCATCGCGTCGTCGCGGTAGTAGGGGTACAAAAGGTCGTTGGGCTCGAGCTGCGTCGCCAGCGCGAGCTGAATGGCCTCGTGCCCGCGCGCGGTGGCGTGCACGTAGGTCGCCGTCACCTCTTTGTGGGCCTCGTACAGCTCGGCCATCGCCTTGGCCGTGGCCATCAATTCAAACGCGTGAAGCGCGGAACCTTTTTTCATTTTTTACCAAATTCGTAGGTGAGTCCGAGGCCCATAAACTGCTTGGTTTGAACGCCCGAAGCGTCGAGCTTGCCGTCTCCGTTGGTGTCGCGCAGCAGCACGTCTCGGTCAAACAAGTTTTGGCTCCGCAAGGTGACGCTGAGCGGACCCTTGTTTTTGTACACCAGCAGCAAATCGCTGTCGAGGTCGACGCTGAACGGGGCCTGCAGGTAGTTCGCGAACGCATTCAGGCGAAGGTCCATTTTAATTCCCTTCGGGAACGAATACTGGTAGCGGGCGTTGCCGTACAGGCCCAGCTCTTGGCGGAACCTTTGGCCCGGCGACAGCCCAAACACGCCTTGCGCGCTCAGGGTGCTGTCGAGCACCCACGTAAACTTGGCGGTCACCGGCGACACGTACAGGTCCAACCCGTCGGCCTTGTGGGTCAGCCCGAGTCCCGCGATTCCGTAGGCCGGCGCCAGGGCACGCGAAACATAAACCGAGTCCCCCGGTTTGGCAAAGCCCTTGACAAACTGCGTTTTAAAGCTGGCGAATCCCGAAAGCTTCCAGAGCGGATCTTCGCGAAGCAGGTAGTCGTAGCGCGTCGCGTACTCGAGCTTGTCGTCGATTTTACGGGTAACCCCTTCTTGGATGTTAAGGCTGTAGGTGGCGTCCAGGAGCTGCTCCCAGCGCCATTTTCCGCGCACCGCGATGGCCTGCTGGCGCAGAATGGCTCCGGCCGCCAAGTTGTTTTGTCCGCCCGCATTCCATTGGCGCAGCACCGTCTGGTTGAAGCTCACGCCATAAATGGCCGGAAACGACCACTGGGTCGTGTCGCCAGCGGCCCACAAACTGCCGCTCCACAGGCCCAAGGCCGCCAGCAGCAGTCGGCTCATGACTTCGTCAAAATGGCTTGAATGCGGCGCTGCGCTTCGTGCGTGCGCACCAAACCTCCCGAGATGGCGGCGCGTTCGACCAGGAGCTCGCCCCAATGCTCCGTACCGTGCCAAAGGGCGCGTTTAAGGGCCGCCGTCGCCTCCACCGACTGGCCGGCCAAGCGCTCAGCCAGCGCGTCCACTGCCGCGTCCAGGGCGGCCGCGTCGTCCACCACTTGGGCATAAAGTCCGTACTGCTGGGCCCAGGCGGCGCTGCGGAACTCCGTCGCATCAATCGCCAGCTGGCTCATGGCACTGAGGCCCATTTTGCGTTCTACGGCGGGTCCGACCACAAAGGGGCCGATGCCCACTGCGAGCTCGCTCAATTTGACTGCGGCGTGCTGGGTCGCGACGCAGTAGTCTACGGCCGAGGCCAGCCCCACGCCACCGCCCACGGCCTTGCCCTGCACGCGTCCGACCACAAACTTCGGAACCGTGCGAATCGCGTTGATCACGTGCGCAAATCCGCTAAAAAACGCCAAGCCCTGAGCCTCGGTGCGGATGCTGGCGAGCTCCGTAAAGCTGGCTCCGCCGCAAAATACCCGATCGCCGCCGCTGCGCAGCACGATGACGTGGACTGCGGGGTCCTGGCCCTCGTTGCGGATTGCTTGTGCCAAGTCGGCCAGCACCGCGCTGGGCAGGGAGTTGCTCTGGGGGTGAAAAAACTCGATGTGGCTGACCGTTCCGCGGCGTTCGACGCGCACGTAGCCTTCGCTAGGGTTTGGATTCATCGCGTGAAAAAACTGAGTTGTTCGATAGGACACACGAGGCTGCGGTAGCTGCCGTACCATCGTTCGCGTCCTGCTGTTTTTGCTTCAGCGTGCAGGGCGGCCTTGCGCCATTCGTCCACTGCCGCCGCGTCGCGCCAGTAGCTGACAAAAATGGCGTCGGTTCCGTTTCGCACCACCTCGTAGCCCAAAAATCCGTCCATCTGCTCGACCGCCCGCATCGTCGCCTCGTCCATGGCGTCGTACCCCTCGGGGCTGGGATTCACGGGGCGCTCCGACGCAAAAATCACGGCGTAGTTGCCGGGCTTCAGGTCGAGGTTCGGATTGAGAAAGCTCATGCCTGGTTCCGCTTTTTGACCATGGTCAAAATGGTGGCCACCGCGACGACTTCGGTCGTTTCGTCGACCACCTCGACGTAGTACTTGACGATGCCCTTGGCAATGTCCTCAGGGCTGCGCTTCTCTTGGTCGATCTTTTCGTGAACCGTAAGCTTCACTTGAATCGTAGAACCCGGGTACACGGGTTTGGTGAAGCGGCAGGTGTCAATGCCGTAGTTGAGCAGCACGGGGCCTTTGGGCGGATCCACAAAAAGTCCGGCCGCACGGCTCAGAATAAAGTACCCGTGGGCCACGCGGCCCGTAAAAATGGTGCCCTCGAGGCTGTCGGCGTCCATGTGGGCGTAAAACTTGTCGCCGCTTAGCTCCGCAAAGTCCTCGATGTCCTGCAGGGTGACCGTGTGGGTCGCGGTTGTGACGGTGTCTCCGACGCGCAGGTCTTCAAAGTGCTGGCGAAACAAGTGCGGATTCGCCTCCGGGCGGTCGGCGCCCGGGTAGTAGCGCTCGGCCACGTGGCTAAGCACGTTGGGGTGTCCTTGAACGGCCACGCGCTGCAGGTAGTGCATCACGCCGCGGATTCCGCCCATCTCTTCGCCGTCGCCGGCGCGTCCGGGTCCGCCGTGGGTGAGCAAGGGCATCGGCGAGCCGTGTCCCGTACTTTCTTTGGCGGAACTGGAATCCAGCACCAGCACGCGCCCGTGGCTGTAGCCCGCCTCAAGCACAAATTCTTTGGCCACGTCGCGGTCGGCGGTCACGATTGACGAAACCAAGGATCCGCCGCCCATCGCGGCAATTTGGGCCGCCTCGGCCACGTCGCGGTAGGGCATCAAGGTCGCCACCGGACCAAAGGCCTCGATGCGGTGGGCTGCATTGGCCTCGAGCGGACGCGCACAGCGCATCAGCAGGGGCTGGTAGTAGGCTCCATCTGCGCCGCCGTCTACCGAACCGTAGACGACTTCGTTCTCGCCCGCAAGTACTTGGGCCGCTTCGCGCACGCGCTCGGCCTGCAGGGCCGTCGCCAAGGGGCCCATGCGCACGCCCTCCTGGGCGGGATCGCCAACGCGCACGCCCGTGAGGCGCTGCACCACCGCGGTTTGCACAGCTTCGAGCTGGCCCTCCGGAACGAGGATTCGGCGCACCGCCGTACACTTCTGGCCGGCCTTGATCGTCATTTCCTTGGCGACCTCCTTGACAAAAAGATCAAACTCGGGGGTTCCGGCTACGGCATCAGGGCCGAGCACCGTCGCATTCAACGAGTCCGCCTCGAGGTTAAAAGGAACGCCCAACTCGGCAAACCGGCCTGTAGACTTTAGCCGGTAGCCCGTAGCATAGGAACCCGTAAACGTCACCACATCTTGGCGCTGAACCGGGTCGAGAATACCGTGGCCCTTGCCCACCACGAGCTGCAGCGCGCCCTCGGGCAAAATTCCGCTCGCGATGATGTCGCGCACGACGCGCTCCGTCAAGAAACTCGTGAATTCCGACGGCTTGACCACCGCTGGAACGCCCGCCAACAGGTTGACGGCGATCTTCTCGAGCATGCCCCACACCGGGAAGTTGAACGCGTTGATGTGCACCGCCACCCCGCGCCGCGGAAGCATCAGGTGCTGCCCACCAAAGGTTCCGCCCTTCGAAAGCTTGACCAAGCCGCCGTCGACGTGGTAGGGCAAATCCGGAAACTCGCGGCGCAGCGAAGCATACGTGAACAGGTTGCCAATGCCGCCCTCAAGGTCGATCCACGAATCCACGCGGGTGGCCCCGGTCGCATAGCTCACGGCATAATAATCCTCCTTGCGCGCCTGCAAGTGCATGGCGAGCGCCTTGAGCATGAGCCCGCGCTGCGGAAACGTCATGGACCTCAGCGCGGACCCGCCCACGCGGCGCCCGTAGTCCAGCACTTCAGCGTAGTCCAGCCCCAAGCTCGACACGCTGCCCAGCTCTTCGCCCGTTACGGCGTGTCGCGCCACATACTCGGCGTCGTTGCCCGGCGTCCACTGGCCCAGCACGTAGTTTTCAAAGCGCTTCATCATCAATCCTGCGGGAATGGGTTCCAGCCGTTAAAGATAGGGTCAAAAAAAAGGCCGCCCCTTGCGGAGCGGCCTCTCATCCCTCGCGGGAGTCGATTACTTCTGAACGCTGACGCGCAGAGTGCGGCTGCCTTCTTCTGAAGTCAGGCGTACCATGTACACGCCGTTGGCGAAGTTGCTCAGGTCAACCGAGAGCGACTCAGCGCCTTCGTTCCACTTGGCAACCGTAAGAACCT
>VFQT010004661.1_pt1 | contig 11139 bp, 9 predicted proteins | sample 3512381 | NCBI WGS metagenome assembly VFQT01 (sample SAMN10412376, study PRJNA504923) | tailings metagenome | isolation source: Relicate 2 Philex TSF3 active mining site | place: Philippines: Tuba, Benguet | collected 2017-08-29 | reverse complement strand
TAACTGGACCGATTGCATACACGAAAGCCATCCGCCCCATGCTTGGGCACGCGAGATCGCGCTTGGTCAATAGTGGCGACCTCGGTCTTGTCTATTCTTTCTTCGATCCACTCAATGAAGAATTCAGAAGTACCGGCAGGCTTGCACATGAGGCCCTGACGCCGAATCACTACCGAACTTTGTCCGAGCCACTCGTCCTCCGATAGTTCGTGCACGTAGGATCCATTAAGCTGCAGTCCAGCATAAATCCAACAAGAAGAGTAGTGCGGCGGGGCGTCCTTGTTGTAACTTCTTCGGCTCGCTCGTGCGTACACTCTGATACGTCTGGGCCAATACTTGTTTTCTCGACAATGTCAGAATAAGCGTATTATCAGTCATAGTTCTCCGACCAGATGAAGTTCCGGTTGGAAATGGCATTCACATCCGCCCTCGCATGAGCCGGGTGATCCCATCAGTCGAGGGCTTTAGTTCGGGGGCTATATCTAACGCGCGACGATAGTCAGCGAGAGCAAGTTCGACACGGCCTGCGCCCTCATGCTCGAACCCGCGATTGTGGTAGGCGATGGCGAGGTTGGGGTTCCTGCGGATTGCATCAGTATAGTCCGCGATCGCCTTTTCGCGAGCTCCGAGCTTAGCGTGGGCTAGACCGCGATTGAAGTAGAGATCGGGTGCGTCGGGTGCCAGCAAAAGCGCGGCTTCGAAATCTTTGAGCGCTCGAGCTGGATCGCCCGCAAGGAGCCAGACTGAGCCGCGATTTGACAACGCCTTCGAATTCGCCGGCTCGCTGGCAATGGCGTAATCGCAATCTGAGATGGCCTGCACCAATTCACGCTTCATCATGTGCGTCGCGCACCAGTCAATTGCGCGCACCGCATGCGCAGGGTCATGGGGCAGAAGGCGGTCGGAATCTTTCTGGGCGCGAGCAGGCGCCGCGATCCCAATCGCCGCGACACATAGCGCTCTGAATAGCGACAGCCAAGGAGCGTAGCTGCGTGACATGCTGGCCTCTTCAATCGTTTGTTCACGGCGCACGCGACCCGCATGAGAAAGTCTCTTGCGGGTCGCGCTTCTGTCCGAATAAATCAAGTCAGGCTCACGCAAAGCGTACGGAAAAACCAGTACTCACTGCATTCATCCGCCGGTGGAGCCTCATTTCAACTTGAAGCGGCCCTGCGCCGCCGTGCCGCCCTTGTCGGTCAGCGTCAGGATGGCGGTGGCGCCCGGGGGGACCGTTGCCGCAGGACCTTCCATCTTATTGGCACCCGCCGGCTTGATTTCGATCGGCCCGATGCGCTGCTGACCGGCGGTCAGAAGCACGCTCGCTTTGAAACCCTCTGTAGCGGCGTCCTTAGCCTCATGATTGCGGATATAGAGCGTAATCTTGCCGTCCTTGGCGACGAACTCGACGTGATACTCCCCGACATCTTCGAGAATTCCGCCGTGCTGCACGGTCGGATGGTTATGCTTGTGGTCCGCGTGACCGTGGTCCTTCTTCTGTTGCGCCAGCGACGGCGCCGCCGGCACGCCGGCGACAGCGATGGCCGCACCGATCATCAGGATGCTAGTGAGCAGACGGACGTGCATGCGAACTCTCCATGGTTTCGAGGGTGAGGTCTTCTTCTTGCTTGAGATCGCCCTCCCTGTGGAACATCCTGTACAGGGCGGGCAGAACGAGCAGGGTCAGCAGCGTCGATGAGATGATGCCGCCGATGACGACCGTGGCGAGCGGGCGCTGCACCTCGGCACCGGCACCGACCGCGATGGCCATCGGTACGAAGCCGAGCGAGGCGACGAGCGCGGTCATCAGCACGGGGCGCAGCCGCTTCATGGCGCCCTCGTGGATCGCCTGGTCGAGCGACATTCCCTCGCGCCGCAGGTTGTTGATGAAGGCGATGATGACGAGACCGTTCAACACGGCGACGCCGGAGAGCGCGACAAAGCCGATCCCGGCCGAGATGGAGAGCGGGATGTCGCGCAGCGCGAGTGCGGCGACGCCGCCGGTCAGGGCGAGCGGCACGCCGGTGAAGACGATGGCCGCGTCCTTGGCCGAGCCAAGGCTGGTGAACAGCAGCAGCGCGATCAGGGCGAGCGCGATCGGCACCACGATGGCGAGGCGCTTGGAGGCGGAGATCAGTTGCTCGAACTGGCCGCCCCAGCCGAGCCAGTAGCCCGGTGGCAGCTTGACAGCCTTGTCGATGGCGGCTTGCGCGTCCTGCACGAAGGAGCCGAGATCGCGGCCGCGCACGTTGGCGGAGACGACGACGCGGCGCTTGCCGTTCTCGCGGCTGATCTGGTTGGGTCCGGGGGCAAAGCTGATCTCGGCGATCTCGCCGAGCGCGATGAAGCGCGGCATCTTGGCGCCGGGGGCGAAAAGCGCCGGGCGTGCCGTGGCTTCCTTGTCGCCCTCTTCTGCCGGCAGCGCGATCGGCAGGCGCTTCAGGCTCTCAATGTCAGCACGCCGCTCTTCGGGGAGGCGCACCAGGATCTTGAACTTGCGATCGCCTTCGTAAAGCGCGCCCGCGACCTTGCCGCCGATCGCGGTTTCGATCACCTCCTGCACGGCGGTCATGCTGAGCCCGAGCCGGGCGAGCTTGGCGCGATCTGGCTTGATGGAGAGGATCGGAAGACCTGTCACCTGCTCGACGCGCACATCAGCCGCGCCCGGGATCTCCTGCAGTACAGCTGAGACGCGATTGGCGATTTCAACCAGACGTTCCAGATCGTCGCCGAAGACCTTGACACCGATGTCGGCGCGCACGCCGGCGATCAACTCGTTGAAACGCAGCTGGATCGGCTGCGAGAGCTCGTAGTTGCTGCCCGGGATGTCTTCGATGGCGGCCTGGATCTCCTCGACCAGCTTGGCTTTCGGCTTCTTGGGATCGGGCCATTCCTGACGCGGCTTCAGCATGACGTAGCCGTCCGAGATGTTGGGCGGCATGGGGTCGGTTGCGATCTCGGCGGTGCCGATGCGGGCGAAGCTTTCCTTGACCTCGGGAATCGACTTCAGGCGAGCCTCGAGTTGGGCCTGCATGCGCACCGATTCAGTCAAGCTCGTGCCTGGCACGCGGAGCGCCTGGATGGCGACATCGCCTTCGTCGAGGCTTGGGATGAACTCGGTGCCTAGTTTCGTAACGCCAAGACCGGTGAGCAGTACGAGCACGGCGGCGGCGGCGGCAACGACACCACGCTGGGCAACAGCGAAACGCAGGCAGGGCTCATAGAGCGCCTTCGATGCACGGACGAGGATGTTCTCCTTCTCCGCGACCTTGCCGGTCACGAAGAGTGCGACGCAGGCCGGCACGAAGGTCAGCGACAAGACCATGGCGGCGAGCAGAGCCATGATGACAGTCAGCGCCATGGGCGTGAACATCTTGCCTTCGACGCCGGTCAAGGTGAGGATCGGCAGATAGACGACCATGATGATAAACGTGCCGAATACACTCGGCGTTGCGACCTCCCGGGTCGCTGCGACCACAGTTTGAAAGCGTTCGCGCCGGGTCAGCAGGCGGCCAAGCGCGTGCTGTCGCTCCGCAAGCAGGCGGAGACAGTTCTCAACGATGATGACGGCACCGTCGATGATAATGCCGAAGTCGATGGCGCCGAGGCTCATGAGGTTGGCGCTGATCCTGCTCTCGACCATGCCGGTGACGGCGAGCAGCATGGATAACGGAATGATGAGGGCAGTGATCAGGGCAGCGCGAAAATTTCCAAGCAACAGGAATAGAACGACAATGACGAGCAGTGCGCCTTCGAGCAGATTGTTGCGCACGGTGTTGATGGTGGCGTTGACGAGCGTGGTGCGGTCATAGACCGTGCGGATGAACGTCCCCTCAGGCAGGCTCTTCTCGATGGCCTTGATCTTGTCGGCGACGCGCACCGAGACTGTGCGGCTGTTTTCGCCGATCAGCATGACGGCAGTGCCGAGCACCACCTCCTGACCATCGTGAGTTGCCGCCCCCGTTCGCAGCTCCTTTCCGACTTCGACGCGGGCCACATCCCTGATGCGGATTGGCACGCCGGAATGTGAACCCACTGGAATGCTGAGGATGTCGTCGACGGACAGCAGCTGGCCCGGGGCACGCACGAGATACTGCTCGCCGTTTTTCTCGATGTAACCGGCGCCGACATTGGCATTGTTCTTGGCGATCGCCTCGACCAAGTCGTGCAGCGTGACGTTGAAGGCGGTCAGCCGTGAATGCTGTGAGCCGCTCGGGATCGGGCACGACGTGCAGCTGGCGGTCGAAGCCGCCAATCGAGTTCACCTCGACGACGCCAGGCACCGTTCGCAGCTGGGGCTTCACCACCCAATCGTGCAGCACGCGCAGATCGACGGGCGAGTAGTCGCCGCCCTCGGGCTTCTTGGCGCCGGCCTTGGCCTCGACGGTGTAGAGGAAGATCTCGCCGAGGCCGGTAGCGATGGGCCCCATGGCGAGTTCGATACCTTGCGGCAGCTGATCTTTCACCTGCTGCAGGCGCTCGTTGACGAGTGTGCGCGCCCAATAGATATCGGTGCCGTCCTCGAATACTACGGTGACTTGCGACAGCCCATAGCGCGACAGTGATCGCGTGTAAGACAGCTTTGGCAGGCCGCCGAGACCGGTCTCGATTGGGAACGTAATGCGCTGCTCGGCCTCGAGCGGCGAGTAACCCGGGGCGACGGCGTTGATCTGCACCTGCACATTGGTGATGTCGGGCACGGCATCGATCGGCAGGCGCAGGAAATTGTAAGCCCCAAAGCCAGCGAGCGCAGCTGTTATGAACACCACGAGCCAACGCTGCAGGACGGAGAATGAGACGATACGGCTGATCATGGGTTTACTCAGTGCTCGTGTGTGGCTTCGCCCTTGCCGACTTCGGCCTTGAGCACAAAACTATTGCCTGTGACGACCTTGTCTCCCGCGATCACGCCGAAGATGATCTCCACCATCTCATCGTCCTTCAGGCCGAGTTCAACCTCGCGCGCCTCGAAGCCGTCCTTGGTCTCGACGAAGACGACTGGCTTGCCGGCGATGTATTGAACTGAGCTCTGCTTCACGGCGACGTCGACTTTTTGTTCGCCCAGCAGCACACGCCCAGTCACGTAGAGGCCCGGGCGAAAATTGCCGTCCTTGTTGTCGATGACAACCCTGGCCAGCATGCTTTGTGTATCGGTCATGCCGATCGGCGAGATGTAGCTGATCGGCGCTGTACGGGGACCGCCATTTTCAGCAAGCCGCGTGTCCACGATCTGCCCAAGTTTGAGGCGCGCAAAATCGGTCTGGTAAACACGGAAGTCGACCCAGAGCGTGGTGAGATCGGCGATCACCATCAGACGCTTGTCCTTGTCGGCATACTCGCCGAGCACACCCTTGCGCTCAATGACCGTTCCGCCAATCGGAGCGACAACGTCGTACTGCGTTAGGCTCTCATTACTCTCGATCTTGGCCACGACCTCGCCCTTACGCACGGGCTCACCGAGCCGCTTGCTGACCGATCGCACCACGCCGCCGAAACGCGGCAGAACCGCCGCCACCTGCTCCTCGTTAGGCTGGATGATGCCGTTAAGCACGAGCGTTTCGCGTATCGTGCCCGCCCCTGCCGGCTCAATGACAAGGCCAGCGTTCTTCAGCTGCGCGGGCGTGAGCTTGATGACCTTCTTCTCCGCGCCGTGGCCGTGGCCATCATGCGCGCCATGTCCTTTGTCCTTCTCGCCGGCCCCCTCGCCGTGACCGTGGGCTGCGGCCGGCTTCTTGCGCTCTATGGCATTAATGTACTGGGCAGCGACGCCACCAATCGCCAGAACCGCGACGATGGCCAAGCCCTGCCTCACCCAACGTGCAAATGCTGATCTCGGCACGTTGGCGCTAGCCTTCGGCTCTGCCGGTTCTGCTTCATTGTCCTTTGACGCATCACGCATGTCATGGTCTCCTCGTCACGGCTTCCCAGCCGTGTTGAAACGGTTTGCGATTGTTGACGAGCGTTTCCACCTTGGCTGCCGCGGCATGGCAGCGAATGTCTGCATCGAGCTGCTGCACCTCGACATCGTACTGGTCACGAACCGCATCGAGCAGCTCCTTGACCGTCAGACGGCCCTGGTCGAAGCCGCTTTGCACATTGTCAGCGGCGCGCCGGGCGACCGGAATGGCTGAGTCGGCCAGACGGCGCGCCTCGACACACGCGACCTCAAGCTCGCCATAGGCATCGATGATCCGGCGCTTGAGCTGGCGACGGGCCGCTTCACGTTCGTGCTCCACCTTGGCGAGGCGCCGCTCGGCCTCCTGGATGCCCCCCTCGTTGCGGTCGTGAACCGGTAGAGGAATGGAGCCGCCGATTCGGAAGGCAGTGTCGTCGGTGTCGTAGATGCGCTTGACGCCGACACTCGCCGTCAAATCGGGAACAGAGGTTGCCCGCTGCAGTCGAAGCTCTCCCTCGCGCTGCGCGTACACAGCACTCCACGCGCGGATAACCGGGTTGTCGTCAAGGCCAGCAAGGAGACCTTGCAGTGCTGCGAGCTGATGGCCGTTGTGACGCAGGCGCCCCGATACAGATCCAAATTCGCCGAGCGTCCCTGACCAATTGGAAACGAGCTGGCGACGGGCAGCCAGAAGCTCGGCACGGGCCTTGTCCACGGCGACCTTGGCTTTGCCGATTGCAAGCTCGCCGCGCGAAAGGTCCGCTGGAAGTGAGGCGCCAGCCTCGACGCGGCGCCTGAGCAAAGGCAAAAGGTCTTCGAAGCGTTTGGAGGAGCGCCCCAAAAGTTCGATGCGCTGCTGGGCTCCGAGCACCTGAATGTAGTCGATTTTGGTCTGCGTGATGATTTCGCGCATGACGACGGCAATCTCGGCGTTGGCAACCTCCTCCTTGCCAACGGCAACAGCGACGCGAGCGCCGCGCTTATCGCCGCGCTCGAACTTCTGCTGCAGGGAGATGGTGAGCACGGCCTTGTCGAAACCGCGGAAATCGCCGGTGCCGAGAAAGTCCTCGAGCTCAACCTGCAGCTCGGGATTCGGGCGCTTGCCGGCTTGGATGACGCCGCCTTGAGTCGCCTCTACCTCGACATAAGCGGCCGCGATGCGCGGGTCGGCGGCGAGCGCCTTTCGGATGGCGGTGGCGAGGTCATTGGCCGATGCCGGTGATGGCCCGGCCAGCCAAAACGACCCCGCGAGCCCAAGCACCGCAACGGCGGGAGCCAAACGTCTAAGAAAGTAAGGATGCATATCCGACCGCTCGATGTGGTTGCGCGCGTACGCAAAAGGCCGCGCGCTCCAACGAGCGACGACCAGGCTACACGGCCCGCACCATCGGTGGGCGATGGTGCTCGAACAGCGGCGGAGCGCGTAGAGTGTCACGCCCGAGCACGAAGCGCTCTCGGTCGGCGGCGCGGGGCGTATCCGCTTGGGTCGAGCCGGGCGCGAGCATAAGGCTCAGCAACGCGCAAACTGGACAATCAACAGCTACGTGCCGGTCAGGAACGTCAGGAGCCTTGTCGGCGCCATGAGCGCCATCGTCGAGCGCAAGGCCGGCCGTGAGGGTGGCGTCCGGCATCGCAGCGGCATGTCCATGAACGTGGAATGTACTGAGCGCAAACACGACGAGAAGCACGAGTGCGAGCACCCGTGATATTCCTCGTCTTATGCTGCACCCTGTTCGCATGCCGTCTCGCTTCGCTTCTCACTGTAGCTAGAATCGCCCGCTCACGCTGCCAAATGACTGAATGGGGCGAGGACTGTCAACGCAGTTGATGTCGCGTATGGCAGCTTTAGCGCAACGGGCAGGCTTGTCGGCCACAATGCCTTCTTCTCATTGTCAAACTCGCGTGATCATCGCGCCTTCATCGCCGACTTTCAGCCAGTTGGAGCTGAACGGGTCTCCACTGTAGAAGCCTCAATGCGTTCATCGTAACAAGCACGGTTGCCCCTGTATCGGCTAGGATGGCTGGCCACAGCCCAGTGACACCCATCAGCGTCGTAACCAGGAATACAGCTTTAAGCCCGAGCGACGCCACGATATTCTGCCAAATGTTGCGCATCGTCTGACGCGACAGATCAATCATCGCAGCGACATCGGTCACGCGACCGTGAAGGATCGCTGCATCGCCGGTTTCCAGCGCCACGCCGGTGCCGCCGCCCATGGCGATCCCCACGTCGGCTGCGGCCAGCGCTGGCGCGTCGTTGATGCCGTCGCCGACCTTGGCGACAATCTGCCCGGCCCGACGCAGGTCTTCCACGATCCGCAGCTTGTCTTCCGGTAGAAGCTCGGCGCGCACGTCCATCCCGAGAGAGCGGCCAATGGCGTCCGCCGTTCGCCGGTTGTCGCCTGTCAGCATGATGGCACCGATACCCTGCGCTGCAAGCGCCTCGATCCCAGCTTTGGCGTCGCCACGAGGCTCGTCGCGCATGGCCATCAAGCCAGCGATCTCAGCGCCCGCTACAAGAACCGAGACCGTCTTGCCTTGGTCGTTCAGGGCGGCAATCTGATCCTGGATGCGCCCGAACTTGGCACCCCGCGCCTCGGCCGCCTTGGGCGAACCAAGGAAGTATTCGACACCATCGACAGTGCCGAAAATGCCCTTGCCGCCGATCGCCGCGAGCCCGGTGGCCGCTGGTACAATAACCTTGTCAGCGGCCGCACGGTCGAGGATGGCCTTCGCCAGCGGATGGCTCGACCCGGTTTCAAGTGCCGAAGACAGGGCGAGAACGTCCCGATCGCTAAGTCCAAGGGCTACAACATCGGTAACCTTTGGGCGACCCTCGGTGAGAGTGCCAGTCTTGTCGAAAGCGACCGTCGTCACCTTGCCGACCGTCTCCAGAACCGCGCCGCCCTTGAGAAGGAGGCCACGTCGCGCGCCTGCCGAAAGGCCCGCAGCGATTGCCGCGGGCGTCGAGATGACAAGCGCGCACGGACAGCCGATCAGCAGGATCGCGAGGCCCTTGTAGATCCATGCGCTCCAAGAGGCGTCAAACAGAAGCGGCGGTACGATCGCGACCAGTGCGCCAACGGCCAGGACAGCGGGGGTATAGTATTTCGAGAAGCGGTCGATGAAGCGTTCGGTTGGCGCTTTCGATTCCTGGGCTTCCTCGACGAGGCGGATCACGCGGGCGATCGTGTTGTCGGCCGCCGTCGCCGTGACACGTACAGTCAGGGCCGCATCGGTATTGATCGTCCCGGCAAAGACGAAATCGCCCGGCTGCTTACGCTTCGGCGTGGACTCCCCAGTTACAGGCGCCTCGTCGATCGCGCTTTCCCCGGTGAGGATCGTGCCGTCGGCAGGTACACGATCTCCCGGCCGGACGAGGATCATCGCGCCAATCAAAAGGCAGTCGGCAGGGACCTCCCGCGTGGTCCCGTCGACGACCAACTGGGCAGTCTTGGGTACGAGCGTCGCAAGCCCTTGGATGCTCGCACGTGCGCGCCCTGCGGCAACGCCTTCGAGCAACTCGCCGATGAGAAACAACAACACGACCATCGCTGCTTCCTCGGCAGCGCCGATGAACACAGCGCCAATGGCCGCAATAGTCATCAACGTCTCTATCGTGAACGGTTGCCCGAAACGTGCGGCCTGTATAGCGCGTGTCGCGATCGGCATGAGACCAACGGCCATCGCTGCCACGAACGCCGCAGGGCCGATTGACGGAACGAGCTTTGCCAAAAGATAGGCAGTGGTGAGCGCGACCGCGCACGTCATCGTCAAGCGGGCCTTGGCTGACTGCCACCAAGCCCCGTGGAAAGACGCCCCGTGTCCATGCTCGTCAACGGTGCCGGCGTCATGAGTGGTGTCGGCACCACTGGTTTGCTGCTCTCTAACCGTGTCTGATACGGGAGTAATCCCATAGCCGAGTGCCTTGACGGCGACTTCGACCTCGCGCCTGACATCCCCGGTTGACGTACCGCGCAGCGTCCCAGCCGTCGCCGACACCGTAACGTCGGAGACGCCATCGACGCGGCGAACAGCTGCATCGATTTTAGCCGCACACCCCGCGCAATCCATCCCGGTAACGCGGAAACGAAAATGAGACGTGACCTCTTCCATCGACACCTCTTGTCATTGGCTCGTAATACGCTACATCCTCTAGCGACTAGAGGATCAAGAGGTAATTTCATGCGTAGAGACGAGCCTTCAGATGGCGTTTCTAGACTCTCGATCGGAGAGGCCGCTAAGCAGAGCGGTGTCAAGATCGCGACCATCCGCTACTACGAGCAGATCGGCCTGCTGGGGCGACCTGCGCGAGCGGCAAATAATCGTCGGAGCTTCGACGCCGCGGACCTGCGGCGCCTCGGCTTCATTCGTCACGCCCGCGAGCTGGGTTTCGAGATCGATGCGATCCGTCAGTTACTCGCACTCGCTGATCAACCCGAACGGCCCTGTTCCGAGGTAGACGCCATTGCTCAACGTCATCTTGCGGAAATCGAGAGCCGGATGAAGCGTCTGAAAGCGCTCAAGATTGAAGTCTCGCGTATGATCGCGCAGTGCGCCAGGGGCTCGGTCGCCGACTGCCGCATCATCGACGTGCTAGCGCATCACGAACACTGCATGAACACGAAGCATTGATGCGACGCGATGCTATTGCCACAGACACTCGGCCTAACGGCCAAATTGCCTGCCGCAAGCAGACGTCAGCCGTCGGTTCTATCGCGCTTGCCACAATGACTGACCATGTTCGCGGTCGGCAGTGAATGCCACAGGCACATTGTGCTTTACTAACTGGCGCACATCCTGCCCAAACGCGAGAGTGACATCCCAAACTGATGCAGGCAATGGGTTCTCCCTCGCCGGAAGTTTTTGTTTGCTTGCAGCCCCGCCAGCGATAACTGACGCGCATTCCCGCCCGCCGCTGCCAGCGCGACAACCTCCGCAATAGTCAAGAGATGTACATCACTATATCGCGAATGATAGAAACTCTGCTGTTCTGCTTCGGCTTAGCAGGGGCATGGTGGCTTCGGTGTCGGGATGGGATTTTTTTACAGGCGTCGGAGTATATGTTCTCATTTCACGTTTCTTTCCTTGTTGACGTGCATCAGCAACATATTGACATTCTAAGATGAACATTTAGCTAATACTTAGCCCTCGACAGACATTCAACTACATCCGATTGCGGGATAGAATGATCGCTAGCAAGGTCAAATTGGTGTAAGGTGCGGATCATCAGCCAGAAACTGTCC
>VFQT010004658.1_pt1 | contig 11142 bp, 9 predicted proteins | sample 3512381 | NCBI WGS metagenome assembly VFQT01 (sample SAMN10412376, study PRJNA504923) | tailings metagenome | isolation source: Relicate 2 Philex TSF3 active mining site | place: Philippines: Tuba, Benguet | collected 2017-08-29 | reverse complement strand
CCACCATGAAAGTACAGGTCGTAAATCACCCGCTTATTACCCATAAATTGACGGTGCTACGCGATAAAAACACAAACTCCCAAGTATTCAGACACTTGGTTGAAGAGCTTGTGACGCTGCTCGCCTACGAAGCAACTCGCGAAGTAAAAATTGAGCCGGTTGAAATTGATACTCCAGTCGCTCGCACCAAGGGTGCAATGCTTTCAACACCAAGACCTGTTGTCGTTCCAATTTTGCGCGCCGGACTCGGAATGCTCGAAGGCATGATGCGAGTTTTGCCAAGTGCTGAAGTCGGATTTTTGGGCATGGTTCGCGATGAAAAAACTTTACAAGCCTCTACCTACGCAAATCGTTTGCCAGAGGATTTAAGTGGCAGACAGTGCTATATCTTGGATCCGATGTTGGCGACCGGCGGAACTTTGGTTGCGGCGATGAATTATTTAATTGAACGCGGCGCAAAAGACATCACCGCAATTTGTTTACTTTCTGCTCCTGAAGGTGCACGAACTTTGGAAAAAGCATTTGAAAACTCTAGTTTCCCAATTACTGTTGTAACTGGCGCGATGGATGAAAAGTTAAATGAACACGGCTATATCGTGCCTGGTCTTGGTGATGCAGGAGATCGACTTTACGGAGTCGTATAAATGGCCAACACATCCCCTGGTTACGGAATCACAATCCGCGTTGAAGGACGCCCGGAGTTTCAACCCGTCGCTGAGATAACAACAATCATTACCCGTGAGGGCGCAATGATTACCGCTCTTGATGTCGCCGATTCGCAATTGGATTCAGTAGTAATCGATGTAACCTGCGATGCGATTGATGCAAATCATGCCGAGAAAATCACTGCTGCTTTAAGCGCTTCACCTATTCTGAGTGTAAGAAAAGTTTCTGATCGCACCTTCTTGTTGCACCTCGGTGGCAAGTTAGAGGTGCAATCCAAAGTTCCTTTAAAGACCCGTGATGATTTATCCCGTGCTTACACCCCAGGTGTTGCGCGCATCTGTCAGGCAATCGCCAAAGATCCAGCTGATGCCCGTCGACTAACCATTAAGCGAAATACTGTTGCGGTTGTTACTGATGGCTCTGCGGTTTTGGGACTTGGCAACCTTGGTCCTGCTGCGGCACTGCCGGTAATGGAGGGCAAAGCCGCACTCTTTAAGCGCTTTGCAGATGTAGATGCTTGGCCGGTCTGCCTTGATACCCAGGATGTTGATGAAATCGTACGCACCGTCCAGCTAATCGCTCCGGTATATGGCGGAATCAACCTTGAGGATATTTCGGCGCCTCGTTGCTTTGAAGTTGAGATGAGACTTCGTGAGCTGCTTGATATCCCGGTATTCCATGATGATCAACATGGCACCGCGGTGGTTGTACTCGCTGCGCTACGAAATGCTTTGAAATTAGTCAAAAAAGATTTGAGTAAAACCAAGATCATTTTAAGTGGCGCAGGAGCTGCGGGAACCGCAATCGCACGGTTGTTAGTTCTCGCTGGTGCGCGAAACATCATTGGCTTTGATGATAAAGGTGTTATCAATAAGTCCAGTGCTGCCCCAAACGAAATGCGTAAATGGTTTATTGAAAACTGCAATCCGGAACAGTTCACTGGAACACTTAGTGAAGCCATCAAGGGTGCTGACATTTTTATCGGCGTAAGCGCGCCAAATGTTTTGCGTGAGGCTGATGTTGAAGCGATGGCTAAAGATTCAATTGTTTTTGCCCTGGCCAATCCAGATCCAGAAATTGATCCAGTGTTGGCACGTAAACATGCCGCTGTAGTTGCAACTGGACGCAGCGATCAACCAAATCAAATTAATAATGTTTTGGCTTTTCCGGGTATTTTCCGTGGCTTGCTGGATGCAGGTGCGACAAAAATTACTGATGAACTGTTGTTGGCTTGTGCTGATGCAATTGCATCCTGTGTTTCTGAACAACAGCTCAATGCTTCATTTATTGTGCCAAGTGTTTTTGATCCAAATGTCGTGAAATCTGTGGCTGACGCAGTAAAGGAACAGGTTTAATTGTCAATTGCAGATTGGGTTGAGCAGTATTTAGGCGCATCCACCCCATTTTTCATCTATGCCCTTTTAGGCACGATTGTTTTTGTCGAAACTGGAATTTTGATCGCGTTCTTTCTACCCGGTGATTCCATCCTTTTTGCCGCTGGATTGGTGGCGGCTACCCGCGATGACACCAATATAGTTTTACTTATCTGCGTTATATTCATGGCCGCATTCATCGGAGATCAATTTGGTTATGTATTGGGCCGAAAATATGGACGGGCTTATCTAGAGCAGCGGTCATCAGAACGCATCGCAAAGATGGTGGCTCGCGCCGAAGATTTTTATGCCAAATATGGCTGGAGCGCGGTAATCCTGGCCCGCTTCTATCCCTGGATTCGCACCTTCATGCCGCCTATCGCAGGTATCGGAAAGATGAATTACTACAAGTTTTTAGCCGCTAATGCGTTAGGGGCTTTGCTTTGGGGTTGTGGCATAACACTGCTGGGTTATTACGCCGCATCAATACCAGTACTCAAAGACTCTTCGCGAGGTATTGCATTGTTCTTTATCGTATTAACAATTTTTATAACAATTAAGAATTATTTACGTTCTAAACGCGACTGACGAACTCCGCCTACAACCACCCCGATGTAGGTCATAGCAATTCCGGTAACCAAAAACCAGCTCACATTTACCCCTTCACTTGGTGCATAAAGATCCAAGAGCAAGGAGCCGAATAACTGGCCGCCAACACTAAACAAAGTAAATGTTAAAACACCAAGATGTTGCACAATCAATGAGGTCGCAGCTATATAAATAACACCAATTACTCCTCCGGTATATATCCACCAAGGTCCATTTGGAAGAGGCTGTAACTCAATTTTTCCAAAAGCGGTTAGCAATAAAATAAACATCACCAAGAAAGATGTGCCGGTAATGAAATTGAGTAGCGAGGTCGTGTAGCTATTTCCTGAATGTTCATTGATCTGACCATTCAATGCTCGTTGCACGCCTACTAATGCCCCAGCAATAACCGCTAGGGCTACTGCAATAAAGGAAAAGGAGTGAGCTTCAATTTTGTCTGCTACCGATACCAAAACAGCAAAAACTGTTATTGCTGCGGCTGCAACTCGACGTGGAGAAATTAATTTTGGTCCGCCTCCAGTGAATCCAATTCGATCGACCAATAAAGAGGTCGCGGTTTGACCTGCGATAGAGGCCACGGAGTACACAGCGACGCCAATTAATGGCACGACACTGGTTTGGATCGCAACGAAACTGCCCCCTAAAGCGCCCGCAAAAAGTCGCCAGGCTGGAATTTGCCCATTGGCTACCGCGCTTCTCAAACGCTGGATTCCCGCTTTTATTTGCGGGCTAAACAGCGCATAAATCACCACAAACACTAGCCCGGAAGAGAATGAAACCAGAGCCGCCTGGGGTGCATTATCGAGGCGATGCGAAAGTTCGCCATTAGCTCTGGCTTGCAGCGCAATCAATACACCAGAAATCGCAGCCAGCGCATCTAGGCGTAGATGTTGTTTAGTTGATTTGCTCACTGAGCTCCAGCCACTCATTCTCTAATTTCTGACGGAGCGATTGTACCCTCTGAAGTTTCTCCGCTATTTCAATTAGCTTTTGATGATCGAAGGATGCGGCTTCTTGTTGCGCGATTAAATCCAATTCTTCCTGCTCGGTTTTCTCCATTTGTTTTTCAATACGAGCTATATCTTTCTTTATCAATCGCACCTGGGCTGCATCTGAAATATTCTTCTTTGGGGCAACCGCGACGCTGGCTGCAATATTCGCAATGCGCAGATCTAGGTATTGCTCCACACCGCCCGGCAAATCTCGCAAAGCCTGATCACCTAACAAGCCAACAAATCGATCACATACTCGCTCAAGGAAATAACGGTCATGTGAAATCACAATTAAAGTACCGGCGTAAGTGTCCAACAAATCCTCAAGAGCGGTGAGCGTCTCAACATCAAAATCATTTGTGGGCTCATCAAGTAATAAAACATTAGGGCTATCCATCAGTAGCCTGGTCAATTGCAAACGACGTTTTTCTCCACCTGATAAATCCCGAATCATTTTCTGTTGGCCTTCATAATCAAAGCCAAGTCGCTCACAGAGTTGGGAGGCAGAAATTTCACGGCCTCCACCTAGCTCAACATGAAAAGCAACCTTTTCTACCGCCTCTAAAACTCGCCAAGTTGGATCTAGCTCCTGAAGATGTTGGGATAGGAAAGCCGCCTTAACAGTTACCCCCGTCTGCAGTTTGCCCGCTGAGAATCGGTATTGGCCAGCCAAAGTGCGCATTAATGTGGTCTTTCCAGAGCCATTTACGCCCACAATTCCGATGCGATCACCAGGACCGATATTCCAGTTAAATGAATCAATCAAAGTTGTTTCACCAATAGCCAAACGCGCATGGTGAATTTCGTAAACCGCATTACCTAAACGGTTTGCCGCAAAGTTGAGTAGCTCAGCTTTGTTACGTGGCGCAGGCTCTGAAGCAATCAGTTGATTAGCGGCATCAACTCTAAACTTTGGTTTTGAGGTTCGTGCTGGTGCGCCTCTTCTTAGCCAGGCCAACTCTTTACGAATTAGATTATTCTTTCGAGCATCTTCGGCGGCTTGTTGCCGAGCACGCTCTGCTTTAGCTAAAACATATGCTGAGTATCCGCCGTCATATGATTCAACATTTCCATTTACAACTTCCCACATAGTGTCAGAGACTTCATCCAAGAACCAACGATCATGGGTAATAACAACAACCGCAAGCTCACGACGTTTTCTAATGTGTGCGGCTAACCAGGCAACACCTTCGACATCTAAGTGATTGGTTGGCTCATCAAGCAAAATAATATCCAGCGGTTCAATAAGCAGCTTGGCAATTCCTACTCGACGTTTTTCACCGCCCGATAAAGAACCAAATGGTCGATCCATTAGCTCTGAGTTGTAACCACCGAACAAGCCCGCAAAAATCTCACGCACCCCAGAATCACTTGCCCATTCATGAGTTTTCTTGCTTCCTACAACAACATCACGCACAGTGGCGCCAGGTTCTGCGGTATCAACTTGGTTGAGCATTCCTAAACGAGCCCAATTTGCGCGAGTTACACGTCCTTCATCTGGTTGTTCAATTCCAGCTAAAACTTTTAAAAGTGTGGACTTACCGCCGCCATTTCTGCCGACAATTCCAATGCGTTCACCCTCAGAGACTCCAAGGGAAACATTGTTCAATAAAGGGCGAATATCAAAGGCTTTAGAAACCCCTTCAATATTGATGATATTGCGCGCCATAAGGCAAGGTTATTAGTGTTTCCGGCCCTTGCTTAACATATGGTTTTGCCATGGAAACCAAGTACTTATTGGCTGGAATCGGCATTTTCTTGGTTTTTGTATATGCCATTGGCTCTGGGGTTTGGGTTTCTAGCTCCCCTGGTTGGTATGCGACTTTAAATAGACCAAACTGGCAGCCACCGGATTTCGTCTTTGGAATTATTTGGCCATACAACTTTGTGGTTCTGGGTGTTGCTGCATATAACGTTGCGCAGAAGCTATCCCGAAATTTAGCTCTAACTTGGATCGTTGTATTCGCCGCCAGCGTAGCCTGCGCCCTAACTTGGGCTTATCAATTCTATGTTCCGCACAATTTATCTATTGCTGCAACGGCTTTAGTAATTACAGCAATACTGACTCTTCCGGTTCTTTATCTAACCTTTAAAGCATCAATACTGGCAGGAATTCTCCTTGTTCCATATCAAATTTGGGTAATCATCGCCAGCACTTTGGCTTGGGGTTACTCAACTAGAAATTAGTTTTCTTTTTTATTCAATGCGGTTATTGAAACAAGACCGGCGGAAGTAATTAAAGTTGCAAGTCCAGCAAAAACCGCTCCGCTGCCAAATGGAGCTGCTAGCGCTCCAGCGCCCATCGGAACTAAAAACTGTCCAAATCGATTTCCAAACAATCGAATTGATATCGCCATCGCTCGCTCTTCAATTGGAGTCTTTTTAGAAACAATGGACATGGTAAGAGGTTGTCCCATGCCAAGTAAGAATCCGATCGCAGCCATGGAAGCGCCAAGAGTTAAAGGTGTTCTGGCATAAACCGCAGCAAACAAAAGAACCGCGGCGATAAAAATGCTGTAATTCATTACCCGAGCGCTACCAAGTTTTGCCGTTGATTTACCCAGGAAGAATCGAGAGATCATTGCAGCGCCGGAGCGAATAGAGAGAATCGCACCGATAACAACTGGGCTAATTCCATATTCAGTACCCACTAAGGGCAAAATCACCACTAAAACATCATTTGTTGAAGCCACGGCTAGCGAGGTCCATATTGCAGGCTTTATGCCGGGACGTTTCATTACATCGCGTGCCTTCATGGAAGCGGCAGCCGCACGCTCCTCTGCGCTTCGAACTTGCTGCAAGCCTCTAAATATTAGAAATGGAACTAACGAAAGCGATGCCAGCACTGCGGCAAAAATAAAAGCTGAGGTGGATGATTTGGGTAACACACCAGCTGAGCCAGCAATAAATCCACCAGCTAGTGGCCCCAAAGTGTGGCCAAGAGATGTAGAGAATGAAAAATATCCAAAGTTTTGATCTTGTAAATGATTTGGGCTGCGACTTGCAACCATAGCCTGACTTGCAGCTACGTTAGCTAAGTGAGCAACTCCGGCAATCGCCGTTGCTGCTGCAATTGCGATGACATCATTTAAAAACGCCAGAGAAATTCCCAGCACAATAAATGCCAGCGAACCAATCACCAGTAATGGAATTTCGCCAAGCCTGCCAACCCATCTACCCATTGGGACCGCAACTAAAAGTGGAAGTAATGCATAAATTGATGCGATCAAACCAATTTCAAAACCCGAAGCACCGTTTTCGATGGCTCGATAGGTAATCATTGGACGCATTACATAAATGCTGGCCTGAGCAAAGGCGACATTGATTAGCAGAGCCCAAAGCCAGGAATCGGATGAGCGTTGCTTCATTATTAAGCGGCGGTACCTGAGCGTTTCTTAAGTAGCTTTGTGATGTTTGGCGCAAAGATTAAAAGTAGCAAGACCGCATAAATAACCTTTGGCAAGATACCCGCGTAGAGAATTGAATAATCACCATTACTTAGCTGTAAAGCTTGGCGGAATTGAATCTCTAGAACCGGACCAAGAATTACACCCAAAACTAGCGGTGTATTTGGGACCCCAAATCTTCTAAATAAATACCCTAAAAAGCCTAGAACTAGCGCGACTCGAAGATCGAAAATCGAGTTATTTAAGGAGTAAGCACCCAACATGCCGAAGGTCGCGATGCCGGCATAGAGATAATTTCTAGGAATCTGCAGTAGCTGAATCCAAATGCGCACCAGCGGCAGGTTAAGCAGCAATAACAATGTATTTCCGACAAACAAGCTAGCGATCAAAGTCCAGACTAGAGGTCCATTCATTTCAAACAACATTGGACCTGGTTGAATATTGAAGTTGCGAAGTGCTACCAACATAATCGCTGCAGTTGCAGACGTTGGAAGTCCTAGTGCAAGAAGTGGAACGAGAACACCGGCCGCATTTGCGTTATTAGCTGCTTCAGGTCCAGCTACACCTTCAATCGCACCGTGACCAAACTCTTCTTTATTTTTTGAAAGATTCTTTTCAACTGAATAACTAATAAAGGTCGGCACTTCAGAGCCGCCTGCAGGAATCAAACCCATCGGAAAACCGATTGCAGTTCCACGAAGCCATGGTTTCCAGGAACGACGGAAATCCTCTTTATCCATCCAAACTTTGCCTTTGACCGGCAAAATCTTCCAGGTGTCATCCTTAATTCTGCTCGCCAAATAAATTACTTCACCAATTGCGAAGAAGGAGATAATTACAACGATGACTTCAAGGCCATCAGTTGCTTCAGTTACGCCAAACGACAAGCGATTGATTCCGGTTTGTTGATCCGCTCCAATCAAACCAATAATCAATCCCACTGAAAGCGAAACTAATCCTCGGGTACGAGAGCTACCAAGTAATGTGCCGACTGCGGCGAATGCAAAAACAATTAGCGCCACATATCCGGCTGGTTGAACCTTTAGCGCTAGATCGGCCAATGTTGGTGCTGCTGCTGCTAAAAAGATTGTTGCGATCAACCCGGCAACGAATGAACCAATTGCGGCGGTGGTTAGCGCTGCTCCAGCCCGGCCATTTTTAGCCATTTTATGGCCTTCAACCGAGGTAATTACCGCTCCAGCTTCACCGGGGGTATTGAGCAAAATCGAGGTTGTGGAGCCACCGTACATTGCGCCATAGAAAACCGCAGCGAACATGATTAATGCCGATGTTGGATCTACCGACAAAGTAACTGGTAATAACAAAGCAATGGCAAGTGCTGGACCAATGCCTGGCAAAACTCCAACAAGTGTTCCCAAAAATGTACCAAGCAATCCATACATGAGATTTTGCGCGGTTAACGCATTGGCAAAACCGTCTAGCAGAAGATCTAGGTTTTCCATTTAACCTTCCACCTCTTTAGCTAGACCCAATAAATTCTCAATAAATCCATCAGGTAAATAAATTCTTAATCCTTTGGAAAAAACTACATAAACTGAAATAGCAAATATCAAAGAAATGGCGATGTCCTTGACATACTTTCGGGAACCAAAAGCAAAAGCAACACCATAAAAAGTTAATGCCGCGGCAAAAATGTAGCCTGCAGATTCAATTAAAAATATGTGTAACAACAAGGACCCAATAACGATGACCATGGTCTTGATATCGGGTGGAAGAAACGGATCTCCTGGTTCGGTTGCTTCCGCTACGCCGTACCTACCGCGTGCAACCTCAATCAACAGAAGCAAACCTACAAAGGTGGCAAAACCACCAATGATGTATTCAAATGTCTTAGGACTTACTACCGAATAAACACCCGGCTCTTCAAGGGTAAACGCATCCCATAAAACAAATAACCCGAGCAGTAAGAAGCCTAAAGCGAAAACACTTTCTGCAACTACCGCTCGGGTTACTTTTTTCATCTATTCAGTTCTTCTTATAGACCAATTTCAGAGATGAATGCTTTGATCTCTGGGATGTGGGTCTTTAGGAATGCCTGAAAGTCTTTACCGCCTGAGAATTCGTCGTACCACTTGTTAGCAGCAAGAGTTTCTTTCCAGGTTTGGGTATTGCGCATTGTGTCCATAACCTTCACAAAGTTAAGGCGATTTGCCTCAGTAATGTCAGCTGGAGCCATAACTCCGCGCCAGTTTCCATATACCAAGTTGTAACCCTGTTGAACAAAGGTCTTTGCCTTTACACCAGCGATTGGCTTCGGAGCGGAAATTCCAAGAATGCGTAGACGTCCATCTGCAACATATGGAAGAACATCTGCAACACCAATTACACCAACAGGTGCAGCACCGCTTAGAACCTTAGTAAGTGGTTCAGAACCGGTACCAACAACATAGTTGAGCTTGGTGATTGGGACGCCGGCGGTCTTCATTAACGCGCCAACTACTTGGTGATCAACTCCACCAACATTTCCTCCCGAGACCGCAACTGCACGGCCATTTGCTTTTACATCTTCGACAAACTGATTGAGTGTTTTGTACTTAGAGTTTCCTGGCACGAAAATTGCGTTGTATTCGCGCATAACGCGAGCAATTGGTGTTGATGCCAACAAGTCGGAGGTGTTCTTGTTTGCAACCTGCGCCATACCGCCAGTCAACGCGATACCGATAATTAGAGCAGAGTTCTGCTTTCCTTTAATGGTTTGGAAATAAGCCAAGCCGGTTGTTCCACCAGCGCCAGGCTTGAATTCTGTAGTTTGCGAAGTTAGCAGACCTTCTTTAATCAAAGTCTTTGCAATCGCATCAGTTGTTGCAGAGTATCCGCCAGGACCTGCTGGAACAACCCAGTCAATAGTTGTTAGTGGCTTGAGATCTGGATACCACCAGCGCAGTGATCCTGCAGCTGTACCAGTTGTTACCTTTAAGCAACGAAGATCTGAGCCTTCAACGCCGCGCGCTTTTGCAACGAGGCCAACTCGTCCGCATTCATCGCCAGCATTAGCTTTTTTAGATGGAACCTTTGCAGCGGTTGCTGGAGTAGTTCCAGTTAGTACAAGTGCAAGTGAGGTAGCAACCGCACCAGCTCCTGTAAGTACTTTCTTCAAAGACATATGTCTCTCCTAGGTTTCTCTCGAGGGTGAGAGTTCGGGCGCTAACGTATAGGTCATTTCACGCTCAGAAAAGCGCCTATAGGTGTCAGATAGATAACGATTTTAAGAAAATACCCGTAAATCTCATGAAATCATGGTCCCTGTGAAGTACTTCGCCCCTCAGGTTATTACTAGCTCTGGGGTACTCAAAGATCGCACCCTTGAGGTTCAAAATGGAGAAATTTCTGCCATTGAGTACGGCCAAGCACCCGATGCGATTGCCTTAGAAGGAAACGTAATTCCAGGTTTTGTAGATATTCACTGCCATGGCGGCGGTGGCTTTGATAGCTCAATAGATCCCCGTGGTCCTGAGTTCCATTTAAAGCATGGCACCACAACGATCATGGCAAGTTTTGTATCTGAACCCATAACCTCAATTCTAGAAAAGTTAGAAAAGCTCTCCTTTGCCAAAAATGTCGTTGGGGTTCATTTAGAAGGTCCATACATTTCTCATGTTCATTGCGGCGCACACAAGCCGGAGTACCTAACAACTCCGGTTAAAACAGACTTGGAAAAGATTGTTGCGACAAAAAAGGTGCGTCATATAACTATTGCGCCGGAGATTGATGGTGCACTTGAGGCAATTTCTTATTTATCCGCTCATGGTGTAACTGTTGCAATTGGTCACAGCGCAGCAAGTGCAGAGATTGTTGATCAAGCGGTTGCTAATGGCGCTAAAGTTGTTACTCATCTCTACAACGGCATGAAAAAAGATTATGCTGATAAAAATCTTTTGAGTGGTGCAGCACTAAACAACAACTCACTTGGACTTGAAGTAATCCTTGATGGAGTGCATGTGCCATTTAACGTAATCAAAGATTTCATTGGCGCGGCAAACTCTAGATTGATTGGCATTACCGATGCCGCTCCCTTTGCTGGATTAAATGATGGGGAATACAAACTTGGAGAACTTCCGGTAACAGTTGTCGATG
>VFQT010004657.1_pt1 | contig 11142 bp, 20 predicted proteins | sample 3512381 | NCBI WGS metagenome assembly VFQT01 (sample SAMN10412376, study PRJNA504923) | tailings metagenome | isolation source: Relicate 2 Philex TSF3 active mining site | place: Philippines: Tuba, Benguet | collected 2017-08-29 | reverse complement strand
CATATTTTTAATAATTTAATTTATAAAACTTCTTGATAATCTTCATAGGTTATTTTTGGTATAGGTATATTTTCAACAAAAGTAAATCCTAGAGCTAAAATTAAACCTATTTTATCTTCTTTATTATTCTTATTGTGAACATAAGTTAATTTACCTTCAACAACAATAAAATCTTTAATTTTAATTTTCTTAGCATTTAAGTTATTAAATCTAATCCAATGATTGCAATGTCTAACTTTTACTTCTTTTGTATATTTGTCAATAAATTTATAACTATTGCATAACAAAATAAAAAAAGTATCTTTTCTTTTTTTGATAGATACAACACTACCTCCAATTATTACTCGATTAATCATCTCTTGTAAAAATAACTCTTGAATATTTACTTTCAATAGAATTTTTTTTCTTTAATCTTGTCATAGCAGAAGTTATTTTAACTCTAGTTTTTATGTCAAAATTTCCATACAACTTCATACCAATCTGGTAATCAGTTAAAATAAATTCACCATTATTATTACTATTATTTTTAATAAAATTTAATAATTCTAATTCAAGGGTATTTTTTTTTGTTTTACTCATTTTTTGTATAATAATTTTTGTTAATATTGGAATCACCTTCATTTACAATTTCAATGTTTAAATTTTGTTTATTTATAACTTCAAAATCATAAATTGAATCAACTTCAATAGAGTGGGTTCTTTGTTTTTGTTCATTATATTTTGTAGATAATCTACCTTTTAAATGAATTAAATCACCTCTATTTAATTTTAATTTTCTTAACCAAATATCAATTAAGTATTGATTTATAGTGAATATTAAATGGTTATTTGGTTCAAAAACTCCATAGTTTTTATCAAAAGTTCTTAATAAAAAACTAGCTCGTTTAATTTTAATTTTATCATTTCCGTGGTCATAGGATTTGATAGAAATTGCTGAGTTTATTGTTCCTTGTAGATAAACCTCATTAATAGTTAAACCTCCAAGTATTCTTCCATAACCAGTTAAAGCATCATCATCAATCTTAATAGGTTGATTTTTTAATCTAAAAATATGAATATCTTTATAAATAAAAACTTCATTTTGATAAAAATGCAAACCATTTGCCAATTGACTTTGATAAAAATTTTGTCTAAATTCGCCATGAATGTAAATTTCATCATTAACTTTTAATTTATATTTATCTAAATATTTATTAAAATAATTAGATGATATATTTATAGTTACAAAAGTCTTCATTTCTGGCATAATAAAATTATTAGCACCCCTAGACTCAGGACTAAAAGTGCTAATAACTACTTCATAACAACCTTTTTGTTTATTAAGTTCTTTTTTAAAGTGATGAACTTTTGCTGTTATAATTGTTATTGTAGATGAATCCATAATTTTAGAATGGAATTTCATCATCAAACATATCCACCTCTTCCTCATCTTCTTTTGATTTATTTTTAACATTAGAAGATTTTTTAGGTTTAACTTTACCACTAATAGTTTCATTTGAAGGAATTGAGGCCTCTAAAATTATTAATTGTATTTTCTTAGAAACTATTAATTTTCCACTTTCTTTATCTTTATATTCATAAGCATTTAAAGAAATTTGACTATCAGTTACTTCAATTAAACCTTCATTATAAAGTAATGCGTGATAGGTTTCCTCATTAATCTTTCCTTTAAAAGCTATAAAATTTAAATTTTCATTTACAGGTTTTTTTTCTGGACCATAAGTTGCGTATAGTTTAATTTTTCCAGTGATAATTTTATCATGCTCAGTAACTTCAAATTCATTTTTTATATATTGTTTGCTCTTTGAGTCATATTTATTTACTAAATAGTATTTAGCCATAGTTATATTAATTAATTGTTAAAAAAGTTATCCATAATGGATTTCTCAATACTTTTAAAAAAGTCATCAAGATAACTACTATAAGACAAAGAATACTCCTCATATTCTTTAATAGTCATAGAGTAATCTCCAATATAAATTTTATTGTTGTTTTTCATATATTTTAATGTTTAATTGGTTCTGGAATTTGAATTCCCCATTCTATTGCCCAATGAATAACTGCATCAATATATTTTGATACATCATATTTATTACCAGAGCTAGATAAACTTATATAATCAAAATATACCTCACCAGTTATTTTATTAGTTTTTTCAGTTTTTATATCAGATTTTTCATTTAATAGATATTTTATACTTTCATGTAAATCATCTAATTTAATATAATTACCTTCATTCTCAAAAAACTTTTGAATAGTTGGTAAAACAACAGCCCAATAATAACCTCTTTGCTCATCAGACGGTGGAGTTGCCTTTGAGAAAGATATTTTAAAATCTTCAAAATACTCAGCTTTTAATCTGCGGTCAATTTCTTTACCAACATTAGCTCGAATATTTATTAAATTTGATTTATTGACTTCTTGAAAATAAAAAACCCAAGGGTTAATTGTTTGAATTAAATTATTATTTTTTAATTTAAACTCAACTTCAAAATCAACTTTACCTTTTAATTTATTTTTTAACTCTTCAATAACTTTTTCTTGAGAATCTGATGTATCTTCCTTTAAATTAAATTTAATAATCATAATTTATCCTTTAAATTGTTTTACAAGATTATCTCTAATTTCTATTGTTTTTTGTGCTAATCTAGCAAGTTCAGAAATAAATTTTTCATCTCTATAAACTCTAATGATAAGTAATTTTTTTTCCTTAAAATTACATCCATAAGAAACAAAATCTATCCACTCTCTTTCACTTACCCATAAGCCACCTTGTAATTGAGGAATGTAATTACTAGGAACTTTATTTTCAATTATATATTTAAAATGTGTCTTAGAGTCTGGATTTTTAATTTCTATTAAACCATTATTACCAACTAAACCATCTGGAGAATATCCAAAATTACCACAATCACTTTTAAACATTGTTATTTGTTCAACGAGTTCAAGATTTTCTTCTTGATATACTTGCCTTGCTAGTGGTTCTAGTGTATTACCTTTAATCATTGATTCAGTTTTATAACCATCTTCAGGATTAATTAAAAACATATCAGTTGCTAAAGATAAAGCATATCCTTTAAGTTGGTCAGATTCCTCACCTTTTGAAGTAATGATTTTGTTAAAATTAGAGGCACTAGCGACCCCTAATTTTAAACTTAACCATTCTTTTGTTCCTTGTTCTATATTTTTTATTATTTGCATATTTATTCAAATTTAATTAAAAATCTACATTGTTAACAATATTATCTTCCTCTATTTTTTGATTATTATTATTAATTTCCTTTATTTTTTGATTATTATTAATTTCCTTTATTTTTTGATTATTATTAATTTCCTCTATTTTTTTATTAAGTCTTTCAATAATTTTATCATAACTTGATTGTGGTAAATCACTTATTTTTTCTATTTTCATTATCTCTAAGAAATTTGGCATTTTTGCCTGAACTATTAACTTAGCTATTTCTTTTTGTTGTTTTTCATTAATAGTTTTAATAAGATGTTCTTTTGGTTGCTGTGATGCTTCATTACCATCATCATCTTCTGCCCCAATATTGACTAAAGATTGCAAACCATATCTCCTAGCATAAGTAATACCAGAACCTTGAGCTTGAGCGTCATTTTGCTTGGCACAAATAATTTCTGTTAAACACTCCATAGATTCGCCACTTTCATGCAAAAGTAATGTTTTAACATAATTTCTACCTTCTATTTGAACGATTGGTTGCAATACTGCAATCCCGTGCTTGTTTAATGCTGGCAAGCAAGCCTCTCTAATTGAATTTATATCTGCATATTTTGAACGATAATGGGGATTTGTGTTATCTTTTGATGCATTACCCATTTCCTTTTGAGCTTCAATAAAAGCCTTTATAAAGTTTTTTATTTCATTTGTATTTGTCATATTTTTTTTATTATTAAGTTAATATTTTATAAAGTTTAAACTTTATAAATATAATATAATACCTTATTTTTATTTGTCAATAGATAAGTTATTATATTTTTAATATTGTTTCAAAAAAGCATCAATTTGCTTATCTTTTTGAGTTTTATCCTCATCTTTTTTATCAAGCAATGAACCTTTCTCAAATTCCGCACTAAACCAAACTAAACTTGCCGTGATGGCACGAATTATTTGAGTATCTAATTTAATTGTAAAAGTTTCTGATTCTAAAATTTGATTTTCTTTATTGACTCCAGCAATATGAATATAGCAAGTTTCTTTCTCGTGCAACCACATTTGGGCTTGGCATTGAATATAATAATTGAAAGGAAAGCCGTATATTTTCAATTTTAGACCAGCCAAAGGGTCATTTGTAGTTTTACACTTAAGAATTGAACCATCGCTTAAAATATAATCAATGGTTGCTCTAAATGGAAACTTACAACCTTTGATTATTTTTTCTTTTTGAGTTTGAGACTCAACAACAACACACCTGATAGTATGAGTAAAGTCATCAATTTCAATTATATCAGTATCTTTAGCAATAAAATCATCTTTTACCGCCTCCTTTATTGCCTGCCCTAGTTTCATTGCTTCGTTAGTGTTAAAATCATTAAACCGTTTAAACTGCTCTCTATCAAGCATTAGCTTTCTAGCAAGTGAATATCTTGTTTCAAGATAACTCGGCATTTGCAATAATGAATCGTGTATACTTGCACTTATGATGTTTTCTGCAAGTAAGTTTGCCGAATATTCTTTTAGGAGCCCAGCGACTTCGCTTGCTCCTATAATTCCAAATCTATCTGTCATTACTTTCCCTCTTTAGTTTTTGATTTCTCGCTTAATTTGGAATGTTTATCAATCCAGCATTTAAGATTCTCTTCGCAGCTTTTTAATCTGCCCTGCAACTTATATTGTTCATCTTGTAACATTTCATTATCTTTTTTTAAAGATTTATGTTCCATATACATTGTTTTTAGTTTATGTAAAGTGTAAACAATATCATAATGATATTGGCTTACATCATTTTCTTTTGGAATTAAAGATATAATTTTGTTAGTTTCTTTAATTAAATCAGTTAAAAATTCCTGATAAGATTCATACGATTCTTTCATTATTCCCCCTCCTTAGCTAATCTTAATTCTTCTTCTTTTATTGCTAGCTTTTGCATTAATAGTTTTCTTCATATATATTTAAGTTAAGTTAATATTGTTGGGCTTTGCGGTGTAGATTTAATATTATCCGTCTCCGCTTCCGTTTCCGTTTCCGCTTCCGCTTCCCCATCCGTCTCCGCTTCCTTTTCCGCTTCCGTATCCGCTTCCGTTTCCTTTTCCGAATCCGCTTCCGTCTCCGCTTCCGTCTCCATATCCGCTTCCGCTTCCGTATCCGCTTCCTTTTCCGTCTCCGCATCCGTCTCCCCATCCGTGTCCGTATCCGTATCCGTTTCCGATGTTTTCAATAAGATATGACATATTTATTTAAAATTTATAAATTGGTTGATTAATATAATATTATTTTTCAAATTGTTTTAAGTCTTTGATTGTAATTGCTTTATCGCAATTATCATAAATCCAAGTTCTAGCTTGCTCAAGATTATCTCTGAAAATAGCTTTGCCAATTTCGTTATGAGAAATAAATGCTGGATGGTCATCACCGTCATAAATTGCCATTTGTTTTTCTACATCTATCCATTTTTGATATATTTCTTTAGTAATTTCTAATGTTTTCATATATATATTTTGTTAAGTTAATATTGTTGGGTTTTGTAGTGTAGATTTAATATTATCCGAATCCGCTTCCGTTTCCGTATCCGTCTCCGTTTCCATATCCGCTTCCTCTTCCGCTTCCTTTTCCGCTTCCTTTTCCGCTTCCGCTTCCTTTTCCGCTTCCGTATCCTCTTCCGCTTCCGTATCCGTTTCCTCTTCCGCTTCCTCTTCCGTATCCGTTTCCGTTTCCGTATCCGTCTCCGTTTCCGTTTCCATATCTGCTTTTTAATTCGTTAAGATAAGACATAAGTTTTTATTTATAAATTGGTTGATTAATAATTGATTCCTTTGCTTTTTCTGTGCACGGAATAATTTCTATAGCTTCTAGCCAAACAATTGGCACTGGTGCACAAATATTTGATTCATTTTTATTCAAACCATTTAATGCAATACCAGAAAGTGAAATCCCTTCTACATTAACCCACCTATACATTCTCCGAGCTTCCGTCAAATAAACTTCGTTTTTTACTTTTTCTTTCAAATAACCAGCCCATACTCCAGCGGAGTAAGTCCTGATTATTACATATTGACCAATCAATGAAGTTGCTCCTTCTTGAGTTTGCACTTTATTTTCTTGATTGTTATTGTTTAAAGCTAGTTTAAGTAATTCTAAAATTAAATTATTTTCCATATTATTTATTTATTGAGTTAATATTGTTGGGTTTTTTGTGGTGAAATTCTTTTATCCTAGACATTGATTTTTGTGAAAAACTATTGCTGGATTTTCATCGCTATTGTCTTTATTTTTTTGTTCTTTTTCAATAGCAGTGTTAATTCTATATTCTAACTCTTTTACTTGAGAATTAGTTAAAGAAACTTCTTTTTCTGGCAAATTATCACTAGTTCTTAAAAAATAAGCATCTTTAATGCAAATATCGCTTTCTGAATTTATTTTAAAATAATTGATAGCATTTTTTATGCTTTCAAATTCATAGTCATTGCCATTGATGAGTAAAATCATATAGTTAGTTAGTTAAGTTAAAATTTAAAATCATTTTTAATGATTCTTATATATTTTATGCCTTTGTAGTAAAAAATCATTAAAATGTAATTTTTCCACAATAATTCTTTTTTATTGTTTCTTTTTAAAACATATTTATGTTTTTTTAACTGACTCTTTAAATTAGAAAATTCAATTTGAGTTATCCCCAACTTTTCTTTGGCTTCTCTATAAGTCGATAAAAAGTTGCCATTATAATTATTTTCAATTTTTTTTAATATTTTTTCTATATTTGACATAAATTATTTTGTTTGTTATTGCCTTTTTACAGAAGGCTAACTGCGATTGTAGTGGGACTCGAACCCACACAAACATAGCACTAGAACCTTTCTACCAATTGATAATGCGTATTTCTACGACTAGCTTTTGTCTATACAATCTGCCCTTTATTCAGAGGAGCGACCAAGCCCGTAAATAAAGTATTCCTGCACTCATCTTTACCCGTGCCGAGTTAATATTTAAAAAGTGGCACATTTTTTACTCAAATATCTATTGCAATTCGATGTTTTTTCATTGTGTTAAGTTCGTTATACCGTATGACAATCTAGGTTAGTATAACCCCTAATTCACTAAAGTTTCTTGGAGGTAGATTGTTCGACACGAGCCGAACCCCCAATACTGTTATAGCTGTGCCACCATTTAAATATTTACGATTTTGGCTGACGGAGCAGGACTCGAACCTGCGACATTAGAGTTAACAGCTCTACGCTCTACCAACTGAGCTATCCGCCAATATACTAATATTATAATTTTACTTGCTCATATCTTGAGCTTAAAATTGTTTTATTTAAAACACTAATTGGATTAATTATCCCACCAAGAATTGACTTAATAATTGATGGTGATGCCCCAGAAACTAAAGCTACATTTTCATCTTTTTGTGTAATAGGTATATTTCCAACTCTACCATTAACATTCCAAAAAACTATTGATGGCATTTTATATCCTGCTAAAGAATATTTTTGTTTTATAACCTCAAAATTGGTTGACTCTGGACAGGCTTCATTAAACTCCATATCTGAAATTATTAATAATTTTGTTGGCATATCCTCTTGACTTAATTTTTCTTGTGTCGCTCTACCTAATATTAAATCAAAGACTGCTTGCAAATTTGTGCTTTGACCCCATTCTGCTTTCTCTAATTGTCTCATTCTTTCGCATAAAGAACCATTAAGTATTTGCAACTTTGGTGTATTAGAAAAAGTTATAAAACCATCTTTAAAGCACGATTGATTTCTTTCAGAAATATAGATACCAAGTGAAACTGAAATATCCATAGGTAATCCTGTCATAGAGCCAGAAACATCACATACAGGCAAAATCATTTCATTAGAATTTTCCATATAATTTGGTAGAGCATTCCATTGAGCCTCAATTGCTAATTGATTATCACCTCTTTTAAAAGCTCGATAAATATCATAAGGAAAAATAGCCCCTGCATTAATTTTCTCTTCACCGCTTTTAACTTTATTTATAAAGCTATCGAAACGCTCTTGGTCATTGCGATAAAATGCTTTACGATACTTATTCATAGCACCTGACGGAACTTGCTTATAAATAATATTTGTCCAATCCTTCTTGGACATTTGCTGCTCAACTGTCTTAGACAATTCAACAATTAATTTTCTATAAGATTTAGATTTAAGTTGAAACTTTTTCTGAAAGTTTAATCTAAACTCTTCAAATTTCTTTGAGTGTTCTCTTGGCAACCATTTTGCACAAAGACTGTCTTTTTGTTCTAACGCTGATTTTACTAAATCTAAAACTTTTTCATTTTTTAAATCAAATAAAGAATCCCATCTATTATAAAATGGAACTAAGCCAATTAATTTCTCTAAATCATTAGGATAATTATCATCTAAGAATTTTAGAGCTAATCTAAAAAATCTCCTTTCACCAGCCCCTTCTCTTATATCTCCTGCCCAAAAAATAACTTTTAGCGTTAGGTTTTTATCCTGAGAATATGCTTGTTGAATTTTAGCGATAATATTTTCTTCGCTTTCCGTTCTACAAGCTCCAGCTAAAAAAAATAAATCCAAAACTGGATTAAGTGATGTTGAATTAGTTAATGCTTCATTTTGAGTTAAAGCATCTTTTGTTGATATTGTTTCAAAAAATTTATTCATATAGTTTTTTATTACGGAGGACTTTTTTCGCTAAGCACGCATTTAATTGCTGTAAGTCCTCCTAGTTAATAACAATAGGCGTATTTAAGCGCTCTACCACTGAGCTATAAAAGTTTCCTTTTAGTTGGAATCAAACCAACGACCTCTTGCTCCAAATGCAAATTTAGTTGCTGTTAGCCTATTTAAATATTTACGATTTTGGTTGGGTCTCGTGGACTCGAACCACAATTTACAGAGCCAAAATCTGTCGTCCTACCTTTAGACGAAGACCCAATTTGCCTTTTTACAGAAGGCTAACTAGTCGTCTCTGCGAACTGTCAAGATTAACGCTTCTTTTACGGGCTTTTGTCTACCAAAGTTAGTCAAAATGATTAGTTTTGACACAATCATTAGGAATCGAACCTAACTCCCGTCTCACCAGAACTCAGCCACCGAGCAGGACTCGAACCTGCCTTTTTACGCACTCTTCTTTACCCGTGTCGAGTGCCTTTTTACAGAAGGCTAACTGTAATTCTGCATATTTGCATTATTAATATTATAATTATTTACTTGCATAATGTCAAGCACTTTTTTAAAATATTTTTCTGCCTACAACCGCAAGGGCTGGCGGGCAATTACATAAATTAATTAAAAAATATTTTTAATATAATCAATTAAATTGCTTTTGTGAATAAAGTTTTCTAACAAATATTCACTTTCAGAGATAATAAATATCTTTCCTGCTAGCTTTGGATTAGCAAGCAATAATTTATCCATTACTGCCAATCCATCCTGTTCACCATTTTTATCGATAAAAACAAAATCCCAGTTTGTTGCTAAGTGCTTGATTTCAAGCCTTTCAGCATAAACAATATTATCCCTTTTTAGAAGATAATTCCACAAAACTAAATTAATTCTTTGGTCGTCAATTATTAAAATCATATTACCAAGTTAATTTTGATAATTCTGCCACTACGATTATCGCAATTAAAAGAATTGCTGGCTCCATAATTACTCCTTAAAAAATATTTCATAAATTTTCTTAGCTTGTTTCTCAGCCGAGTTTTTAAGCATCAGCCAATCATCATCGCTTATATTCATTCTTGTTTCAATCTCTTGAAAAGGCTCTAATAAACTCGCTATTTTTGCCTGCATTTCATAATCGAATAAATTAGCATCAATTGCCATTTGTGCTATTTCATTTATAACAATAATAGCTTTGTGAGTATTAACTTCTTTAGTTTGTTTATTTGCTAACTCATAAATAGCTTTGTTTGTCAATATGTCTAAACGATTATTTAATTTAGCAAGTTTATCTTTTTTTTGATATTTATCCAGAATTTCTAAATAACAAGATTCACATAATTTAAAAAATTCATTTGTGTTTTTTGTTATGCCGTTTAAAGCAAGAGTTCCCAAAAAATAAGGAAATATAACAATTTTAACTAAATTTTTGTCGGAAATATACATATTTATTTATTAAATTTAATAAGTCCTGCTTCAAATAGCTTAATAAGCAATCTTCCTGCTGTGTTTGCGAGTGAGTCATTCCTGCTATATATACTAATATTCTGCTCATATCCATATTCTCGCCAATATTCATTTGCTTCATCTGAAGTTTCAATATCGTAGCATTTATACCGTATTTCGTTTTTTTCGATTACTAATTTTTCTTCAAATTCTTTAATTGTTCCATCTTTATTGCTTTTATATTCTCTTGTAATGGAATAAGGTAATGCATCAATTAAAGTTTCCAAATCGTAAGATGGAAACCATTCGTCGCAATTTGCAAAAACATCAAAAGTTAATGGAATTAATGTAAATTCTTGAGTTTTTGATAAACGAATTTTTGCCCAACATTTTTCCGCCGGAGTATTAAACCCAATTTCTTTTAGTTTTTTTGATATTTCGTAATTTGTTGTTTTCATAATAATTATTTATTAAATTTAATAAGTCCTGCTTCAAATAGCTTAATAAGCATTTTTCCAGCTATGTTTGCGAGTGAGTCATAATAGTGATATATGCTAATATTCTCCTGATATTCATATTCCCTCCAATATTCATTTGCTTCATCCGAAGTTTCAATATCATAACATTTATACCATATTTTGTTTTTACTGATTACTAATTCTTCTTCAAATTCTTTAATTGTTCCATCTTTAGTGCTTTTATATTCTCTTGTAATGTAATCAGGCAAAGCATCAAGCAAAGTTTCTAAATCGTAAGAAGGAAACCATTCGTCGCAATTTGCAAAAACATCAAAAGTTAATGGAATTAATGTAAATTCTTGAGTTTTTGATAAACGAATTTTTGCCCAACATTTTTCCGCCG
>VFQT010004656.1_pt1 | contig 11143 bp, 6 predicted proteins | sample 3512381 | NCBI WGS metagenome assembly VFQT01 (sample SAMN10412376, study PRJNA504923) | tailings metagenome | isolation source: Relicate 2 Philex TSF3 active mining site | place: Philippines: Tuba, Benguet | collected 2017-08-29 | reverse complement strand
GCCGACGAGACGAACCCCATCGAGACCGGTGAGGCGACGCCCGCCGCGTCCCCGTTCGTCCCCACCGTCTCCTCCACCGGATTGTCGGCGGTGCGTGCTCTGCGACGCGCTCGACAGAAGAACCGTCTCGCCGAGTTGGAGTGGTTCGAAGCGTTGTACCGCGTCTACCTCGCGGCGTTCGTCTTCGGTGGCGGCATTCTCTTCCTCTCCGGTCTGGTCCCCGACGAACCGGTGTCCGCCGACGCCGTACGGGACGTGTCCGAGTTCGGCGCGGGTTGGTTGGGACTCGCCCTCGTTCTGGCCGTCGCTATGGGTTTGCGATCGGGTTCGCGCGGGGGACCGCTGGCCCTCGAGGACGCCGACGTGCGCCACGTGCTCTTGGCTCCCGTTGCACGCGAACGAGTTCTGCTGCGACCCGCGGTGCAGAAGCTCCGCTCGATCGTCTTCTCGACCGCGGCCGCCGGTGCCGTCGCCGGCCAATTGGCCGGACGTCGTTTGCCGGGAACGAGCATGGCGTGGGCCTGGTCCGGATTGCTGTGGGGAGCCACCGCCGGCGCGATGTTCGTGGCGACCGCCCTCATCGCCCACGGAATCCGGCTACGCGGATGGATGGCCAGTGGACTCGGTGGCGCGTTGATCGCCTGGCAGTTCGCCGGAGCGCTACCGAACGCCACGTTCGACGGCCCGGCCGACCTGCACGGTGGCTTGGCGCTGTGGGGAGAGCGCACGCGGGTCGTCGAGATCGTGCCCACCGTTGTGGCGGCGATTCTCGTGCCGATCGGATTGTCGTTGTTGGCCCGTCAGTCGTTGGAGGCTCTGGCCCGGCGTTCGACCCTGGTCACCCAATTGCGTTTCGCCGTGACGTTGCAGGACCTGCGAACGGTCACGTTGCTTCGCCGTCAACTCAGCCACGAGCGCAACCGGCCCCGACCGTGGTTCGCGGTCCCCGGCGGACGTTCGTTCACCCCCGAGTGGCGTCGAGGGTGGCACGGGTTGCTGCGGTTCCCGGTCAGCCGCGTGTTGCGCATCGTCATGTTGGCGGTGATCGGTGGACTGTGTCTGGTGGCCGTCCACAACGGAACCACGGCCGCCATCGTCGGTAGTGGTCTGGTCATGTTCATCCTCGGACTGGAGATCTGCGAGCCGCTCGCCCAGGAGATCGACCACGGCGATCGCACCGACGCCTACCCCCGACCGCGAGGTCTTCTGTATCTGCGACTGCTGGCGCCCTCGGCCACGATGCTGGTTCCGGTGTCGGCCGTCGTCGTGCTGACGATGGCTCTCGTCGACGGTTCGTCGACCAACGTGGCGCTGATCGCCGCATTGCCGGCCACGGTCGGTGGACTGACCGGAGCCTGCATCAACATCGTGTCGGGTGCCCCCGACCAGATCGATTCCACCACCCAGCAGAACATGATGCCCCCGGAGGTGGCGGGCACGGCCTCGCTCATCAAGGCGATCTGGCCGATCGTGATCGCGACGGCGGGAAGTCTTCCGATGTTGGCGGCACGGGAAGCGAGCGACAACGGGCAAGGGGCCCCCGCGGCCGCCACTCGAATCGCCGTCGCCGTCGCTCTTCTCGCCCTCCTGGTGGGCGGATGGATCCGCTTTCGCGACGACATCAAGACATGGATCGCCAATGCCGCGGCCGAGAGTCGCGGCCAATCACGCACGGGAGCAACACGATGAGCCGTCACCCCAAACCGCCCACCCGCGAGCGATCCACCGACGAACGCGCGACCGCGCCAGTGGAGGAACCCGCCGCGCTCGTCGCCCGGGCGCTCGCCAAGGACTACGGCGACGGTCCCGCTCTGCACCCGCTGAATCTGCGGATCGAGGAACACGAGCGGGTGGCGCTCATCGGTCACAACGGTTCCGGCAAGACGACGTTCCTGCGCATGGCCACCGGCCTTCTCGAACCGGCATCGGGAACCGTGACCGTCTTCGGTGAGACGCCCGGCTCGATGGAGGCGCGTCGTCGTCTCAGCTATCTCGCCGACACTCCCACGTTCTACGAGGACCTGTCGGTGTGGGAGCACCTCGAGTACACGGCGCGTCTGCACGGGACATCCGACTGGGAACAGCGGGGCGCCGATCTGCTCGGCCAACTCGGCATCTACGAACGTGCGGACGACCTTCCGACCAGATTCAGTCGCGGCTTGAAGCAGAAGGCCGCCATCGCGATCGCCTTCATCAGACCCTTCGACCTCATGTTGGTCGACGAACCCTTCGTGGGTCTCGACGCCGAGGGCAAGGAAGCCCTGTTGGAACTGTTCGACGAGGCATCGGCCGACGGCGCCGCACTGCTGGTGGCCACCCACGAACTCGGATTCGTCAGCACCACCCAGAGGACCATCGCGTTGCGCGACGGATCTCTGATCTTCGACGGACCCTCCACACAGGCCGAGGCCCGGGGTCTGGTCGCCGTCGAGGGCGCCGCCGAGACCGAATCCTGAAACCGCCCTACACTCGCGCCATGCAGGAATTCACTTCGGTGTCGGTGTACGTGAGCGAGCACGCCAAGTTGACCGACAAGTTGAACGCGTTGTCCGTCGAGGGTTGGTCGGTCGTGTCGATCGTGTCCACCGGGCCCGAGGTGGTCGCCTACCTCTCGCGCCCGGCGACCTCCTCGTCGACCGCGACGGTCTCGTCCTCGACGGTCGTCACCCCGACGAATCAGGTCACCCCGGTTCCCGTGCCGGCGTCCGAACAGAACGGTTGGGCCTCGGTCACCTCGAGCGCGTCCACCACTGCGTCCACCACCAAGACCCCGTCGGTTCCGGCCGACTGGTACAAGGATCCGGCCGGTCGTTACGAGTTCCGCTACTGGGACGGTACGAAGTGGACCGAGCACGTGTCGCGTGGTGGCATCAGGTACAGCGACCCGCCCACTCCGTGACCATCGTCCACCGCTTCGTTCGCACGTGAATCGGTAGTTTGACGTCGTGCGCACGACCACGATGAGAGCGACCTCCATCGGTCACGCGGGAATCTTCATCGAGACCCGCCAGGGCACGATCCTCTGCGACCCCTGGTTCAATCCGGCGTTCTTCGGCTCGTGGTTCGTCTTCCCCCGCAACGACGACCTGCCCCACCCGTTGCGTGACGAGATCCTCCATCCGTCGTACCTCTACATCTCGCACCTGCACGGCGACCATCTCGACGAGAAGTGGTTGAGCGAGAACATTCCTCGACACACTCCGGTGCTCCTGCCGGACTTTCCCACCAACGAACTCGAACGACGCTTGCGGTCGCTCGGTTTCGACACCTTCGTCCGCACGAGCAACGGCATCGAAACCGACCTCGGGGACGGGCTCACCGTCGCCATCCACGTCGAGACCTCCATCACCGACGGGCCCGCCGGTGATTCGGCGCTCGTGGTCAGCGACGGCGTGCATCGCATCGTCGACCAGAACGACTGCCGTCCGAGCGACCTCGACGCCCTGCGATCGCACGGACCCGTCGACCAGCACTGGCTGCAGTTCTCGGGAGCCATCTGGTATCCGATGGTGTACGAGGAAACGCCCGAGAACATGAGACGTCTGGTCGACCTCAAGGTGGAGAGCCAGTTCTCCCGCGCCCTGCGTTACGTCGAGGCCCTCGACGCCCGCGCGGTCGTCCCGTCCGCCGGACCGCCGTGCTTTCTCGATCCCGATCTGTTCCGCTTCAACGTGATCGACGGTGACGAGACGTCGATCTTCCCCGACCAGACGTCGTTCATCGACCGACTCGCGGGTATCGGTCGCAAGGGTGTGATGAACGTGCCGGGCACGGTGATCGAATGCGGTTCCGAGTTCGAGCCCCGACACCCGATGCCCATCGAGGACGTACGGGCCATCTTCACCGACAAGCGCGAGTATCTGACGCGATACCAGCGTGACTACCTCCCCTATCTCGAGGACCTGAAGGCCTCGTGGAACGCTCCCGCCCCCGATCTGGTCGGTCGTCTGCGCGCGTGGTGGGAACCGTTGATGACATTGGCCCCGACCCTGTGCGAGGCCGTCGGTGCGCCCTGTCTGCTGCGCGCCGGTGACACCGACGTTCTGATCGACTTTCCCGCTCGTCAGGTGCGCGAACATCGGGGAGAGCCGTTCGGGTTCCGATTCGACATCGATCGTCGTCTGGTGGAGACGGTCGTGGCACAGAACGCCGTCGACTGGAGCGACAAGCTGTTCCTGTCGTGCCGGTTCGGTGCGTGGCGTTCCGGCGCGTACAACGAGTACCTGTACAACTTCTTCAAATCGTTGTCGGTCGAGCGCATGCAGCGAACCGAAGCCGAAGCCGTGCGCAAGATCGCCCCGCCGGAACCGAGCGACGAGATCCGCATCGGTGATCACATCGTGGAGCGATACTGCCCCCACCGTCGCGCCGACCTCGGCGTGTTCGGCGAGTCCGACGGATCGACGCTGGTGTGCACCTTGCACGGTTGGAAGTTCGACCTGGAGACCGGGCGTTGCCTCAACGCCGAGGACCGTCGCCTGCGCGTGCGTCGCGCCGACTCCTAGCCGAGCAGCGTCAACCGGTACGCGAACCGGTGCTCACCGGAGGGAATCGCGTGGCGGGGGTGCATGTCGGGTCCGCAGCTGGCGGTTCCCACACCACGATGCGCCACGTCGACGTGCACGAACACTCCGTCGTGGCGGACCAACTCGGTGACGTCGGCCGCCGCGAACAGATCATGGTCGTCGTGATGAACCACCGACATGTGCAGGGCGGTGGGTCGTAGTGCCTCGATACGCAACCGGCGACCGTCGCGCGAGCGGACGACCTCCATCCAACGACAATCGGTGCGCAATCCGAACTCCTGGGGGACGATGTAGGGAAGTTCGTCCACCGGGCCCTCCCACACACCGAGCATCGCGCCGGCGTTTCGGTCCGGCATGTTCTCGGCCGGTCCGCGACCGTGGTAGCGAACCGTGTCGAAGCCGGCAGGAAGTTCGAACACCACGCCGATGCGCGGAAGATCCTCGAGCCCCTCGGGAACCACCACGACGTGCTCGTGCACCACTCCCCCGTCCACGTCGACGTAGGAGGTCACCCGGTGGTCGACGAGATCGTCGGCCGACACGCGATCGATCCGTTGATCGAGCCAGCGCCACAGCGCCTTTCCTCCGATCGCCATGGCCGTCGACAGCCCGGGCATCAACTTGAATCCGTCGTTGTCGGTGGGGCCACGCCACAACCGCAGACGGGGCGGGCCACCGAGCAGCACGTCGACCGCCGACACGTCGGCGTCGGGGTCCACGGCTGGCAGGGCCCGACGTTCGGGCTCCCGCAGGATCACCTGATCCCACGCCACCAGATGACCGGCCTCGCACCACGACGTGGCCCGGCCGACCGTCCAACGGAACGTGAGCACCACCTCGCCGGCGTGGCTCTTCGCGTCGCGCAGATCCACGGGTGAATCGACGGTGACCGTCGAGCCCGGCTGGGCCTCGGGGGCCCAACGTCCCGACTTCACCCGCTTCCCGTCGACCGTCAACTCCCACACCCCACGCAACCACGACAGGTCGCGGAACGCCTGACGGTTGGTCACCTTCAGCTTCCAGCCGGCGTTGTGCACCGCCACCGGACGATGGCACCACATCAACTCCTGCACCGCTGGATGCGGTTCGACGTCGGGTGAGACGATGCCGTCGGCCACGAAGTTGCCGTCGTTGGGTTCGTCACCGAACTGACCCCCGTAGGCGAAGCGTTGCAGGCCGTTGGGCGCCGTCTGTAGCAGGCCGTGATCCTTCCACTCCCACACGAAGCCACCCTGCAGATTGCGATGGCGATCGATGACTTCCCAGTAGTCGGCCAGACCGCCGTTGCTGTTGCCCATGGCGTGGCTGTACTCGCAGAGGATCAACGGTCTGGGCCCGAGGTTCTTCTCGGCGTACATCTCGATCGCCGACGGGGGCGCGTACATGGGACACACGACGTCGGTGACGTTCGCTCCACCGTCGGTCCAACCCGCGTGGAACACCGCCCCCTCGTAGTGCAGCAGACGATCGGGGTCGACGCGACGGACCATGGCCGCGCAGGCGTCATGATGCTCGCCGTACCCGGACTCGTTGCCCAGACTCCACATGATGATGCTGGGATGGTTGCGATCCCGCTCGACCATACGACCGGTTCGTTCCGTCCACGTGGCGCGGTAGCGGGCGTCGTGGCAGAGGCTGGTGTTGAAACCGTGGCTCTCGATGTTGGCCTCGTCCACCACGTACAAACCGTGTTCGTCGCACAGGTCGTAGAAGCGATGGTCGTTCGGATAGTGCGACGTGCGAACCGCGTTGATGTTGGCGCGCTTCATCGCCAACACGTCCTCGAGAATGTCGTTGACCGTGACCGCTTTGCCGCGTTCGGGATGATGATCGTGACGGTTCACTCCCATCACGGTGATCGGACGACCGTTCACGCACACCAGCCCGTCGATGATGCCCACGCGACGGAATCCGACGATCTGACCGACCGCCTCCACCACCCGGCCCTCGGGGTCGATCAACTCGCAGACGACCCGATACCGCCGCGGGGTTTCGGCCGTCCACGGCTGAACCTTGGGCGAGGGCATCTCGAGACGCGCCACGTGGCCCGTGAACGCGTAGGGCTGCACGTGGTTGTGAGCCACCTTGGCGGTGACCGGACGTCCGATGGTTCGACCGTCGAGGTCGCGCAGGGTGGCGCGCACTCGCCATCCCTTGTCCAGAGTCGTCGTGCCGCCGGAGTCCGACACCCCGATCGCGACGTCGAGCGACAGCGACGCACGTGCCGTCTCGTGGTCCCAATCGGCCCGCACGTGGACGCGGTCGATGTCGACCACGGCCCGGGACTCGAGGAACACCTCGCGATGCAGACCGGCCATCCACCACTGGTCCTGGTCCTCGACATACGACTGCGCGCTGTAGCGGATCACCACGATGGCGACGGTGTTTGAGCCGGCACGCAGATGATCGGTCACGTCGTACTCGCTCGGCAGGCGACTGTCGGTTCCGTAACCGACGAAAGTGCCGTTGACGAAGACCGCGTGAACGCTCTCGGCTCCTCCGATGTGCAACACCGTTCGACGGCCCTTCCACGCTCGGGGAACCGAGATGGTGCGTCGGTAGACGCCGGTGGGGTTCTCGTCGGGCACCGCCGGAGGACGCAGCGGCCACGGCATCTTGACGTTGGTGTAGTGCGGAAGATCACCGACACCCTGCAGGGTCCAGTTGCCCGGCACCCGCACCACGTTCCAGGAACCCGCGGCCTTCTCGGCCACCGCGCTCGCGGGAACCGAGTCGGGGTCGGCGAACAGTCGGAACTGCCAGTCGCCGTTCAGGTCGACGTGCCACGGTGAGAGCGAGCGGTCGTCGCCCACCTCGTCGGCATCGGGAAACGCCGTCATCGTCTGACGCATGGGAAGACGGCCAATGGCCACCACGCCCGGGTCGGCCCACGGACGTAGGACGGAGAGAGTCGGAATCACACCGTCAGCGTGTCACGCCGGAGGGGTGGACGAATGCACCCAGACCGTCATCCCGATCGGCGCGATGTCGTCTTTCCAGATCATGTCCATCGCCGCGGTGGACATGCGCACGCACCCGTGGGACGCCGGATAGTTGGGAATCTCGTACGAGCCGTGCAGGGCGATGCCACCGTTGAAGAACTTCGGACGGTAGATGTCGCCCAGATCGCCGCCGTGCCAGCCCTTCTCGCGTTCCCGATCGACCAGGAAGATCCCGTCGGGTGTCTGGGCGTCTCCGTGGATCCACTTGCCCCACTCCGTCTTGTCCCGCTCGCGGAAGGGGACACCGGAGCCGGTGGACACGTTGATGGTCCACGTCGTCGTGCCGTCGCGGATGATGAACAGGAGTTGACGATCTTTGTCGACCTCGATGAGCGTGCCACCGGTGGCGGAGCCGTTCGCCCTCATGTCGGCCAACGTCAACAGCGACGCCGTGGCCTCGTCCACCTCGGCGGTGGCCGGTAGACCCATGTACTTCTGGAAGGCCATCACCGCCTGCGACGTGGTGACCCCGTAGTCGCCATTGACCGACTGGACCCAGAAGCCGAGATCGAGCAGTCGTTGCTGGATTCGCTTGGTCTCCTCGCCGTCCCCGGTGCCCACGGCCACCAACGGCACGTCGAGCGGTGTGGCGGCGATGCGTACGGGTTCGGGAGGCGGCGCCGCGGCTGCCGGAACGGTGATCACGGGGGCCGGCATCGTGGGCGGAGGGGGAGCCGGTGGCGACAAAGCGATGGTGGAGGGCGTGACGCTGGCCGCCTCGGCGGACGAGGACACCACCCCACCGCACCCGGCCAACGAGGAACCGATCAGGGTCGTCAGAGCCAGAAAGAGGATCGACGAACTCGGTTCGTAGGCGCCCGCTCTCACCCGCACAGTGAGACGAAAAATAGTTGCGCCTTTGCGGCGAAACGTGGATACCCGTCGTCAGGCGTACTGCTCGGGGATCTCGAACCAGATCGTCAACGAGTACTTCGTACCGCTGACCAACGGCAACGAACGATGCGGATGGGTGACGAGGCTCGGCCACACGAGCAGAGATCCCACCGGCACGTCGGAGTTGCGGAAACCTTGTTGCGGAAAGTCGAGCTCGGCACCCTCGTAGCCGTCGTTCAACTTCACCGAGGCCGACAACTGGGCCACGTCGTGATGGATGCGCAACTCGCGCTGTCCGTCGAGGTCGTACTTGATGACGAAGGCGTCACGAAGTCCGCAGTAATCGATGAGGGGCCACTTGTTCTGCAGTTGCGGCCAGATGCGCACACCCAGATCGACCATGACGTTCTCGTAGAGCCGCGGGCTGATGGAGGCCAGGCTGATCTCGTGGCCTGGCACCGGATCGTCGGGGTTCGGCTCGAAACCACCGGCGGCTTCGGCGGCTCGGATCACCGCATCGCACATGTCGCGGGTCCAGAACGGCAACACCACCATCTCGGGACCGACCTCGGTGAGATCGCCGTCGAAACTCTGGGCACCGCGGTAGCCGAGCACGAGGTCCAGATCGGATTGCGCCACACGAGGATTCTGGCAGTCGCGGGGTGCCGAAAGGGGTGATGCCCCTGTGTCAGACTGCGTGACATCACTTGGTGAACGGGGGAAGCATGCGGTCGAAAGTTCTCGGAGCGTCGTTGGTGGTGGTCGCCGCGCTGGCGGCATCAGGGCACACCGGCGGAGCACAGGCGAGTACCACGGTGCGACCAACGGCGGTGGTCAACGTCTTCGGAACGCTCGACCTGTTGCTCGACATCTACAGCGGTTCCAACAGCAGTAACCCGACCTTCGGGCCGGTTCTCGGCGACAAGTTGCTGTTCTCGGCGAACACCGCAACAGCCGGTACCGAACTCTGGATCACCGACGGTACGGCCAACGGCACGAGCCTGCTCAAGGACATCTATCCCGGTTCACAAAGTTCGTTCCCCCGCAACATGACTGTCCTCGGGGACAAGGTGTACTTCCAAGCGTTCGACGCCACCAGCGGCACCGAATTGTGGGTCACCGACGGCACCGCCAGCGGCACGAACCTCGTGAAGGACATTTACCCCGGAACATCGGGCGGCAATCCCTACAGCTCCTCACCCACGGGTTTCACCGCACTCGGATCGAGACTGCTCTTCTCGGCAACCGGCAACGGTTCGGACGCCGAGTTGTGGGTGACCGACGGAACAGCCAACGGCACGACCCTCGTGAAGGACATCAACCCCGGAACGGATTCGTCGTCCCCGCAATCCCTGACAACATTCGACGGAAAGGTCTACTTCAACGCGCTGTCGGGCACCCTGGGACAGGAGTTGTGGGTGAGCGACGGCACCGCCAACGGCACCACGCTCGTGAAGGACATCGACCCCACGTCGTGCGGCTCCTACGGATGCAGTGGGAGCCCGGTCGGCTTCCGGGTGTTCGGCAGCAGGCTCTACTTCCAAGCCTCGGATTCCATCTCCGGCTCCGAGTTGTGGGCCACGGACGGAACCACCGTCGGCACGACACTGGTGAAGGACATCAAGGTGGGAGCGAATGGTTCGTATCCCGGGTACCTCACTGTGGTCAATGACAGGTTGCTCTTCTCGGCCGATAACGGAACCGATGGGTATGAACTCTGGTCCAGCGATGGCACTGGTGCAGGAACCAGCCTTCTCAAGGACATCTACACGGGTTCCAACTCGAGCAGCCCGCAGTTCTTCACCAAGATCGGCGACCTCGTCTACTTCTTCGCAAGCGACGCCGCGACCGGATCGGAGCCATGGAAGAGTGACGGCACCAGCAACGGCACGGTACGCATCGCTGACATTCGAACCGGAACCAACGGAAGCTTCGCTTACTGCATGATGTGTTCTGGAGAATCAAACTGGTTCCGTCAATACGGAGATGCGGTGATCATCTTCGCTAACGATGGTGCCAACGGCACCGAACCATGGATCACGAGCGAGACGATCTCTGGGGCGACACTCCTGGCCGACGTTCGACCCGGCTCGTCCAGTTCCATCGGGGGCGGATACATGAGCAGCGGCGAGTTCCAATCGGCCGTTGTTGGTGAGAAGTTCTTGTTCACCGCCGACAACGGTCTGGTCGGCAACGAGATCTGGACCTTCACGTCACCCCCGGGTGCACCGACCACGGTCACTGCGGTACCCTCCACCAACTCGGCGGTCATCTCGTGGGTGGCCCCGAACTCCTTGACCGCCGTCTCTTCATACACCGTCACGTCCAATCCCGGTGCGTTCACCTGCACGACGTCGACGTTGTCGTGCTCGGTCACCGGATTGCTGTCGAACCAGGACTACACCTTCACCGTGGTCGCGACGTCGTCGGTCGGGAACAGTGTGGCCTCGGCACCTTCACCCCGGGTGCGAACGCTGTCGCCACAGCTCGGTTCATTGCTCAATTCGTTGACCGCCGTCACCGACATCGTCAGCGACAACACCCTTGCCCCCGGCGACACGGTCACCACCCTGTACACGGGATTCAACGCGAACGAATTGGTGCTCATGTTGATGGCCTCCAACCCGGTGGTGATCGGTAGCGCCAATGCCGACGCCAATGGCAACGTGGCCATCATCGGGATCATTCCGTCGAGTACCACGGCCGGTAATCACACGCTCGCGCTCTACGCACCGGTGAGTGGCTTTGGAGCGAAACAACCGATCTCCGTCACCGCGTCGG
>VFQT010004655.1_pt1 | contig 11143 bp, 7 predicted proteins | sample 3512381 | NCBI WGS metagenome assembly VFQT01 (sample SAMN10412376, study PRJNA504923) | tailings metagenome | isolation source: Relicate 2 Philex TSF3 active mining site | place: Philippines: Tuba, Benguet | collected 2017-08-29 | reverse complement strand
ACTGAAAACTGAAAACTGGCAACTGAAGTTTCCTGGACAGTTCATGGCTGGCCACTGCCCCCTGCGCTCGGTATCCTGCCGCAGTTGCCTTGGTGGCGGTTACGGTCAGTACGGGTGGGAGACATCAGGTGGTACGCATCGGAATTATCGGCATTGGATTTATGGGGTATACGCACTTCGAAGGTGCGCGGGACCTGCAGGGTGCCTCCGTCACTGCCATTGCCACTCGTGATGAGAAGAAGCTGGCCGGCGACTGGACCACGATTCAGGGCAATTTCGGGCCTCCGGGCGGGCATGTCGATACATCGAACCTGAAAAAATACACCGACTATCGACAGCTGATCGCTGACCCGGATGTGGATCTGGTGGATGTCTGTCTGCCGACGGATCGGCATTTCGATGTTGTGATGCAGTGCCTGCAGGCCGGCAAGCCGGTGCTGGTTGAAAAACCGATTTCGGTCTCCCAGCAGGAAGCGGAAACCATGGTTCGCACAGCGGCAGAGAAACAAGTTCCGCTGTTTGTGGCTCACGTGCTGCCGTTTTTTCCGGAGTTTCGGTTTGCGGCCGAAGCCATTCAGGATCAGCGTTATGGCCGTCTGCTGGCGGCGAACTTCAAACGCGTGATTGCCCGGCCTGAATGGTCCAGCGATATGTCGGATTTTCGTAAACTGGGTGGCTGGGGAATTGACCTGCACATCCACGACAACCACTTCATTGCTCATGCCTGCGGCCGACCGGCCGGTGTATTTTCACGAGGCCTGCTGCAGGATGGCCTGGTGAATCACGTGCATTCCAGTTATCTGTATCCGCAGGGCCCGGCCGTCACCTGCGTCAGCGGGGGCATTGGTGCCAAAGCTCTGCAGTTCGCACATGGCTACGAACTGTACTTCGAACGTGCCACGGTGCTGTTTGATGCCGGGACTCTGGCAGGCAACTGGGTTGTCAGCAGACCGCTCAGCGTGCTGGGCAATGATGGTTCACTGACACACCCTGAACTCGGTGGCAACGGCAAATGGTGTGGTGCCTTTACGGACGAGCTGCAGTTGGCGGTGGATGCCCTGCAGGGGAAGGCCGACGCGGGTCCGTTATCCGCTGCAACGGCACTGTCGGCCCTGCAGTTGTGCTGGGCCGAGGCCTCCAGTATCGCCTCCGGGGCAGCCGTCAGTATCTGATTGGTGCAGCGGAATGAGTCCGTCTCGATCAAAGCCTGCCGTCAGCCGTTCAGCATCACCCGATATGCTGGCAGAAACGGTGGTCGCACCGACCCTGCAGACACCAGCGGGCAGGCATGGTCTGCAGCGGCAGATGCTGAAATGGTATGCCTGTGCCGGTCGTCAGCTGCCATGGCGACAGTCAAGGGACCCCTACCGGATCTGGCTCAGTGAGATCATGCTGCAGCAGACGACGGTGGCGGCTGTGATCCCCTATTTCGAACGTTTCACCGCAGCATTCCCCGATGTCAAAGCCCTCGCAGCGGCTCCGCTGGATGACGTGCTGCGTCTTTGGGAGGGTCTTGGCTATTACAGTCGTGCTCGCAATCTGCATCGGGCTGCGGGACTGGTGGTATCTGAGCATGGCGGTCAGTTTCCTGCCGATGCAGTGCAACTGCAGAAACTGCCCGGAATCGGGCGTTACACGGCCGGCGCGATCGCATCCTTCGCCTTTGACCTCCCCGCACCGATTGTGGAGGCGAACACCGAGCGTCTGTATGCTCGACTGCTGGGCCTGCAGCTGGATGTCCGCTCGGCAGCCGGACAAAAACAGCTCTGGGCGTTTGCCGAATCCATCGTTTCGACCGAGCGCCCCGGTGACTTTAATCAGTCCGTCATGGACCTCGGCGCCCGGATCTGTACTCCCACCAGCCCGCGCTGCAGCGATTGTCCTGTGCGTGAGTACTGCGGAGCCTTTCGACTGGGATTGCAGCACGAGCTGCCGCGAAAACCACCGCGAGCTCCCGTGACGGCAATTGCTGAGCTGGCGGTGATTCCCATGCGGGTGCAGCAGGGCCGAAGGCAATTCCTGCTGCGCCGCAGGGACACCGGAGAACGCTGGGCCGGCATGTGGGATGCTTACCGCGAAGAAACTCAGCCGGAAATCCTCGACGCACTGCCCGTCAGTGCTTTTCAAACGAAGCCTCGTTCACGCGTGGGGTCGTTGTTTTCAGCAGAGCATGAACAACTGCCTGCAGCAACGCTTGAACAAGTGAAACAGCAGAGCGGTGCAGTGCTGGGAGCCGTCACAGCGGCACTGCAACTGACCTATGCTGTCACCCGCTTCAAAGTCCGACTGACGGCGGTCGTTTGTCGAGTACATCAGTCGCCACGCAGTTTGCCGGACGGCTGGAGCTGGCACGCACAGGAAGACCTTGGCGAACTGCCGCTGTCAAAGACGGGACGACAGATCACCGACTGGCTGCAGCAGTTCGGGAATTGATCAGGCGGGCCACCAGCAGATTGGGAACCCAGCACAGCCACGCCACTATCGGGTACGCCACCGAAAAATCCAGCCGCAGCACCAGCAGCAGCACAGGCAGCCAGAACCTGAGCGTTACAGCAGCGCAGCAGGCACTGAAGCTGTACACCATAAAAGCTTTATGCCGCTGCACATCACGCCTGCGAATGCTGTCCCATGCCAGCACGGTCACAGTCAGCCAGAACACTGCCAGAATTCCGAAGGCCAGCGCAGCAACCCAGCCTGTGGATGTGTACGGAGCAATGCTGAGGGCGGCCAGGCCGCTGACCAGCACCAGCACGACGTAAAGTCTGCCCACAGCCCGATGCACCCTGGGAAATCGCGTCCGCCAGCCATGAACAAACTGGGACCATCCCACCGACAGTGCGACGCCACCGCTGAGGATATGAGCGTGGAATCCCAAACGCCACCACGAGCTGCCGACAACAGCATTCGGCTTGCTCTGCAGCAACCCGAACCTGTCATCTGTCAGGACATACGCCAGCGGGTAGATGCCGATAATCAGACACAGTCCCGCCAGCAGTGCTGTAGCAAATAGTCTCATCGAATTCCTGCTGCAGCATCAATCGCCATCAACTCAGTACGCTGCCGGGTTCCGCACGGCGATCAAGCCGACCGGACAGCGCGAAAAATGTAGGTGCCCACAGGCCCACAAAGATCCCGAACCGCTCACCATGGGCAACGTCCGGTTCCTTCGACAGAAACCAGATTGCAATGGAGGCGGTGATCGACACAAAACCCGCAACAAAACAGACACTGCTTAACATCCGTCGTGTACCAACTGACATCATATTCTCCTGCATACTTCCAAAACCAGCAACTTAATTCGCAATTCGAATCAAGAGTCACTCGAACGATCCCGGCCACCCTGGAGCCTGAACAAAGCAGGGGGGGCACATAAAACTTCCGCAGAACCGCGATTAATCCGCGGCAAGGCAGGAAAAACGGTTCCTGCAAAGGACAGGCGACTTCAAGAATGGAAGATCTTCAGCCCATGTCAAAATCATGGTGAGAATCTTCAGGCTGCGGACAACCAAAAAAGGTCCGCACGTCGCCGGCTTGACAAGCCCTGACGATTATCTGAAACTGCATTTACAGATAAGCTGAGATTATGTTTGTTTTCAGGCCTGTTGTCAAGCACAGACATTGTGAATACCGGTTCACAGCAGATAACAACAGACATCAGGCGTCACAGTGCTGCCCATTTCCGCAGTGAACAGCTTAAGGCTCGCCCATGGCCAACTTCAGCCTACTCGTCAGATCCGTCATCGTTCTGCTGGTATTCCTGTCAGCAACCACGCCACTTGCCGCTCAGTCAGCCCCCGAAATCGTCAGTCGCGGCAAGCTGGCCACAGCACTGGTAGTCGCTGAAGCCCGGCGAGTTTCCGGGACAGCGTTTTGCGTCGATCCCGCAGGCTACTTCGTCACAAATGCTCACGTCGCCGGAAAAACCGGAGATACCGTCAAACTGGTGCTGCTGTCAGGTGAAGACGGTGAGACAGTTGTCAGCGGACGGGTCGTCCGCGTGGATGAAACCGCGGACCTCGCACTGCTGCACTGCACAAGCCAGACACAGCTGACAGCACTGGAAGTCGGCACTGACGAAAAGCTGTTCGAAACACAGGAGATCACCGTTTTTGGTTACCCGCTGGGAAAAGCACTCGCCCTGCGAAACAACGAATTCCCCAACATCACGGTCAGCGTTGGACGCATCTCGGCCATCCGCCGCAGTAAAAACGCACCCGCGGCCATTCAGCTGGATGCCGTCATCAACCCGGGCAATTCCGGTGGACCGGTGCTGAATACCAGTGGCCAGGTGATCGGTGTGGTGGTTGCCAAAATCGGCAATACAGATCTCAATCTGGCCATTCCATCATCGCAGCTTTCCACATTTTTGCTCCGCCCCGATGTCACATTCGCTCGCCCCGCAATTGCCGCTTCCCGCCGCCATGAACCACTGGAACTGGCAGTCAAAGTCACCCCGTTCGACAGCAAACCCCGCAACTTCAGCGTGCAGATGGAATGGAGCAGTCGAGGTGATGACCGACGTACCCTGCGACTGGAAAGTGCAGAAGGCAGCACCTTCAAAACACAGGTGACTCCCGTACCGCCCCCCGCCGATCCCAATCAGCTGGAACTGGTGGCTCGCTTCAATCGCGGTGCACTGCAGGGGCTGGTGGCAAACACCACACTGACACTTGACCAGCAGCAGATTTCACTCCGGGAAGTTCGGCGGATCACCCGGTCCGAAACGGGATTCCAGATTGAGGCCCACGAAAATCGTCGCCTCCGCGGCACTCAGCTGACCGGCCTGCCCAAAGCCGTGCAGATTGGTGATCAGGCCGTAAAAGTCCAATTGGCACAGGCCAGTGAACTGCTCGTGGCAGCTCCCAGCGACGGCACAGGTGCGATCAATTACACCCTGATTGTCCTGGAAGGTGAAACCGAACTGCTGCGGGAAAGTGGCCGGATCGTCCTGCAGAACGATACCGCACTGCCCGACATTGCCGGTGGCAATCTGCAGGCACTGGGAGGCGAATCGCCGTTCCCCGATTTTCTGGAACCAGCCCCGGGGGCTTTGTACGAGTCGAATGGGCTGCGGACGAAGGACAGAGAGTACGTGCGCACTCGCAGCAACAGTCTGCTGACAGGGGATTTCGCAGCGGAAATTCTGTTTGAACTGCAGTCGGCAGACAAAGAAGACTGGGGCAAAGTGGCGTTTATCGGAATCGGCACGGTGGAACGCGCCGCCTACGACGAACCAAAGAACTGCGCCTACCTGCGCATCCAGCCTCTGCACATCAACGGCGAAGTCGGACTGTCAAACCGCCCAGTCGACTCCGGTACGATCATCGGCCGATTTCGCACCGTCGGTCCGCACCTGGCCCGTATTCGCCGCAAGGGTGAGCTGGTCATTTTTGAAGTGGATGTGGATAACGACGGGCCCTCACCCGATGACTTCTCCCGTACCATCCCCGACATCCGTGCGTTTGTCCCGGAACTGCACGAAAAAAATACGCACTTCTTTTTCGGTGGCGCAGCACTGTTTCAGAAAGTTTCGTTCCGATAGTCAGCCACTGCCCTGCAGAATCTTCTCCAGCACCTGCCCATGCACGTCAGTCAGCCGAAAGTCACGGCCGCCAAAGCGATACGTCAGCGATTCATGGTCCACTCCCAGCACGTGCAGCACCGTCGCCCACAAATCGTACACCGTGCTGATGTCCTCCACCGCGTAATACCCCAGCTCATCCGTTGCACCCAGAACTGTGCCACCACGAATCCCGCCACCTGCCAGCCACACACTGAAACCGAACGGATTGTGATCCCGGCCATCAGTGCCCTGCGCAAAAGGCGTGCGGCCGAATTCACCCGCCCACACAATCACCGTCTCTTCAAACAGCCCCCGCTGCTTCAGGTCCTGAATCAGCCCGGCAATCGGCTGATCCACCTGCCGAGCCATCTCGGCATGGCCCGTCTTCAGCCCTCCGTGCTGGTCCCACGGGTTACCAATCTGGCCTGGATCCGCCGGACGAGCCAGACACGTCAGCTCAATAAACCGCACACCCCGCTCCACCAGCCGACGAGCCAGCAGACACTGCTGACCATAGGCCACCGTCTCACGGACCGGTGACTCCAGACCGTAAAGCCTGCGAGTCGCTGCGGTTTCTGCGGACAGATCCACCAGCTCCGGCACTGCCGTCTGCATCCGAAACGCCGTTTCATAATTTCGAATCGCCGACTCCAGCTGCTCGCTGGCACCACGTTCTGCCAGCCGCTCCCGATCCATCTGCTCAACAAACTGCAAACGCCTTCGCTGACGATCGGCCGATTCACGCGGACGAATGTTCGGCAGCGGATCGGCCTGCTCCGGCAGCAGCTGCGAAGCCTGATGCACCGCCGGCAGAAAACCGCTGCCATAAATGCCAACCCCGCCCAGTGGCGCTCCACCACCAGCCAGCACCACATAGCCCGGCAGATTCTCGTTCTCACTGCCCAGTCCATAACTGCACCACGCACCTGCACTGGGATAACCCGCCAGCGAAAAACCCGTGTGCAGAAAGTAATTTCCCTGAGCATGCTCGTTGGCGATGCTGGTCATCGAGCGCACCACCGCAAGGTCATCCGCACACGTCGCAAGATACGGAAACAGTTCGCTCACCGGCAGTCCCGACTGTCCATAGCGGGCAAATGACCACGGACTGGCCATAATGCTGCCGTTGGCGTTGAACATCGTGGGCCTGATCGGTACCGGCATTGGCTTGCCGTGATCCCGTGCCAGTCGCGGCTTGGGATCAAATGTGTCCACTGCAGACACACCACCCGACATGAAACAGAAAATCACGCTCTTCGCCCGCGGCATGTGACGACGACTGGGATGCAGTTCCCGACCGGAATCAGCCGCGCCAGCCCTCGACACCCTCCCGGACAGCAACCCCGCCAGTGCCATCAGCCCAAAACCGGTGGAATTTCGCGCCAGCAGCGAACGACGGCTGATCATCGACAGGTCCCGTACACTGCTAATGGACATACAAAAACTCTTTCAGACAAAACACGGACTGGGCGAAATCCTGCCAGACCGCCACACTCTGATTCACGTCCCCGGTCGGTACACCATGCTCCCCACACAGATCCGCCAGATACTCCTGCGCCGCCCGCAGCTCCCCTGCGGAAATCTCCCGACCGAACGCTCGCAGAAACATGCCGCCAATTCGCTGCTCCGTACTCGCACCCTCCGCCACAACCAGTGCACCCCATTTTGCAGCCTGATCAATCACGAACGGGTCGTTCAGCATCGTCAGCGCCTGCAGCGGCACATTGGTCACGTCGCGGCGACCGCGAGTCGTGGCAGGTCGCGGAGCATCGAAGGCTTCCAGAAACGGATTGAACGCGTTCCTGCGTATTCGCTGGTAAACACTGCGACGACGGTCTCCGTCCAGCGGCCCCGGAGCTCCCCCGCCCTCCGTCCGACTCACAAAATACACACTCACCCCCGGACCGTACATTTTCAAATCCAGCTGACCTGACACCGCCAGGATCGCATCCCGAATCGCCTCGGCCTCCAGTCGCCGCAGCGACATTCGCGACAGCCACCGATTCGCGCCGTCCCGCTCCAGCCCTGCCGCTTCCCCGCGCGAGCTTTGCTGCCACGTTTCCGAAGTCAGCAGCAGTCGCAGCATACGCTTCATCGACCAGCCCTCGTCCCTGACAAAACGTGCCGCCAGATAATCCAGCAGCTCAGGATGCGTCGGCAGCTCACCCAGCCTCCCAAAATTGTCCACCGTCCGCACCAGCCCCTCACCAAATGCATGCTGCCACAACCGATTCACCAGCACTCGCGCTGTCAACGGATTGTCACCCGAGGCTGTCTGTTCGGCCAGTTGCAGCCGACCGCTTTGCACTGTCGCAAACGGCTCCGACCCCAGCACCTGCGGTCCGCGTCGCGGCACAATCCGACCCGGACGCGTCAGCTGCCCACGCTCCCACAGCGGATGATCAATTCCAGCCGCCTCCAGCACCCCCGGAACACGCCGCGGGACCGGGATCTCCCGTTCCAGTTGTCGGTACTGTTCCACCAGCGGCCACAACGACGCCAGGCTGTCACGCTGAGTCGGCAGCAGGTCCCGCTGCACAAAGAAATTCAGAAATGCCGCCTGTTCGTCCGTCAGCGTTCGCGCCTTCCACGCCTGCACAGCCTCCTGCAGCACCGTCCTGTAACGCTCCGCCACCTCATCCAGCGACGTCGGCACAGTTCCACGCAGCAGTGCATGCGACGACATCACCGTCTCCAGCGGCAACTCCGGCTGATCGCCCGACAGCACCTCAGTCACGCCGAAATACGCCCGCTCCGCAGCGTCTGTCGTAAACTCCAGCCACGCATGTGAACCGCGGCGATAAGCCGTGTCCAGCCGCAGCCAGCCAGGCTCATCACGATTCAGCCTGACAGCCGGATACAGTCCCCCGTTTCCAAGGGGATAGTTTTCAATCACCAGCCGTACCTGACTGTTCTGCCCCCACGCCCGCACAAAAATATTGTCGCTGTCAATCAAAAAACGCCGCGATTGCAGCACACCCGTGTGACGGCTGCTGAGACTGTGAGTCAGCACTGCCGCCGGAGACAGGCTGCGAACGATGCGGTCACCTTCCGGCTCGATCGCCAGACCACCACGCTGCATCAGTTCCTCAGAATTGGTCACACTCTGAGCCATCGCGGCCTGTGAAACCGCCAGCCCCGTCCCGGAGGCGTACCATTCGCCCGCCTGCACATGCCGCAAATCCCATCGCGGCTGAAATCGCTCAGCGTTCATGGCCTGTCGCCGCTGCAGTTCGCCCAGCTGCAGATCTGCCTGCTGCTGCCATTGCTGCTGAACGGCAGCAGTACCTGCCGCTGACGCAGCATTCACCTGCTGCCAAAGATGCAGCGGATTGCCGGGGTTCGTCTGAGCATCGGCGAGGGCCTGTTCCCAGGCCGCTGCCGCACTCCGCAGCCGGGTCAGCTGCTGCTGCACCGCGGACTGCTCGGCCGTCAGCGTCTGCAGCGTCATTCGCTGCTCGGCACTCAGCACTTCGACGATCTCGGCAGTCGTGATGCCGGCAGGGCCCGCCTGATATGACAGGGCAATCTCTGCTGCCGACAATGGTCGGGTATAGGCCCGCGCCTCTTCAATTTCACCGGCCAGCGGAGGATTAATGTCGGACAGCCGCTGACCAAACAAAAATCGCGACCGCCCCTGCAAAAACGGCTGCAGCACTCCCTTTTGATAAATGCTGCCGGATTGCCGGCCGTTGCGGTAGAATGTGATTGAGTTGTCTTTGGCGTAGACCATCGCCACATGCACAAGCTGTTCCGGTCCGGCTGTTTCCGCGGCACCACCAGGGTCCTGTGTGCGATTGAAAAAATCACTGCCCGGCAGCCACTGACGAGGCGTCAGCTCACCAAACACGATGGCATCGAAGAAACGACCTTCCGGAGTCTCCAGGCCGATCACTCCGCCGCCCCGCTGATCCAGATTGGCCAAAGCCACCCACGCTTCCAGGGTCTTTTCGTGAATGTCGCGATCCAGCAGAGCAGTTCGCATATTGGCGCCGACGCCGTCCAGAATCAGCCGGCCGTTGCGAATCACCGCACCACTCAGCAGTTCCCCGTGGTGCGGACCGACGCTGTCGTTCGCATCACCCTCGAAGCTCCACCGAGCATCCGGCTGCGGCAAACCGCCGGACAGCGTCAGACCGCGTCGCTGCAGCACCAGCGCCCGCGCCGGATCTTCGATTCCGGCAACGGACGCCTGCAGCTGCCGCAGCCGTTCTGTCAGCTGCTGCAGCCGCGCCGCACGTTCGGACTGTTCCCGCAGGCGGTCCGGAATTCCTGCAGCCGCTGCCAGCCACGCGTCCGCGAGGTTGCCGCGAATTGATTCGTGCAGTTGCTGCAATGACCCGCGATTGGTCTGCAGACGGTCAGGGCTGTCGATAAGAATCTGACCCGGACGACTGCTGACAAAGATCCCGTACAGTGCGTAAAAGTCATCCTGACTGATGGCATCGAATTTGTGATGATGGCAGCGGGCACACGAGACCGTCAGTCCCAGAAAGGCCTTCGAATACACATCAATCTGATTGTCCACCACTTTCATCTGATCATCCAGCGCATCGACCGGAACAAAACCCAGTTCCACCATCCGCAGATGAGCCGTTCCGATGGCCGATTCATTCCAGCCTTCGGCCGTGTTCAACCGCGGAGCCGACAGCAGATCGCCGGCCAGATGTTCCCGCACCAGCTGGTCATACGGAACATCATCATTGAACGCGCGAATCAGATAGTCCCGGTACTGGAAAGCATTGGGCAGCTCGGGATCGCCCTGACTTCCGTGCGATTCGCTGTACCGCATCAGATCCATCCAGTGCCGCGCCCAGCGTTCGCCAAACCGCGGTGAATTCAGCAGTCGATCAACCACACGCTCAAACGCTGTCGGGGAATTGTCAGCTGTAAAGGCCTGCAGTTCGGCGGGGGTTGGCGGCAGCCCGGTCAGCACAAAGGTGGCCCGTCGCAGCAGCGTGGGTTTGTCGGCACGAGCCGCGGGCTGCAGACCTTCCTGCTGCATGCGCGCATGAACGAAGCGATCGACCGGATGAGCAGACCAGCCGTCAGGCGAAATCGCCGGTGGCTCGACAGACCGGACGGGCTGCAGACTCCACCAGGTACTGCGGCGAGCAAACACAGCGTCCCATGACGTGGTTTCGGCCAGTTGCTGAGCGGAGGGCGGTGCGTCACGCGGATCGAATGCCCCCTCAGTGATCCACGATGCAAAGTCCGCTGCGATCTCATCACTCAGTTTGGGGCCGCCCTCAGGCATCTTCAGTTCCGCGATTTCATGTCGCAGAACAGCCAGCAGCCGACTGTCCTGTGGTCGACCGGGGACAACGATCGAGCCGCGATCGCCACCCTGCAGCAGCCCGGCCCGATGATCAATCGCCAGACCACCTTCAGCGCGGCCGCTGGAGTTGTGGCATTCGTAGCAATGCTCAGCCAGCACCGGACGAATTCGCGACTCGAAAAACGCGAGCTGTTCATCCGGCGGATCCCCGACCATCAGCAGATTCAGGAGCCACGGTAACAGCATGCAGTGTCATTCCCCTGAGGACAGCCGGAAGCTGAGACGCCATCGAGCCACTGCCG
>VFQT010004653.1_pt1 | contig 11149 bp, 12 predicted proteins | sample 3512381 | NCBI WGS metagenome assembly VFQT01 (sample SAMN10412376, study PRJNA504923) | tailings metagenome | isolation source: Relicate 2 Philex TSF3 active mining site | place: Philippines: Tuba, Benguet | collected 2017-08-29 | reverse complement strand
TCTTCTCGCCGTACCGCTTCTCAATCGCGGGAAAGTGCGATTCCCGCTTCGGATCCTTAGTGGCCATTAACTAAGAACAAACTCAATGTTTGCCTCTTCCTTGGTTGATTCCATCAATGACTTGATCATGGAAATCGGCAAATCTGGATTTTGTTCAGCAAGAATGCCAAGTCGGTAGTAGTACTCAATTTGCTCGAGGAGAGGTAGCGAGGTGACCGCCGTCTTTTTCATAGCACTTTCGATGAGTTGCGCACTCAAATTCACCGCCTTCTTGTTCATCGATTTCCTCCCCGGAGATTAGGCATCAAAAATACCACTACAAGCTCTATAACTAAAGAGTGTGAATTGAAATGAACTGTTGATAAACATCCAGCGTTTTGAAAGTAGTTTTTTGCCTCTAGCACCAACCCCCATCACCCAGTAATTTCTCCCTATGGGTTATCGCTTCCGCAAACGGATCAAGATCTTCCCAGGCCTTCACATCACACTGAGCCCAAGCGGAATCTCAACATCCCTCGGCGTCACCGGCGCACGAGTAACACTAGGTTCAACGGGACGCGTCACGCGAACCCTCGGAATCCCTGGCACAGGTTTCTATCACATGGAAACTCTCGGCCAAGTAGGGAAGAAGCGCACGCGAGGTAAAGAAGAACTCCCTCCCGGCGCAATCAAAACCGCAACCGGTGAAGTGATCGTCCCCGGCCCACCGGGTTATCCCAACATCTTCTCTCGCAAGTACGAAAAGAAGCTCTACTCCGCGATCCAAATCGATACTCCCGAAGCGATGTCGGAGCTCATCAAAGAACACCCAGAGACCACAATCGCAGCGAGCTTTTTCCTCACCTATTACCTACTTCGTGACGGCAAGGAGAAAGAAGCCCACGAAGCAATGGCCACGCTCTGGAAACGCAACACAGAAATCCCTACCGACCCGCTCTTCCTCGAATACGTCAACCCCCACGTCATCGAGGTCACCGTCGGTCCCGGCGCTAAATTCATGACCCGGATAGATCGCGATTGCGTTGGCCTCATCTACGGCGAAATCCTGCAACGCGCAGTGAAAATCAAGGAGGCGATCGACGTCGTCGAGTCCCTCACGCTCAACCAAGGGGTCGCCCTCTCACTCGCGGACCTCTATATCCAGAGCAAAGAGTGGGAGAAGATCATTGAAGTGACCGATGAGATCACCAACGAAGACGACGTCACAGCCCTGATGCTCGTCTATCGAGGCGTCGCATTCCGCGAAAAAGGCTTCAATGACGCCGCCAAGGAAGTCTTCAAGAAAGCGCTCTCACCAAAGAAGCGAAGCGAGACCGTCCGCCACCGCGCAATGACCGAACGCGCAAAGACTTACATCAACGAAGGCAAGAAAGCCCTCGCACGAAAAGAAGCCGAGAAGATCATGGCCGAAGATCCAGATTATGAAGGCATCCGAGAGATCAACGAACTCCTCGCCTAAAGCCCCTTGCTCTCTAAATACTCACGATAGACCGAAGGCACTTCCAAAGGATCGATCCCAACCATTCGACTTCGAAGCGTCAACTCCGACGCCTCCTCCAAATTCAACGCCCGCGAAAAAGCCAACTCCGGATTCTTCCCAACCACAACACAACCGTGATTCTCTAAAACGAGAACATTGGCCCCAACAATTTCACGCCCAACCGCATCTGCGATCTCCTGCGTGCCGGGCCGCATCCAAGGAATCCGAACGATCTTTCGTAAGTAATAGACGTGATCTACCGTGATGAACTTCGTCTCGATATCGAGCGCCGCAAGGAGCACACTCGCCTGCGGATGTAAGTGGATACAAGTGTTGATATCAGGTCGATTCTGATACGCCGCCAAGTGAACTCGATACTCCGATGAAGGCTGCATCCCCTCGTTTGAATACGACCCATCCAACCCGACGACCGCAAAACTCGCCTCATCCAACCGATCCAACGCAGTCCCGGTCCCAGTGATCAGAAAACTCTTCTTATCTGGCAAGAGCATCGAGAGATTTCCGCCGGACCCAACGACCAACCTGCGATCAACGAATCGCTTTCCAAGGTCGCTCAAGTACTTCCAGGCATCCTTGACGCCATCAACGACTTCGAACTCTGATACCACTTTTGCCACCTCTCGCCCGAAGCCTACATTCGCACCACCTGCGAATCTCTCGCAGTACAACCCTTCCGCCCTTGTTATAAGGTCTAGCCAAGCAAACGGCAATAAAACTAGGGGATTTCATGTCATTCACGATGTATACGACCGAGTGGTGCGGCTATTGCAAGCGCCTGAAGAACCAGCTCAACGAGATCGGCATCCATTTTGATGAGATCAACATCGAAGAAGTCCCCGGAACCGCAGAGATCGTCGAGAAGGTCAATGGTGGTAACCGAACCGTCCCAACCCTCGTCTTCACCGACGGAACCGCGATGACCAATCCATCAGCAAAGCAGGTTCAGGAAAAACTCCAAGCGCTTGGCTCGTAGCGCTCCATCCACGCATACCATGAAGAAATTACTTCAAGTTCTTCTTGGTCTGATCCTTATTTACACCGGAACCCTGCACCTCACCTCAGCAAGAGAAGAGTTCCAAGCCCAAGTTCCTTCTTGGCTTCCGGTCGATCCTGACTTCGTTGTCCTTGCCTCGGGCGTAGTCGAAATCTTGCTTGGTCTCGCGCTCGTAATTCTTTGGAAATATCGCCCACAAGTAGGAATGGCTACCGCTACTTTCTTTATATTGATCTTCCCGGGAAACGTCTGGCAATACATCGACGGGATCGATGCCTTTGGCCTAGATACCGACACTAAGCGTCTCGCCCGTCTCTTCTTCCAACCAGTCCTCGTGCTTTGGGCGCTTTGGTCGACCGGAGCAGCTAAAGGATTTTTCAAAGTAAGAAGCAAATAGGCTAAACACTGCGACATTTCTTCGACAGAACCAACTTCTGATTTTGACCGAACCCAACGACTGTCACGTCTAAATTTAGGTCATTTTCTTTGTCGGTCTCTCAAAGTACTCTAGACCAGTGTTGGCTTACCTTGCGACCAAAGAGCAATTCCTTGTAGATGCGCCCCAAATTGAGGATATTGTCAAACGCGAAGTCTTCAATAAACTACAAATAAGCGTAGGAAACAGCGAATACATTGCATGGCGAAATTCGCTTGGGAACGCTATGTCTCATGTAATGAACAACCCTCAAATACCCGACGACGCTGGAGTAGCAATTGAGTATCGGCTTAATGGCAGGAGATTTCGAATTGACTTCATGATTGCTGGAAGGAATAATGAAAACCAGCCACAAATTGTGATAATTGAGTTAAAACAATGGACAGATATTCAACCTAGCACAACACCTAACCATGTTTTGACCTATTTAGGTAAAGGGATTCGAGAAGAAGTACACCCCGCTTATCAAGCCTGGAGTTACCAAAGTCATCTGGAGCTCTATAACGAATTTGTCTACACAAACAATGTCAGAATTGATTCCTGCGCATACTTGCACAATTGTATAGATATAGAAGTGATCAGAAGTTCGACCTATGAAGAATTACTAAAGAGGGCACAAGTCTTTATCAAAGGCGAACATAGGAAACTTGGCGATCTAATTAAGGAAGCGATACCGAACGGCGACGGTGTTTCCATTCTGCAGAACATTGATAAGTCACCGGTAAGACCATCAAAGCAACTTGCTGAAGCGGTGGGAAATATGCTTGATGGAAATGAGGAGTTTGTTTTGCTCGACGAACAAAAAACTGTGTACGAGAAAATCTTACAGGCCGCAATTAAGTCTCAGACGGGAAGAAAACAGGTAGTCATTGTCAAAGGTGGACCTGGAACAGGCAAATCAGTTATCTCAATAAATGCTTTGTCGGCTTTGACAAAAGTGCGCTTAAATGCACGGTATGTAACACCAAATGCGGCTCCCCGGTCCGTTTATGAAACTAAGTTAAGGAATAGGATCGCAGGAGACGCTTTTCGACATCTATTCACAGGATCAGGTTCGTTTCACAAATTATCGGGCGAAAACTGGGACGTACTTATTGTTGATGAGGCTCATAGACTGTCTGAAAAATCTGGATTCTACAAAAATGAAGGTGAAAACCAGATCAAGGAAATAATTGGATCGGCCAAAGCATCTGTCTTCTTCATAGATGAAGCGCAAAAGGTTACCTGGTCTGACATCGGAGAAATAGACACAGTTAAGAGATTCGCTGCAGCTTCTGATGCTGAAGTTCAGGAATTAGAATTGGTATCTCAATTTCGCTGTGGCGGTTCAGATGATTACCTTGAATGGCTAGAGGCAATACTTGGTTTGCGCCCGTCTGACCAGCTGTTTCATAGAGACAATTTTGAGTTTAGGGTCTTTGAAAGCGTCGTGGATTTGCATGCAGAAATCACGGCCAAAAATCAGCTTAATAACAAATCGCGTATGGTTGCAGGTTATTGCTGGAATTGGGTAAGCAAGAAAGATTCACGTCTTTTTGATATCTTCATCGAAAGTGAGAATTATAGGGCTCGCTGGAATTTAGCAGATTATGGAAATAACTGGATCATTAGTCCACACTCGGTAAACGAAGTGGGCTGCATCCATACGTGTCAAGGATTAGAGGTTGATTACATAGGTGTGATCATTGGGGAAGATTTACGCTATGACGGTCAGAAGTTGATCACTGATCCGAGTAAGCGTGCAAAGACCGACCAATCGTTGAAGGGTTTCAAGAAAGAATTATCGCTTGATGCAGCAAGTGCGACTGCCAAAGCTGATGAATTGATTCGCAACACCTATCGAACTCTCATGAGTCGCGGAATGAAAGGGTGCTATATCTATGCAGTAGATAATCGGACGCGCGATTTCTTTCGAGACGCGATTGAGCGTTTGCCTAAAGGAGGGATTGATGAGTGACCTTGATAGCCTTAAGTCAAGAATTCGGGAATTTGCAGAAAAGCGTGACTGGGTCAAGTTTCATAACCCAAAGAATCTAGTAATGGCAATTTCTGGTGAGGCTGGTGAACTGGCCGCGGAATTCCAATGGTTAACTCCAGAAGAGAGTTCTTCGTTAGCTCCTCATCAAATCAAGTCTATTGAGCTCGAGATCGCCGACATTGCAATATACCTAATTCGTCTATCAGACACGATAAATATCGACTTAATCTCCGCTGTTACTAAGAAATTGGACTTGAACGAAAACCGCTTTCCGCAGATTTAGATTGCCAAGTCAAGAATTGGAGTTAGTTCTTCTACTCCTGCAGCTAGTAGTGCAATTACGGTTGCTTCAAGTTTTTCTTCGGGTGGCACAAAAATGACCATTTTATCGCGGCTGCGCGTTAACAGTACTCGATAACTATTCTTTCTTAGAAGATGTGGATCATATTGCTTGAATTTCGGTCTTAGCTTTCTCATCTGCCATTCGGTGCCGTCCCAAATGAAGTCACTACCCCAAGCCACAATGGCACAGTCAAGTTCGAGTCCTTGGCACCCGAATTCAGTAACCACTTCTCGAAGATTGTTACTTGAACCTTCTTGACCGAAAGGTTTGTTGTACCAGTGTGAGTATTTAACTCTTTTGGTGTCTTGAAAACTATTTAAAATTCCATATTGAGGAAGGATTTTGTCCTTTGATGAAGCCAGAATCCCGAATCGTTTTGTGGGCTCATCTTTGTATAGTGTCCAGACAAATTCACGGGCTTGATCTAAATCTCTTGTAAGGTGAACTTGAAAACCGGAACTTCTGATGCGAAACATCAGCCTTGCTGCTTCACTTATTCGTCCTTCTAGTAGCGACTCGACCCATTCATGGAGGTCTTCTGCACGTCTTGACCTTAGCGATTTGTTCAGGTCAAGTGATTCGACGACTGTGACATCTTTACCAGCAAAGTCTTGAGCGAATCTCGGGGGAGCGAATATTTTCCATGTGCCGAGAACTCCTTGGGACTCTAAAGCTTCATTCCATCCCGCAATTCCAGCCTCTTCACCGCTGTTGATCTCTTGTCCATGACCAATAAGTCCAACTAAATTCGCCCATTGAGGAACCTTTTCCCCTATCTTGATTAAGAGTTCTGGTTCACTCAGAGATATATTGTTCTTGGCATTCATATGTTCTGAATCCCATGCGCGCTGAGCCTCATCGAACACGATTATGTTTTGTGCGGGAATCTTGTCTGTGACCCCGTACGTTTTGATAAAACTGTGTAAGTCCCGTACAAAAGTCTTGGCTTTGAGAGCATCTCGCAAGACTTCCACCAGCGGACCATTCCCTGATAGAAAAATCGAATTTGCTCTCGTTTGAGCACTTTCGTAAACGTACCTGAGGCCAACGAGAGTCTTCCCAGCCCCCGGAACACCGGATACAAATGCAAGAGATTTTCTATTATTTTCTTGCGCCCATCGGGAAATCTGTTGCAGCTCTTGAACAGCTTCTCCAACTCCGAGAGATTCTGCTCGACGTATGCTAGGCAGCCTTTCATTCTCGAAAATCATTTTTGCTGCCTGAATTAGCGTAGGAAGCGGCGCATATTCACCTCTGAGCCATTCTTCGACTGAAGTGGGTTTTCCCTTCTTAACCAAATCAAGTACTGCAGCAAGTCGATCGGGTGAAACAATTTGTACGCCATCTTTTTCATGAACGAGATTGCGGGACTTTGTAGGAATCAAATAAGGGATTACTTCTACTCCATGTGATGTTGAGTGATATTCGGCAAGATCTCTAGCGTATGAATATGCCTGGTCAACATATGCTCGGCTTAGCTTGGGATCTTGCTTGAATTCCAGAACCAGAATCTTTTCAGGTGCGGTTATCACGACATCGGGCCTTCGCCCACCTTCTAAGGGAAGTTCATACTCGAGAACAAGCCCCCACTCAAGGCAGTCTGGCCGAGCGATTGCAAGGTCACGAAAACCTTGTTGCAGGATGGTGATCTCTTCTGACCAAGCATCGATTTGCGACCCTGCTGGATTCAAATTCATGAGTTTTTGTAGGTGCTCTTCAAGGGAACTTTCAATGAGGCTCTTAGGAGTTTCAAGAAACTGTCTTGAAGTTCCTGCCCATGCATATGTTTGTCGGCCTACAGACATTCTCAAAGCTTTGCACCTAGATCTGACGATGGAAATACCAAACTAGAGAGAACTAATCGCATAGCTTTGACCCATCGAACCTTCAAACTGCGGGACGGTTGAACTGGAGATTTCCCGAAGGCATCGCGGAGATTGACCCCCTTTTTGACCCCTCCCACCCCCCACGGGTAGCCTTCGACCCTTGCCCAGGGGTGGGGTGACCCCCTTTGGCCGCTTGATCGAGTAGATCCCGATAGTAAGGAAAGTGAGTACTGCTGTGCGAACTTATAGTCCGAAGCCTGGCGATGAGGCGCGTAAGTGGTACGTCATCGATGCAGAGAATGTAGTGCTGGGTCGATTGGCGAGCCACGCTGCGACCTTGTTGCGAGGTAAGCACAAGCCGACCTTCGCTCCGCATATGGACATGGGTGACTTCGTCATCGTCATCAACGCAGACAAGATCGTGTTGACCGGTTCCAAGATGCAACAGAAGATGGCGCATCACCACTCCAACTATCCAGGTGGTCTCACATCACGCACCTATGTCGATTTGATGGAGCGCTTCCCGACTCGTGCAGTTGAGAAGGCGATCAAAGGAATGTTGCCGAAGAACTCACTCGGTCGTTCGATGGCGAACAAGTTGAAGGTCTATGCCGGTTCTGAGCATCCACATGGAGCACAGACACCAGTCAAGTACGAGTTCACTCAAGTTTCCCAGGTCAAGTAAAGGGTCAGGTAAAGAGAGCATGGCAAAAGAGAACGAAGAGACACTAACTTCCTACAGCAGCTCAACACCTGCGGGAGCGACCAATCGTCCATCGGTGATCGCACCAGGAGCAGGAGTAGGTCGACGTAAGGAAGCAGTCGCGCGAGTTCGACTCGTGCCAGGTTCAGGTCGTTGGGTCGTCAATGACCGCGCTCTCGACGTTTACTTCCCGAACAAGGTTCACCAGCAAGCAGTCTCCGAGCCACTACGTCTCGTCGGCGTCGAAGGTAAGTTCGATGTGATCGCACGTATTGATGGTGGCGGTATCTCAGGTCAAGCAGGTGCGTTGCGACTTGGTGTTGCACGTGCGCTCAATGCGATCGACCTTGATGCGAATCGCCCAGCTTTGAAGAAGGCGGGCTTCTTGACCCGTGATGCTCGCGTCATCGAGCGCAAGAAGTACGGCCTCAAGAAGGCACGTAAGCGCTCGCAGTACAGCAAGCGTTAATCGCTTCTTACTCGGTCTATTCGGGCTATTCGAATATGGCGCTCTTTGGCACCGATGGGGTCAGAGGCGTTGCGAATAAGGATCTCACTGCTGAATTAGCGTTGGATTTGGCCGTTGCTGCTGCGCATGTATTGGCAGAGCGCGGGGAATTCGCAGGACATCGTCCCTTTGCGATCGTCGGTCAGGATTCCAGGGCGTCGGGGGAGTTTCTTGAGGCGGCGGTCTGTGCCGGGCTCGCATCTGCAGGTATAGATGTATATCGAGTTGGGGTGTTGCCGACTCCGGCGGTTGCGTATTTGGTTGCATCGCGTGGCGCCGATTTGGGCGTGATGATCTCAGCTTCACACAATCCGATGCCCGATAACGGGATCAAGTTCTTTGCGCGTGGTGGCGGAAAGCTCGATGATGCATTGGAAGAGCGGATCGAGGCGCGGTTGGCGGAACCTTGGGATCGCCCCGTAGGCGATGGCGTCGGGCGGATCATCGTTGATGAGGATGCGCGAGAGAAGTACGCGGAGTTCTTGTTGGGGAGTTTGGGTGGTTCGTCTTCTGCTGCGGTTTCTTTGGCGGGGTTGAAGGTCGTCGTTGATTGCGCGAATGGTGCGGCCTCGTTCGTTGCGCCGGATGTGTATCGGCGCGCGGGGGCGGAAGTTGTTGCGATTCATTCGTCGCCGAATGGATTGAATATCAATGATGGTTGCGGGTCGACCCATATGGAGTCGTTGATTGCGAAGGTGCGTGAGGTCGGTGCGGATATCGGGATCGCGCATGACGGGGATGCCGATCGTGCGTTGATGTGTGATGCGGCGGGGGAGATGATCGATGGTGATCAGATCCTTGCGATCTTGGCGTTGGATTTGGGTGAGCGGTTGGCGGGAAAGCGCGTCGTCGGAACGGTGATGTCGAATCTGGGTTTTGTGAATGCGATGGCCGAGCGCGGGATCGAAGTTGTGAAGACTGCGGTTGGGGATCGGTATGTGCTTGAGCGAATGCTCGCGGATGGTTTGAATCTCGGCGGTGAGCAGTCGGGGCATGTGATCATGCGCGATTTCGCGAATACCGGGGATGGGGTTTTGACGGGTTTACAGGTGTTGCGAGTTCTTGCGCGGTCCGGCAAGAGCGCGGCGGAGTTGGCGTCGGTGGTGACGCGGTATCCGCAGGTGTTGATCAATGTGCGCGGGGTCGATAAGGCCGGGCTTGATGGGCATGAGGGATTGCGCGCGAAAGTTGCAGAGTTTGAGGCTCGTTTGGGTGAGCGTGGGCGGGTTTTGCTTCGGGCGTCGGGGACGGAGCCGTTGGTGCGCGTGATGGTTGAGGCGGCGGAGGAGTCTGTCGCTGCGGAAGTTGCCGGAAGTTTGGCGGAGTTTGTTGCGAAGGAGCTTGGGGTTTAGGGGTTTTTGTTTTTGAGTGACCACCCCGGCTATCTCAAGGAAGAGATCACAAGATCTCTTATCACCGGGGTGGAACCTTTGAGCGGAGTTTATCCGAAGACGGTGGTGAAAAGTGAAATCGAATAGACCACCCCAGCTATCCAATTTCTTGGAAGAGGCGCACTGGCCTCTTGTCGCCGGGGTGGGTGTTCAAACAAAAGTTTAGATAGTTGTCGTGAATCGCGCAATTGGTTTTTTTGAGTGACCACCCTGGCTATCTTTTATGAAGAACCCTATGAGCCCGTATCGCCAGGGTGGAACGTTTGGGCAAAGAATAACAGACGCACTTGAGTCATGCAATTTCGGGTTACACCGTTGGAACACTTTTCCACAAATCTCACTTCGCGCGAGGGCTTTCTTTCTTGCAACTACTAGATTCTTGGAATGCATCTTTCTCAAGAGTTTGATCCAGGCACCCTTTTTCTTTTCATAGATGAGTCGGGTGACTTTGACTTCTCTTCATCAGGTAGCACTCACTTCGTGATGGCAGGAGTGCTCTCATCACAACCCACCGCGACTGCTTTACCCCTTCAAAGACTCAGATATCAACTTCTGGAAAGTGGTATGAATATCTCTAGCTTTCATGCTTCTCCAGACCTTCAAGAAGTTAGAAATCAGGTGCTAAATGAAATTTCCCAAATTTCTCAAATCAATACTCATGTTGTTTTTGGGGTGAAGCAGAACTTAGACCCAAATTTGAAGTCAATGGAAAAAATGCATTCGCACTTTTCAACTCTATTAGTTCAAGGATTTCTCAGTTTTCCTCAAGTGCAGGGATGCAAGAAACTAATCGTGGTAATTGATCAGAGCCTTCCACCGAAGAAACAGGCAGCATTCAATCTCAGCATCAAGCCGCTCTTCAAGAAGCATCGGAAAGAATTTCATATCTTCTTTCAATCAATGAAAACTGATTACAACGGTCAAATTGCAGACTACATCGCCTGGTCGAAATTCAAGCAGTTAGAGCGTGGAGAGTATCGGCCGTGGAATCTCTTGACGCAAACGATTGGGCCAACAGAAATGGAGATGACCTAGACGAGTCAGATCTCGTCATAGGTGGAGGGTGAAAGAGTCGAAAAATCTGCATTGGAGCCACTTGTAAACTAGGGCTCTTGTTTGAGGGTCGTTGAGGGTTCAAGAGTGAACCTGAGGCCTTGGAACCCCATGACCTGGAGGTCTGAAGATGTGCGGAATCGTCGGCTACACCGGCGATCGTCGCGCTATCGATCTTGTGGTCGATGGACTGAGGCGACTCGAGTATCGCGGGTATGACTCTGCAGGTGTTGCGCTCACAGGTGGCGCGGGTGAAGAGTTGGTCGTCGAGAAGAAGGCCGGCAAGTTAGGGAATTTGGAAGCCGCGCTTGATTCGCGATTCGAGAAGTCGAAGTCTGGGATCGGACACACGCGCTGGGCGACGCATGGTGGGCCAACTGATACAAACGCACATCCGCATCTTTCCAATGACGGGA
>VFQT010004651.1_pt1 | contig 11157 bp, 10 predicted proteins | sample 3512381 | NCBI WGS metagenome assembly VFQT01 (sample SAMN10412376, study PRJNA504923) | tailings metagenome | isolation source: Relicate 2 Philex TSF3 active mining site | place: Philippines: Tuba, Benguet | collected 2017-08-29 | reverse complement strand
GTCTTTTGAGAGCAGCATGTCCTGCAACGACGAAATGAGTCTCAACCGTTCACCCGGGTGAATACGAGTCTCCCAGAAGTCTCTCGTGCTCAGACATTCCTCGGTGGAATACCCGAACATCTGGCCAAAGCTCTCGCTCCGCCACACCTCATTTTTTTGTATGTCCCACTCCCAGATCGCGTCGCTCGTCGCGTTCGAGAGAAATCGAAGACGCTCCTCACTTTCTCGCAACGCAGAGTCAATGAGGCGGCGTTCCGTGATGTCGCGGTAATACACACCAATATCATGCGGCGTTGGATAGATGTGAATCTCGTAGTAGCGCTGATTTGTCGTCGAATGATTTTCGAAGTGGCTTGGCTCTCCCGTCTCCATCGCCTTGATGTAGTATGGATAGAGCTGCGGCTCTTTCAACTCGGGAATGACTTCAAAGAGTGAGCGTCCGAGGAGCTCGGCCTCTGACATGCCGAGGTCGCGCATGAATATCGGATTCACAAAGGTCAGGTGAAAGTTTCGATCAAACGCGAAGAAAGCGTCCGACATCCCATCGAGCAAGCCGCGCAGGCGCTCTGCGACATTCCTCGACTCGGTGATATCGCGACCGACGGCATAGATGAGCTTCTCGTCCCAGACGATTCGGCCTGTCCAGGAGATGAGCCTTCTACTGCCATCGACCGCGTTCATCTGGATTTCGAGTGCGGGGATATTGCCACCCGACACGCCTTCGAGGAGCGCCTGTCGGCTGTGGGCGAGATCTTCGAGAAGCACGAAGTCGAACATCGGGCGGCCGATGAGGTCACCGCGTACACGCGAGAACAGATTCGCGACGGTTTGGTTGTGATGATGAATGACCCCATCGAATCCGACGACAGCGAGGAGATCGGACGATAATTCGAAAAAGCTCTCGTAGCGAGAGAGGCGGGTGCGACGTTCAGTGACGTCTCGTGCGACGATGTATCGCCAGCCCGCGGAGTCCGACCACTGCTGAGACCAGAGGAGGTGGACGATCTCGCCACTCTTGCGGAGATAGCGATTCTCGAAACCATGTTGAGACAAGCCGCTCCCGAGCTGCTGCATCTCGGCGACGGTCCGCTCGAGGTCATCGGGATGACAGCGGGAAAATATCGATCGACCGATAAGTTCTTCTGGTCGAAATCCGAGGACCTCGTGACATGAAGGGCTGAGGTCGACGAAATGATCGGCCCGGTCGACGACGCACACCACATCGAGCACGGTGTCCATGAACCGCGAACCGATGCGACGGCGAGAGGCAAGTGCTCTAAGCAGCGCTCGCTCGGCGGTGCGTACCGCTGTGTCAAGACCACCCGAAGCCTGGATATACCCATCGAGTCCGGCACTTGCTGCGTCTCTGTCGGCCCCCACCTCGGGTTCGAAGCCGATACGGAAAATCGGCACCGCCAGAACGTCGTGACTATGTCGGAGTTGTCTCAAGCGCGCTGCACACTCGGCGGGCGCACCGCAGACAAAGGCGGCGTCGATATCCTCGTGTCGGAATGAATCGGAGACAGCGTCGGCATGGGTCACGAGGACGACCCGATGGTGAGCCTCTCCGAGCGCGCTCGCGAAGGCGCGCCCCCGACCATCTAGCGCGACGACGAGAAGGGTCAATGGGTTCTCGATCATCTCCTCGACGCGGGACTGCTCAGTCGTTGCAACCATGCGTAGATGTTACCAGACTCTCGTTGATGGGCACAGTTCAAAGTCCGTGGTTCGCCTGAGGTCGGCCCACGGCAATGTGCTATCGAATGCACATGAGTTATGCGAAAGACGTTTGTGGCACTTCCTTCAAACCCCGGGCAATCCGATGACGACCCAGAGGTGATAGGCGGTCAGTAGAGCCGCCCCGACCCAGGTGAGACGGATGCAGTCCGACGACGTGATGCCACGTCGCATGGCGCGACGGTAAAACCAGAGGTTTAGGAAGGGCGCGAGGATCATCACGAAGATGCGCCAGGGAATGAGCTCGAGAGCGTAGCCGAGGACGAGGGTGAGCGCGCTCGCAGCGATGAGGGCGTCGGCGATGCGCATGGCTATCGGGATCCCGTGGACGACGGCATAGGTGCGGACGTCGGCGGCGCGGTCACCGGGCTCGTCGCGGAGGTCGTAGATGACCTCGTAGGAGAGTTCGAAGAGGGTGAAGAAGATGGCGGACAACCAGATGGTCGCGGCTGTGATGCCGGGCGCGAGGATATGACCTAGGGAGAGCGGGAAGAGGAAGACTGTGATGATGAAGCCCGCGGCGCTCGCGGTGTTCTTGAAGAAGTAGAGTTGTTTGATGCGGCGGCGCCCCGGGAGAATCGGCCAGTTGTAGGCAAGCCCGAGGGCGTGGAAGGCGATTCTCAGCGGGGTGAGCTCGGGGTGGATGAGGGCGATAGCGAGCAAAGACAGGGCGAGCAACGCGAACCCACCGATGACGATAGCGCGGCGATGGGTGTCGACGAAGGCGACCCCGGTGATGCGATTGACGCGATCCTCGGCGAGGTCGACGACGCGGTTCAAGAGGTTCACGATGAACCAGTCGAGGGCGCAGATGGCGGCGAGCCCGAAGAGGTATTGGCCTGTGAAGAGCCAACCGAAGGTCAGCGTGCCGAGGGCCGCGATAGCGACGATGTGGAGGCGGCTGATGCTTGCGAAGGTGGAGAGCGCGCTCATGGGGAAGTTGTAATCGCAAGCGGGCGGGACGTCGCGGGGAATCGAGGTGAAGTTGGCCTTTGGCAATGATGCCTCGAAGAGATTGAGGAGATGGGGGCGATGCGGTAGAGGACGGCCATGTCCAACGCCGACGCCGATAACGAAGACCTCATCCTCGATGACCCACGCACCTTCTTCTCGGGGGTCGCCCTCGAGTTCTGGAACGCGATTGTGCCAGATGAACTGACCGAGGCCGAGGTCGACTTCCTCGCGTCGCAGTTCCAGGGGATCAGCGGGCGCGCGACGCCGCGGCTGCTCGATATTGCGTGTGGCTCGGGTCGGCACGCGGTGGGGCTCGCGAAGAAGAAGTTCGACGTGACCGGGCTCGATGTCTCGCGCGAGGAGCTCCAGTCCCTGCTCGCGAAGGCGAAGGCCTCGAAGGTCGAGGTCAAGGTCCTCGAACATGACATGCGGGAGCTCGGGGTCATCGCCGAGGGCGGTGCAAAGCCTTTCGATGGGGCCTATGTCTTTGGCAACGCGCTCGGCTACCTCGACCCCGAGGAGCTCCACACCTTCATGTCCGACATGGGGCTCCTCGTCCGCGAAGGTGGCCGCCTCGTCATCGACACGTCGATGGTCGCCGAGTCGGTCCTCCATCGCTTCGATGACCAGGTTGCGATCGACGCGGGGGACATCAAGCTGCTCATCGACAACGTGTACGACGCGTCGCAGTCGCGGGTGCTCGGAACGTACACGTTCACGCGCAGCAACGGCGAGGTGACCGTGCGCCACTTCGGCCACTGGGTCGTCACCTCGCGCGAAGTGTTCGAGGCGATCGAGGGCGCGGGCTTCGAGGTCGAGAAAGTCTTTGGCGACCTCGACGAGAGCCCTTACGAGCTCCACGACCCGCGCCTCATCATCGTGGCGCGCCGCTGAGAATATCGAAGTACGGGCGGGTTAGCCGCGGAGTTCGACCCGCTCGCTGACGCGGTCTTGGCGAAAGCTGAAGACCTCGGGGGAGATCGGGTACTTCGAGGTCGCATACAGCGCCGCGATGGCGGCTCTCTCGAGGGATTGGCCTGGCCGACCAACGAAGAGCTGGTCGCGGCCGGGCACAGCGACCTCGCAGCCATCGGCGCCGATGCGGTCGTAGAAGACGTCGTCGATGAGGATCACGCGGGCGGCGTCGTAGCCATCGCCGAGGGCCACATTTTCGGCGCGATGGTCGAGAGCGGCGCGGTGGTAGAGGTTGCTCCGCGCGACCGAGTGAACGGTGTCGCTGCTCGCGTCCCATTGTTTCACGCGCCCATTCGGCACGTAATTGAATCTCCACCCCTCGTCCTGGACATAGGCGGTGATGAGTCCGCCGCCGAAATCGCGGGTGTAGAGGCCGGCGACGGCGAGGTCCTCGCCGCGGCCCGCGATGACGGCGTCATAGGCGCGTCCGAAGCGGGCGCGCTCGAGTTTGGGGAGGAGCGCAGCGGCCCCCTTGCGGAGGTCTTCGCCCGGGGCCTGACGGCCGGGGTATTTGACGGCGGCCTCGAAGGCGGCGGCGACCGCAAGGAGCTCGGCCTCCTCGGCGCGGACGTCGACATCGTCGAGGCAGAGGTCAGTGATGGTGTGGCGGCGGCCTTCCCAGAGGAGTGCTGGGGAGGTCAGATCGAGGTCGAGCTTCACGCGCGAGAGCAGGGTCCGGAGCTTGTCGGCGAGGGGATGCATGGTCGTCTCCTTCGAACGCAGCGCCGAGTGTAGGGCCCGGAGCGGCGTAGGCGAGGGTTTTTTCGCGGCGCGCGTAGGGGGCGAAGCGCAAGGCGCGTCGGAGGGCTGGTCGACGAGGACGTCCGTTCGGGAGACCGACCCGCCAGGGCCGGGAGGCCGACGACTCAGACCATGGGGGAGGTGCCAGAGCGCCAGGGCCCCGGCGGGTCATCGCCGCGCGACGTGAGGATGAAGGGGCCCTCGTCGGTGATGGCGATGGTGTGTTCCCAGTGGGCCGAGTGCATGCGGTCGGCGGTGATGACCGTCCACTCGTCCTCGAGCTCGATCGTGTCCTTCGTGCCGAGGTTCAGCATTGGTTCGATGGCGATGGCCCAGCCCGATTTGAGGCGCTTGCCCGTGCCGGGGATGCCAACGTTTGGAACCTGCGGCTCTTCGTGGAGGCGGCGGCCGACACCGTGGCCGCAATAGTCTTCGACGACGCCATAACCGAAGTTCTTGGCGTAGGTCTCGACGGCGTGCCCGATGTCGCCGACACGATTTTCGGGGAAGCAGACGGCGATACCCTTATAGAGGCTTTCGCGGGTGCGCTCGACGAGGAGGCGAATCGGGTCGGTCGTCTTGCCGACGATCCAGGTGCAGGCGGAGTCGCCGACGTAGCCGTCGAAGGTCGCGCCGCAGTCGATCGAGATGATGTCGCCTTCTGCGAGGATGCGGCTCGAAGATGGGATCCCGTGGACGACCTCTTCGTTGATGGACACGCACAGGGTCGCGGGGAACGGCGTCGTCTTGCCCGCGGGGTAGCCCTTGAAGGTCGGCACTGCGCCCGCTTTGCGGATGCGGTTCTCGGCTGCGCGGTCGAGGTCGAGCGTGGAGACCCCGGGCTTCACCATGTCGCGCAGCTCTTTGTGGACATCGGCCACGATTTGACCAGCGCGACGCATCTTCTCAAACTCGGATTTCGATTTTCGGACGATCATGGTGGGGCTCCTAGCACGTGAGCCGAACGCGCGGCAATCATGGGTATCGTTGGGGTCAGGGCGGTCGCAAAGTCCACACATCCCCGGTCGCCTCGGCGGTCGGGGCGCTTGCTCGCTGCCGGCATGGCCGGCTTTAGGCTTCGCAATCATCCCCGACACGCACTCGGCGCCCTCGCGCTTCGATGCTGCGACTTCTCGATAATGCGATTGCCCTGTCGTTGAGGTTCCTCGGGCCATGACCTTCGAAACCTCCGGGATTTCGACCGGAGACGATGTGCTCACTGCAGTGAATGACATTCACAAAATACCGCAAATCGGGATTTCATGGGGTTGCAAAGTTGAAGTGGAGGCTTCGAGGTGGTAGCAGAGGGGCGTCATGGCCGTCGACCGCATCGCCAAGAAGTCACGTTTGCGCCTCCTCGAGGTCGCGCGTGACGCGATCTTTCAGAGACTATCGCGAGGGTCGGTGCCGCCCTACACGGTGACCGAGGCGGACCTTCAGGGAGAGCTCGGCTGCTTCGTGAGCCTCCATCTCGACGGTGAGCTCCGCGGTTGCATCGGGACGCTGCATGGCGAGAAGCCTCTGCATGTGTCGGTCGCTGAGATGGCGATCGAGGCGGCGACCAACGACCCGCGCTTCCCTGCGCTGTCGCCGAAAGAACTGTCGCGCTGTGACATCGAGGTCAGCGTGCTGACGCCGTTCGTGCCGATCGAGCCCGACAAGGTCGAGGTCGGTCGCCATGGACTCTATCTCGCGCGCGGCCCGAAGCGGGGCGTGTTGCTGCCGCAAGTGCCGACCCAGTTCGGTTGGAATCGGGATCAGTATCTCGTGCAGATCTGCCGCAAGGCGGGCCTCCCCGACGACGCCTGGAAAGAGCGCGAGACGCGCCTCTTTTCCTTCGAGGCCGAGGTCTTCTCGGACTCGTCGCTCGCGAACTAGGCCGGGAGCAGGAGCGAGCCGAGCGGGTGGAGGCCGTCCTGGCGCCATGAGAGCGGCGGTCGCTGCATCTCGCCTGGGGCGCAGAGGCGGACGGGCTCGGTGACATCTGGCGGGACGGGACCGAGGGTGGCGAGCGTCGAGATGTGGGGCATGACCTCGGCAAGCGCTTGGGGCTCGGCGGGTAGGATCCAAAGAGCGCGAGGGCCTGGAGCGCTGCGAAATGCGGGCTCGGGGTGGAGCGCGAGGGTTGCGGTCAAGGTCTCGTCACAGGGCTCACCGAGCATCGCGGCGAGGGTGCTCATGACGCGTCGACCCGCGTGCATGGAGGAGTGAGCGGGCTCTGCGAGGGGGAGTCCGGGCTCGAGACGTGAGAGGGCCTGTGACAGGTGCGTCAGCAGGAGGGCGCGCATCTCGGCGTCGGGGCCTGCCCAGAGGACCTGGGGGGAGAGGCAGCCGGCCTGGTCCCAGGCGAGGAGGTCGGCGGCGATGTGGGTCGCGAGGGTGGGCAGATCCTTGTCGCGCAGGTCGGGGAGCCAGTGGGCAGAGACCTTGTGGCCGTGGCCGGCGAAGGCTTTCGAGGCGGGGACGCGGGGGCGGACGGCGGCGATGGTCTCGTCGGAGCCGAGGACCACGACCGTGTCTGCGCGGGCGATGAGGCGGTCGAGGGCCGCGACGTCCTGGGAGTCGAAGGGCGAGGGGATGATGCGCGGGTCGGCGAGGTGGAGGGCTTCACCGAGGGATTCCTGGCCTGCCGCGGGCTTGAAGAGGACCTCGGCGCCGAGTTGGCGAGCGAGGAAGACCTGACGCATGGCGGACGCGGGGAGCGTGCGAGGGGCGAGGACGAGGACGGTGGCGGGGCGGCGACCCGGGGGGAGCTCGGCGAACAGGGCGGCGATGTCGACGTTGCGCCACGATGAGAGCTCAGCGAGGAGGCCAGCGTGCGCGACCTCGCGGGAGAACCCCTGGGCCATGGTCGCAAGCAGCAGGGCATGGCCTGGCGAGCCGGGGGGCTCGTCGGGATGAAGCCGGAGGGCGAGCTCGGCGTGCTCGTCCGGTGTCAGGGGGACGTGGTCCACGGGGGGCTCTTGCCGCTTATGGTGAGGCGGGTCAAGGTCTTCGCTTCAGGAACCGCGGAGGAGCTCTTCCGCGGTGAGGCTACAGCCGCGAGGGATGGCGCCTGGCCGGCGGCCATACAGGGTGAGCGCGCCCGAGGTGTCGATGGCGCCGAGATCGCCGGTCAGGACGGCCGAGACGTTGTCGAGGTTCAGGAGGTCGAAGCAGGCGACGAGTCCGACCTGACCGGGCAGGAGGGGTTTGCCGGTGTCGGGGTGGAGGATGCGGAAGCGCAGGCCCGGGTTGGGTTTCATGGCGAGACCAGCGATGCCATAGGCCTGGCTCGAGAGCTCGGTCATGCCGTACTCGCCGATGATGTGGTCGCGGGCGATGCCGAGCTTTTGCTCGATTTTCGAGATGAGTTCGGTTTCGGGGATGGCTTCCCGACGGCCTTTGAAGCCGCCAGTGAGCATGAGGCGCGAGCCCTTTGGCAAGGGTGCGAGCCAGCGGGCGCCCTCGAGGAACTCGTCGATCGCGAAGGCGGTGGTCAGCACGATGACCGGCTCGTCGCCAAAGCCGTTGCCTTCACTCAGCGCCCGCAGGGCGAGGTCGAGGTCGAGTCCCTCTTTGTCCATGACCCAGAAGCACTCGCTCGAAAGCGGCTCGGAAAGCGCCGTGACCATGTGGGAGAGCGAGCTCTCGGGCAGCACGTCGGCGCGCGGGATGAGGGAGACCCAGCGATGGGGGCGTGTGTCGCCGCCAAGCACGTGGGCGATGAACGGGGCGGCCATCGCGGCGTCGTAGAGGCTGAGATCGGGTACGCGGCGCTGACCGCGGCGGCCCTCGGTCGTGCCCGAGGTGAGGAAGGTGCGGTCGGATGGGCTCATGGGGAGCGAGCAGAGGTCTAGCTCGCGGAAGAGTTCGGTCGGGACGAGGGGGGCCTCGTGCCAGCCGAGGTGGTCGCCTTTGCAGAGGCGGCCGTAGGCGGGAAGGGCTTGTCGCTGGTAGACGATGACGCGCTCGGCGAGGGCCTCGAAGGAGGGGCCGTGGGGGTGATCGGGCCGACGGATGTAGGCGTGAAGATCGCGCTTCAGCTCGGTGCGGAGGTGCTCGATGTCGGTCATGGCGTCTCCCGTGACTCCGTGCGCTCGCTCTCGATGGCCTCGAGGACGGCCATGAAAGCGGCTTCGCGCTGCCTCTCGGTCAGGATGAGCGGCGGCGTGAGGCCGAGGATATCACCGAAGATGCCACTAGGGAGAACGAGGTAGCCGCGTTTGAGCATGTGGCCCATGACGCGGGCGGCCGAGCCGCGACCGCTCGCCGAGAGTTCGAGGCCGAGCATGCCGCCGCGGCCGCGCAAAGTGAGGCCGGTCGGCGCGAAGAAACGGCGAGCGTGGGCCTCGAAGTCGCGCGCGAGGCGGGGGACATCGAGGGTCTCCATGACTTCGAGGGTCGCGAGCGCCGCGGCGGCGACGACCGGGTTGCCGAGGAAGGTCGAGGTGTGGATGGCCTCGCCGACGCTCTGGCCCCAGGCTCTCATGACCTCGGGTTTCGCGAGGCAGGCGCCGATGGGGAGCCCGCCGCCAAGGGACTTGCCGACAGCGATGACGTCCGGGATGACCCCGTCGTGGTCGGCCGCCCACCATGTGCCCGTGCGGCCAAAGCCGGTGTAGACCTCGTCGAAGGCGAGGATCACGCCATTTCGATCGCAGATGTCGCGGAGGGCCGCGAGCCAGCCCGCGGGCGGGACGACTTCGCCGCCGCGGCCCTGGATGGGCTCGACAAGAATCGTGCCAATTCTTTCACCGCCGGATGCGGGGCCGCGCAGGAAGCCTTCGACGAGGGACGGGTCGCAGCCGAAGGGGAGATGACGGACATGCTGAGCGAGCTGACCTTCGAAGGGGGCCTTGAAGTCGGCCTTGTAGGCGGTCGCGGCGAGCGCCCCGTAGGTGAGGCCGTGGTAGCCGCCCCAAAAGGCGAGGACACCGGGTTTGCCAGAGGCGAGGGCGCCGGTTTTGAGCGCCGCCTCCACGGCTTCGGCCCCACCGCCCGCGAGGATGCACTGGGTGAGGCCAGTGGGTGCACGCTCGGCGAGGCGGGCCATGAGCTCGATGCGGCGATCGTTCGGGAAGACGTCGCCCATGCCGTGGAGCAGGGTCTCGGCCTGGCGGACGATGGCGCGCGTGACCGCGGGGTGGGTGTGGCCGATGGTCGCGACCCCGAAGCCGGCCGTGAGATCGACGAAGCGGTTGCCGTCGGCGTCCCAGACGTTACCGCCCGCAGCCCTGGCCCACACGATGGGATCCTTCGAGAGACCGCGTGCCTCGCCCTGACGTGCGCGTCGGGCGGTGATCCCCGGGCTCTCGTGGCGCGCGAGGAGATCGACAAGCGCTGTCCCGAGCGGCCCGGGCAGGGTTGCGGAGACTTCGGGGAGAGCGAAACCAGAGGCGTCGGACCACGTATCGTCCATGCGCGCTCTATGGCATAAAGGGGCGCGATGCGCGATCAGCAATCCTCCATCCTCGCCTTCTTCGCGGCCCTCCTCGCGGCCCACATCGTAGCATGTGGCGGGGCCTCCGGTCCGAGCGAGGACGCGATAGAGGCCTATCTCTCGCGCACGCCCGGCGGAGCGGCGGGGGCCGATGGGAAGGTAGAGGCGCCGGTCGAGGTGCCCCCAGCCAAGCGCGTGTCGGTGACGATCGAGCGGGCCGAGGGGCTCCCCGATCTCGACGAGGGCCCGGGCGAGACCGACCCCTACGTCATCCTCGAGTACGAGGGGCAGCGCCACCGGAGCTCCGTCATCGAGGGAAGCCTCGCCCCTGTTTGGGGCGACACCTTCATCCTCGATGTCCTGCCTGACGGCATCCTCACCGTGAAGCTCATGGACGAGGACTCGCTGAGCTCGGACGAACAGCTCGGGGTCGTCTCGAAGCCCCTGCCCGCCTTGAAGGTCGGCGAGACCGTCCCCTTCGTCCTCGAGTTCCGAGGCGGCGAAGGGGGCCGCCTGACGCTCACGCTCACCGGGATCGTGCGGCCTTGAAGGCGCTCGGGACGAGACTGTCGTCGAAGGTCTCGGCCTTGGGTCGCGAGGCCCACGCCCTCCTCGTCGTGCTCGCGCGCGCAGGTCGCCATGTCTTCCGCATGCGCTTTTCGAGCTACCTCGAGCAGCTCTCGCGTGTGGCCCTCTCCGCCCTGCCGCTCGTCGCCATCGCCTCGCTGTTCGCGGGCATGGTCATCGCGCTCAACGCGAGCATGCAGCTCGCAAAGCTCGGGTCTGCCCACCTCGTCGCCGACATCGTCGCGGTCTCGCTTGTCACCGAGCTCGCCCCGGTCTTCACCGCGCTCTTGATGTCCGGCAAGGCGGGCGCAGGCCTCGCCTCCGAGCTCGGCATGGTCGTCCTGTCTGGTCAGGCGCAGGCCATGCGCGCCCTCTCGATCGACCTCGACCGAGAGCTCCTCGCCCCCCGCATCTGGGGCTGCATCTCGGGCACCCTGTTGCTCACCATTGCCGCCATCTTCACGGGGCTGCTTGGCGGCATGGTGCTCGGCTCGTCCAAACTCGGCCTCTCCCCCGTCCACTACCTGAACCGCTCCATCGCGGCCCTCGAGCCGATTCATTTCGCCCTCGGCCTCCTCAAGTCCATCGGCTTTGGCGCCATCATCGCGGCCTTTGGCACCCGCATGGGCCTCCGCGAAAAGGCCGACGCGAGCGCGCTCGGCGTCCACACGATGACCGCCGTCGTCACCGCCTCGTTCACGGTCCTCATCGCCGACCACGTCATGACCACCCTCATCCTTGCGGTCTTCGAATGACCGACC
>VFQT010004650.1_pt1 | contig 11159 bp, 12 predicted proteins | sample 3512381 | NCBI WGS metagenome assembly VFQT01 (sample SAMN10412376, study PRJNA504923) | tailings metagenome | isolation source: Relicate 2 Philex TSF3 active mining site | place: Philippines: Tuba, Benguet | collected 2017-08-29 | reverse complement strand
CCGACAGTGCCCGCGAACAACACGGCGACCCGACCGGAATTCTCGAACAGGTCGAAGAGGTGTTCGGCGACTCGGTGACTTTGCGCCGAGAACTGCATCGCTGGCCGGAGATCGGCAACCACATTCCGCGCACCCGCGATCGTGTTCTCGAGGCACTCGACGGTCTTCCTCTCGACATCACCCTGCACGAGACCACGAGTGGGATCGCCGCCATGCTCACCGGCGACAAGCCCGGCCCGACCGTGTTGTTGCGCGCCGACATGGACGCACTCCCCATGCCCGAAGACACAGGCGTCGACTTCGCATCGGAGGTCGAGAACGCGATGCACGCCTGTGGTCACGACACGCACACCTCGATGCTCGTCGGAGCGGCTCGCATTCTCGCCACCCGCAAGGCCGATCTGCCGGGACGCGTGTTGTTCATGTTCCAACCCGGCGAAGAAGGATGGAACGGCGCGTCGGAGATGCTGAACGAAGGCCTGCTCGAAGTCGGTGACGAGTCCCCGGTGACGGGTGCCTTCGCCATCCACGTGGCATCGAACATTCCCGGAGGGTTCTTCGGTCTGAAGCCCGGCGCACTGATGGCCTCGAGTGACTCGATGGAGATCATCGTCACCGGCAAGGGTGGTCACGGCAGCGCACCGCACTTCACCCTCGACCCCGTACCGGTGGCGTGCGAGATCGTGCAGGCACTGCAGACCATGGTGACGCGGCGCATCGACGTGTTCGACCCGGGTGTCGTCACTGTCACCCAGATCCACACGGGTACGGCGAGCAACGTCATTCCCGAGACCGCCTACATCAACGGCACCATCCGTGCGCTGAGCGAGAAGACACGCAAGAAACTCCACGACGGAATCCGTCGTGTGGCAGAAGGCGTCGTCGCTGCACACGAGATGGATGTCGATGTCACCGTGAACCTCGGCTACGACGTCACCGTCAACGACGCCGACTACGCAGCGTTCACTGCAGATGTCGCCACTGCCGTGGCCGGCGACCGCAACGTGCGCATCATGGACAACCCGGTGATGGGCGCCGAAGACTTCAGCTACGTACTGAACCGGGTGCCCGGCGCAATGACCTTCCTCGGCCTCATGCCCGAAGGAATGGACATCATGAAGGCCGCACCGAACCACTCGAACCGCGCTATCTACGAAGAGACCCACATGCGACGCGGCATTGCGCTCTACACCTCGATGGCACTGCGCCACCTCGGCGTACCCCTCGGCTGAGACAAGAAGGAGATACACCATGGGCGAACTGAACACCGGAACCGACGATCTGATCGGGCGCATCGAGGGGCACGTGGCCGTGCTCTCGTTCAACCGCCCGGATCGCCGCAATGCACTCTCCGAGGGCGTCTATGCGGGTTTCGCAGAGGCGCTCCCGCGCATCGCAGCCGACCCGGAGGTTCGCGTGCTGATGCTCACCGGAGAAGGCGGCGCATTCTGTGCAGGCGGCGACGTGAAGGGAATGAACGAGCGCAACAAGTCGAGCGGCTCCGGCCAGCCGCGAAGCGTCGAGTTCGGAATCGCCGATCTGCGCCGCCGACAGAACCAGGTCACCATGGCGCTTCGGAACCTCCCCCAGCCCGTGGTTGCCGCCCTCCCGGGTGCCGCCGCCGGTGCCGGGCTCTCGATTGCACTCGCAGCCGACGTCCGCATTGCAGCCGAGCGGGCCATCGTGATGACCGCATTCGCCAACGTCGGCGCATCGGGTGACTTCGGCACGTCCTGGTTCCTGCCGCGCATCGTCGGCGAGGCGCGAGCAAAGCACCTCATGTTCACCACGCCACGACTCACCGCACGTGAGGCCGCCGACCTCGGCATCGTGAACGTCGTTCTCCCCGACGAGAAATTCCCTGACGCTGCCCTCGCATGGTGCACTGATCTCGCATCTCGTGCGCCGATCGCACTGCGCTACATGAAGGAAAACCTGAACCGGTCGCTCGACGTGTCGCTGCAATCAGCGCTCGATGCCGAGGCCACGGCGATGGTACGCACCATGTCGACTGCAGACCACCGGGAGGCGGCGGCTGCGTTCGTCGAGAAGCGCTCTCCCCGCTTCAGCGGGTCCTGATCACTGCGGTTCGCGGGGCAACCCGAGTGCCCTCTCGCCGAGGGTGTTCTTCTGGATCTCGTCGGTGCCACCACCGAGCGACATCCGCGGTGAATTCAGCACGTGGTACATCCAAAACGTGCTCTCCCGGTCGCCGGCCTCGTGAGCGGCCGTTCCGTTCATGGCCATTCGAGCGGCGGTGGACGCAACGTGACGGGACTGCTTCGTGCGCCAGAGTTTTCCGATACTCGGGTGCACGTTGCGGCGACCGAGCCAATCCATGATCTTTTCTCCCGTGAATGCGCGAGCGATCTCTTGCCGCAACACGGGGTCGGAATTTCTGCCGGACGTCAGCGCCAGATCGACGAGGTAGTGCACCGGCACGGCGGCTGATCCGGTCGCCTCGCGCTTCTCGTCTGCCCCGACTTTGCCCAACGACCCGCGTTCGTGGGCGAGCAAACCTGTCGCAGCGCGCCACCCGTCGTTCACGTCGCCGATCACCCAGTCGCGAGGCACGCGCGCATCGGTGAAGAACACCTCGTTGAACTCGGCTTCGCCGGTCATCTGGCGCAACGGGCGCACCTCCACCCCGGGTTGACGCATGGGAACGAGGAGCATCGAGATTCCCTTGTGGCGCGGTGCGTCACCCGTGCGTGCGAGCAGAACGCCCATGTCAGACATGTGGGCGCCCGACGTCCACACTTTCTGGCCGTTCACCACCCACTCGTCACCGTCGAGCACCGCCGTAGTGCGGAGACTGGCGAGATCGCTGCCTGCTCCCGGCTCCGAATACAACTGGCACCAGATGTCCTGTGCGGCCAGCGCCCGGGGCACGAAATGGCGTTTCTGTTCTTCGGTTCCGTACTGCAAGATGATCGGCACGGCCATGTTGAGCCCGATGCCGAGCACACCCTCGTCTTTCGGCATTCGCCCGCGAGCGAGTTCCTGGAAGCGTCGGTTGCCGTCGGGCACGTCGGTGCGGCCGCCGTACTGCTCGTCGATGCCGAACCCCACGAGGTGGTGGCGCACCATCTCGGCTCGCAGAGCACGAACCCGCGCCTCAGTGTCGCTCGGCACCTGCGACAGCACGGCATCGAGACCCCGAAAAAAGGCCTCCACGCTTGCCTCGAACGATTCGTCGACCACTTCGAACATGCCCCCCGTGGTCGAACTCTATGCCTTCACTAGTCTCGGGTGGTCATGACCGTGACGCCAGAGACATCGCCTCGCCCGTTGGAGGGAATCCGCGTTCTCGACTTCACGCGCGTGCTGTCCGGGCCCCACTGCACCCGGATGCTGTGTGACCTCGGCGCCGAGGTCATCAAACTGGAGCCACCCGACGGAGACCTGACCCGGTTCGCATATCCGCGTGTGGGGTCTGTCTCGACCTACTTCACGCAGCAGAACATCGGCAAGTCGAACATCTCGCTCGATCTGAAGAGACCCGAAGCTGTCGACATCGTCTTGCGCCTGGCCGCGATGAGCGACGTCCTGGTCGAGAACTATCGCGGCGGCGTGATGGACAAACTCGGTCTCGGCTGGGAAGCGGTCAGTGCCGTCAACCCTCGGCTGATCTATGCCTCGATCAGCGGCTACGGCAACACCGGCCCGTGGACACATCGCCGTGCCTACGCGAGCGTCATCAACGCAGAGACCGGAATGACCGGAATCCAGGCCCGTGCCCATGGTGGTCACCTCGGCAACGACCCCCACAGCCACGGCGACGTGTACACCGGAATGGAAACTGCCGCGGCGATCCTTGCGGCGTTGTTCCAACGCGCCTCCACCGGCGTCGGCCAGCGCATCGACGTCTCGATGGCCCAGACCATGCTGTACGTGAACGAACACACCCAGAGCGAACTCTTCGAGGGTGAGGTCAGCGACAACGTGATCCGTTCGTTCCAGCCCGGTGACTACCCCGTTCTCACCGTCGGCGACGGACGTGACGTGTTGATCAGCGGGCATCCCGCAGAGGCCGGCACCTTCAACATGTTCGTCGATGCACTGCGACGACCCGACCTCCTCGACGACCCGCGCTTCGTCGATGTCGCCTCGCGCAAGAAGCACATCGACGACCTGCTCGGCATCATCCGTGAATGGGCCCGCGCGTTCCCCGACGCCGAATCGATGGAACGCGAGTGTGACCGTGCCGGGCTCGCATTCGGGGTGTTGCGCACCATGCCAGAACTCGTCGACACCGACTGGGCCCGCGAACGCGGTGTGACGAAGACGGTCGACGACCGCAACGGTGGCACGTTCCGCATCCCGAACGCACCGTGGGTGTTCTCGGGCTCCGACACCTCCATACGGGGCGACTCGAGGTACCGCGGCGAAGACAATTCGCGTGTCCTCGGCGAGCTGCTCGGCATGTCGAACGACGACGTCGAGCGGCTCACAGCCGACGGTGTGCTCTCAGAGCGGCTCCCGCGACGCTGACTGGGTCTGCGACGTACGGATCGCAAGCGACTGCTCACGCAACCAGAGATGCGCGAGTTGCGTCCGGTTGGTGAGGCCGGCATCGACCATCACCTTGCTCAATCGGTTCCGCACGGTCTGAGGAGCGAAGCCGACCTCGGTTGCAATCTGCTTGTCGGTCATGCCGAGTGCCACGAGGGCGATGATCGAGCGATCGACAGCATCCCTGGTTGCCAGAAACAAGAGACCCGGCGATGCCGGCGAATCGATCGGATCTGACCAGTCATCGCTCATCATCACGATGTTGCGCAGTTGTTGATGCAAAGCCGTCGGCTCGAGATACGCATCCACGATTCCGTCGAATTCGAGTTCACCTGCGAGCTTCACTATGGAGGGATTCTGCGCGCTCGTCATCAACGCAAACTTCGAGCGTGCAGCGATCTCAACACCCAGAGTTGCAACCACTGCCATGACCGATCGCGCCATGTGTCGGCTGACCACCACCACGTCGACATCATTCGCGGCCAGCAGATCTTCTAGGTCTTCAGCAACGTGCGTGACGGTGAACTGGGCGACACCACCGAGCCGGAGATACGTCTCGAACGGAGCAACCAGCGACTCCTCGTACACGACCCCGACGACCCGCATCAGAAGTCTCCGGCGACGGTCGGTTCGCTGGCGGCTCGGCCGATGGTCAGCGACTGCTCACGCAGCCAATACGTGGCCAGGTGCGTCCGGTTGTTGAGGCCGGCGTCGGTCATCATTCTGCTCAGACGGTTGCGCACGGTCTGCGGCGCGAGATTGATGTCGTCTGCGATCTGTTTGTCGGTCATGCCGAGCGTGACACGTTCGACGATCTGGCGGTCGGTCACGTCTCTCGACGCGAAGAACATCTGCTCGGCCGACGGCGTCGTCGGAAGAATCGACCACTCGCCGCTCATCAGCATCAAGTTGCGGAGTTGCTGGTGAATCGCAACTCGGTCTTGGTGCATGTCGACGACACCGTCGAACCCGAGATCGGCTGCCATGCGGAGAATCTCGTTGTTCTGGTGGGTCGTCGCAAGTGCAAACCGGACTCCTGTGCGCGCCTCGACGGTGATGTGCTCTCGCGCAGCAGCAAAGACGTGAGCTGCCCGGGAGCCGGCAAAGACGACATCCACACCACCGCCGTTCACGATGTCGGAAAGTTCTTCCGCAGTCGTGACGATCGCCACGACTTCTTCGACTCCGCCTTGGCGCAGCAATGCCGCAAGTGGCCTGCCGAACACCTCGTCACTGACGACAACGGCAACGCGCATCGGACCCCCCAGTTCATGCTGTGTTGTATTTCGGAACTTACCGAGGGGGTGCCTCAAGTCTGCCCGAGAATCGCCCCCCCCCCCCCGCGAGTGAGGTGAACTCTTGGGAGAATTGTCCCGTTTGCCCGACCGAAATGTTTCCGGGTCAACGACCCGAGTGGCCGAATCCTCCGCCGCGGTCGTTCTCGTCGAGTTGTTCCACTTCGCGCCAGGTGACCTCTTCCACCCGTTGGATCACAAGCTGTGCGACGCGGTCACCCCGGCGAACTCTGTAGGGCCTCGTTGGGTCGGTGTTGAGGAGCACCACCTTCAACTCTCCTCGGTAGTGCGCATCGATCAAACCGGGGGCGTTCACCACTGTGATGCCATGGTGCAGCGCGAGTCCACTCCGGGGTAACACGAAACCGGCCCATCCCACCGGAATCGCCACGGCGATACCTGTGGGCATCAAGACCCGACCACCGCCGGCGGGGATCATCGCATCGTGGCGGGCATGGAGATCGGTCCCCGCGTCGCCCTCGTGAGCCGCGCGAGGCAGGGGCAGGTCCGTGTCGAGGCGCCTGATCGAGATCTCCACCATCGACACTGAGGCTAGGCGAGCCCGGGCAGGAGACGCAGAACGAGCCCGAAGTAGATTTTCCCGGGTGAGGGGGCGCACGTGTTGATCTGGATGGATCTCGAGATGACCGGTCTCGACCCGGAGCGCCACGTCATCGTGGAAATCGCCACGCTGGTGACCGACGACGATCTCGAGATCGTCGCCGAGGGTCCCGACCTCGTGATCCACCAACCCGACGAGGCCCTCGCCCAGATGGACGACTTCGTGCGCAACATGCACGTCACCTCGGGTCTTCTCGACAAGATCGTCGCATCGACCGTCTCGCACGATGACGCGATGCACCAGACGCTCGAGTTCATCAAGCAGCACAGTCCCGAGCCGGGAAAGATTCCGCTGGCAGGCAACTCGATCCGCACCGACAGGTCGTTCCTCGCCAAGTACATGCCCGAGATCGAGAACTGGTTGCACTACCGCTGCGTCGACGTCTCGACCGTGAAGGAACTCGTCAAGCGTTGGTACCCCGGTCTCGAGCACGCCCGACCGAGCAACGGCGGCCAGTTGCACAGGGCGATGGACGACGTTCGCGACAGTGTCGACGAGATGCGTTGGTACCGCGACAAGGTGTTCCTCCCGAAGGGAGCGAAGTGACCGTCGAGCCGCGTCCGACGAAGTCGGAACAACTCCCGGCGACCGACGAGATCACCGAAGTCGCGCCAGGCGTGTTGAGGACGCAACTCCCCGCCAACATCACCGGCCTCGGTCACGTCAACATGTACGTGCTCGAAGACGACCGCGGCGTCGCGGTGGTCGACCCCGGAATGCCAACCAAGGAATCGTGGGCGGCACTGAACGAACGGCTCGGCCAGATCGGCGTGCCGTTGTCACGAGTCCACACCGTGGTGGTGACCCACAGTCACCCCGACCACTACGGCGGCGCAGAACGCATCAGGGCAGCCTCCGGTGCCGACGTCGTGACGCACCGTCTCTTCCGCACGTTCTACGACCCGAACGAACCGGGCGATCTCGACCCCGAAGAGATGGCGCTCGCCATGAGGTCACCGTTCCAACCGCCGCCGTGGGGAGGCCCGGCAATGGACGTGCCGTGGAAGCGACGCGTCACCATGAAACTCGCCCGACGGATGCCCCGGCTCATGAAGGTGCCGCGGCCCACCGTGCGCCTCGACGAGTCGGAACGCATCCGTCTGGCCGGTCGCGAATGGATGGCCGTGCACACCCCTGGCCACACCCACGACCATCTCTGTCTCTTCGACCCGGAGGAAGGAACCCTGCTCTCCGGCGATCACGTCCTGCCGACGATCACCCCTCACATCAGCGGGCTCACCGGCCACGGTGACCCGCTCACTCTCTTCTTCGATTCGCTCGACAAGGTGGGGGCGTTCTCCCGGCAGGTGCGTGTCGCCCTGCCCGCCCACGGAACCCCTTTCGACGACGTCGGGTCGCGGGTCGACGCGATCAAGGAGCACCACCACGAGCGTCTCCAGAAGCTGCGCGACACGAGCGCATCTCTCGGCAGACCGGCCACGGTGATGGAATTCGCCACGCACCTCTTCTCACCGAGAGCCCAGGGCGCCATGGCCGACAGCGAGGCCTTCGCACATCTGGAGCATCTGCGACTGCTCGGCGACATGTCGGTGCGCGAACGAGATGGCGCGCTCGAATACGTGTTGGTCGACTGACGTCAACCGGTCGTCGCGCACCACATCGCGGCACGCACTGTTCCACCGGCGCGCATCAGCACTGCCGTCTCGCCGGGAATCGCGAACACGGATCGTTCGAGATCCTCGCCCGGTTCGACCTGTGCGACGTGTTCCACGACCGCACGCATCGGTGCCCGCAGACTCCGGTCGGCGAGCAATTGTTCCTCCAGTACTTCCCAGTACGCCGCGTTGTTCATGTGGCCGACTGCATCGAAGTCGGAAAACCTGAGTGGCCACCGCGTCGTCTCGACGGGAAGTACATCGAACGTGGACGACTTCAGCAACAGCCGCGCCGGAACCGTGCGTCCGTCGGCAGAGGCGGTCAGCACTTCGGCAACATCTGCCGGCACACGCGACGGCTGCAACGTCTCTTTGTCGACGTGCACCCAGAGCGACGCGGCATCGACGAGCGTCTCACCGTCGAGAGCGCTGATGCGCGTCCGACGTTCTGCCCAGTGTGATCCCGTGCCCCCGCACCACGTCTCGAGGTCGACTTCTTCGAGATACGAGGGGAATCGGGTGACGTCGACCACCGTGCGTCGCACCACCCACCAATGCGGATCACTCCACTGACCGTCGCGTGCGTCGTCGTTTGCGATGTCCTGCAGGAATCGGGCCAGTGCATCGAGACGCATGCGTCCGGCTGGGGTCGCGTCACCGAGGCGTACCCGGCGTCTGGTGGCGAATCGACGTCCGTCGCCGGAGGCCGGGACCATCGCGAACGTGCGGGCGGCCTCTCCGATGCTCACCGTGTCACCCTAGCCAGCACGCTGTTTCCCTTGTGCCACAAGGGAAATCAGACCACTTGTGAATTCCGGTTGACGAACCCGGTCGAGCAGTGGTTGGATGAGCGCCTCATGCGTACGACGACCACCACCGCATTCGTGACCGACACGGCCGACGCCGTGTCGTTCACCCGTGCCGCGGCAGCGTCGTATGCGTTCACCATGTGGTCGAAGCCGGCTGTGAAGCACCAGAACAAGCGTCACACCCGGCGAGCCCATGGGGTCCTGATCTGACAGAGCAGGACACACGCCCCAGAGGCCGCCGGGTTCACAACCCGAGCGGCCTTTTTCTTTTCCCCGGACAAGGCCGGGAACCCCGAGAAAGGACACCACGACATGCACAACAAAATCGACACCACGATCGAACCTGGAACCGCGGGAGCATCGTTCGTCGGCGACACCGACGAACAACTGGTGCTCTCGTCACGCCGCTGTGCCGACGGTCACGGCACCCTCAGCTACCTCTTCTTCTCCGACGAATGGGTCGACGTGCAGCGAGCGAAGGCAATCTGCGCCAAGTGCACCGATCGCGCCGCCTGTCTCTCGGGTGCCCTCGAGCGTGAAGAGCCATGGGGTGTCTGGGGTGGAGAGCAACTGGAGATGGGTCGGGTCGTGGCCGTTCGACGGCCGCGGGGCCGACCGCCGACACGGCCCCGTGCCGCAACGGTGGTGCCGGAGGTTCCGATTCCGGCCCATCTCGTAGCCTGAGTGCATGGCACGTGACCGCTCGAAGACCACCCGTGGTATCGCGGTCCTCATCGCACTGACGGTCGGCGTCGTCGGAACGTGGGCTCTCAGCTCCACCTCCGACGGCGCCGACGACGATCTCTCGACCGTCCAGACCACCTCGGGTGGGGGCATTCCGGTCAACACCGACACCACCGGAGAACCCTTCCCGTTCGTGGAACTCGAGACACTCGACGGTGACACGGTGTCTCTGTCGGCCTCGGAGAACCGCCCGATGGTCGTCAATTTCTGGTTCTCGACCTGTGAGCCGTGCAAACGCGAGATGCCGGCACTGGCGACGGCTGCGGCAGAAAACGAAGGATCGATCGACTTCATCGGGATCAATCCGAACGACGGCGCCGAGAGCGCCCGACGATTCCTCGACGAGTTCGGTGTCACGTACCCGAACTATCTCGACGACGGCGACCAGACGGCAGCTGCCAAGGTCGCGCTCATGCCGTCGACGTTCTTCCTCGCCCCCGACGGCACGGTGGTGGCTCGCGAGTCGGGTGAGTTGACGGCCGACGAACTGGCCGGTTATCTCGACCAACTTCGGGGGTCAGGAAACTGATGCTCGAGGGAGATTTCGCCTACTCGTTCATTCTCGGGGTGCTGGCGGCGGTGAACCCGTGCGGCTTCGTGCTGCTGCCGACGTATCTCGTCTACTTCCTCGGAACCGAGATGAACCGTGGTGTCGAGAACCCGGCTCTCGCCGTCGGCCGCGCACTGAAGGTGGGTGCGGCGGTGTCGTCGGGATTCGTCGGAATCTTCCTCGTCGTCGGCACCATCTCCCGGCTCTTCACCACCGTGATCCGCGACAATGCGAAGTACGCGGCGCTGGTGATCGGTGTTGCATTGGTCGTGGCCGGCATCGCCATGTTCCGCGGGTGGAAGCCGCCCGTCGCACAGCCGTCCGTCCAGATGAGCGAAGGGCGCACCGTGCGCAGCATGTTCGTGTTCGGCATCGTCTATGCGATCGCCTCCATCGGTTGCACGCTTCCGTTCCTCACGTCAGTCATCTTCTCCTCGATCGGTCGCGACGGATTCGTCTCCGGGGTACTGAGCACCGTTCTGTACGGCCTCGGCATGGGCATGCTCGTCACCGGGCTCACCGTGGCACTCGCCTTCGCCCGCGTCGGCGTGGTGTCGATGCTCAAACGCGGCTTCCCTGTGTTCGACAAGATCTCGGCCGGACTGGTGGTGCTGACCGGCCTGTATCTCACCTGGTACTGGTGGGCCGCGATCTCAGAGACGGGCAGCAACACCGTGGTGCGGCGCATCGAACGTTGGCAGGGCCAAGTGGCGGAGTCTCTCCAACGCACCGGGGCGGTCACTCTCGCAGTGGTGCTGGGCATCGTCATCGTCGCGGGGCTCCTGGTCACCCGTCGTTCTCGTTCTGCGAACAGCTGATGGAACTCGCCGAATTGCTCGAGCGCGACGACGTGGTCGAAGAGTGCGCGCTCGGTTCCACGTTCGGGTTCATGGCCTTCCACGGGGGAGCACTCGAGGAGATGACCGACATCGTCGCCCGTACCGCGGCAACGCGCACCGGCGCCTCGTACTACGGCATCATGCTCCCCGACAACCTCGAGTGGCACGT
>VFQT010004648.1_pt1 | contig 11161 bp, 10 predicted proteins | sample 3512381 | NCBI WGS metagenome assembly VFQT01 (sample SAMN10412376, study PRJNA504923) | tailings metagenome | isolation source: Relicate 2 Philex TSF3 active mining site | place: Philippines: Tuba, Benguet | collected 2017-08-29 | reverse complement strand
CCGCGCAAGATTTGGTATCCCGGATAGACCATGGACCACAGGAGTTAAATTATGGATAAAAATGAAATCAAAAAAGCCATCGAAAGCGGGAAGACCGCTCTCGGCATTGAACTTGGTTCCACGCGTATCAAAGCGGTATTGATCGCCGAAGACCATTCTCCCATTGCGTCCGGAAGTCATGAATGGGAGAACCAATACGAAAACGGCGTGTGGACCTACAGCCTTGAAGCCGCATGGAATGGACTGCAAGATTGTTACCGCAATCTCAGCAAGGACGTTTCAGAGAAATACGGCGTGAAGCTCACCACCGTTGGGTCCATAGGCTTCAGCGCCATGATGCATGGCTATCTGGCGTTTGACAAAGATGGCAAACAACTCGTCCCCTTCCGCACCTGGCGCAACACGATGACGGGACAAGCCGCTGAGAAACTCACGGACCTCTTCCAATTCAACATCCCGCAGCGCTGGAGCATTGCCCACTTGTATCAGGCGATATTGAATAAGGAAGCCCATGTCAAAGACATCAGCCACCAGACCACGCTGGCGGGCTATGTCCACTGGAAGCTGACGGGACAAAAGGTGATGGGCGTGGGTGAAGCCTCAGGCATGTTCCCCATCGACAGCACGATAAACGACTACGACAAAAAAATGCTTGGGCAGTTCAATGACCTGCTCAAAGCAGAGAAAATCACCTGGACATTGCAAGACATCCTGCCAAAAGTCTTAGTGGCTGGCGAATCCGCTGGCACACTGACCGAGGAAGGCGCGAAGCTGCTCGACCCAAGCGGAGGACTCAAGGCTGGCATTCCGCTCTGTCCACCAGAGGGAGATGCTGGCACGGGCATGGTAGCCACCAACAGCGTAGCAGAGCGAACGGGCAATGTCTCGGCTGGAACATCCGTCTTCGCCATGATCGTGTTGGAAAAGGCGCTGTCCAAACTCTATCCCGAAATTGACATGGTCACAACGCCCACAGGCAAACCTGTGGCGATGGTCCATGCCAACAACTGCACATCCGACCTCAACGCATGGGTGGGACTCTTCGGCGAATTTACGAAGGCGCTCGGCGTCGAGATCAGCCAATCGAAATTATTTGAGACCCTATATAAAATGGCGCTCGCAGGTGATGCAGATGGCGGTGGACTGCTCGCCTACAACTATCTCTCCGGCGAATCCATCACGGACTTGACCGAAGGCCGCCCGTTATTCATCCGCACTCCTGAAAGCCGCTTCACTCTGCCGAACTTCATGCGCACACACTTGTTCTCATCGGTGGGCACGTTGAAGATCGGCATGGATATTCTCTCGCAGGAAAATGTGAAACTCGACCAGTTGCTCGGTCACGGCGGGTTCTTCAAAACTGAAGGCGTTGGTCAAAAGATCATGGCGGCAGCGATGAACACTTCCGTCTCGGTGATGGAAACCGCGGGCGAAGGCGGCGCATGGGGCATGGCTCTGCTTGCCGCGTACGTGCTCAATAAAACTGGAAATGAAACGCTCGAAGAGTATTTGAACAAAAAAGTATTCGCCAACGAAAAAAGTTCAACCATTGCACCTGACAAAAAGGACGTGGATGGTTTCAACACATTCATGGAACGCTACAAAGCAGGTCTTGGCATTGAGCGCGCGGCAGTGGAAGGAATGAAGTAAGCAATGCTCAAGAAACTGAAAGAACAAGTATTTCAAGCCAATCTTTTATTACCCAAACACGGTCTCGTCACTTTCACTTGGGGTAACGTCTCTGGCATTGACCGTGAAGAAGGACTGGTTGTCATTAAGCCCTCTGGTGTACCGTACGAGACCATGAAACGCGACGACATGGTTGTGCTGGAATTGGAGTCAGGCAAAGTGGTGGATGGCGAACTCAAGCCATCATCCGATACGCCCACTCATTTGGAACTGTACAAAGCATTCCCGAACATCGGCGGCATTGTCCACACCCACAGCCGTTGGGCAACAACCTTTGCGCAGGCAGGTCGCGGCATTACGGCGCTCGGCACCACCCATGGCGATTATTTTTACGGCGAAATCCCCTGCACAAGAAAAATGACCGAAGCGGAGATTCAGACTGAGTACGAGAAAGAGACGGGGACCGTCATCATCGAAACGTTCAAAGATAAAAATCCAGATGCCATTCCTGGCGTGGTGGTCTACAGTCATGGTCCGTTCGCATGGGGCAAGGATGCGATGGATGCCGTACACAATGCGGTGGTGATGGAAGAGGTTGCGTTCATGAATATCCAAACCATGCTGCTCAACCCGGATATTCAACCCATGCAACAGGAATTATTAGACAAACACTACTTGAGAAAACACGGCGTAAACGCCTATTATGGACAATAGACGATGGACGATGGAAGAACGTCTATGGTCAATTGTCTATCGTCCATGGTCAAAACAAAAGGAGATGCAATCATGATCGATCTAAAAGGATATGAAATTTGGTTCGTAACGGGAAGCCAACATCTTTATGGTCCCAAGACTCTGGAGCAGGTTGCTGAACATTCAAAAGAGATCGCAGCAGCGTTGGGCGCATCCAAACACATGCCGGTCAAAGTAGTATTCAAACCTGTGTTGACCACACCAGATGCCATTCGCGAATTATGTCTTGAAGCGAATTCTTCCAAGAACTGCATCGGTCTCATCACATGGATGCACACCTTCTCCCCTGCCAAGATGTGGATCTCTGGCTTAACCCTGCTCAAAAAACCGTTCGCACATTTACACACTCAATACAACCGTGAAATTCCGTGGTCTGAAATTGACATGGATTTCATGAACCTCAACCAGGCTGCACATGGCGACCGTGAATTCGGATTCATCGGCAGCCGCCTGCGCATCGAACGTAAAGTGGTGGTGGGTCACTGGGGCGACGACGCGACTCAGTCCGAACTTGGTATTTGGGCACGCGCCGCCGCTGCATGGGCAGATTGGCAAGGCGGAAAGATCGCTCGCTTTGGCGACAACATGCGCGAAGTTGCTGTGACCGAAGGGGACAAGGTACAGGCTGAAATTCAGTTTGGTTATTCCACCAACGGTTATGGCGTTGGCGACCTCGTCAAATACATCAACGACGCCACCGATGCCGAAGTGAATGCACTTATCAAAACTTATCTCGATGAATATGAAGTTGTCCCTGAACTCAAACCTGGCGGCGCACGACATGAGTCATTGCGCGATGGCGCCCGCATCGAAGTTGGCTTGCGTGGATTTTTGAAAGACGGCGGTTTCATGGCCTTCACCGACACCTTCCAGGATTTGCACGGATTGAAGCAATTACCCGGTCTTGCAGTGCAGCGCCTGATGCGCGATGGTTATGGCTTCGGTGCTGAAGGCGATTGGAAGACTTCCGCGCTGGTACGTGCCATGAAAGTAATGAACCACGGTATGAGCGGCGGCGTTTCGTTCATGGAAGATTACACCTATCACATGCATTCGCAGGGCGATAAAGTGCTCGGCGCTCACATGCTCGAAATTTGCGAAACCATTGCGGCTCACAAACCCAAGCTGGAGATTCATCCGCTTGGCATTGGCGGGAAGGAAGACCCCGTCCGCCTCGTATTTGACGCGCAAACGGGTCCTGCCATTGGCGCTTCCATGGTCCACATGGGCGGACGTTTCCGCATGGTTGCCAACGTAGTGGATGTTGTCCCGAATGATGCTCCGCTGCCCAAGCTCCCTGTTGCCCGTGCCTTATGGATTCCGCGCCCGAACCTCAAAGTGGCAGGCGCCGCATGGATCTACGCTGGCGGTGCACACCACACCAGTTTCAGTTACTCGGTTACGGCTGAACACTTGCAAGCTTTCGCAGACATGGCAGGCATCGAATTCCTGCTGATCGACGAGAACACCCGCGTACAGGAATTCCGTGAGAAGCTGCGCTGGAATGATCTGTACTATCACCTAAACAAAGGCTTGTAGATTCTCTTCTCCTCATGCCGGGCTGAGGGTATGACCTCAGCCCGGCGCAAAAAGGAAGTTAATAAAATGCAATATCGCGAACTTGGACGCACCGGCTGGAAGGTTTCAACTGTTTCTTTTGGGGCATGGGCAATTGGCGGCTCGTGGGGCAATGTAGAAGATAAAGATTCACTGGCAGCATTGCATCGATCCATTGATATGGGTGTCAATTTTATTGACACAGCCGATGTCTACGGCGATGGACGTTCTGAACGGCTGGTGGCACAACTTCGCAAAGAGCGAAGCGAAACCATCTATGTGGCAACCAAGGCAGGGCGTCGCCTTGACCCGCATGTGGCAAAAGGCTACAACCGCGTCAACCTGACAGCATTCGTTGAACGAAGTCTCAAAAATCTCAATACAGAAGCCATCGACCTTTTGCAATTACATTGCCCACCCACCGAGGTCTTTTACATGCCTGAAACCTTTGGTGTGTTGGATGATCTCGTTAAAGCCGGTAAGCTGCGACATTATGGTGTGAGCGTTGAGAAAGTGGAAGAAGCGCTCAAGGCAATGGAATATCCGAATGTACAAACCGTGCAGATCATTTTTAATATCTTCCGACAACGCCCGGCAGAATTGTTCTTCCCCGAAGCGATCCGTCGCAAGATAGGCATCCTCGCGCGTGTGCCGCTTGCCAGCGGTATGTTGACCGGCAAACTCACGGCCCAATCCACTTTTGAGAAAGACGACCACCGCGCTTTCAATCGTCATGGCGAGTCATTCGATCGCGGTGAGACCTTCTCTGGCGTGGACTACGAAACTGGCTTGCAAGCGGTTGAAGAGCTTCGTGCGCTGATCCCCGCAGGGTGGAGCATGCCGCAATTTGCCCTGCGCTGGATATTGATGCATGATGCCGTCACCTGTACGATACCGGGTGCAAAGAATCCGGCTCAAGCGGAGGATAATGTCAAAGCGGCAGACCTGCCGTCCCTGAGCCCTGAAGCGATGGAAAAAATTCGCAGTGTGTACAAATCTCACATCCGCAGTTTAGTTCATAATTACTGGTAATCCATATTTATTACTCATAATCAACACAGTGTAGAGGCGTTATGTTTTATGGCGAGATCACCGGGATCAACAAACCTGTTGCGCGTGTTTTGCAAGGCACCACCATGCTTGGGAGTGACCTGAACGAAGCTGAAAGTTTTGCTTTACTCGATCAGGTCTATGAAGCAGGCGGGAACACGCTCGATACGGCGCATGTTTACAGCGGCGGAAACAGCGAACGAGTGATCGGGCGTTGGCTGCAAGCACGCGCACTTCGCGAAAAGATGGTCATCATCACCAAAGGCGGAGCGCACTCTGAAGACCGCCGCAGGATGACTCCCTTCGACATCACCTCAGACCTGTACGACTCCTTAGCCCGCCTCAAAACAGACTATATCGACTTGTATCTCCTCCATCGAGATGATCCCAATATCCCATTTGAAAAGATCATAGATACATTGAATGAGCATCTGCAGGCTGGGCGGATTCATGCTTTTGGCGCTTCGAATTGGTCACACCAACGCATGGAAGCGGCAGCAGCCTATGCACAAGCCAATAGACTAAAGTCCTTTGCGGCGAGCAGTCCACAATACAGTCTGGCAGAATCTCATGCAGAACCTTGGCCGCTTTGCCTTAGCATCAGCGGTGAGCCAGGCAAAGAAGCACGAAATTGGTATGCAAGAAATTACCTGCCTGTTTTGGTTTGGTCACCTCTCGCAAGCGGATTCTTCTCCGGTCGGTTTCGACCCGATAACCTGCACACCTTCGGCGAACGTGAATGGGATGAAGTGGTGGTGCGCACCTATGCCAAAGATTCCAACTTCCAACGCTTGGAACGTGCAACACAATTGGCAAAAGAAAAAAGTGTGACTCCCGCACAAATCGCTGTTGCTTTTGTGATGAACCAACCCATGAACATGTTTGCTATTGTGGGTCCGCACAGTATTCAAAAATTCAAGGAAAATGTCGCAGCCGCCGAACTTAAACTCACCCAGCAAGAAATTGACTGGCTCGATCTGAAAAGTGAATCACGCCCATGAACAAACGCACTCTAAAAAATGACTTTCTGGAAATTGAATACCTCACCCACTCTCTGCGCATCAGCGGAATAACACCAACGGGCAAAACAAATTTGTTGGTGGATCTCAGCCCTGAAACGCCCATACCAACACCTTATGGCGATTTTTATTTTCGGGGTGGGCATCGTCTTTGGCATGCGCCTGAAGCCATGCCGCGCACGTATGCACCCGATACCGGCGATCTGAAGATCATCGATCTTCCCAATGGTGTGACTCTTGAAACAAATACTGAGCCCGGTACTGGCATTCGCAAAAAGATTGAAATTCAACTCGCACCTGATAAACCAACGGTCACACTTAGCCACACCCTCATCAACGACGGCATGTGGCCCGTGGAACTCGCTCCCTGGACGATCACTCAACTTCGTTTGGGAGGCACGGCTATTTTGCCCATGCCCACAGAAAAAATGGATGAAGCTGGACTTCTCCCCAACCGTCAGTTTTCTTTCTGGCCCTACGCCCGGCTCACAGACCCACGCCTGAACCTGAGCGATGAATTCAGCTTTTTCCACGCTGAATCCGCTTTGCCGCCTTTCAAAATAGGTTACTTCAACCCGCACGGCTGGCTTGCATACTATATCGATGGTATTCTGTTCAAAAAATCATTTGGCGCCTCAACCCAGGCAACCTACCCAGACAACAACAGCAATGCAGAACTTTTCTGCAACCACCAGTTCGTTGAACTCGAAAGCCTTTCTCCGATCGTAAAATTACAGCCAGGCGAATCGACACAACACATTGAAACCTGGGAGATTTTCAAAGACCTTTCTCAACTCCCCGGCGAATTACAGAACAAGATCAAAGATCTCAAGTAAAAGCAGGACGGGCTCATAGCCCGTCCTGCTTTTTAACAAATGTACTTCTTTGCATATATTTGTCGATAAGCAGTATCGTTATTTTTCGCACTTCCCTGCCAATATGCAAAAAGGAAAATGGCAGGCGCAATGACAAACTCAATGGGTAACGGGTTGGTCCATTGCTTTTGCTTCATCCAGAAATCGATCAAGAGCCTCACGGTCGTAATACACTCCGCGTAAAAAGACTCCTTCGATCTGTTGCGCATTCCTGATATCCTGCAAAGGATTCCCTCGAAGAAGAATTATCGAAGCCGTCTTTCCTTCACGAATACTGCCCAAACGATCTCCCAACCCCATAAAATTTGCCGGAATCAAAGTAGCACTTCGTAATATGTCTACAGCTGGAATTCCTGCCTCCTGCCATATCTCCATTTCATCATGCACAGCAAATCCGGGAACGATCCCAGGAACCATCAGGTCTGTACCCACCATAAGCGGGATCCCAGACCGATGCATACCAGCGACCATGCGTGCCCAGTTCTGCCAGATACTCTCTGGAATGTTTGATTGTCCGCTCCATTGAGATCTCCAAATATTGAAAAGTTCTGATGTGATGTATTCACCATGGAGAATATTGGCAGCCTCAAGTGTATGTTGGCTTGGAAAGTTTTTGAAAGTCACCACCGTGGGTACAACCGTCAGTCCGCTTTCACGCAGGTTCTGATAGACCTTCTCCAGCATTGCCGGATCAACCTCATCCAGATGATCAAAGTAATGCATTTGTGAACTCATTCCAGAAAAGGTCAACCTCACTGGCTCTCCCAACAAACGGGCAATGATCTTCTCGAAACCGAACCAATGCTCTGCACTATCCAGCCCGGCAGCTGCAGCATCTTCGATATAGATCGATTCGGGGACATGCCCGACCACTTTCAATCCACACGCATCTGCTTCTGCCAAGATTGCTAAAAACACATCCTTCTCAAGGATGCTGTAAACCTTGATCATATCAACGCCTGCATCCGCCTGCTTGCGGACAGCCATCTTTGCTTCTTCAGGTGTTTTGATTCCCATTGAGATCTGAGGGATCATTGGCGGATCTCCATCCAAGATATAGCCGGTGGCGATCATCTCTGGTCCCAATATCTTTCCCTGATTGAGTTCATCTCGCAATGGCAGAATGTATTCGTTCGGCATTCCCATATCACGAACAAGCAGAACCCCATTTGCGATCAACACCCGTCCGGTTATGGGCGCATCAAAATAATGTACATGTGCATCAACAAGACCTGGGATCAGGTAAAGTCCATGTCCGTTCACAACCTGTGCATCAGATGGGATCGGCATCTCACCCTGTAAACCGATCTTGTCCACCCGATTATTCATGATCAGTACGGTTTGGTTGGGAATCAACGCCCCTTTTTCAACGTCAACGACTGTTACATCTGTGATGGCACATGTTTTCATGGTTTCACTCCTCCTTCGGCAAGGGTTCCATATGGCGCAAGGAGAAAATTAGATAGAGAAAGTCTGAAACAGAAAAAATATATTGCTTTTACTATATCGAATTATGAACTTTTTTGCATCCACCAGTAGAGGGGTTTTCCGTCCGCTCACATACATGGTTGGCAATGCATGGTTCCAGTTTTTGTAACTTTTTGGCAAGATAAACATCCAAAGAAATAATAATAAAACTGGAGAAAGTCAGTATGAATTTACTTGAAATGTTGTTCGGCAAACCTATTCCTGAGATCGAACCAAAAGAATTGAACGAAAGATTAAAGAGCAATAAAAATTTTATTCTCGTTGATGTTCGCCAACCCGGCGAATTTAAGAGCGGACACGTCCCCGGCGCAAAGTTGATCCCACTCGGAGAACTCAGCCAGCGGACAAAAGAACTTCCCAAGAACAAAGAGATCTTTTGCATTTGCGCATCTGGAAATCGCAGCAGCTCTGCCGTGAGAATGCTTACATCGCAAGGGTTTAACGCCATCAATGTACGTGGCGGTATGTACGCCTGGTCTCGCACCCAATTCAAGGGAAAATAAATTGATCGGTTTGGAACTTCTTCTCGGCTTTGCGATCGGGCTTTCGCTCGGGTTGCTTGGCGGAGGCGGTTCGATCTTGATGGTTCCTGCACTGGTCTATCTACTCGGGCAATCGCCGCAAGCTGCGGTGACCACATCGCTTGCGGTCGTGGGTGCGAATAGCTTGATGGGCGCAAACTTTCATCGAACGCAAGGAACGTTGAACTGGCGCATCGCTTTGGTCTTTGGTTGGGTCGGCATGCTGACGGCGTTCCTCGCCTCGGGCTTTTCCAAACTGATCTCCCCCACCGTCTTGTTGATCGCCTTCGCTGTCCTTATGCTGATCATCGGAAGTTTTTTGCTCGTTCGAAAAGATCTGCAAGAGGCGGTCTCTTTCGAAAAGCCGCTCTGGGTGACACTTTTCAGCGGAGCCGTCGTTGGTGCGTTGACCGGTGTGCTGGGAGTTGGAGGCGGGTTCCTTATCGTTCCGGCACTGGTGGTTTTGGTTGGGCTGTCAATGCAAGTTGCTGTGGGCACCTCATTGGTTATAATCACAATGAATAGTATTGCGGGGCTCTTGGGACATATTCATGACAACTCCATTCAACCACTGATGATCCTGGTCTTTGTTATATCGGGTCTGGCTGGGACGTTCGTAGGTTCACGCCTCGCAAAGCACCTGCCTGCCAAAAAGCTTCAAACTGCTTTTGCCTGGTTCGTCATTCTGCTGGCGATCTTCCTGCTGGCAGATAATTTCAATAAACTCTATTAAAGGTATTTGGAGAAACACACATGTACTCACAACAATTTTTCATAGACGGTCTCGGATGCGCTTCCTACATTGTGGGCTGCGAAGCCAAAGGCGTTGCCGCTATCATTGACCCTGATCGTGACGTTCGAAAATATCTCGATGCTGCCGCTTCCCGCGGGTTGACCATCACCCACATCATTGAGACACATCTGCACGCGGACCATGTCTCTGGCAATAGTGATCTGGCGGCCCGCACTGGCGCTAAGATCTACGTCCACGAAGCCAGTGGTGCGGAGTTTCCTCATCAAGCGGTCCGCGATGGCGATGTGCTTGAACTGGGAAATTTGCGTCTCAAGGTTATGCACACACCGGGGCACACACCCGAAAGCATCACCCTGCTCGTAACCGATACCACCCGCTCCGACCAGCCCTGGCTGGCATTGACTGGTGATACCTTGTTCGTCGGCGATATGGGACGCCCCGACCTTGTAGGCGCTGAAGCCGCGAACGGGCTCGCCAACGATATGTATCACACCATGTTCGAAAAGATCCTGCCATTGAATGATGGCTTGTTGATCTATCCTGGTCACGGTGCAGGCTCGCTGTGTGGGAAATCGATCGGCTCAATGCGCTCGACCACGCTTGGCTATGAACGCATTTCAAACCCGGCATTGGCTCCGCGCACAAAAGAAGAATTTGTCGAGTACGCCGTCAGCGAATTACCTGAACAACCGGGCAACCATACTCGCATCAAGGCGATGAACCGCAAAGGTGTGAAAACACTTGGGGTTGTGGAGCCCAAACCTCTGTCGATTCGTGAGGCGGTGCCTTTCTTCCAACATGGTGCTGGCTTGCTGGATACACGTTCCAAAGATGCCTATGTGCAGGCGCATGTCCCCGGCTCGGTGCATCTCGAAGCGGATGATCAATTGAGCAATCGCATTGGGTTTGTGTTCCCCCCCGATGCACCCATGATCCTCTTGCTGGATAACCCCGCTGACTATGAACTTGTGGTGTACAGCCTTGCACGTGTGGGATATGAAAATGTCGTTGGGTATCTTTCTGAAGGTTTGGATGTGTGGGAACGCATGGGTCTGCCCCTCACCGCAGGTGATGTGAAAGACATTGAACCCCGTGAATTACACGACATCATGCAAACATGCAGCAATGGCGATTGCCCCGTGGTTGTGGATGTGCGCGAGCCGTGGGAATACAAGCAAGGACACGTACCCGGTGCGATCCTCATTCCGCTGGGTCAGCTTTCAGGACGCGTTGCCGAACTGAATACCGACCGACCAGTGGCAGTCATCTGTGCCAGCGGCAGCCGCAGCCAATCTGCTGCAGCGCTGTTGGGGCAAAAAGGTTTCAAGACCGTTTACAATGTGGTCGGTGGAACTGGTGCATGGATGTACGATAACCTGCCGCTCTCTCGTGACTAAAATAAAAATGCCCCGTGAAATTGAACTGAACCCGTAAAGCAAGACACGAAAAGAAAGCCCCGAAGTGGTTATAGAGACAGGCACCTGATTTCAAAAGGTGTCTGTCTTGATTTCAATT
>VFQT010004647.1_pt1 | contig 11165 bp, 7 predicted proteins | sample 3512381 | NCBI WGS metagenome assembly VFQT01 (sample SAMN10412376, study PRJNA504923) | tailings metagenome | isolation source: Relicate 2 Philex TSF3 active mining site | place: Philippines: Tuba, Benguet | collected 2017-08-29 | reverse complement strand
GATCGAGATTGAGGAATGCTGCCCGGTGCAGAGGAAGGTAATCGATGACGTTGACGGGATAGCGGGCGATCGTCCCGGTGCCTGAATTCTTGCGCGACTGACCGGGGTGGCCGGGGACGTGCTGTGCGCTGGCGAAAAGGTAACGGCGCGTCGAGGGATGCTCGGGCAGATCGCTCGTGCCCTTCGTATCGATGTGCGCCAGCGCGGCATCCCCGCGCCAATACTCCGCCGCGCTGTCCGTCGAGACGATCTTGGGCAGATCGCTGTCATCGACGACGTGCGCCAGCAGGCCATCCGTCTTGCCCGTCAAGGGATCTGTGATCGTCATGTCTGCAAACGGGAACACGTGCCCCCACAATGGCGTTGTCTGGTTCGAGGGCTGCGCGAAACGATGATTGAAGGCTCCCCGGCGGGCGCCGGCCACGTGCACGTGGAAGCCGTCATAGGCACGTCCACCGTCCGGGCACCGATTGAGGCCGAGGCCGAGGAAGTGGCGCTGCATGCGCCCCGTCTGGGAAATCCCGTAGAGGATGAGAGAGCGGAAGTTTCCGGGAGTCGGATTCGTTGCGGAGGGCGTCCGCAGGAACGCCGCGACATCGCGCGCCGCCAGCAGGCCCAGACCGGCCACAGGGGCCCGGTCGGTCTCATAGACGAGTTGGTAGATGCGGCCCGGTTCGAAGCCTCCCTCGAGCCAGACGTGCTCGGCGGAGGGTTCTCGTCCACCGCTGCCGGTCTCACGTGCGAATTGCCAACGTGACCGCGGCACGATCGCATCCTCGCCATCCTCCCAATCGCGCACGAGGAGACGCGCGCCGGCCTGCTCGCCCGCCGCCGCCGGCAGGGGACGGTGGACCCGGTCCGCGAGGAGGCAGGTCGTCTTGCGTTCGTTCGGCCTGATCTCCACCATCGTCATGCCGCCCACGGGCTTGCCGTCCATCACGGCGGACGGTGCGTCGAGCCCCAAGAGTTCCGGGCTGGGATAGACATCCCATTGCCAGCCGATGGATGCGACCGTGAAGCCACGGGCGAACAGGAAGCCGTCACCGGGATGAGCCTGCGGGCCCACCGGGGCATCCGGGGGTGCGCAATTCATCATGGCCACGACTCGACGACGTCCTCGATTTGGAAGCTCGACGACGCATCGGCCATTCCCCTGCGTTGCGTCCACGGGAAGGACGATCGAGAAGGCTGCCGTGAACGTGACGAGCCCTGCCTCGTTGCGTGGCGCCAGCTTCAGGTCGCAGATCGCATCGTTGGCGGGCGACGTCGGGTCGATGACGAAGTGCGCCGTCCCGTCGACCTGTTCGTAGGGTCCCACCGCACCGAAGTGCCGCCCGTCGGCGTAAGGAACGCGAGACGAAATTTCGAACCTCGTGAGCGGCATCGGCTGGGATTTCCTCGGGGTCGGAATGGTCGGTCGGGCAAAGATGAGCGATGCCGGGAGGAGCGGCAAGCCCTCTCGGCACGGACGCGATCTAGGCGCCCCTGTCTCTGCAACTCGTCATGCGACCGCCCTGCGAACTGACAATCGATTGCTGGATCCCTCGTTCATCATTCCGTCGACGCTCGCCTCGCCGGCTGGCAGACTGGCTACGACGACGAGCCACGCTCCGGTGGCAAAGGGAGGCGATATGGAATCCGCGGCACTCAGCTATTCCCATGGCGTCAGCCAGGCACCACTGATCGGAGAGACCATCGGCGTGCACTTCGATCGCACGGTGGCGCGCTGGGGCGAGCGGCCGGGCTTGATCGTCAGCCAGCAGGGGGTGCGCTGGACTTATCGGGAGTTGGCGGAAAGGGTCGATGCATTCGCGGCCGGGCTCTTGGCGCTGGGCTTGTCGCCGGGGGAACGGGTCGGCATCTGGTCGCCGAACAACGCGGAATGGGTGGTGACCCAGTTCGCGACAGCCAAGCCCGGCCTGATCCTCGTCAATATCAATCCGGCCTATCGTCTGGCGGAACTCGAGTATGCGCTGAACAAGGTCGGTTGCCGTGCGCTGATCGCCGCCGCCAGTTTCAAGACGAGCGACTACATCGGAATGATCAATACGCTGTCGCCCGAACTGGCATCCGCCGAACCGGGCAACCTGCATGCCGCGAAGTTGCCCGATCTCAGGACGGTGATCCTGATCGGCGGCACACCGGCGCCGGGCACGATCGGGTTCGACGACGTGTACGGCATGGGGGACGATGCCGCCCGCGCGCGGTTGGCGCGACTTCGGGAAGAACTGCAGTTCGACGAGCCGATCAATATCCAGTTCACGTCCGGCACGACGGGGTTGCCGAAAGGTGCGACGCTCACCCATCACAACATTCTCAACAACGGTTTCTTCCTGGGCGAGACCATGCACTTCGGGCCGCAGGACAAGGTCTGCATCCCCGTGCCGTTGTACCACTGCTTCGGAATGGTGATCGGCAATCTCGCCTGCATCACGCACGGCTCGGCCATGGTGCTTCCCGGCGAGGGTTTTGATCCCTTGGCGACGCTCGAGACCGTCGCACGAGAACGTTGCACCGCGCTCTACGGGGTGCCGACGATGTTCATCGCGGAACTCGACCATCCCGAGTTCGCGAAGTTCGATCTCTCTAGTCTGAGGACGGGCATGATGGCGGGCGCACCGTGTCCCATGGAGGTCATGCGCCGATGCGTCACCGAAATGCATTTGACCGAGATGACCATCGGCTACGGGATGACCGAGACGAGCCCGGCCAGCACGCAGACGTTGATTGGAGATTCCCTGGAGCGGCAGACCGGCACCGTGGGGCGTGTCCACCCACACGTTGAGGTCAAGATCGTCGATCGTGACGGCCGGATCGTGACGCGTGGCGTGACGGGTGAGTTGTGTACGCGCGGGTACTCGGTGATGCTTGGCTATTGGGACGATCCCGAACGGACGGCAGAAGCGATCGACCGCAACGGCTGGATGCATACGGGTGACCTGGCCACGATGGACGAGGAGGGCTATTGCCGCATCGTCGGCCGGATCAAGGACATGGTCATCCGGGGCGGCGAGAACATCTATCCGCGGGAGATCGAGGAGTTTCTATACCGGCATCCCGCAGTGCAGGACGTGCAGGTCTTCGGCGTGCCCGATGCTCGCTACGGCGAGGAACTTTGCGCGTGGATCAAGGTGCGAGCCGGTGAGACGCTCGACGAGGCCGAGGTGAAGGCCTTCTGTCAGTGTCAGATCGCCCACTACAAGATCCCGCGCCACATTCGCTTCGTCGACACGTTCCCCATGACGGTGACCGGCAAGATCCAGAAGTTCATCATGCGCGAGGCGATGGCGCGGGAGTTTAGCGTTCAGACGGCCGGCACAACCTGATCCCGGGTATCGTTCGGCAACTCGATCAAGCGCGCACTGGGCGTACCACTGCCGAAATCGCCTGGTGATCGCTGAGGCCGCCGTGCAACTGCACGTCCGCAAGTTCGAACTCGGGCGTGCTGAAGGCGCCGTCGACCATCAGGGCCAACGGCCCGGCGCGATGCAGGTCGGGATCGAGACTGGTGGTGATCTCGGGTGGTACCCAATCCGTCCAGCTGTGCGCCAGCCGGCCGAAGATGGCCCCGCCTCGTGGGGCATTGAAATCGCCGGTCAAGACCAGTGGCCGGCCGGCGAGTCCCGCGATCAGCCTGTCGGCGGCATCGTCCTGGAATGGTCGCGGCAGCCCGTCTGGTGTCCACGGAAAATGCGTCGTGCCGAATGCATAGTGGGCGCCTTCATGGTCCATGGTCGCCAGGGCCACGGCGTAACGACAGGTCTGCACTTTGCTCTCGGGAGTTGCGCGGTCGAACGGTGATGTGCCGTCACCACCCCCCGCATACTGGAGCAGTTCCGTTTTCAGGAAGCCGGTTCTCGCGAGGACAGCGATGCCGAAGGCGCGTCCGTTGTCGGGATGCACGGCCATCGCCGCGTGATGACAGGCGCGCAGCCCGGTTTCGCGCTGGATGCTCGGGATGTCGTCGGGAACCAGCTCCTGCAGGCAGACGACGTCGGGCCGCGTGTCGCGCAGGAATGGAATGATCCGGTGGAGATGCTTCGAACGCTCGATGTTCAGCGAGACGAGCTTGATCATGGCGAGGCTCCCGGTTTGTGGGCGACCGAGACGGTCAGGCCGCCTGCATGCTTCGCCGCGGCCAACACGGCAAGACAGTGGGGAAATGTGTAGGACGGAATGATGATATTTGCGTTGCTGCGACCGCTGGCGCATGCAACCCTCGCAGAAGAGGGACAGATGCGGGATGTTTTGGTGTCCTGGCGAATCCCATCAGGCATGAGTGCCGGTCGTCCCGCGTCGGTTCTGTGTGCGGAGGACGCTGGACGAGGAGGGGACATGGTTCAGAGCACGACGAGACACTACGCGGCCCATGCGCGCTCGACCGACACGCTCGGCCGGGTTCTGTGCTCGGCCCGTAACCATCATTTCATCATCGACGGGCCGCAGCAGGCCGGCTTTCCAGGCGAAGCGATCGGTCCGGGTGAGGTTTTCCTGGCCGGTGTGGCCTCGTGCGGTGTGGAACTGGTGCAGGCGCTCGCGCGCGACGACAACATGCCGCTGCGCACGGTGAAGGTGGCCATCACGGGGATGATCGACCGGGCGAACCCCGTACGGACGGACGTCAGCCTGTTCAACGAGGTCTCGCTGAAGTTCGAACTTGCTGGCGTCACGCAAGCCCAGGGCGAGAATCTGATCGAACGCTTCCGGGGCAGGTGACCGCTTTATGGCAGCGTCGCAGTTGCGACCCCGAAAGTGACGGTTACCGTCGAAGTGACGCCCTGACGATCAGGCGGACGGCCCATCTCTCCCCTTGATCCCTCCATCGTTCGATGGCTGATTGCGCGTGGTTGCAGGCGAGGCAGCTTCGCGCCGCAATTTTGGTTCGACCGTCGTCGCGCCGGTTTCGAGCATGGATGCCGGGTGGGGCCGTCGTGCTGCGAAATGATGAAGGTTGGGAGACGAGACGATGAGACCGAACAAGATCAAGCAGATGTGGCGTGAGGGCCAGCACGTGACCCTGGGCTGGCTGTCCGTGTCCCACGGGTTCACGGCCGAGGTCATGGCGCGTCAGGGCTTCGACGCCCTGTGCGTCGACCTGCAGCACGGGACGTCGGAGATGAAAGACGTCGCGCCGATGCTGCAGGCGATTTCTCAAACCGATACGGTGCCCGTGGTCCGCGTCGCCTGGAACGACCCGGCCGCGATCATGAAGGCCCTGGACCTCGGCGCTTACGGCATCATCGTGCCGCTGGTGAACAACGCCGAGGAAGCTGCCAAGGCCGTGGCCGCGTGCCGGTATCCGCCGGTTGGTTTCCGTTCGTCGGGCCCCGTGCGTGCGCTCCACTACGGTGGCGCCGACTACGTGGCGCATGCCAATGACGAGATCGTCGTGATGGCGATGATCGAGACGAAGGAGGGTATCGAGAACCTCGACGCCATCTGCGCGACGCCAGGCCTCGATGCCGTCTACATCGGACCGGCAGACCTGTCCTTCGCGCTGGGCTTGGCACCGCGCGGCGACAATCCCGATCCGCTGCATCTGGCGACGTGCGACAAGATCCTGGCCGCCGCGCACAAGGCCGGCATCAAGGCGGTGATGCACTGCGCCAGCGCCGAATTCGCGGCGGGCGCCATCAAGCGCGGCTTCGACATGGTGATGTTGACGTCCGATCTGGCTTGCATGATCGCGGGCGCGCGCCAGCAACTCGACCAGTTCAAGGCGAAGACGGCCTGACCGGTGTCAGTTGGACCGCGAGCGCCCGCAAAGGGGGCTCGCGGTCCGTTGTCACGTCTGCAGCGGGCGGGCAAATCGTCGCTCGTCGGGAGCTGCAACTCCAGTTCCTTCCCTTCCCCCATCGTCGAGGACACACGCGATGCGCGAAGACCGCCGCCGTCATGCCCCTGCAGTCGCGCGCAACCGCGAGGCGATCCGTCAGGTGCTGCGGCGCTACATGCCGCAGCGTGGGCGTGTGCTCGAGATCGCCAGCGGCACCGGCGAGCACGTCGCCTTCCTTGCTGCGGCGAGCGATCCCGGCCTCATCTTCCAGCCGACCGACCTGGATGCCGCCGCGCGCGAGAGCATCGATGCCTGGACGAAGGCTCTGGGTCTCACTAACGTCCTCCCCGCGCTCGCGCTCGATGCGGCCTCGGAGAGGTGGCCGTTCGACACGGTCGATCTGGTGGTCTGCATCAACATGGTGCACATCTCACCGTGGCCCGCTACCGTCGGGTTGATGCGTGGGGCGGCGCGCAGCCTCGCGGCCGGTGGTATCCTCTATCTCTATGGCCCCTATCGGCGCGAGGGACGCCATACCGCGCCCAGCAACGAAGCCTTCGATCGGGATCTGCGCAGCCGCAACCCGGATTGGGGTGTCCGCGATCTCGAAGCGGTGGCGCAAGTGGCAGCCGAAGCAGGTTTCGAGCCCCCCATCATCGAGGAAATGCCGGCGAACAACCTGTCGGCGATCTTCCGCCGCAAGCCGGCCGCGTGAGTGCACGCCTATGAGGCGCGCAGCCAAACCGCCACGTCGTGGAAGGCCACGCCGCCGTTGGGCGGGACGGGATCCTCTCCCACCAGTGTATTGATCCCGTTCCCCTCGGCGAAGGCGTCGCCCGGCCAAACGCCCTCGACCACGAGAGTACCCTGCAACTGACCGTCATCGAGCGTGGCTGTGACAACGACCGAGCCGCGGGCGTTGCCGATGCGCACGCGCGCGCCTTCCGACACACCGTGCATCCGGGCGGTGTCGGGATGAATACGCACGCATGGACCGACCTTTCCTTGCTTGGCCTGTGAGGTGGGAGTCTCGGTGAACGTCGAATTGAGAAAATGCCGTGCGGGCGGTGTCACGAGCTTCAAGGGATGCGTGGCATCGGCGCTTTCGTAGTCGTCCATGAAATCGGCCACTGCCGGCATGCGCGCGCCCTGAGGCCCGATCGCGGCCCAGTCGGGCTTGAAGCGGAAGCGGCGGGTCTCGTTGGGAAAGCCGTCGATGAAATGCGCTTGGGCGAACGGAAGGGCGCGGTCGAGCCATCCATTCTCCTCGATCGCCGCCATGCCGCCCAGTCCGCCGCGCTTCAGCGCATCGTCGATGTGGTCGCGCGCGGTCATGTCGAAGCCCGGATGCGTCGCTCCCAGCCGCTTCGCCAGCGCACAGCGCACCTCGAAATTCGAGCGTGCTTCGCCCGGCGGCTCGACCAGCTTGGGGCCGAGCGCCAGGTGTGTATGCCCGTAGGCGGCGTAGAGATCGTCGTGCTCGAGGAACATCGTCGCGGGCAGCACCACGTCGGCGTAGCGCGCCGTCGCCGTTAGGAATTGCTCATGTACCGCCAGAAACAAATCCTCACGCGCGAGGCCCTGCCGCACCAGCGTCGTGTCGGGGGCCACATCGGCCGAGTTGGCGTTCTGCATAAGCATCGCCATGACGGGCGGGCCGCCCTTCAGCGCCTCTGGCACCCCCGTCAGCACCGCGCCTATCCGCGACTGGTCCATGACGCGCGTCGCCGGATCGATCAGGTCGAGCCCATGGATGAAACTCGGATCGAACCCCCAGGCCGCTCGGTCCCAGATCATGTAGAGGGCGCCGCCGCCCCGCTCGCGCCATGCGCCCGTCATGGCGGGCAGGCACGAGACGGCGTGCATGGCCGCTGCGCCGTTGCGCGATCTCGTGAAGCCGAAGCCGAGCCGCAGGAAGCTGCGTTGCGCGCGTCCATAGAGCAGCGCGAAGTCGACGATGGCATCGGCGGTGAGCCCGGTGATCTTTGCGGCCCATTCCGGCGTTCGCGCGAGGATGTGACGTTCGACGTCGGCATCGAAATCGGTGAGCGTGGCGAGGTAGCTGCGGTCGGCCAAGCCTTCGCGCAACAGGACGCACATCATGGCCATTGCCAGAGCGCCGTCCGATCCGGGTTTGATGATCAGGGCAACATCGGCCTGCTCGACGGTCGGTGTGCGATAGACATCGACGACGGCCAACTTGGCCTTCCGGGTGCGGCGCGCACGCGTGACGTGCGTCATCACGTTGACCTGCGTGGACACGGGATTACCGCCCCACATGACGATGAGATCCGCCTGGCCCATCTCCCGCGGATCGACGCCGCGCAGCCCGCCGACACCGGCCCGCCAGCCGGCTTCTGCCGGGGCCGAGCAGATGGTCGAGTGCTGCCGCGAATAGCCGAACGCATTCCGGAAGAGTTCCATTCCATAGCGCTGCACCTGCCCCATGGTGCCGCCGGAGTGGTACGGCCAGACGGCCTCCCTGCCGTGCGTCGCAGTCCCTCGCTCGAACGCGGTTGCAACGAGATCGAGCGCCGCGTCCCAGGAGATGCGCTCGAAACGACCTTCGCCCTTGGCTCCGACACGTCGCATGGGATGCAAGAGCCGGTCGCGATGATATATGCGCTCGGCATAGCGTGCGACCTTCGCGCAGATCACGCCGGAGGTGTAGGTGTTGCTCTTGTCTCCGGCGATACGGCCGATCCGTCCGTCGTTTTCAATGGCAATATCGAGCGAGCAGCCGCTCGGGCAATCGTGTGGACAGGCGGATCTGCGGATCCGGGTCGCGGGCTTATGCATCGGCACTCCGTGCGTGAGCGATCATGTCGAGGCGAAAGCCTACAATGCAACGGTGATGCACGACAAACGGTTGAGCGCGTGCCCAACTCGCCCCGTTCCGTTCCCCCACCCGTGTCAGGGCGATTGCCGCTTTGCGCGCGCCTCATGGATTGGATAGCGTCGTTGTCGTTGGGCGGATGGAGCTGGGCAATGAAGCGGCGACTGCATCTCAATCTCTTCATCTACGGACGGGGCCACCACGAGGCGGCATGGCATCATCCGCGGTCCTCGCCGCGTGGGCTGACCGATATCGAGCACTACATCGATTGTGCGCGTACGGCCGAGGCAGCCTGTTTCGATTCCATCTTCCTGGCGGACGTGCTCAACCTGCCGCCGGATATCGGCAGCTCCGCTCGTCTATGGCTGGAGCCGCTGACCGCACTGGGCGCCATCGCGCACGCGACGAGGCACATCGGGCTGATCGGCACGGCCTCCACCAGCCATACCGAGCCGTTCAATCTCGCGCGCCAGTTCTGCTCGCTGGATCACATCAGCGGTGGCCGCGCCGGCTGGAATATCGTCACGTCCTTCAGCATTGCAGGCAGCCGCAATTTCGGTGCCGGCGGCCGTCTCTCCCATGCGGATCGCTACGACAAGGGCGAGGAATTCGTACAGGTCGTGAAGGCGCTCTGGGACAGCTGGTCGGACGATGCCGTCGTCGACGATCGCGAGAGCCGTCTCTATCTGAGGCGTGACCGCATCCACGAGATCAATCATCACGGAGCAAATTTCGACGTTGCCGGACCTCTCAACTTACCGCGCCCGCCGCAGGGCTGGCCGGTTCTGGTTCAGGCAGGGTCGTCGGATACGGGCAAAGCGTTCGCGGCCCGGCATGCCGAAGCGGTATTCACGGCGCATATCGAAAAGTCGACGGCAAAGGCGTTCTACCGTGATCTCAAGGCGCGCGTCGCCGCTGCCGGGCGGTCGCCGGATTCGCTGCTTGTGCTGCCCGGTATCAGCGCCATGATCGGTAGCACGGAGGCGGAAGCCAGGCAGCTGCAGCAGGAGCTGAACGAGGCGGCCGACACGAAGATCGGCCTCATGCGCCTGGCTGATCGCTTCGATGGGCACGACTTCTCTCACATTCCGCTCGATCGGGTGCTGCGGCTTGAGGATTTCCCCGATCCGGGGGACAACGAAAGTTCACGTGGACGGACGGAATTGATCGTCGGCGCTGTCAAACGCGAATCTTTGACCCTCCGACAACTTCTCGGCAAGTTGGCCGGCGCGCGAGGACACTTCGTGATGGCTGGCACGCCCGAGCAGGTCGCCGATACGATAGAAGACTGGATCGACGACGGGGCTGCCGATGGCTTCAACGTCATGCCGCCGGTGCTGCCTTGGATGCTCGAAACCTTCGCCACGCAAGTCGTGCCTATACTGCAGAGACGGGGACGTTTCCGCGCCGCGTATGAAGGTCGTACGCTGCGCGAGCACTACGGTCTCGAACGGCCCCGTGGCTGAGGCGAGTTTCGTGTTCTTCAGCCGCCCCGGACGCGACGCAAGACCGGAGCTCCCCACTCTCACGCGTTCGCATGGGTCCGTGTCCGGCCGATCGGTTCGGGAACCCTTGTGCCGAGGTTCTGGAACCGCGCGCGGCGTTTGGGGTAACCATCGCGAGCCCTCCGTTTCGTGTACGGGTGTCGAAGGGCGAGCCGCTGTTTGACCCGAACCGCCCCTCATCATTGAGGCGTCGATGCCGGTGCGCACTGCCCCATCGGTGCCGATGCCCCGTCGGGGCGCGCCACTCCTTTGCGTCCAGGCCCCGGCGCGCGACAAAGGATTGACTGCCCGGCCGGTTCAACTATGTCTCACGCCACGGCGCTTTGGATGGGTGGCCGAGTGGTTTAAGGCACCGGTCTTGAAAACCGGCGTGCTCGCAAGGGTACCGGGGGTTCGAATCCCTCCCCATCCGCCAACTCTGTTGGAATAGATCGTTTCTTCGAAATCCCGAGGCTTCGCCGCAAAGTTCGCCTCGACATAGACTAGCAGGCGTAAGGAGCTGGTGGATTCTCCCCTCTTGCGCATGTCCAAGAGTATCGATCCATCCTGAACGGCAGCATGTTCAGGGGATTGGTGCGGTTCGATCGCGTCGGCAGTGTGGCATCCCCCTCATGATGGCGGTGCTCGTCAGGCACGAGTTCTGCCTTTCGTTCCAAGACCTGCCGACCGGCAGGCCGATAGACGAGGCCTTGCGTCCGCTCCACGAGGGAAGAGCGGCCAACGTCCGGCTCGCTTCGCTTCTATAGCAACCGCTGGGCGGTGCGGCAGTGCCTGCATTCCGGCGGCACGGCCGGCCCGAGACAGCTGTCGATCCTGAGGGTCAATGCGAACGAGTTCGCAGCAAGGTGCGATGCCAGTCGTGCCGCGCAAAGTGAAATCCCCTCGCTGCCAGCAAAAATACCCGACTGTCCCGACGGTGACGTCGCAGACGAGGTGGGCGCAATATTTCCCACCGGCCGAATGTCCACAATCCCGGATCCGGCAGCCCGAGATCGGCAGCCCTGCGCCCGCCACGACCCCCTCGAACTTGCTGGTCTGGCCATGCCCG
>VFQT010004646.1_pt1 | contig 11167 bp, 9 predicted proteins | sample 3512381 | NCBI WGS metagenome assembly VFQT01 (sample SAMN10412376, study PRJNA504923) | tailings metagenome | isolation source: Relicate 2 Philex TSF3 active mining site | place: Philippines: Tuba, Benguet | collected 2017-08-29 | reverse complement strand
TGAGAACCTGGGTCAGTTTGAATTCCGCCCCTTGGAGCCCGGTTTCGGACTTACCGTGGGCAACGCGCTTCGCCGCGTTCTGCTGAACTCTTTGGAGGGTTTTGCATTCACGAGCGTGCGCATTCAAGGTGTAGACCACGAGTTCTCTACGATCAAAGGCGTAGTCGAAGACGTGACCGAGATGATTTTGAATTTGAAGCAAGTTCGCTTCAAGCGCCAAATCGAGGGTACCGAAGGCGAAACCGTCAAGGTGGTGATCTCGGGTAAGGATGCCTTCAAGGCGGGCGACCTCTCTGCCTTTTTGACCAACTTCCAGGTGCTGAATCCCGACCTCGTGATTTGCAACATGGACGCTTCGATCAAGTTGGAATTGGAGTTTACGATTGAAAAGGGTCGCGGATACGTTCCGGCTGAGGAGAACAAAAAAGTAGATGCGCCGGTGGGCACCATCTTCATGGACTCGATCTACACGCCGATGAAGAACGTGAGCTTTGAGGTGGAGAACTTCCGCGTGGAGCAGAAGACGGACTTCGAAAAGTTGGTGCTCAACATCGAGACCGACGGTTCCATCGCTCCGATGGACGCGCTCACCGAGTCGGCCCAGATCCTGATTCAGCACTTCCTGCTGTTCACCGACGACCGCATGGTTGCCGAGGCAGAGGTAGCGGTGGAGTCGGAGACCTACGACGAAGAAGTTCTGGAGATGCGCAAGCTCCTGCTCCGTCCGCTGACCGAATTGGAGTTGAGCGTTCGCGCCCTGAACTGCTTGAAGGCTGCTGAGGTGGAACTCGTTTCGGATTTGGTTTCGTACACGAAGCAAGATTTGATGAAGTTCCGCAACTTCGGAAAGAAGTCACTCACTGAACTGGAAGAGCTGGTCGCTCGCCTCGGCTTGACGTTCGGTATGGATGTTACCAAGTACAAACTCGATAAAGAATAAGACATGCGTCACGGCAAGAAATTTAATCACTTAGGACGTACGGCTTCGCACCGCAAGGCGATGCTGAGCAACATGGCGGCTTCGTTGATTACGCACAAGCGAATCAATACGACGTTGGCCAAGGCCAAGGAACTGAAGAAGTACGTGGAGCCTTTGGTTACCCGTTCAAAGTCCGACAGCACGCACAACCGCCGTATGGTGTTCTCGTACCTTCAGAATAAGGAGGCCGTTGCGGAACTCTTCCGCGAGGTAGCGGTGAAGGTGGGCGACCGCCCCGGTGGCTACACGCGCATCATCAAGACGGGCAACCGCTTGGGGGATAACGCCGAGATGGCCATGATCGAGCTGGTTGACTTCAACGAGATCTACTCCAACGCCAAAAAAGAGGCGAAGAAGAACACGCGCCGTAGCCGCGCCAAGGTTGCTGCCCCGGCGGCGGCACCGGCTCCTGCGGCTGAAGCTGCACCGGAAGCTCCGGAAGTAGCCGAAAACACCGATTCGAACGACGCGGAATAAACCGTGATTGGCTCGTACTTTGCAAAGGATAAGGAGGCCCCTTATCCTTTTTTTATGCCCAATTCTTAACGATTGAAAATGAGTTCAAAAGCCTTTGTACTTCTCGCGGACGGGACCTTCTTCGAGGGAGTTTCGGTGGGCATTGACGGCACTACGGTGGGCGAAATTTGCTTCAATACCGGTATGACCGGCTACCAAGAGATTTTCACCGACCCCAGCTACAAGGGCCAGATCATGGTGACGGCCACGGCCCACATCGGTAACTACGGCGTAGCCCCCGAAGAAAACGAGTCAACCGACGTTCAAATTGCGGGTTTGGTTTGCCGGAATTTCAGCGACCTAGCCTCTCGGGTTCGCGGCGGGCACCGCAGTTTAGCTGACTTCATGAGGGGGTCGGTTGTGGTGGCCGAGGTGGACACCCGGGCCTTGGTGCAGCACATCCGCGATTTCGGCGCCCAGAATGCGGTGGTGACTACGGAGCTCACCGTTGAGCAGGCCGCGCAGCGTTTGGCCGACGCGCCCAACATGGAAGGACTGGAGCTGTGCTCCGCGGTAAGCACGAAGGAGCCCTACACCGTGGGAGCGCCCGACGCCGCCTTTCATGTAGCGGCGCTTGACTTGGGCGTGAAGCGGAACATCCTGCGCAACCTCGTGCGCGTCGGCTGCCGGGTCACGGTGCACCCGTACGATACGCCCTTTGAGGTGCTTTCGGCGGACCGCCCCGACGGGTACTTTCTGTCCAATGGCCCTGGAGATCCTGCGGCCAGCCCCAAAGTCATCGAAACGGTCCGCCAAATTTTGGATTCGGGCAAGCCTACGTTCGGAATTTGCTTGGGGCACCAGATGATTGCTTTGGCCTCGGGACTCAGTACCTACAAGATGCACAACGGCCACCGGGGGATTAACCATCCGGTGAAAAACCTCCGCACCGAAAAGGGCGAAATCACGTCCCAAAACCACGGGTTTGCGGTTTCCATGGACGACGTCCAGGCCGCTCTCAACGTGGAGCTGACCCACGTTCACTTGAACGACGGCACGGTGGCGGGAATCCGCCGAACAGACGTCCCTGCATTTAGCGTGCAGTACCACCCTGAGGCTTCTCCGGGCCCGCACGATGCCCAATACCTCTTTGATGAATTCGTTGCGTTAATGAACCAACCTATCCCTGCTTAACATGCCTACGATTACTTCTGTCTACGCTCGCCAAATTTTAGATTCCCGCGGAAACCCCACGGTTGAAGCGGACGTCATCACCGACTCAGGTCATTTTGGCCGCGCCGCGGTGCCCTCAGGGGCGTCTACGGGTGCTCACGAGGCCGTGGAACTTCGCGACGGCGACGCGCGCACGTACCTCGGCAAGGGCGTGCTCCGCGCCGTGGAGCACGTGAATACCGAGCTGGCTCAAGCCGTGGTTGGACTCGAGGTGACCGATCAAGCCGAGATCGACATGGCGATGCTCGAGGCCGACGGTACGCCCAATAAGGCCCGTCTTGGGGCGAACGCAATTCTTGCGGTTTCGCTCGCTGCGGCCCGCGCCGCGGCTCAGGCGAGCGGACTTCCCTTGTTTCAGTACGTCGGGGGCGTGACGGCCCGCACGCTTCCGGTGCCCATGATGAACATTCTCAATGGCGGAGCGCATGCCGACAACGCCATCGATTTCCAGGAGTTCATGGTGATGCCGGTAGGGGCGACGAGCTTCAGTCAAGGCCTTCAGATGGGCACCGAAGTGTTCCACCACCTCAAGTCGGTTCTGAAGTCGAAGGGCTACAGTACCAACGTGGGAGACGAGGGCGGATTTGCCCCCAATATTCGCTCCAACGAAGAAGCCATTGAGACCGTTCTGGAAGCCATTCACAAGGCAGGATTTACCGCGGGTAAGGACCTCTTTATTGCCATGGATGCGGCCATGACCGAGCTGTACGACGAAAAAACGGGCCTGTACACCTTCAAGAAGTCGGGCGGAGCCACGATGACCACCGACGAAGTGGTGGCCTATTGGACCCAATGGGTAGATAAGTACCCCATTCTTTCGATTGAAGACGGCTTGGCTGAAGACGATTGGAGCGGCTGGTCCAAATTGAATTCCGCCATTGGAGGCCGCGTGCAAATTGTGGGCGACGACTTGTTTGTGACCAACGTCGACCGCGTGACCAAGGGAATCGAATGCAAGGCCGCGAATTCGGTCTTGGTGAAAGTGAACCAAATCGGAACCCTGACCGAAACCATCGCCACGGTGCAGAAGGCGCAGCGCAACGGAATGACGTGCATCATGTCGCACCGCTCGGGCGAGACGGAGGACTCGACCATTGCCGATTTGGCGGTGGCCCTGAACACCGGACAAATCAAAACGGGCTCGGCTTCGCGCTCCGACCGCATGGCGAAGTACAACCAGCTCCTGCGCATTGAAGAAATGCTGGGCGCGACGGGCGTGTACCCGGGATCGAATTTTAAGTAACCGACAAAACAACCCCTTGATAATGGATCGGATTAAAGAACACTTTGCCACTAAGATTGCCCCGGCACAGGCTGAAATAAAGGCCTTCCTCGCCAAGCACGGCGACGACAGCTTGGGCGAAATCACGGTGGCCCAGGTATATCAGGGCATGCGCGGCATGACGGCCTTGATTTGCGAGACGTCAAAGCTGGATTCTCAGGAAGGCATTCGCTTCAGGGGCTACAGCATCCCCGAGCTTCAGGCCAAACTGCCGAAGTATCCGGGCGGAGCGGAGCCGCTTCCCGAGGGCTTGTTCCACCTGATTTTGATGAACGAAATGCCCGACGACGACGACGTGCGCCGCTTGAGCAACAGTTGGGCACGCCGGGCGATTGTTCCGCAGCACGTGTTCAAGGCCATCGACGCCTTGCCCTTGACGGCGCATCCGATGACCCAGTTTGTGGTCGGCATTATGGCGCTCCGCACCGAGACCGAGTTCGGCAAGGCCTACGCACGCGGAATTAGCAAGTCGGCTTACTGGGAGTACACCTACGAAGACGCGATGAACCTGATCGCGCGCCTTCCGCGGGTGGCCGCCTACATTTACCGCCGTACCTACAAAAACAGCGAGCATATTGAGCCCGATCCCAAGCTCGACTGGGCCGGCAATTTTGCCCACATGCTGGGGTACGAGAACGAAGAGTTCCGCGAGCTGATGCGCTTGTACATGACCATCCACTCGGACCACGAAGGCGGAAACGTTTCGGCGCACGCCGTGCATTTGGTGGGGTCCGCACTGAGCGACGCCTACCAGAGCTTTGCCGCAGGGATGAACGGTTTGGCGGGTCCGCTCCACGGACTGGCCAATCAAGAGGTAATTAAGTGGACGTTGGAAATGCTCGAGGAATTGGGCACACAAGAACCCACGAAGGACCAAATTGCTCAGTACGTGCACCAGACCCTGGCCAGCGGCAAGGTGGTGCCGGGATTTGGGCACGCTGTGCTGCGCAAGACCGACCCGCGCTACATGGCCCAGCGTGAGTTTGCGCAGAAGCACATGCCCGAGGATCCCTTGTTCAAGGTGGTGAGCAACATCTTTGAGGTGGTGCCCGGCATCTTGGAGGCGACCGGTAAAGTCAAAAACCCGTACCCGAACGTCGACGCCCACAGCGGGCAGCTGCTGATGCACTACGGCATGGTGGAGTACGACTTCTTCACGGTGCTGTTTGGTGTTTCTCGCTCGCTGGGCGTTTTGGCCAATTTGATTTGGGACCGTGCGCTGGCGATGCCGATCGAGCGACCCGATTCGACGACGACCGCGCTCCTCAAGCAAAAATTCAACGCCTAATCGACGGCCCGCCGCATTCAAAGCCCCGAGTTCATCGGGGCTTTTTTTGTTTTAATTCGTTGATTGAGCGCGGATTTTACCTACCTTTGCGGTCCCTTTTTGGTACGCGTTGCGAAAGGACGCCAACGAGGGATTTGATACCTAACGTCTCTGCGCGCTGTGCCTAAGTCCTTTCTGGGCGCCAGATACAAGACCTCAAGCTCATGTCTGAAGAGCTAAATCCCGAATTGGAGGGCCAAATCCAAGAACAAGCCGCCGCTGAAGTGGAGGCAACCCCCGAAGTTGAGACCGTTGAAGCTGCCACCTCAGTAGAGGTAGCTGAAGACCTTGCCGACGAAGAGGAGCTCGTGCTCGAACTCGATACCGAAGAAGAAGACGTAACCTTTGATTGGGACGCGTACGAATCAGGATACGGTGCGCGCAGCGAAGAGCACAAAGCTCTGGAGCAGCTGTACGAAGCTACCCTGGTCACCTCGGTAGAGCACCAAGTGGTTAACGGCGTAGTCGTTCAGTTGACCGACCGCGATGCCATCATCGACATTTCGTCTAAGTCTGAAGGCGTGGTTTCGCTGAACGAATTCCGCTACAACCCCGACCTCAAAGTAGGCGACGTAGTAGAGGTTCTGGTTGACAAGCAAGAAGACAAGCTGGGACAGCTCGTGCTTTCGCACCGCAAGGCCCGCTCGATCAAGGCTTGGGACCGCGTAAACGAGGCCTTCGAAGCCGAAGAAATCGTACAAGGTTACGTGAAGGCCCGCACCAAGGGCGGTATGATCGTCGACGTATTCGGTCTGGAGGCCTTCTTGCCCGGATCGCAGATCGACGTCAAGCCGATTCGCGACTACGACATCTACGTCGACAAGACCATGGAATTCAAGATCGTCAAGATCAACCACGAGTTCAAGAACGTGGTGGTTTCGCACAAAGCCCTTATCGAGGCCGACCTCGAGGAGCAAAAGCGCAAGATCATCGGTCAGCTCGAGAAGGGTCAAGTGCTCGAAGGTGTGGTCAAGAACATCACCAGCTACGGCGTGTTCATCGACCTCGGTGGCGTCGACGGACTGGTTCACATTACCGATCTTTCGTGGAGCCGCATCAACCACCCGTCAGAGGTGGTCGAGCTCGATCAGAAGCTGAACGTCGTTATTTTGGACTTCGACGAAGCCAAGACGCGCATTCAGTTGGGCCTCAAGCAGCTTTCAGCTCATCCTTGGGATGCCCTTGATTCCAGCATCCAAGCTGGCGACACCATCAAAGGTAAAGTGGTGGTTCTCGCGGACTACGGCGCGTTCATCGAAGTGGCTCCGGGCGTAGAAGGTCTGGTGCACGTTTCAGAAATGAGCTGGGGATCGCATCTTCGTTCAGCCCAAGACTTCTTCAAGGTGGGCGACGAAGTGCAGGCTTCGGTTCTTTCCATCGACCGCGAAGAGCGCAAAATGTCTTTGGGCATTAAGCAACTCACGCCCGATCCCTGGGCGAGCATCACGGCGAAGTACCCGGTTGGTTCGCAGCACACCGGCAAGGTTCGCAACTTCACCAACTTCGGCGTATTCGTTGAGCTGGAGGAGGGCATTGACGGACTGATCCACATCAGCGACCTGTCGTGGCTGAAGAAGGTGAAGCACCCGAGCGAGTTCACCTCAGTAGGTGCCGAGCTCGAAGTAAAAGTGCTCGACATCGACGTGGACAACCGCCGCCTGAGCCTTGGACACAAGCAAGTGAACGAGAACCCTTGGGACAACCTCGAGGACGTGTTCGCCGTAGGCAGCAGCCACACGGGAACCGTGAAGTCGACGGCCGACAAAGGATTCAACATTTGGTTCCCGAACCAAGAGATTGAGGCCTACTGTCCTCCGCGCCACGCAAGCAAAGAAGACAATTCGAGCATTGCCGTAGGTGAGGAGCTGGAGTTCCGCGTGATTGAATTCAACCGCGATTCGCGCCGCATTTTGGTTTCGCACACGCAGTCGTTCAAAGGCGGCGTGGCTGAAGATGCGTCAGAAGGCGGAAAAGGCAAGAAGGGCGCTGCCAAAGGCGCCGGAGCAAAGACGACCGTACAGTCGATCAATGCGCAAGTGGAAAAGGCCACCTTGGGTGACCTCGACAGCTTGGCTCGCCTCAAAGAAGAGATGGAAGGCAAGGAGTAATTCCGCGCCGTCCAGTATGGCTAAGGGCCGCCCATCCGGGCGGCCTTTTTTGTTTCTTTGCAGCCTATGAAGTTGAACGAGCTCATTCGCTGGCTTGAGGCCAAAGCACCCCTTTCGCTGCAGGAATCCTGGGACCATTGCGGGCTGCACGTGGGCGATCCGCAGCAGGAGGTCACCGGGGTGCTGTGCTGTCTTGATGCCGACGAGGCGGTTATTGCCGAGGCGGTGCAGCGCGGCTGCAACGTGGTACTGAGCCACCACCCGCTCCTGTTTAAGGGCCTCAAGCGCTTGACCGGCAGCAATGCCGTGGAGCGAAGCGTGGCCTTGGCGCTGAAGCACGGCGTGGCGCTGTACGCCGGACACACGAACTGGGATCAAATCAAGGGCGGAGTGAGCTTTTCTCTGGCCCGCCGATTGGGAATCACGGATCCGCAAATCCTTCAGCCTAAGGAGAATGCCTTGCTGCAGTACGTTGTGTACGTGCCCAAGGACCATGCGCCTGCGGTCGCCGATGCGGCCTTTGCCGCCGGGGCGGGGTCGATCGGATCCTACGACCAATGCCATTTCGCGGCCGAGGGCACAGGAACGTTCCGCCCGACGATCGGGGCTCAGCCTTTTTTGGGTTCGGTGGGCACCCGCGAATCGGTCGCGGAGCTTCGCCTCGAGTTTACGGTGCCCGTAACGCTGCAGTCGGCGGTTCATCGGGCGGTCTGCGCGGCGCACCCCTATGAGGTCGTGGCGCATTCGTGGATTTCGCTGCGCAACGATTGGCCCGACGCGGGCTATGGCGCGGTGGGAATGCTCCCCGAGCCCCTAGTGCTTTCGGAGTTTTTGGCTCAGTGCGCGGAGTCTTTGGGGACGAGCGCAATAAACTACCGAAACGTTCCGCTGGACCGCCGGGTGCACCGGGTGGCGGTTTGCGGCGGGTCGGGTGCTGATTTCGTGGGCGCCGCTGCCGCGGCTCGAGCGGACGTGTTGGTTACGGGCGACCTGAAGTACCATGGGTTTCAGGACCCTCCGGGCGACGTGGTACTCGTCGATGTGGGGCACGGTCCGAGCGAATGGCCCTTCGTTCACGATTGGGCCGAGGCTATTCGCTCAGAATTTGTTACTTTTGCAGTCCTAATTTCGGAGTCGGACAACCGTCCCGTTCGTACATACCACCACCATGGCTAAAAAGTCACCTGCATCAAACGCTGCGACCACCTCAGTAGAGGACAAACTTCGCGCGCTGTACAGCTTGCAAATTGTCGATCGCCGCATCGACGAAATCCGCAGCCTTCGCGGCGAACTTCCGCTTGAGGTAGAAGATCTGGAGGACGAAATCGCCGGATTGGAGACCCGTTTTGCGAAAGTGCAAGAGGACATCAACCAGGCAAAGACCGAAATCAAGGGCCACAAGCTCATGATCAAGAACTGCCAAGAGAAGATCGCCAAGTACGAGGAGCAGCAGAAAAACGTGCGCAACAACCGCGAGTTTGACGCCATCGCCAAGGAGATTGAGTTCCAAGAGCTTGAAATTCAGTTGGCCGAGAAGCACATTCGCGAGTTTGAGGCTTCGTTGGAAAATAAGACCCTCGCCTTGAATTCGGTGGAAGGCAAGCTCAGCGAGCGCAAGAGCCACCTGGAGTTCAAGAAAAACGAGCTCGATACGATCATTGCCGAGACGCAGCGCGAAGAGGAATTGCTGCTGGCCAAGAGCGAAACGCTGTCGGCCGTAGTGGGCGACGACCGCCTGCTCGGCGCCTACCGCCGCATCCGCGGCAAGGTTCGCAACGGCTTGGCCGTAGTGAGCATTGAGCGCGGAGCCTCAGCGGGATCTTTCTTCACGATTCCGCCGCAGCGCCAAATGGAAATTGCCCAGCGCAAAAAGATCACGATTGACGAGCATTCGGGACGTATCCTGGTGGATCCGTTGCTTGCCCAAGAGGAGGAGCACAAAATGGCTCTGGAACTCGCGGGGATTCTCGGATAGTTCCAGCTAACTCGATAAGTACAAAAGCCCGCGCAAGCGGGCTTTTTTGTTGCTTCGAGGTGCTTAGGTCGTGGGCTTGTGGACCACAAAGAGCGGCTCGCCCACGGGGAGGCGGTATCGCGCGTATTCTTCGGCCGGAATCCGGTCCGCAAGGTCGATGCGCTCCACTTGGAAGCCAGCGGCGGCCAGTCGGTCGGCGTAGTCCTCTCCGTACATGCGCACGTGGTCGTACTGGCCAAAGCGGCGTTCGCGCTCGCGGGGGTCGGTTAGGCTGGGATCTTCGTCGGTGGTGAGGCGCCCGGCAATCCAGGGAATTTGGAAAATGCCCCATCCGCCCGGCTTCATGACGCGGTACAGTTCGCTAAGGCACTGGGCGTCGTCGGTCACGTGCTCCAGTACGTGGTTGCAGAGCACTACGTCGAACCGGTGGTCCTCTAGGGGAATGTGGTGCAGGTCAAAGTGAAGGTCGGCCAAGGGGGACTCAATGTCTCCGGTGAGCACCTTGAGGTGGGGCAGGGCCTTAAACCGGTGGTAGAAGCACTGCTCAGGGGCGATGTGAAGGAGTTCGCCCGGTTGGGTGAAAAAGGTGCTGTAGCGCTGAAGGTAAAGCCACAGGAGTCGGTGGCGTTCGAGCGAATGGGTGCCGGGGGCCAGCACTTCGGGCCGGATGGCTCCGCCGTAGCCGTAGGGAAGAAACGTGCGGTAGGACCGGCCGTCAATGGGATCAGTGTACTTGGACCCGGCGTAGAGCAGCGGGGCCAGGGCGCGCAACGGGGCACTCAAGCGAATGAGCCACGGCCGCGGAATCCAACGAAGGGCCCAGCGAATCATGCGAAAACAGGGTCGTTTTGGGGAAGCCCTAAGGCCTCATAAATGTAGTTGAAGGTGGAAAGCACCACCGGGCGTCCGTCCACCAGGGCCACGTCGTGCTCAAAGTGCGCCGACGGCTTTTGGTCGCCGGTGACGATGCTCCAGCCGTCTTTGAGTTGGCGCACGCGGTGCGTCCCCTGGTTGATCATGGGTTCGATGGCCAGCACCATCCCGTCTTGGAGAAGCTTGCCCGTTCCGCGCTTCCCGTAGTTGGGTACCTGGGGGTCTTCGTGCAGCTTGCGTCCTAGGCCGTGGCCGACGAGTTCGCGCACCACTCCGTAGCCCTCGCGCTCGCAGTGCTTTTGGATGGCGTGGCCGATGTCGCCCACGCGGTTGCCGCGGCGCATGGAGTCGATTCCGACGTAGAGCGACGCCTTGGTTACTTCGAGGAGCTTGCGGGTCTCGGGGGCCACTTCGCCCACTTCAAACGTGTACGCGTGGTCGCCGTAGAAATCGTTCATCAGCACGCCGCAGTCCACGGAGATGATGTCGCCTTCTTCGAGCGGAAGGTCGTTGGGAATGCCGTGCACCACGTGTTCGTTGCGCGACATGCAGAGGGTGTTGGGAAATCCGTACATGCCCAGGAACGCGGGAATTCCGCCATGGTCGCGAATGTAGGCCTCCGCAAGGCGGTCGAGATGGAGCGAGGTCACGCCGGGCTTAATTTCTGAAGCGAGCATTCCCAGGGTGCGCGACACGAGCTGCGCGGACTCGCGCATCAGGGCGATTTCGTCGGCGGACTTCAGGACGATCATCGGATGATCAAGCTTTGGCCTGTCATGGCGGCGGGTTGCGGAACCTGCATCCAATCCAAGATGGTCGGGGCGACGTCGCCGAGTACCCCGTTGGCCAGGCCCTTAATGGACTTGGCTTCGCGCGAAACGAGGAAAAACGGAACGGGTCGGGTCGTATGGGCGGTATGGGGGCTGCCGTCGGG
>VFQT010004645.1_pt1 | contig 11169 bp, 6 predicted proteins | sample 3512381 | NCBI WGS metagenome assembly VFQT01 (sample SAMN10412376, study PRJNA504923) | tailings metagenome | isolation source: Relicate 2 Philex TSF3 active mining site | place: Philippines: Tuba, Benguet | collected 2017-08-29 | reverse complement strand
ACTGTGTCCGCTGGATCGGCGCAAGACAGTAAGCTCATCGCAGCTGACGAGTACCGGAACTCCTGTCAGGCCTGCCACGGCGAGCGCGGGACCGGAGATGGGCCGTTTGCGAAGTATCTCAACGTCAAGCCGGCCGATCTCACCCAGCTCGCCAAGAAGAACGACGGCAACTACCCCTTCCTGAAGGTCTTCCAGATCATAGACGGACGTTCGATCGTGGCGGGCCATGGCGACAAGGCCATGCCGATCTGGGGACAGCGGTACACGGCGGACGCGGGCGAGAAGTATGGCCCCTACGGGGGTGAGACGGCGGTCCGCGCGCGTGTTCTCGAACTCGTCTACTATGTCCAGTCGCTGCAGCAGAAATAGCGCATTGGCACGGCAAGGCGGCAGCCGGTGGCACGCTGGCGCCGCTGTGAAGTGGGGCGTCTAGCGTGTCCGATAGAGTGCGACCGCCTTGCGTGCGTTGTCGTCCCAGATGTCGTTGACGATACCCGTATAGACACCGATGCGCTTCAGTTCGCGCTTGATCTCGGTTCGTGTCGAGCGGTGCCACCGCGCCATGTTGCCGTTGAGTTCGCGATTGACCTGCTCGAGCCCACCCTGCTTCACCGCCGTGAGCAACAGTTTGGCCGTTCGCGGATAGTCGGCAGCGCCGCCCGTACCGCTGTTCAGCAGCCGTGCCAGATTCCACATCGCGAATGTGTTGCCGTTGGCCACGCCACGCTCGAACCAGGAGCGGGCGGTGGCTGCGTTCTTCGCGACGCCCAGCCCGTCGTTGAAGATGACGCCGAGCTGGTTCATGGCTCCCGAGTGGCCCGCCGCCGCCGCGCGCTCGTACCACTCGCGGGCCTTGATCGGGTCGGCCTGGCCTCCGCTCGCTCCCGTCCGGAAGATATGCGCGAGGTTGAGCATGCTCTGGACGTCGCCGTTCTGCGCCGAGCGCGTGAAGAAGTCGATCGCCTTCGTGACATCCTTGGGCGTGCCGATGCCGTGATAATGGATCGTGCCGAGCTGGTGCTGGCTGGCGACGTTGCCCGCCGCCGCCGCCCGCTCGAACCAATCGCGCGCCTTGTCGTAGTCTTTCGCGATGCCCTGCCCGTTGTGCAGAAGCTGGCCCAACTGGGCCATGCTCGCGACGTCGCCGGCATTGGCGGCGCGCTCGAACCACTCCCGGGCCTTGGCCGGATCGGCCGTCGTTCCCAGGCCGTTGAGGTGGATGCGGCCGAGCCAGTTCATGGCATCCGCACGGCCGGCGCTTGCGGCTGTCTCGAAGAGCGCGCGCGCACGGGCATAATCCTGCGTGCCACCGCTTCCCGTCGCGAGCTGCAAGGCTTCGCGGAAGGCGTCGTCCGGCTGGCGGCCTGCAGCTTCTGCCTGCCGGCGCTGGGCCTCCGCACGCTCCCGTTCCTGTGCCTGGCGTTCACGCTCGAGGCGTTCGGTTTCGCGGCGTTGTGCCTCGGCTCGCTCTCGGTCCTTGCGCTCGTTCTCGATCTGGTCACGCAGGCGCTGCTCCAGTTCGCGGCGCTCCTTGGCGAGCCGTGCCGCAAACTCCTGCTCGCGCTGGCGTGCCTCCTGGTCCGATGTGGCGGGTGGGGCGACCTGATTGCGCAGGGCATCCCGCGCACTTGTCGAAGACAGCGGCGTGGTCGGGGCGGTCGGCGGGGGCGGGGGGGGCGACGCGGCTGTCGTCGCGGAGGCGGACGGGGGCGGCGCCACCGTATCCGGCTGCGCGGCGACAGCGGGCGGCGTGCTCGCGGGCGGGGCGGTCGCGGGGGGCTCGGTGATGGCTGTCGAGATCCGCGTGCCGCTACCGGCGCCGCCGAACTGGTAGGCGGCGAAGATACCGGTCGCCAGCGCTCCGGCGAGTACCGCCGCCATCAGTGGCGCGCGGCTGCGCGCTTCGATCTGCGGCTCCGCGAGGGCGGACGGCGAAGGCTGGAGAGCGGAGGCTGGTTGTGGCGATGCCGGTGCCGGCGCGCTCGTCGACCGTGGCCGGCTCGTGCGCATCGATGGCAGGCCGATGTCGCCGAACATGATGTCGCGCAGTTCGGCGATCGTCTGCGGCCGCTCGTTGGGCCGCACGCGCATGGCCGCGTCGATGCCTTCCAGGAACGACCGCCGGAAGTCGCCTCGCGCCGTGGCGGCAGGCAGCAGCGTATCGTCGATCACGCGCACCGTCGACTCCACCGGCGGCGCGCCCATCACGATATGGTAGAGCGTCGCTCCGAGCGCGTAGATGTCGGACCAAGGACCCTGCAGCTTGCCGTCCGTCGAGTATTGCTCGTAGGGCGAATAGCCCTGCTTGATCAGGCCCGTCATCTGTGAGCTGCGCTCGGTCACGACACGCCGTGCCGCGCCAAAATCCAGCAGCACCGGCGAGCCGTTGGGCCGGATGATAATGTTGTCGGGTGCGATGTCACGATGCAGGAAGTTGTTCTCGTGCATCGCCTCGACCGCATCGAGCAGCGGATAGAAAATGGCGTCGAGTTCGGCTTGCGTCGGGGGGTGCCCGAGATTGCGCAACCAAGACTTCAGATTGCGGCCGTCCTCGAATTCCATGGCCATATAGGCTGTACCGTGCGCCTCGAACACCGACAGAACGCGCACGATGGAGGGGTGACGGAAGCGGGCCAGCACGCGCGCCTCGGCGAGGAAGCTCTGCCGTAGCCTCTCGAAGAGCGGCTGCTCCAGATGGCTCTTCGGCCGCACCGTCATGGTGGTGTCGCGGACGCCGAGTTCGGCCGGGTAGAACTCCTTGAGAGCGACGGTGGTGTTGAGACCGAGATCGTGCGCGGCATAGGTCACTCCGAAGCCGCCGGCCCCGATCACTCGCTCGATCCTGTATTTTCCATCCAGCACGATGTCGGCTGGCAGAACTTTGCGCAGGTCCATGGGCTTCCCGACTCCCACCCCGGTCTTCGGGGTGTGCACCTGTGTGTCGGCAATACGGTGCCGGCATCGAACTCGCCCGATACTAGAAAGAAATCTCAAATTTCACAATGTTCAATAACGCGGATGTGATGACCCGGGATGAAACTTGAATGTCGGCCGCAGCGGCAGAGCGGGACTTCTCAACGCATTAATACAAATGGAAAAATACTGCGATTCTCTCACTTCACCGGGTCTATCCACCATGTGTCGAGCGCGAAACCGGAGAGCGGCGGCCGATCGGGATGCTTCAGGTGCTGCCAGTGCGCGATCCACAGCCCCTTGGGATGATAGAGCGGGATGACGTAACTGCCAGCCAAGAGCGCGCGGTCGAGCGCGCGCACGGCGGCGACGAACGGCGCGCGCTCGCGGGCCTGCAGAAGGGCGTCGATCATGGCGTCCACGGCCGGGCTCTTCACGCCGGGATAGTTGAGCGAAAGCTCGATGTCGGCACTGGCCGAGCTCCAGCGGTTGAACTGCTCGTTTCCTGGCGAAAGTGACGCGTTCCACGTCCACTGCACCATGTCGAAGTCGAAGCGCTTGAGACGAGCCCACAGCTGTGCGCTATCGATCAGGCGTATGCGCGCTTCGATCCCGAGGCGCTCCAGCGGTCTTGCGAAGGCCTGAAAGAGGCGCTCCTGGGCGCGGGTGGCGGCCAACATCTCGAAGGCCAGCCGCTCGCCGGTCTTCTGATGCACGAGCTTGCCATTGTCCAGGCGATAGCCGGCCTGCTGCAGCAACTCCAGCGCCGCGCGCATGTTGCGCCGGTCGAAGCCGCTGCCGTCACTCCTGGGCTGGCTGAATGTCCCCTCCAGAAGGCCCGGCGGCAAGCTCGCTGCGAAAGGGGCCAGCAGGCGACGTTCCTCCGCATCGGCCGGGCGCCCGTGCGAGGACAACTCCGAGCGGGCGAAGAAACTCTCCGTGCGCTGGTAGATGCCGTGGAAGAGGTTGCGGTTGATCCAGGCGAAATCGAGCGCCAGGGTCAAAGCCTGCCGCACGCGCAGATCGGCCAGCATCGGCCGGCGCGTGTTCATGACGAGGCCCGTCATCCCCGCAGGTACGGCGGTCGGCGGCTCTATCCGCTTCACGCGACCCTCCCGCACGGCGGCGATCGCATAACCCTCCGCCCAGCGACCCGCGTCTTCCTCGATCCTCAGATCGATGTCTCCGGACTTGAAGGCCTCGAACATGGCCGTCTCGTCGCGGAAATAATCGTAGCGGATTTCCTCGAAATTGAAGCGTCCGGCATTGACGGGCTTATCCCGGCCCCACCAGGAGGGGTTGCGTCGGTAGACGATGTGGCGGCCCGCCTCGAGGGACGCCACGACGTAGGGACCGGTTGCCACAGGTGGATTGAGAGACGTTTTCGCGAACGTCTCGGCAGTCAGGACGTGGGCAGGTAGGATGGGCATCAACGCCAGAAGTAGCGGCGCCTCGCGGTTGCCCAGCGGCTTGAAGACGAAGCGGATCGACCGTTCCGAGAGCATCTCGGCCCGATCGACCGTGCCGTAATGGGCGCGATGATAGGGCTGTCCCTGCTCTTTCAGGACTTGCCAGGAGAACAGCACGTCTTTTGCGGTCACCGCCTGTCCGTCGGAGAACCGTGCCCGCGGATCGATGTGAAAGGTGATGCTGCCGCGGTCGTCGGGAACCTCGATGGAACGCGCCAGGAGACCATACAACGTGAAGGGTTCGTCGACCGACCGCGCCAGCAGGCTCTCGTAGACGAGGTCGCGCATTCCGGCGGCGGCAATGCCCAGTACCGAGAACGGGTTGAGCGTATCGAACGTGCCGGTCTGCCCCAGCCGGATGCTGCCGCCCCTGGGAGCGTCGGGACGAACGTGCGGCAGATGCTCGAAGCCTGCCGGCAGTGCGGGCCTGCCGTGCATCGCGATACCGTGTGCCGGCTCGCCGGCGCGGACAGGCGCCGAACCCCCAGCCATCGCCAGCACCGCCAGCGACAGTGCGATGCCATGCACCAAGCCGGCGCGGATCCGGTTCCGCCACGGGGAACGTGTCTGCGGCTGGCGTCTGGGCAATGGCATGGGGGCGTGGGTGCTCCGATTGTCGGTGGTCGATGATGGATTGGACTTGCGCCGATGCTCGAGCGCCTTACCATTCTTGCGTGTGCCGTCAAATCCCGCCGGGGCGGGGTTCACGGTAATAGATATACTGCGCCACGTCGGGCGACGACAGGCGAGGCGAACGTGCAGTAGGAAGCTTGCAGTCGGGTAAGCGGCGATTGTTGGGCAGACCGTAACCCGGCGCATGGCGCTTGTCGTAGGAGGGGCGCGGTGATCGATGCAGCTCCAAAGCCAGGTGACGGCCGGCTGCGGCTCCCGGTCGGGACGCTGCTCGACGAAGTCTACCTCATCGATGGTGAGATCGGTGCCGGCGGTTTCGGCATCACTTATCGGGGGCGCGATACCAAGCTCGGCTTGCAAGTCGCGATCAAAGAGTACTTTCCAGCCGATATCGGCAATCGTGACAGCACGATGAGCGTGCATCCCGTCACGATGAGCCAGGGAGAGGTTTTCGCTTGGGGGCGCGACGGCTTCATTCGTGAAGCGCAGATGCTGGCAGGATTCAAGCACCCCGGCATCGTTCGGGTTCTTCGCTATTTCGAAGCGAACAATACAGCTTACATGGTTCTTGAGTACGAGGAGGGCATGCCCTTCGGGAAGTGGCTCGCAAGCCTCGGGCGTCGGCCGAGCGAGGCGGAGATCGGGTCCATCACGCGCGGCATCATGGACGCGCTGGAGATCATTCACGAGCGCCGCCTCGTCCACCGCGACATCGCCCCCGACAACATCATCATTCGGCCCGACATGAGCCCGGTGCTGCTCGACTTCGGCGCCGCGCGCTTCGAAGTCGAAGCCGCCTCGCGCGCGTCCGGGCACTCGCTGCTGACCCGCTTTCCGATCGTCAAGCCGCACTATTCGCCCATCGAGCAGCGCTCGACTGACCTGCGCAACCGGGGCCCCTGGAGCGACGTCTATTCACTGGGCGCGACCCTGTATAAGGCCGTCACCGGGAACACGCCCCCCGACACGACCGAGCGTTTGACCGGTGACGAGGATCCTCTCACTCCCGCGATGAAAAGTGCGGCTGGTCGTTACTCGCAGCACTTGCTGTCCGCGATCGATGCGGCCTTGAGTGTGAAGCGTCAGGACCGCCCGCAGTCGATCGCCGCGTTGCGCGAGATGGCATGGCCGTCGTCCGAGCCGGAGGCTGCGGTCCCTGCGACCGGTTCGCCGGAGCAGCCGCTGCCCGGCGAGGTAAAGCCGGCCCCCGAACCCGATCATCGAAGTCCGGACGGCCGGCATGACGACGGCGCGGGCCGTGAACACGGCGATGGCCGCAAGATGAAGCCGATGGCTGCCGCCGTCGCTGGAGTCGCGGTCCTTCTGCTGGTGGCCATGTGGGCGCAACTCAGCGGGCGCGAGACGAACGCGGACGCGCGGGGGCGCTCGGGCTCGACCGGGATCGCGACCTCACCGCCGGCGCCGCCAGATCCTCCGGGAAGCGACAATGCCTCGCGAGAGGCGCGCGAGAGGTCGCTGCGTGAGGCCGAGGCACGTGCGAGGGAAGCCAAATTGCGCCGACAGCTGGCGGACGCGGAAGCCGAGACCCGACGTGCGCGGGAGGCGGCGGATCGAGTTGCGCAAAGCTCACGTGACGAGCGCGAGCGGTTGCAGAACCAGACGGCGGCACGACTGCTCGAAGCCGAGCGCAAGCTCGCGGACGCGCAAGCGGCCCGAGCCGCCCGTCCCGAGCCGCCGCCGGCACCGCCAGCCGCTCCCGGAGGCCCGACGTTATGGTCGCATAACAACTCGGTCATGCGGCTCGTCGCCAACGGCCGCCAGCGGCAGTTCTTCTATTTCAAGCCTCGTGCCGGGCTCGTCGCGCGCGGCGTGCTGGCGGGAACGCTCCTGTTCGACGGCGAGCGTGTCGGCGACACCTACACCGGCCGGTCGCGCGTCTTCACGGCGAAATGCGGCCCCCGGACATACGTCGTGAGCGGAACCGTTTCGCCCGATCAGCGGCGCGTCGTGATGCACGGGCAGAAACCGATCGTCAACCTCGTCTGCGAGACCGAGCGTACCGAGGCAGACGAACTCGTCTTTGAACTCCTGGAATCCAAATCGGACGCGCCAGTGCCGGCGAGCACGTTCGCATCGAACACCAGCCATTCGAGTATGGAGCGCCGGAAGGGGCTCTCTTTCGCGGGACAAGGCTATCGCGAAGCGACCTCGGCCTCCTACGATGGTTGCGCCAGTGCCTGTCTCGCCGACAGCGCGTGCCGCGCGGCGGAGTTCCGTCGGGACGGCAAATGCCGTCTCCACGCGCAGGTGACGCAGACAGCCGCTTCGACCGATACCGATATCGGCATTAAGAAGATGATACACCTCGCCGCTGGCACGAAAGTCCTGGGCTGGGTCGGCGGTCCCTACGACGTCCAGATCGGATCGTTCCAGAGTGCGGAATCCGCACTCGGCAGGCTGCGCGAGGTGGCCGCCTCGGCGCAGGATCTGGTAGGCGACGCGCGCGTCGCGCTCAGACCGCTGGAGCAGTCCGGAGGTATCGTGCTGCATCGTGCCCGCTTCATCGGCTTCGACGAAGCGTCCGCCCGGCGTATCTGCGAGAGCCTTTCCGCGCGCGGTGTTTCGTGTTTCGTGGCCAATACGTGGTAGCCGGCCGTCGCCGTTTGGCCCCGGCGCCCCCGTGGTTGCGGTTCTTCTTGCCAATCGGCGTCTCCGCGGATATAGAGCGCGCATTCACCCCACACATGGGTCCTGCGCCTGCCGGATTGAAAGCCCCGGCCGGTCGCTCCGGTGGGTCCGTATCCGGCGTCGTCCGTGGTCCGGCCTTCACATGGGACACATGGCGGACGAACCGGAAAACGAGGAAAGAATGGCGCTGCCCCATTTCAATATGCGTCAGCTGTTGGAAGCTGGCGTTCACTTCGGTCACCAGAGCCACCGCTGGAACCCGAAGATGTCGACCTACATCTTCGGTGCGCGCAACAACATCCACATCGTCGATCTTGCGCAGACCGTGCCGCTGCTGCACCAGGCGCTGGTCCAGGTGTCCGACGTCGTATCCAAGGGCGGTCGCGTGTTGTTCGTGGGCACAAAGCGTCAGGCCTCTCAGGCGATCGCCGAGGCTGCGCAGCGCTCCGCTCAATACTACATCAATCACCGCTGGCTCGGCGGCACGCTGACCAACTGGAAGACGATCTCCCAGTCGATCAGGCGCCTGCGCCAGCTCGACGACCTTCTGTCCGGCGACACCACGGGCCGTACGAAGAAGGAAGTTCTCAACATCCAGCGCGAGCGTGACAAGCTCAATCAGTCGCTCGGCGGCATCAAGGATATGGGCGGCCTGCCCGACCTCCTGTTCGTGATCGACACGAACAAGGAAGACATCGCGATCAAGGAAGCCAAGAAGCTCGGCATTCCCGTCGTGGCGGTGGTCGACACGAACTGTGATCCCGACGGCGTCGATTACGTGATTCCCGGCAACGACGACGCCGGTCGCGCCATTACGCTCTACTGCGACCTCATCGCGCGCGCGGCCATCGACGGCATCGAGCGCAGCCAGGGTGCGGCGGGCATCGACATGGGCGCCTCCGAGGCCCCGATGGGCGAGGAACTGCCCGTGGCGGATGTGCCGGAGTTCAAGGGTATCGACGCCCCGCGTGGCGAGGCCGACGATCTCAAGCGGATCACAGGTGTCAGCCCGCGCCTCGAGCAGCGCATGAACGATCTCGGCGTCTACCACTTCTGGCAGATCGCCGACCTCGATGCGACGGGCCTCGCCGCCCTCGACAAGGCGCTGCAGACCAAGGGCCGTATCGCCCGCGACGATTGGGTGGCGCAGGCCAAGAAGCTGGTCGACGCAGCTTCCGTCTAAGACGCACGGAGAGCCTGCGAGACTTTGACGGCAGGTCCGCGTCCAGCTGCGGACGTGCCGCTCGGAAAGCACGAGGGTGGAGGAGGCGCATGCCGCGCTTCCTGCCCCTTTTTCGCTTTGGACGCGAAAGGAATATCTGATGGCGACGATCACCGCTGCATTGGTGAAAGAGCTCCGCGACAAGACCGGCGCGGGCATGATGGACTGCAAGACCGCGCTGACCGAGACCGGCGGCGACATGGAGCAGGCCGTCGATTGGCTGCGCAAGAAGGGCCTGTCGAAGGCTGCCAAGAAGGCCGACCGCGTCGCGGCCGACGGCCTCATCGGCGTTGCGACCTCCGGCAAGGTGGGCGCCCTCGTTGAGGTCAACTCCGAGACGGATTTCGTCGCCCGTAACGACAAGTTCCAGGAGCTGGTGCGCGACATCGCCTCGCTGGGCGTCGAGGCCGGCGGCGACCTCGCCAAGTTGCTGGCGATGCCGTTCCCGGGCAAGTCGATCAGCGTTGACGAGCATCTCAAGGAGATGATCGCAACCATCGGCGAGAACATGACCTTGCGCCGGACCGCCGCCATCGAGGTAGCGCAGGGTGCGGTTGCGACCTACGTGCACAACAAAGTTGCCGATGGTCTTGGCAAGATCGGCGTTCTCGTCGGTGTCGAGTCGACTGGCCCGGCGGACAAGGTGGCCGAGACCGGCCGTCTCGTCGCGCTGCACATCGCTGCGGCCAATCCGCAGGCCGTCAGTGCCGACCAGCTCGATCAGGCCGTGATCGAACGCGAGCGCGCCGTATATCTCGAACAGGCGATCGCGTCCGGCAAGGCGAAGGAATTCGTCGAGAAGATGGTCGAGGGCCGCTTGCGCAAGGAGTTCTTCGGTCAAGTCGTTCTGACCCAGCAGGTCTTCATGGGGCCGGGCAGCGACGGAAAGATGACCGTCGAGCAGTTCGTCAAGGAGCAAGAGAAGGCGATCGGCGCTCCTGTCAAGATCGTGAAGTTCGTTCGCTTCGCGCTCGGCGAAGGGGTCGAGAAGAAGTCTGACGACTTCGCCAGCGAAGTCGCCAAGCTGACCCAGGGCGGCTGATCGCTCCACTTCGGCGTGGCCAGGAGCGGCCGCGCCCGATCGAAACGCGGCATCGCCCGCGATGTTCCGGCTACAGCCGGCATCGCCTGGCGGTGCCGCTTTGCTATGTGTCTCGGTGCGGCCCGCGTCCATCGGTGGCACGCATCCCGCCGACTGACGACTTGAGCCGAGGGGGCGGGCGGCCTATGAAGGCGCAAATTTCCGTGTGCGCGACTCGCATCTGCCCAGGAGCATCAGCGTGAGCCAGACCCCCCTGCGATACAAACGTCTCCTGCTGAAGCTCTCCGGCGAAGCCCTCATGGGCAAGGGACAGCAGGGCATCGACATGGCCGTGTTGGAGCGGCTGGCGAAGGACGTGGCGGCCGCGCAGGCTGCGGGCTGCGCCATGTCGATCGTGGTCGGGGGCGGGAATATCGTCCGTGGGATGCAGTGGGCTGCCAAGGGCATGGACCGCGCGACGGCCGACTACATGGGCATGCTCGCCACCGTTATGAACGCGCTGGCATTCCAGAACGCGCTCGTCCAGCAGGGTGTGGATGCCCGCGTGCTTTCGGCCATTTCCATGCCGACGGTCTGTGAGGCCTACGTGAGGCCGAAGGCCCTCCATCATCTCGCCAAGGGCCGGGTCGTCATTTTTGCGGCAGGCACCGGCAATCCCTACTTCACCACCGATACGACCGCTGTATTGCGCGCCATCGAAATGGACTGCGAGGCCGTCGTGAAGGCGACGCAGGTGGACGGTGTCTACTCCGCCGATCCGCGCAAGGACGTCGCGGCCGAGCGCTACGATTGCTTGAGCTACGACGCGGTGCTGCAGAAGAAGCTGCAGGTGATGGACATGGCGGCCATCGCCCTTGCCCGCGACAATGAACTTCCGGTAATTGTGTTCTCCATCGAGGAGCCTGGCAACGTGCTCAAGCTCCTGCGGGGCGAGGCAAAGGCCACCGTCATCAATTCCTCCGGCCGCTAGGTCCGGATCTCGAGTTCATGGTCGGCAGCCGAGCGCCGGCCGACGCACGAAATGCGGCGCAGAGGCGGTCTTGCGAGATCCGCGTGGTGTGCTGCTGCCAAGGGAGAGCTGCAATGTCGGGTCAAAACTTCGATCTCAACGATCTCGAGCGGCGTATGCGCGGCGTGATCGATAGCTTGAAGCGCGAATTCTCCGGCCTGCGCACGGGACGCGCGTCGGCGACGTTGCTGGAGCCGGTCGTGGTGACGGTGTATGGCGCTCGCATGCCGCT
>VFQT010004644.1_pt1 | contig 11170 bp, 12 predicted proteins | sample 3512381 | NCBI WGS metagenome assembly VFQT01 (sample SAMN10412376, study PRJNA504923) | tailings metagenome | isolation source: Relicate 2 Philex TSF3 active mining site | place: Philippines: Tuba, Benguet | collected 2017-08-29 | reverse complement strand
TTACAACCTGGCGACGAAATACTTACCACATCACTTGAGTATGGCGCTTGTGATCGAACTTGGGAATTTTATTGTGGTAAGAGTGGGGCGCACTACGTGAAACAACCTATACAACTTCCTTTAGTTACTGCTGAGGATTTTGTAGATCAGTTTTTGAAAGGAGTGACTTCAAAAACTAAGCTTATTTTTCTAAGTCATATCACTAGCAGTACGGCTTTACGATTTCCAGTAGAGTTAGTAATAAAAGAAGCGCAAAAAAGAGGACTTCCCACTTTTGTTGACGGAGCGCATGCCCCCGGACAGATTCCACTTGATTTAAAAGCGTTGGGTGTTGATTTTTATACAGGGGCTTGTCATAAATGGATGATGACACCAAAGGGTAGTAGCTTTTTATTTGCCAAAAAGGAAATGCAGTCTTTATTGGAGCCATTAGTAGTGAGTTGGGGTTACAACAGCGATCATCCCTCTCATTCTCTTTTTTTAGACTATCATCAAACACAAGGCACCCGAGATTTTTCTGCTTTTTTATGTATTCCCGCTTCTTTGGAATTTATGAAAAAGTATAGTTGGGATCAAGTATCAGCAGCCTGTCGGGCGCTTGTGCTTGAAAATGCACCTCGATTTTTTGATTTGTTGGGTGCTACGCCATTGGCCCCCCTCCATGATCAATTTATATTGCAATTATGCAGCTTCAAATTGCCTACTCAAGATGCAGCGCGTATCAAGTCGATTCTATTCAATCAATACCAGATAGAGGTACCTGTGATGCAACATGGTGCAGACGTATATTTACGTTATTCTATTCAGGCGTTCAATTCGCAAGAGGATCTTGATAAGTTATACGATGCCTTAGTTGCCATTCGTTGCCAATTTTAGAGGCAGATAATCGTACCTTTGCGGTCTCATTTAAATTTATAGAATCATGGATGTGGTTAATGCTTTACAGTGGCGATACGCTTGCAAGAAAATGAACGGAGCACCCGTAGCAGAAGAAAAAATTGAAAAAATATTGGAAGCAATTCGGTTGGCTCCTACCTCTATGGGTTTTCAGCCCTTGACGGTATTGGTGATTAAAGATTTAGGATTACGAAAAAAAATCTTACCTATTGCAAACAACCAGACTCAGGTTGTAGACTGCTCTCATCTTTTAGTTTTCTGTACCTGGGATCAATTTACACCTGCCCAAGTTGAAGCTTATATGCAGTTGATAATGGATACACGTGGAGTTTCAGCAGAAGCTATAAGTGGATTTAAGCGTGGGCTCGAAAGTCTTTTAGGGAATCGCTCGATCGAGGAAAATAGAGAATGGGCCGCCAGACAAGCTTATCTGGCTTTTGGTGTGGGCCTTACTGCCGCAGCGATGGAAGGCGTGGATGCAACCCCCATGGAAGGATTCAAGCCACTTGAATTAGATACAATGCTTGAGCTTGATAAAAAAGGGTTACGTAGTGTAGTGATGCTACCGCTGGGGCAACGAGATGAGGCAAATGATTGGCTGCTGAAACTTCCTAAAGTACGACGTAGCGCAGATCAGTTTTTTATTCATTATGAGTAATTAACTGCAATTATTTTATTGCAAAAACTCCTCATAAAGAATTTGTAGGGCTTCTCGTATAATAATCGGGTATCCCTCTTTGTAGGTTACCCGGCTTCCATTACAAATTACGATCATCCCGTTTTTCTGTTGTGGATCAAAGAACATAGCACTGTTCAATCCATAAGCTGAGCCGGTATGTCCAGTTAGTGTGATTCCGGGAATCAATTTATTGGTTTTCCAAAGTGCAAGGCCATATTGGTCAATCCCATCCAAGAAAAGTGGTGTTTGCATCAACGCAGCTGTCTTTTTCTTCAATAAACGGCCACCTTTATATTTACCCATTCGACTATGCATCATCATATAAGTAGCTAGTCCCTTTGCTGAAATTTTTAAGCCACCGGTAGGTGAGAAAAGGGGGGTGCTTCTGCCCATCTGATAATTCATGAGCTCGCTACTACGCGATGCGTAAGCCCCTGTGCTGGCTATGAATCTATTTTCTCCTGCTTTGTACTCGTATAGCGTCGCAAATTTTTCTGCGTCTAACGAGTCAACGCAATATCCGCCGTCAATTCCAAGTGGATCTAGTATGGTTTGTTTGATATAGGCATCAAATCGTATTCCTGTTAATCGCTCCAAAATAGTCCCTGCTATATTAAAATTTAAGTTACAGTATTGATAGCCCTCTCCTGGAGCATAATTGTTGTAGCATTTGGCTGCATTAGCATTGGTAGCAGGATCAATTACATCTAAATTAAAATATCCCTGGCTATCATTTAGGGACGAACGATGCGATAGTAAAAGTCGAAGTGTTATTACTTTATCGGGGTAAGCTGGGTTTCGTACAGAAAAACCAATTAAGTTGCTTACATCGTCGTCTAGTGTAATTCTTTTTTGTTCCACTAGTTGTAAAAGGGCAGTGGCGGTAAAGGATTTTGAAATGGATGCAATTCGAAATAATGATTCACTAGTAAGGGGTTGATTGTTTTCCTGATTTTTAAAACCTATCGATTGTTCATAAATAATTTTGTTATTTTTTACTACTACCACCGCTAATCCTACAGCTGGTGTGGTTTCTAGTAGTTGTTCTAGTTTTTTTTCAACATTTAGTGGTTGTGCTATCAGCTCTATTGATAGCAAGGCGACAAATAACAAGATTATTCTTGCTTTCATTTCAGGCTTTTTTGATTTCTTTAGCAAACTGAGATATGCCCTCTACTAAAATATCCAGCTCTTTTGTTGTTGTATACACATTTGGAGTTATGCGAACACCCTTTATATTCTCCCATTCGATGGCCACGGTATGTATTTTAAATTTATCAAGCAGATAGCTATCCAATGAAGCAGGTGTTTTTCCTTCAATCAATACATTTCCAATCGCACAACCCCATCGAGCGTCTAGTGATGTGTTCAATTTTACGCCCGGTATATCTTTCACCTTTTTCATCCAGTAGTTCTTTAGATAATGAAGCCGCTTCATTTTTCGCTCTATCCCTATCAACTCATGAAAATCAAGTGCCTTTCCAATGGCTTGCTCAATAAAAAACGGACGTGTACCCAAGGCCTCAAATTTTCGAATATTATCTTCTTTAGGATTACCTGCAGCAAAAAGTGGATAGAGGGGAGCAATATGTTCTTTTTTCACATAAAGCATACCGGAGCCGATAGGGGCATATAACCACTTGTGTAAACTTGTGGCAAAATAATCAGCTCCCAAATCTGGTATTTTAAAATCAAAATGTGCAAAACTGTGCGCCCCGTCCACTATTACTTTTATACCTCGACGGTGTGCTTCCTCTGCAATTTTTTTTACTGGAATAATCTGACCATTCCAATTTATAACATGTGTAATATGAACTACTTTAGTCCGACTGGTAAAGGCGTTTACATACTGTCTTACGAGGTAGTCTTCATCTTCGCTTGGAAGCTCTAAGCTTATCCAAATCATTTTAATTCCATCACGCTCTTCTCGCTGTTTATAAGCGTTAACCATGTTGGGATAATCTTGTCTGGCAGCAACTATTTCATCCCCTTTTTCAAGCGTCAAGCCAAATATGACGGTTTCTAAACCTTCGGAGGAATTTCTGTTGATAGCGATCTCTTCTTTACTACAACCAGCTAGTTCTGCTAGTCTTTTTCTGAGTGGTTCACGTCCCTGATCCAATATCCGCCACATGTAGTACGAGGGTGCTTCGTTTGAATAGTCGTAGTATCGTTTCATCGCATCTTGGACCGTACGGGGCGCGGGACAAACACCACCATTATTAAGGTTAATGATGCCGGATGAAACGGTAAATGATTGCTGAATGTAATACCAAAAGTCTTCTTCCGTTGCCAATTGATCAGGCGAGAGTGATTGCGCGTTTATCAGCGCTGTTTCCAGGTTGGCACCCCAGGTAGTGGCGCTAATGCCTCCCGCTAAGGTAGTTGCGGAAAACAAACCGAGTTTTTGTAAAAATTGTCGACGTGGTTCGTTTGCCATACTAGTTGAATTTAGTTGCTTTTACCTGCTATGCGGTCTATAGCTTGTGCCAGTTGTTTATCTTTTTGGGTAACTATGTTGCCAGCATCATGCGTACTTAGCCAAATTTCAACGGTATTCCATACGTTGGTCCAAGTTGGATGATGATCCATTTTTTCTGCCACTAAGGCTACGCGACTCATGAATCCAAATGCTTCATTGAAATCAGAAAAAATGAATTTCTGGTATAGTTGATTATTATTTTCTGTCCACATATAGTTAGTAATAATAGCCAAAAATGATGTTCATCTCATCTTGGCTGGTCAGCCCAAATCCAACTGCTACGGAACTGGTATTATAATAAGTTACTTCTGAGGTAAGTCCTTCTCCTGGTTGTAATACAATAGGTGTAGTATATGATTTCACAAGGGGGTGCTCCCAATCCGTATTGGTATAGATGATTTCTCCATTACGAGGTCCACCAAAAATCTTAATCACAAATTTTTCTCCATACTTGTGGAAATGAGAAGTTAACATCACTACGCGTGTTGCAGTAGGAAAAGTGAAATTCTTTGTGATGGTTCTTCGTGTGAATGGGGGGATATAAATTTCAAGATTATTTAAATCAAGCATCTTTACTTCATACTGTACTGACGAACGTGGAACCGTATAGAAGTTCACATAATTTCTTCCTTGTAAAATAAGGTTGGTGAAATTAAAATAATGCGAATTCAAGTCAATAGGAAGATTGGGTTTAATCTTTATGGCTGTTCCTGCAGGGAGCGTGACATCCGTATTTACATCGGTGCCTCCTCCCAAGAAGATGTGATTCTGCATTTGCAGAACAGTGGATTGATTTAATACACCCGTCACAGGATCACGTAAATCTCGTAAGGTATTTTGAGGAGGTAATAAATTTTCGTTTCTGAATGTGTAGGCTACAAAGTGGTGGCTATTAGAAGCACCTCTTAATTGAATGCGGTTAACAAACAGCGTATCGCTATTAGGGGTATTTTTTCTAACAAATACCTCTCGTTCAAAATTTTTAGGAATTTCAAATGGGTCAATGGTCATTTGAAATCCAGTACCTGGTGCGGGTGGTGGAAGTGGTTCAACCGTAAGCTGACAGGCTGCACTGTCCTTCAAGATGGCGTCATCAACTGCTGAGCTGGTTTTACTAGCTCCTGCTATGATCCACCTTTTGATAAATTCTACCTGGCCTCTACTTAATACCTTTCCTCCCATGGGCATAGCGGAGCCAATATTTCCACTGTGGTGACCTGATTCGCATGTTATTTTATGAAATAAAAAACTCTTATCTACTTCCCCAGGTTTTACCAAAAGCCACCCATTACTTAATGCTGTGGGGTGTTGGGGAGATTTATTTAGTAACGCTTCATAACTATTACCCGCAGATAGAATTAATTTATGTTGTGCATACGTTGCGTCGTTGGTTGAAGCATGACATCCGCTAAAGGCACAATTTGGAGTAAGAATTTCGTCCTGAATCAGCTCAAAGTCTGCCCGCCCTTCTGCTTTTTTACATCCTGGGCTACTAACAAGACTACCAACTATTAGCGCCACGATTAGGCCTGTAGCCAAATTTATTTTATTGCTGAATTTTTCAAAAATCATGGGTTTAGTTTCTACTGGAAAGTTAACTAAATTTAAGGCTACTAAACCAGGGAATATGCAACGAAGACAGTTATTAAAGAATTCCGCATTTGCAATGCTCTCTTTTTCAATGGCTCGTGATTTAATGGGGGCGTCATTAAATGTGCCTCCTGGTCAAGCACATTTAGATAATTCCTCCACCATTATTTTACGTGCTAATGAGAACCCACATGGACCTTCTCCCTTGGCTCGAGTAGCTATGCAAGAAGCAGTTGCTATTTCCAACCGCTATCAATGGGACATGAATGGACTACTACGTGAACGTATAGGGGCACTTACAAACCACTCCCGAGAACATATCACCTTGGGAGCCGGATCATCTGAGTTACTAGGACTAGTTTGTTTGTGGGCCTCTTATCAAAAAGGACATGTATTAGCTTCCGAGCCTACATTTAAATTATGGATGCCCGCTGCACGAAAAATGGGGTTAGCCACACAGCTTATTCCATTAACCGCTTCAAAGCATAATGATTTGGATCGGATGCTTGCTAGTATCAATGACGATACTCGTTTAGTATATCTCTGTAATCCTAATAATCCAACTGGCACGGCTCATGATAGACAAACTTTAGAAAAGTTTATTGCGCAAGCCTGTAAATCTTGTGTTGTATTAGTCGATGAAGCTTACACAGATTATTATGATACTGCATCACTTGCTAATCTGATTAATCAGTATCCTAATTTGATCATTGCAAAAACATTTTCAAAAGTATATGGAATGGCGGGAGCACGTGTTGGCTATTTATTAGCGCAACCTGCAATGATCAAAACCTTGAATGAGTTACAGGCTTGGGCAAATGCCGGGCCTTCTGCCGTATCGATGCGTGGGGCTTTAGCTGCTATGGACGATCATACTTTTGTTGCTTTTTGTAAAGCTGAAAATCATAAGGCCAAAGAAATTTTCTGTAATGGGCTGGCTGATTTAAAAATTCCATTTATTCCATCCGTCACCAGCTTTGTTTATTTTGACGGGGCTGCCTATTCAAAACCAGTGCCTAGTTTTTTACAGTCGCACCAAATATTGGGAGCTCGTTCTTTTGAAGAAAATAGCACTTGGCTTCGGCTAAGTGTAGGTACTTCAGCCGAAATGAAACGGGTGGTAGAAGTATTAAAAATGGGGCGTTAGCTTATTTATATTTTCCGAATTGGAATGTAGATATCCTCCTCCGAGGCAGGATCTCCATTTTTATATTTTTCACCCAGCAATTCAAAGTGTGGTCGTTGATCAAGCGTGAATCCAGCGCTTGGTAGCCAACTGCTGTAGATATATTGAAAAATCCGCATATCATTTCCTTTGTGATGAAATACGGCATAGCCACCACCGGGTATTGTAAATTTCTCACATGCTTCTGGCACATTCGTATGATCCTTTACTGCCACCAATGCCCATTTTTTGAAAGTGAGAGCAGGGTTGAATTGATCAAAATAGTGGGCGGGGTATTCTTGTAAGGAATACCGATAAGTATCAAGTCGATTGGATATCGTTTTAATAAGAGGGCCAAATGATCCCCATAGCGCTGCTGTTTGATCTTGTTGCAAGGACATTTCAAGTTGCTTGCCAACTAATAAAGTCTCAGATAGAGTAATAATGGACGGAGTGGTGTTCACAAAATCAATTAATCTTAGAAGAATTATCCAGCCATTGTTGCATGAGTTCTATTTTCTCGAATAGCTCGCCTACACCTACGCTGGCCCAAATAATAAAAAGGCTAAGCAGGAGTAAGCTCCAGGATGGAATTGTAATATTTATTCGACGTTGTATGGGTGCGCTTAGTCCAGGAAAATAAGCAACAGACAAGAGTAAGATGAATAATCCAAAAAAGGGATCATTACCCCAAAAAAGATTAATTATACCTATGAGTGCAGCTATTATTCCAAAAAGAGTTGAAATGATATTGATGAAATTTTTCATTGCTTTGTTGACGGTTTTGTTTTTACTATTTCAAAATAGGTTGATTTAAATCGATTGCCTTCAAACGTACCCTGCACTTTAGCTTTTTTTACAGCATTACAAAATCCATCATCTGCGTGGGCATCGCCATGGTCATCTATTGAAGTCCCTTCTACTAAGTAAACCTTATCATTCCACTTGATTGCAAGAGGACAGCCCTCTGCTTTCATTTTAAAATTGCAGGTGCCACAACTAGCAAGTACTTCATATGTTTTTTTCTTTTTATCTAGTTGTTTGACTGGCTGTTCTTGTGCTTGGGCAAAAAGTCCAATTAAAAGTCCCAAAAGTGCTACTGTGATTCTCATATTAGTTGTTTTATTAATGAACGGGTTCAATAAGATCCCACAAGTTTCCATATAAATCTTTAAAGACACAAACTTTACCAAACTTTTCTATTCTTGGTTGTTCCATGAATTGTACACCCTTGTCCAAATAGTTGTTATAGGTAGTTTCAAAATTATCAGTGTGTAAAAATAAAAACACGCGACCTCCCGACTGATTTCCAATAGCTTTCTCTTGATCTGGTGTTGCGGCTTTTGCCAACAAAAGTGTACAATGTGTAGAATTTGGAGATACTACTACCCAACGTTTTGTTGCACTTAATATGATATCCTCTACTAATTGAAAGCCAAGTATGTTGGTATAGTACTGAATAGCTTCATCATAATCGCGTACTAGTAAGCTTATTTGAACCAAACGTAATTCAGTCATCGTTTCAATTATTCAATCTCAATTAGTTTTTCCTCAATCTTGTATAAGGAAATTTTTCCAAGATCAACAGGGCCCTTTTGTTCTGTAATTATCAATTTAATTTTATTCAACTCCAAAGTGGGAAATGTAACGATTCGTTTAGCACCGATAGTTGTACCTTTTATAGTTGACATTTCTTGATCCTTTTTATCATATAGGGTAATAGTAAATTGGCTGCAATGCTGTCCATTTTTTAGATCTTCCATCAGCGAGATGCAATTCGCGTGGGTTGGCTTCTCTAATTTTATTATAGTTTCATGCTTTGTCTTGTAAATTCGACTTCCATTGGTTTCAAGTAAGTTGGATTTGAAGTTAGCGTCAATTAATTTTTTAAATCCAATAAGTGCTACCGAGTCCTCTGCTGCAATGTTACCTGTTGCATTGGGCGGAACGTTTAGTAATAAGTTAGCACCCCTGCCCACACTTTTTAAGTATAGTTGAAATAGTTGTTCCGCTGATTTCACTTTTTTATTTTCACTTTCCTTCCAAAACCAACCAGGTCTGATACTAACATCGCATTCAGCTGGGATCCAGTTTTTACCAAACTTATTTCCATTTCTTAGTGTATCAGTGGAAGGCCCCTTGAGTCCAGCTTCAAATCCTTCGGTATTCAATAAATTCCAATTAGTGGTTCCTGCAATGCCTCTTTCATTTCCTACCCAACGAATATGTGGCCCCACGTCGCTAAAAATTAAAGTTTGCGGTGAAAGTTGTTGTACTGTTTTACGATACAAATCCCAGTCATACTCTTGTTTTTTCCCATTAGGCCCTTCTCCATTAGCGCCATCCCACCACAATTCCCATATCGGACCATATTGTGTGAAGAGTTCCTTCAGCATCTGTACAAAAACTTGATTATAGGCCGTTGTTCCATAATCTGGATGATTACGATCCCATGGTGAAATATAAACTCCAAATTTTAATCCATATTCTTTACAAGCTTCCGATAATTCCTTTAGTACATCTCCCTTTCCATTTTTCCATTGACTTTCTCTGACAGTATGCGTTGAGAATCGGCTAGGCCATAGGCAAAAGCCATCGTGATGTTTTGCGGTAATGATAATGCCTTTTGCTCCCGCCTGTTTGGCTAGGCGGCACCATTGACGTGTATCCAGATTTGTTGGATTAAATAGCGAGGCTGATTCACTGCCTGTACCCCATTCTTCACCTGAAAAGGTATTAGGTCCAAAATGTGCAAACCAGTAATACTCCAATTGGTGCCAAGCAAGTTGTGCAGGAGAGGGTTTTGGTGATTCTGACAAAGACTGAGCTGATATAATACCTATTTGCCCAATAGCTACCACAAGAAAAAGTACTTTTTTAATCATTCTATGATTTTACTGAAATGGATCAGCCCATTTTGGGTCTGAGTATACTGCTGATCCAGTCAGTGTTTTTAGAAATGCGATTACTGCATCAACTTCTTGCTGATTCAAGTTTAGATTTTGTCCAAATCCGTTGGGGCGTAGCCGTTGGTCTAATCTTGTATTACCCGGAGCCAGGTTAATTTGTCCATAGTGGCCAATAGCTGCTTGCAATGTTCGGATTCCTCCTGTATGCATCATGGGGCCATTTGGTTGCCCATTTGTACCTACTAAATCTCGAAGTGAAGGTGCTCTAGTGTTGTTAATATCAATGCCAGGGGCATTCAAGTTTCCAATAATCCCGTTATTTCCCGTATTGGGGTCAATATCAAACTCTGGAGGTGCGTGACAACCTGCGCATCCCAGTCCTCCTGCGGTACGAACCCCAGCAGCATTAAATTGAGGGGGCATCAAAAACATATTTTTCCCCATATTTTCTTGTTGCGTAAAATTGGGAAACCCTTGTTGTTCTTGACCAACTTGTGCTCGTCCAATATCATATTTTGAATCAAATGATTGTATGCTTCGTACAAATTGAGATAGACACTCTTGTAGTCGCGACTCTGTTACCGTTTGGTTACCATAGACAAATTGAAAGAGTTCTTTGTAGTAATCTAAATTTTGAAGTTTTGTAAGCAAAGTAGATAAAGGAGGACGTCCATTTTGACCACTGAATCCCATTTCGGCGTGATCTTGTATGGGTTTTGTTGTTTGCTGTTCAAGGGTGGCGGCTCGTTCGTCCCAGAAAAATTTTGCCTCATTCGCAAAGCGTGCATTAATGAGTCGCATGGAATGACGCCCGGTTCTTCCGTTGTCTACTCCTAAGCTAGCTAACGCAGTGTCTCCAAATGCAAATTTTTGAATATGGCAGCTGCCACACGAAACAGTATTATTGATACTTAGCTGCTTATCATAAAATAACACACGACCTAATGTGGCTTTTGCATTAGTGATATTATTTCCGGCCGTATTATCTTTTAATATATAGGTGGGTTTGCCTTGGTTTGCGTAATTAGCAAGATTAGCAGGGTCTATTCGAGTGCCAAACTTAGCCTGAATGGCTGGATAGGAATCTTGGCTACTGTTGTTCTTTTTACAGCCAAAGCCATTTATTATCAGCATACATGTTAGGAAGAAGAATGGCAGGGTAATGGTAGGTTTCATGCTTATGAGTTATAGCAAATCAGACCTTATTTAAATTCCTAGGTTTAAGCCTACAAGGTACACTTTTACTAGAAAATCTTTTCTTAACTTCCTTTTATGAAAAAATCTATAATCCTGTTATTTTTTGCTGTTATCATATGCTTAGATCCATCCACTCTAAACGCGCAATCCACTCTGTTTAATGGTAAAGATCTATCTGGTTGGCAAGTGCACGGTACCGAAAAGTGGTATGTAGATCATGGTGATTTAGTTTGTGAGAGCGGACCAGACAA
>VFQT010004642.1_pt1 | contig 11185 bp, 13 predicted proteins | sample 3512381 | NCBI WGS metagenome assembly VFQT01 (sample SAMN10412376, study PRJNA504923) | tailings metagenome | isolation source: Relicate 2 Philex TSF3 active mining site | place: Philippines: Tuba, Benguet | collected 2017-08-29 | reverse complement strand
GCGTGCAGGACGGTGAGCACCACCTCGACGGCTGGACGTCCTTCGCTCTCGACGATGTCCACCGGGATGCCTCGGCCGTCGTCGGTGACCTGGACGCCTCCGTCCGGCAGGAGGACCACGGCGATGCGTGCGGCGAAGCCGGCCATCGCCTCGTCGACGGAGTTGTCCACCACCTCGTAGACAAGGTGATGCAGGCCCCGCTCGCCGGTGGAGCCGATGTACATCCCGGGTCGCTTGCGGACCGCGTCAAGGCCTTCGAGGACGGTGATGGCACTAGCGTCATAGGACACGGCGGGCGGGCCTCCTGGCTGATCGATCCCCCTGGCAACACCCGACAGTCTAGTGGCAGATGTGACAACGGCTTGAGTTGAACCGTCGTGAGGGTCCAGAACGGCCCTTGGAAGCGTGTGGCTGGATTCAGGTAGCGGGTCGTAAGGTGGAGTACCGACCTGACCAGTCAACCCACTGAGGTGCCTCGATTCCTATCCGGGTTCCCGTGAGGTCACCCGTAGGTGTCTCGAGGCCCACGTCCCTTGACTCGCCTGGGACCCCGAACCCAACTGGGGGCCTGCGGCCCCTGGATCCGGATCTCGGTCACCACCCCAGCACCAACGGCCTGGTCGATCGCCTCGTGCAGGTGGGGGAGCAGCAGGCGCACCTGGGTGGCCCATGCGGTGGACTCGGCACGCAGGATGAGCACACCGTCGACGCAGGATTCAGGCTGAACATGGCCCGCCAGGTCCTGACCGACGATCTGCGCCCATTGGGTCATCACCGTCGTGTATGCCTGGACCTGCTCCCAGCCGAGGTCTGCGATGAATGCAGGGATCGCGGAGGCGAGGGCCTGCGGATCCCGCCCGGGGCCGTAGGGCGTGCCGGCGGCTGGGGATCGCCGCCTTCGGCTCCGCTGGGAACCCGCGAGGCGCTGCAGGACTCGTCGTGCGGCTCCCCGGTCCGGTTGGCCGCCTTCGCGCGCATCGCTCATGAATCCACCTCGGCGGTGACCGTCCCGCCCGCCACCCGGTAGCGCTGGCCCACGAGCTCCTCGGGGACGTCCTGGGGCACGGCTGCAGTGATGATGACCTGCTCCGCGCCGTCCACCATCTGGACCAGTCGAGCCCTGCGCCGGACGTCCAACTCGGCGAAGACGTCGTCGAGGATCAGAATTGGATCCTCCCCTGATGCGGCAAGGAGGCGGTAGCAGGCCAGCCGGAGGGACAGTGCGATGGACCAGGACTCGCCATGGGAGGCATAGCCCTTGGCGGGGTGCGCACCCAGGGACAGGTCGAGGTCATCGCGCTGCGGTCCGACGAGGGTGAGCCCGCGATCGAGTTCCTCTCGACGGCGGTCGGCAATGGCCGCGAGCAGGGCCAGCCGCCATGGTCCGGGATGCGTGGGCAGATCGGCGCCGGTTTCGGATTCGGGGAGCCATCGCTCAACCGAGCTGGCGTAGCGCAGCGCGAGCGCGGCTCCGGCAGCATCAGCAGCATCAGCGCTGTCCGCCGGGTCGGCATTCGGACCACATCGGCCCGGATCGGTGCCGTCACTGAGGTGGGCGTAGGCCAGCGATGCCGGCTCCTGCAATGCCCGGACGAGGTTGACACGAGCAGCGGTGAGGATCGCGCCATGCTCGGCAAGCTGGTCGTCCCAGACGGAGAGGGTTCGCTCCACCTCCTCACGGGCCGACCGCCGAGCCGTCGAGTTCGAACGCAGGAGGGCATTTCGCTGCTTGAGCACCCGGTCGTAGTCGGATCTGGTCGCAGCGAGGATCGGGCGATGCTGGATGAGGACCTCGTCGAGGAATCGCCGTCGGTCGGCTGGGTCGCCCTTGACGAGGGCGAGGTCCTCCGGGGCGAAGGTGACCACCTGGGCGATGCCCAGGATCGATGATGCGCGCGGGACTGGTGACCGGTTCACGCGCGCCCTCTTGGCCTTGCCGGGCTCGATCGCCAACTCCACCAGCGTGGACCTGTTCTGCGAGTGCACCTCCATGCGAAGCAGGGCCATGGCTGCATGGGTGCGCACGAGGGGAGCGTCCGTGGCCACCCGATGACTGGCCAGGGTCGCCAGGTAGCCGATCGCCTCGACGAGATTGGTCTTTCCCTGCCCATTGCGGCCGAGCAGGACATTGACTCCAGGGACGAGGTTCAAGTCCGCCTGGGCATAGGAGCGGAAGTCGGTCAGGGACAGCACTGTCGCGTGCATGGACGAGGTGTCCGGGCCCTACCCCGTGGTGAGGCGCACGGGCATCAGGACGTAGCGGTACTCCTGGGTGGGCTGCGCACCTGCCTCGGCCACACCGGTGAGCACCGCTGGCTTCGCTGCCACGGTGAATGAGAAGTGCGCGACCGGGGCATCCAGTGCCGCGAGGCCGTCCAGCAGGTAGCCCGGATTGAAGGCGATCTCGATGTCGTCCCCATCCAGGGTGCACTCCACTGCCTCGCTGGCCTGGGCCTCCTCGCCGGCGCCGGCACGCAGGACCACCTCGCCGGCGGTGAACCCAAGTCGCACGGAGGCATGTCGCTCGGCTACCAGGGCTACGCGCTTGACCGCATCCACGAGGAGGGAGGTTTCGACCTGAGCCGTGGTCGATAGCTCGGTCGGCAGCAGTTGCTGGTACTTGGGAAACTCCCCGTCCAGTAGCCGGGTTGTCGTACGCCGGCCGGCACCCTCGAAGCCCATCAGCCCACTGGCCCCGGTCTGGGACCCCAGCGCCAGGTGCACCGCGTCCGCACCGGCCAGCGACTTGGCGGTATCCGCGAGGGTCCTGGCCAGGACCAGGGCATGGGTCGAGATTCCCTGGGACTCGGGCTGCCACGTCAACTCGCGGACGGCAAGTCGGTAGCGATCCGTCGCGGCAAGGAACATCGCGGTCCCCTCGAAGCCCATCCGGATGCCGGTCAGGGTGGGCAGCGTGTCATCGCGACCGGCGGCCACGGCGACCTGGGCCACAGCGGCGGCGAAGGCCGGGCCCGGCAGGTGGCCTGAGGAGGCAGGCATATCCGGTAGCTGGGGATATTCCTCGATGGGAAGGGTCGGCAGCGTGAAGGACGCGCGTCCGCAGGCGATGGCGATGCGGGATCCCTGGGACTCCAGGGCGACGGGCGCACTCGGCAGTGAGCGAGCGATATCGGCCAACAGGCGACCAGAGACGAGGGTGGCGCCAGTTTCCAGGACCGTTGCGGCAACGGTGATCCGAGCGGAGACGTCGTGGTCGTAACTGCTGATGACCAACTGCTCGCCCTCGGCAGTCAGGTGAAGCCCGGCCAGGACGGGCAGGGTCGATCGAGAGGGCAAGGTGCGAGCAGCCCACGCCACGGCCTCGGCGAGCGCATCGCGCTCCATGCGGATCTTCACGGGTGCCTTTCACGAGCAGTTGCGGCGCAGGGAGCGATTGTGTCACCCACCAGGGGTCTTGACGAGGGGTGTCCACAGAGATGAATGCGGTGCTTGGAATCTAGATCAATTCATCGTCGTCATAGGTGCTGTGGAAGATGTGGATGCCCGAGCTTCCCTAGGGGGATATCGGCGCGCCCTGCTGCGGAAGAGATGTGGAGGCCGCTGTGGACGTTTCGCCCAAGTGCATCAGGGGGTCCTGGTAGCACTGACTCTGGGGAAGGGAGACCTCGGGTGTAGTTCGTTGTCCACAGGTCATGCACCGGTGGGGATGAATGCTCCGGGATGGGAGCGTCGCGGGGGCTAACAGGGATTGTCCACAAGGAAATACACAGGCCCCATCCACAGCCGTGGAGAACCTGGGGACAGTGAGATGCGAGCGAGCCATGTGGGGGGTGGTTGTGATGGGAACCTGTGGGGTTCGGGAGATGGATCGTGTGTGAATGGATAGTGCCTATATGAATCGCGCCTAGATGGATCTGGGTTGCGACTTGATCCTGCTGGTGAGGTCGGTCACCTGATTGAACAGACTGCGCCGCTCGGCCATGAGCTGGCGGATCTTGCGGTCCGCATGCATGACCGTGGTGTGGTCCCTGCCCCCGAATGCTTGCCCGATCTTGGGCAGGGACAGGTCGGTCAGCTCTCGGCACAGGTACATGGCGATCTGCCGGGCGGTCACCAGCACTCGGGAGCGACTGGCTCCACACAGGTCGTCGACCGTGACGCCGAAGTAGGAGGCGGTGGCGGCCATGATCTGCGCGGCCGTGATCTCCGGCCCAGCCTCGTTGGGGATGAGGTCTTTCAGGACCAGTTCGGTGATGGCGAGGTCGACCGGCTGCCGATTCAAAGAGGCGAAGGCGATCACGCGGATGAGTGCGCCTTCGAGTTCGCGGATATTCGTCGTGATCTTCGTGGCGATGTACTCAAGGACCTCGGGCGGTGCATCGCGGCGCTCCTGGGCTGACTTCTTGCGCAGGATCGCGATGCGGGTCTCCAGGTCGGGGGGCTGCACATCGGTGATCAGCCCCCATTCGAACCGGGAGCGCATGCGATCCTCGAAGTCCTGCAGGAGCTTCGGCGGCAGGTCGCTGGTGACCACGATCTGCTTGTTGGCGTTGTGCAGGGTGTTGAAGGTATGGAAGAACTCTTCCTGGGTCTGGACCTTCCCGCTGAGGAACTGGATATCGTCCACGAGCAGGACGTCGACGTCCCGATAGCGCCGCTGGAAGGCGGAGGCCTTGTCGTCGCGAATGCTGTTGATGAACTCGTTGGTGAACTCCTCCGAGCTCACGTAGCGGACTCGGTACTGGTAGAGGGTTCGAACGTAATGGCCGATGGCGTGCAGCAGGTGCGTCTTGCCAAGCCCCGAGCCGCCGTAGACGAACAGCGGGTTGTATGCCCGGGCGGGCTGCTCGGCGACGGCGACGGCGGCGGCATGGGCGAAGCGGTTGCTGGACCCGATGACGAAGGTGTCGAAGGTGTACTTGGCGTTGAGGCGTCCATCTTCGAGTTTGGTGCCCGGTGAGCCCATGCCAGGCCGTGGCGACTCCTCCACATGGGGGCTTGGGCGGAAGGAGTCGGCAGGCGAGCTATCGGTGCGGCCAGGTTCGGCCGTGAAGTCGGCGCGCGCGAACTCCTCGTCCGCGATCGCCTCGGGCATGGCGATGGAGGGGTCGATTGTGACGGCGAGTCCGATCTCGCGTCCGACGGTTCGACTCAGGGCATCGACGACGGCAGGGCGCATCCGGGTCTCGAGGACGTCCTTGATGAACTGGTTGGGAGCCGCCAGGAGTGCGGTGTCTCCGACGATCCCAAGCGGCTTGGCGAGCATGACGAAGGCTCGTTGCTGGGCCGTCAACTCACCCATGGCGAGGTTCCCCATCGCCCGTGCCCAGATGCCCTCGATGTCCTCTTGAGCAGTCACGACAACCCTCCCTGCAGTCGTGGTGCCCGAGGCATCGCGGTATCCACAGCCACGTTCCGCCGTCCGTGGGCCTGTGGACAATATCCGGGTCATCGCCTGGCGGACAAGTACACCCTGTCTGCAGCGGTGCATTTGACCGCTTCGGCGAGGTTTCGTATGGTTGAGCGCTTCTGTCGGCGATGTCGGCCGGGGCGCCCTTGCCAGAAGGCACATGCCGTGCGCGGGGGACACACGACCAAGCGGGAGCAGCACCATGAAGCGCACTTTCCAGCCGAACAACCGCCGTCGCGCGAAGACGCACGGGTTCCGCGTCCGGATGCGCACGCGTGCCGGTCGGGCGATCCTGGCGGCACGGCGATCCAAGGGTCGAGCACGCCTGTCGGCCTAAGACATGCTGCCCGCCGCGCATCGCCTGCGGCGCTCCACCGAGATCGCCCACGTGACGAAGGCGGGCCTACGTGCCCGTCGCGGTTGCCTTGTCGTTCATGCGTTGGTTCCGGCCGTTGGGGCTGGAGGCGGGGAGGCAACGCGAGTCGGCCTTATCGTGGGTCGCGGGGTGGGGAACTCAGTGGTTCGGCATCGGGTGTCGCGTCGTCTCAGGGAGGCGGTCCGGCCCGAACTGGCGAACCTGCCAGGTGGCTCCGAACTGGTGATCCGCGCCCTGCCTGCGGCGGGGATCGCGACGTCTGCCGAACTACGCCGAGACCTGGCGGTGGCGTTGATGGCCGTGCAGGCGAAAGCCCAGGCTCGATGACCAGGCTCGTACGTCGAGCGTTCCCATGGCCGATGCAGGCCTGGGAACTCGCGGTGGTCTGGCCCCTGTCTGCGCTGCTGGTCATCGTTATCCGGGGGTATCAGTTGCTGGTCTCGCCGCTGCTGCCCCCGAGCTGCCGTTTCCATCCGAGTTGCTCTGCCTATGCATTGGAGGCGATTCGGGTGCATGGAGCCATCAAGGGTGTGATCCTTGGTTCCTGGCGCCTGGTGCGCTGCAATCCTTGGAACCACGGCGGTGTGGACCCGGTGCCTGCACGGGGACGATGGCGATCCGACATACTTCCGTGGCAGGCTCGAACCAGCGGCGAGGGAGCCCATGTTCATCCTTGATTGGCTGAAGATCGCGGTCAGCTGGATCCTGGTCCAGTTCCACCAGGTCCTCAGCGTGGTGATGGACCCGGACAGCGGTTGGACCTGGACCTTCTCGATCGTCGGCCTGGTCATCGTCATTCGCATCCTGCTCATTCCGCTCTTCGTGAAGCAGATCAAGGCGCAGCGCAACCTACAGATCATCCAGCCGCAGATGAAGGAGATCCAGAAGAAGTACGCAGGCGACCGGGAACGCCAGTCGCAGGAGATGATGAAGCTGTACAAGGAGACGGGCACGAACCCGCTCTCCAGTTGCCTGCCGATCATCGCCCAGGCCCCGATCTTCTTCGCCCTGTTCACCGTGCTACAGGGCATCGCGATGTACAACCCGGATGTCGTCGGCTACGTCGCGCCCGGCGTCTTCCAGTGGCCTGAGTACCAGGATCTGCTGCCTGTCGCGCATGACGCAGAGATCCTCGGGGTTCCGCTCTACGGAACATTCATGAATGCGAATGAGACCCCGAACATCCTGGCCACGCAGGTCCTGGCCGTAGTGCTCATCATCTTGATGACGGTCACCACGTTCCTGACTCAGCGACAGTTGATCGTAAAGAACTCGGCTCCGGACAACCCGATGGTGCGGCAGCAGAAGATCCTGCTGTACGTCTTCCCGTTGATCTTCGCGGTGTCGGGCATCAACTTCCCGATCGGCGTCCTGACGTACTGGTTCACGACCAACCTGTGGTCGATGGGCCAGCAGTTCTACGTCATCCGCAACAACCCGCAGCCGGGCACCCCGGCGGCGGAGGCCAAGGAACGTCGTCAGGCCGAGAAGGCCAAGCGCCGCGCCCTTCGGGCGAGCGGGGCATCCGAGCCGGCATCCGAGCCGGAGCCTGCTCCGGCACCACGGGTCCAACCACGAAAGACCTCACGCAGTCAGCGCAAGGGCAAGGGGTGACGTCCACGATGAGTGGAGAGGAAGCGACGGCGAAGCCTGAGCGGTCAGGACTCCTGGAGCAGGAGGGCGAGGTAGCCGCGGACTACCTGGAAGGCCTGCTGGACATCCTTGACCTGGACGGGGACATCGACATCGATGTCGAGGGCAACCGGGCCATGGTGTCGGTGGTAGAAGCGAATGCCGGGGAGTTGCAGCACCTGGTCGGCGAGCACGGCGAGGTGCTGGACGCGCTGCAGGAACTCACCCGGCTAGCGGCCACTCGCGAGACCGGCGAGCGGTCGCGACTCATGCTTGACATCGCGGGAGCCCGGGCTGCTCGGCGCGCGGCCCTGGTCGAGTTGGCGGGTGCGGCGATGGCAGAGGCGAGGCGTACCGCCGGCCCAGTCGCCCTGGAGCCGATGAACCCGTTCGAGCGCAAGGTCGTCCACGACGCGGTCGCCGAAGCCGGGATGGTGAGCGAGTCGGAAGGCGAGGAGCCTCGTCGCCGGGTCGTCATTCGCACGCACTGAGTGCCGGTTTCACGTGGAACCAGGGGATCCGCTCCCGGCCTGGATGCAGCCGGCCGAAGCACAGCTTCGCGCCTATGCGCGACTGCTGGCTACGTCCGGAGCTGAGCGTGGCCTGATTGGCCCACGTGAAGTGCCACGGATCTGGGATCGGCACCTGATGAACTGCGCGGTGGTAGCCGACCCGGCAGTTGGCCTGGTGAAGCACGGAGCACAGGTGGCCGACATCGGGTCCGGGGCCGGCCTGCCCGGCATTGTCTGGGCGTTGGTGCGCCCCGACATCCAGGTGTCGCTGATCGAGGCGCTGTTGCGACGCGCCACCTTTCTCGAGGAAGTGGTTGCCGAGCTGGGCCTGCAGGAGCGTGTCGCGGTCATCCGCTCGCGGGCCGAGGACTGCGGCCGGGATGGGGCGTGGGCAGGCGTGGACGTGGTCACTGCGCGAGCGGTTGCCCCGCTGCCCACCCTGCTGCGGTGGATGCTCCCACTCGCGGCCGACTCGGGCCTGTGCCTGGCCCTGAAGGGGGCTCGTGCGGCGGAAGAGGTCGCCGCGGTGGAAGCAGACCCTGCGTGGAACCGGGGATCCGCCGGCGTGAAGCTGAGCATCGCCTCCATCGGCGAGCAGATCCTGGCCCCGCCGACGACCGTGGTGGTGGCTCGCCGGCGTAGGGCACAATGACCGGCGTGCTCCCCGATGCGCAAGCCATGACCGTCAACGAGGCCGTATCCCCGGTCAGTTCAACCGCGCCCTTGAGGGATTCGGGGGATGAGCTCGGGTGGCCACCCCTACGATCGGTCGATGTTTCACGTGAAACCAGCAGCGATCTGGGCTGGCCGGCATGACGCGCATCCTCACGGTCGCGAACCAGAAGGGGGGCGTCGGGAAGACCACGACAGCAGTCAACATCGCCGCAGCCATCGCCCTTTCCGGTCGACGAGTGCTGGTCGTGGATCTGGACCCGCAAGGCAATGCCTCGACCGCCCTCGGCATCCCCCATCACGAAGGCGTCGCGGGAATCTACGAAGTGCTCGTCGGGGCACAACCACTGGCGCAGGTGCTCCAGGAATGTCCGGATGTCCCAGGGCTGTGGCTTGCGCCGGCGACCATCGACCTCGCCGGGGCTGAGATCGAACTGGTCAGCGCCACGCGGCGCGAGTACCGCCTTGCTGAATCCCTGGCTGCGGGTGGGCTCCGTACCCCGCGCGGCGAGGCGTTCGACTTCGTCTTCATCGACTGCCCGCCCTCCCTGGGCCTGCTGACCATCAATGCGCTCGTCGCGGCCCGCGAGGTTCTCCTGCCCATCCAGTGCGAGTACTACGCCCTAGAGGGCCTATCCCAACTGGTGCGGACGATCGAGATGGTGCGCAGTGGGCTGAACCCATCCCTGTCGATTGGAGCCATCCTGCTCACGATGTACGACGGGCGGACCAGGCTGGCCTCCCAGGTGACCGAGGATGTCCGCGCCCACTTCGGCGAGCGAGTCCTGCAGACGGTCATCCCCCGTGCAGTCCGAGTGTCCGAGGCGCCCTCCTTCGGTCAGACGGTGCTGACCTACGACCCCTCCAGTCCCGGCGCCTTGACCTACCGGCAAGCAGCCACTGAGTTGATCCAACTCGGCTGAGAGGTGCAGATGATCGCGATTGGACCAGTTCGGTGACGGCCCAACGGCGCGCACCGCAGCGCGGCCTCGGTCGGGGCCTCGGGGCCTTGATTCCAGCCCAGGAGCCTGCATCGGCCAGCCCGGCCGATTCAGGCGTGAGCGATTCAGGCCTGGGCGCGACCGCCGCTGAGGTCGCAGGAGCGCGCTACGCGGAGATCTCCCCTGACCTGATCGCGCCGAACCCCCGCCAGCCTCGGACCCACTTCAGCGAGGAGGCCCTTGCGGAACTCGTCGCCTCGATTCGCGAGATCGGGCTGCTCCAGCCGATCGTGGTGCGCCCGAGGGGATCAAGCTATGAGTTGATCGCGGGGGAACGACGTCTTCGAGCCTGCCGTGAACTCCAAATGGCCACCGTGCCAGCAATCATCCGGCAGACCGAGGATGAGGACATGCTTCGGGATGCACTCCTGGAGAACCTGCATCGAGCGGACTTGAACCCACTCGAGGAGGCGGCCGCCTACCAGCAGCTCCTAGACGACTTCGGGTGCACCCAGGAGGAGTTGGCCCAGCGAATCGGGCGGTCCCGACCCCAGGTCACCAACACCCTTCGACTCCTGCGCCTGCCGGCCCAGGTGCAGACGAGAGTGGCAGCGGGCGTCATCACCGCTGGCCATGCCCGCGCCCTGCTTGGCCTGCAGGATCCCTCGGCGATGGACGCGCTCGCCGGGCGCATCGTGCGCGAGGGATTGAGCGTGCGCACGGTCGAGGAGCTGGTCACCCTTGGAGTCGGTGACGATCCAGGCCAGGGCAAGCCAGGCTCTGCCAAGTCGGGTAGCACTTCAGGCGGCAAGTCGGGAGGCAGGGGTCGAGCACCTTCCCAGGGAATGGCCGAGGTCGTGGGGGAGCTATCCGAGCGACTGTCTGACGCACTCGACACCCGGGTGTCGGTAGTCGGCCTGCGATCCGCGAAGGTCCATGGCCGAGTCGTCATCGAGGTAGCCGACTTGGAGGATCTGCGGCGGGTCACCGAGGTGATCGCCGGTCCGGCTTCCTAGGTCTCGGTCCAGCGATGCATGGCCTGCTCGACCAGCGCCCGCATTGCCGAGCCAACGGACCGGCCCGCGGCGCTGAGCGATTGCGGGAACAGGGATGTCTCGGTCATGCCGGGGGCCACGTTGACCTCAAGGAACCAGGGTGTGCCGTCGGCATCCACGATCATGTCGGTCCGCGACCAGTCGCGCAGTCCGAGCACGCGATGCGCTTGCACCGCGAGTTCGGCGGCGGCGTCGAGGGCGTGGTTCGGCAGTCGGGCGGGTACGAAGAACTCCGTCGTGCCAGCCGTGTAGCGGGCGCGGTAGTCGTAGAGGCCGTCCGGAGGGACGATCTCAATCGTCGGCAGCGCCTTCGGGCCATCCCCGTCTTCGATGACGCTGACGGCGACTTCGGTGCCGATCACCAACCGCTCGATCAAGGCCACGTCGGCATATGCGAAGGCAGATACCATCGCCGCGGGAAAATCGTCCTGATATCGGACGATTGTCGCTCCTAGGGCAGAGCCTCCACGGGTCGGCTTCACGACGACCGGTAGGCCGAGGTGTGCGGTGACAGCGGCAAGGACCTCGGCGGCGCCCAGCTCCCGGAACGTGGTCTGCGGCAAGGCCAGGGCTGCCGGGGTCGAAAGTCCAGCATCGGCCACCAGTGCCTTCGCGATCGGCTTGTC
>VFQT010004641.1_pt1 | contig 11185 bp, 6 predicted proteins | sample 3512381 | NCBI WGS metagenome assembly VFQT01 (sample SAMN10412376, study PRJNA504923) | tailings metagenome | isolation source: Relicate 2 Philex TSF3 active mining site | place: Philippines: Tuba, Benguet | collected 2017-08-29 | reverse complement strand
GGTAGGCCGCTGCGATCTCGGACGGCTCGCGCTCGGTCGCGATCTGCAGGGCGGGGATGAGGGCCGCGCCAGCCCACTCCATGATGCGGTTGGTCATGGCGGTGCCAGCGATCTCGTCGAAGAGGAAGTGCCTCTCGAGGGCGTCGCCGTGGCGCTTGACGATGGCCGCAGGGAAGTAGGCCTGCAAGAAGGGGAGACGCTGCTCGCGAGAGCCAGGGGGCTCGCTTACGAGGCCCTTGAAGAGGGCCATCTTCGAGTAGAGCAGGAGCTTCGAGAGTTCGGGCTTCAAGAAGCCGCGGCCCTGGTCCTTGCGCTTGCCGACGACGTCGCTGTTGGCGGGGAGGTGCTCGACGTAGCGCGAGAATCCCACGCGCTCGCGGAGCCACATCATCGCGTGGTGGAAGGCCCAGATGTCGCGCTTCGAGCGGACGGCGTCGAGCGAGATTGCGCGGGCCTGCCCCTCGTTGTCGTTCAGCACGAGATCGCAGACCTCGTCGCCGACCTCGATGATGAGGGCGTTGCGCGACTCGGGGGTGAGCGTTCCCGCAGACAGCGGGTGGTGGAGCAGGGTCTTGATGTTGACCTCATGGTCAGACAAGTCGACACCGCCCGAGTTGTCGATGGCGTCCATGTAGACCGAGCCGCCGCGCTCGGCGAACTCGTTGCGCGCGCGTTGCGTCATGCCGAGGTTGCCGCCCTCGCCGATGACGCGGCAGCGGAGCTCGTTCGCGTCGACGCGGACGCGGTCGTTGCTCGGGTCCTTCGCGTCGGCGTGGGTCTCGGTCGAGGCCTTGACGTAGGTGCCGATGCCGCCGTTCCAGAGGAGGTCGACCTCGGCCTTGAGCAACAGTCTCACGAGTTCTTCACCTGAGACCTCGGCCTTGTCGGCGCCGAGCCGCTTTTGAACCTCGGGCCAGAGCGCGATGGACTTCGCGCCGCGTTCGAAGACGCCGCCGCCCGCTGAGATGAGGTCCGGGTCGTAGTCCGACCACTTGCTGCCCTTCTTGTCGAAGAGGCGCTTGCGCTCGGTCCAGGCGACCATCGGGTCACCGGGGTTCGGGTCGAGGAAAATGTGGCGGTGGTCGAAGGCGCCGACGAGGCGCACGGTCTGCGACAAGAGAAGCCCGTTGCCGAAGACGTCGCCTGACATGTCGCCGATGCCGATGACGGTGATGGGATCGTTGTTCGGGTCGATGCCGAGCTCGAAGAACTGTCGGCGCACGCAGACCCAGGCGCCCTTAGCGGTGATGCCCTTGTCCTTGTGATCGTAGCCGATGGAGCCGCCCGAGGCGAAAGCGTCGGAGAGCCAGAAGCTGTAGGCCTTCGACAGGCGGTTCGCCGTGTCGGACAGGTGGGCTGTGCCTTTGTCGGCGGCGACGACGAGATAGGGGTCGTTCGGGTCGTGGCAGACCACCCCGGGAGGCGGGACGACCGAGCCGTCCGAGACGTTGTCGGTGACGTCGAGGAGGCCGCTGATGAAGACCTGGTAGTAGAAGTCGGCGCGCGCGCGGGCCTCAGCCCAGTCCTCGGGCGGGTTCTTCAAAACGAAGCCGCCCTTCGCGCCGACGGGCACGATGACAGAGTTTTTCAATTGCTGGGTCGCCATGAGGCCGAGGATTTCGCTGCGGAAATCGTTCAGCCGGTCGCTCCAGCGGAGGCCGCCGCGGGCGACTTTGCCGCCGCGGAGATGGACGCCCTCGACTTCGGTCGCGTGAACCCAGATCTCGAAGAGTGGGCGCGGGTTCGGCATGTCGGGGACGAGCGAGCAGTCGAACTTGAACGACGTGTAGTAGGGCAGCGCCGGGTTATTGCGCGGGCGATAGAAGTTCGTGCGCACAGTCGCGCGGACGAGCTTCACGAAGAGGCGCAGGATGCGGTCCTCGTCGAAGGAGGCGACGCCAGCGAGGTAGCTCTCGAGGCGGGTAAGGAGGCGCTGTTCCTGGGCCTGGCGGTACTCCATCGAGGCGGCGGCCGCGGGGTCGAAGCGCATGCGGAAGAGGTCGGTCAGGTGGCTCACGAAGGTCGCGTGATGGATGAGGACCTTCTGGACGCTCTCGGGGGTGAGTGGGCTTCCGAGTTGGCGGCTGTAAGAGAAGTACGCGCGGAAGACCTCGACCTCGCGCCACGAGATGCGAGCGCGAAGAAGGAGCCGGTTGATGCGGTCCGAGCGCATCTTGCGGCTGAAGACTGCGGCGAGCGCGTCGACGAGTTCGGCGCGTTGGGCGAGGAGATCCGGGTCGCCGCGGCGGATGCGGAGCGTGTTGATCTGGAGTTTGTCGTTGGCGTGCTGCGGGCGGACGTCCCAGGCGTTCTGCTCGGCGACGACGATGCCGAAATTGTCGACGACTGGCAGGATGTCCGTGAGCAGCAGCGGCCGCGGCGAGTAGATACGCAGCAGCGCGTCCTGCTCATTGCCGGGCGAAGACACGATATCGAAGCGGAGCTCGCTCGTCGCGATGACTTCCTCGAGGTGGCCGATGTCGAGGACCGCGAGGTCGACGGCGGTCCGCTCGGTGTAGCTCTCAGGGAAGAAGGCCGAGTAGCGGGCGTGCTTCTCGGCGCCTGCGGCCTCGCCGAGCTCACGCTCGAGGGTGGCCCGCAGGCGATGAGTCCAAGGGGTGCCAATGTCGGTGAGGCGGGCCTTGAGCAAGGCGAGGTCGACTTTGCCGCCGCCGAGGGCCTTGTCCGACGTCAGGTAGATATGGAGCGCGACGGACCCGTATTCGCTGAGGTGGACGCGGTCGTCGGAGTAGTTCGCGCGGAGTTCGTGCTGAATGGTGCGCTGGAGGTCGGCGCGCAGCTCGTCGGAGTAGTTTTCCTTCGGGAGGACGAGGAAGGCGTAGGCGCTGCGGCCGTCTTCGGACAGCGCGATGTGGCTCTTGAACTCGTGCTGGTCGTAGGCCTCGCGGGTCATCGCGAGGAGGCTGCGGATGGTGTCGACGTCGGCCTCGCAGAGGTACTCAACGGGCAGCGCGTTGAAGGCGGCGACGAGCGACTTCTGGTCGTAATCGCCCTCGCGCATGCCCTCGGCCTCGAGGATCTGGGTGAGCTTCGCGCGCAGGATGGGGATGTCGCCGCCGGGCTCGCTGAGCCCCTTGAAGGTGAACATGCCCTGCAGCACGACGCCGCCTGTGGGCTTGCCGGTCGGGTCGAAGGTGCGCACGGCGATGGCGTCGATTTTGCCGCGGCGATGAAGTTGGCTGTCGGCGTCGGATTTGCGGACTCGGGCGAGCGGACCGTCGAGGCCGCGGGGGTCGCCGAGGAACTCGAGGTCGGAGGCTTCGATGGCTGGTGAACCAGCCTGGCGGGCGATGCCGAGCGTTCGCTCGGTGGCGGGGGTGAGGGCGCCGTTGACGTCGCGGGTATAGGGGCTGAGCCCCATGAAGACAAAGTTGTCGGCCGTGAGCCAGGTGAGGAAGTCCTTCACCTCGAGGCAGGCGGCGCGCGGGCTCTGCGCGACCTTTGTCAGATAGTCGAACTCGTTCGAGATGGCGCGGACCTCGTGCACCATTCTGTGAAAGTCGTTCACCATCGCGCGTACCTGCACGAGGCGGGCGACGAGCTCGGTTCTCAGGGCCTCGAGTGCGGCCGCGTCGGCATGGTCGAAGGCCCCGTACCAGCGGGTGTAGCCGAACATCTCGGCGCTAGGGCCCTGCTCTCCGATAGAGGCGAGCGTGCGGGAGCCCGCATCGAAGGAGACTGGCAGGACAACGCGCAGGTTGTTCAAGAGGCGCAGACCGCGCTGCTCGAGGGCGAGCTTCATCGTGTCGTAGATGAAGCTCTGGTCGGGCATCACGGTTTCGATGACCAGTCCTTCGACGGCGTAGCCGTGTTCGGCAACGGTCGGACGGAAGACGCGGACGGCGATGTCACCGCTGCCGATGGCGGGGGCGATCCAGCGATAGGAGTCGCGCAGTTGTGCGCTGAGCGTCGTCAGGCGATGCCGGAAGAGATAGGTGTCGTCCACACGCTTGAGCAGTGCCTTCGCGAAGGCGCTCGCGAGTGGTTCCGAGACCTGGGATTCGAGTTCCGTGAGGATGCGGCTCACGAGTTCTGCGCGATCGAGGACGCTGGACATGGGTCACCCTTGACTTCGAAGGTGATGGAGTAGGGCCCGCTCTGGGTGCGCTGGTGAGCGCCCGAGAATGGCGGGCTTCATGACTCTCGTGCGTGGGTCAGTCGAGGTTCTTCGCGAGCCCGATGAGGTCGTCCATCGGGAGAGTCAGGCGTGCGGTCAGCACGGGCCCGGAGCCCCCGAAGTCCACGGTGTCGAGGAGCTTCTTGGCCTCGTCCGGGAGGGCGCCGCCGAGCTTGTCCTTGAGAGTCTTGACGCCATCCACGAGCTTGTTGGCGTCGCCCCCGGGGATATGAGCGGCGGCGGTGATCTCATAGGCAGAGCCAACCCTTATCGAAAGGCCGAGATGCGAGGGTTTACCGAGCCCCACGCCCTTCATGGCGATCTCGGTCATCATGCCGCCCGGAAGCTCATCGAGGGGCATCGGAGCCACGACCCAGGCGGTTGCGCCGAGGTCGAGGGCCTTCGCGAGGAGGTCGGCCTCCACCTTGCCTGCAGCCTGGGCGCCACCCTGGCCGAGGGCCTTCGCGCGACCGACGAGGTCGGCAGAACCCATGACGAAGATTCCGCCTTCGAGGGACTCGATGGTGTTCGGGTCGATGAGGTTGCGCATCTCACCTGGGAGACCCATCGCGGCCATCTTCAGGATGCCTGTGACGGTATTCGCGTCGGCCTTCGACTGCAGCGCGAAGACCACACCTTTGGGCACGAGGCCGTCCATCTTGACGCCGAACGACAGGGCTTGCAGGTCGTCGAGGGCGAGTCCCTGCTGCTTCAGCATCTCTTCGACTTTGGACTTCGACATGCCATCGCCGAGCTTGCTGTAGTCGAGATCCTTCAGCAGTCCCGCGATGTTGATCCCCCCCATGACTTCGCAGTCTGCCGGGATGACCTTTTGCGCGAGCTTCGCCGAAGGTGAAGACCCCGCGCCACCTTCGCGAAAGGCGAAGTACCAGACGGCGAAACCGATCGCGGCGACCGCGAGGATGGCGATGACGATAGCGGCTGCACCGCCGCGCTCGTTGCGTAGGTTATTGAAATTGCGTCGGAAATGGGTGGTGTTCATGGCGACATCCTCAAGGCTTTGCTCAACCGAGGTCAGGCGAGCGGCGGCATCTTGGATGAAGCGATGGCGTTCGACAAGCGGCAACCCGCGACGCGCTGCGTCAGAGCTGCGTCACCGGGCCACCAGTTTCTGAGCGATCTGCGCAAGTTCCTTGATGCCTGAGGCTCCACGGTCGTTGAGGTGGCGGGCCCATCCCTGGAGTCGCACTGGGAGTTTGCCAAATCCCACACGTGCGCCACTCAGCGCTCCGCTGAGCGCGCCGAGCGACGCGGTGTCGCCCCCTCCAGAGAGGGCTGCTCCGAGCGTGGCGATCGGGTCATCGGGGGTGCGGAGAAAGGCCGCGAGCGCGAAGAGCACAGTGGGGGTGGAAAAGCCGTCGATGCGCTTTGACGGCGGGTAGCCGTCCTCGGTCGCGTGACCCGCCGCGGCGAGAAAGTCGATGGCTTTTTCTGGAGGCCAGGCGAGCGCGCGTTCCAGGGTGCGAAGGCTGCTAGCAAGGCGCGGGTCGGTACGCTCGACGAGGTCGCTCAAGTGGGGAAGCCAGACCTTCGGGTCGGGTACGCTCGTCGCTGCGAGGTGGACCGCCTCGGCGACGACCTGGGCCGCAGCGCGAGCACGCATGTCGTGATGCGTGATCATGGCCTGCATGTCGGCAGCACCTGCCCGGTGCTTGACAGACTTGAACGACAGGCCGATCGGCACGGCGCGGATGGCGGCTCCGTTTCCGGAGGCAGGGGCGGGGGCGCCGCTCTGGGCCCACACCATCCCGCGTGCGAGCCGTCGCCCAGCGGCACGTGTCGTATCGCCCGAGCCGACGGCGAGCTCGCCGCCGAAGAACTGGCCGATACGCGCGGCAAATCTTGCGGGCTCGAAGCCGCGCGCCTCGATCATCGAGTGGCCGAGTTCTCGCGCGAGCTGGGTGTCGATGGCGTACTGCCCGAAGCCAAACCCCTCGCGCTCGAGCCATGGCGGGTCGTCATCCGCTAGCGAATGCAGGGCGAACTCGCGGCAAAGATCCGGACTTTCTCCGGAGACGAGGAAGCCGAGCGAGTCGCCGACGGCCATGCCGATGAGGGCGCCGACGGCGGCGTCTGGGGAGATTGGATGGGCCATGGAGGGTCCTCAGTAGCGTTCGAGAATCAACGTCGAGCCGGAATCTAGCACCAGACTCGTTCGGGTGCGAAGCCCGATCCCCTCATCCCTCATCCTCCCTTCTGAGGTTCGGGCGATCATCGGAGACCCCGCCGAACGAGAGGGCTGCTTGATGATGGCGACCCACAGTGCTACGCCCAATCACCCAGGCTCCAATCGGGCCTGTATGGAAAGGCATCTCATGCTGAAAACCCGATTCCTCGTCATCGGCGCTGGCGTCTCAGGACTCTCCTTCGTCAACTGGCTCGACCGCAGTCGGGGCGATGACTACCTCATTCTAGAGGCGGAGCATGAGATCGGCGGCTTCTGTCGCACGGTCGTCCAGGACGGATTCGTCTGGGACTACTCAGGGCATTTTTTCCACTTCAAGCACCCCGAGATCGAGCGCTACCTCGTGTCGCGCATGCCCGGGCAGAAGGTCCTCGAGGTGAATAAGGTCTCGTGGATTCGCCACGGTGACCGCTACATCGATTTCCCCTTCCAGAAGAATATCCACCAGCTCCCCCATGCCGAGTTCCTTGAGTGCCTCCACGACCTGTACTTTAGGCCTGCCGGGACCCCGAGCTCCTTCAAGGACATGCTCTACCAGAAGCTCGGTCGGGGCATCGCCGAGCGCTTTCTCGTCCCCTACAACGAGAAGCTCTACGCGACCGATCTCGCGACCCTCGACGTCGACGCGATGGGCCGTTTCTTTCCGCACGCCGACATCGGCGACATCATCAAGAACTTCGTCACCGCCAATAACTCCAGTTACAACGCGCACTTCACCTACCCCGAGGGCGGCGCCATCCAATACATCCACGCCCTCGCGCGCGACCTCGACCCGGCCCGCATCTGCCTTGACGAACGCGTCCTCTCGCTCGATCTGCGGAACAAGGTCGCGACCACCTCGCGCGGCCGCCACATCTCCTACGAGCACGTCATCTCGTCTGCGCCCTTCCCGAAGCTCCTCGGCATGACGAACCTCGCCTGGGACCGCTCGATCTACACCGCCAACAAGGTACTCGTCTTCAACCTCGGCTTCGACCGCAAGGGACCGACCGCGCCGCATTGGATCTATTACGCCGATCGCTCTCTCGCCTTTTATCGGGTCGGCTTCTACGACAACATCTTCGGCACCCCGCGGATGTCGATCTACGTCGAAATCGGACTTCCACCTGAGGCCTCGCCAACGCCCGCAGATATCGAGGTCTACAAGGGTCGGGTCCTCGACGACCTCCGACGCGTCGGCCTCGTCGACACCCACAACCTCGTGTCCTCGCACTCAGTCGTCCTCGAACCAGCCTACGTCCACATCACGCGCGCCTCGCAGGCCGACGTCTTGGCGAAGAAGGCCATCCTCGGCCTCGCCGACGTCCACAGCATCGGCCGCTACGGCTCCTGGACCTACTGCTCCATCGAGGACAACATCGTCGAGGCGAAGAGCCTCGCCGAGCGAATGAACGCTCTCGGTTGAGTTCGCCCCGCGGATTTGAACCCTTTGGACATCCCCGTGGGTCTCGTGCACCATAAGACTGTGGACCCGAAAGGAGACAGCGATGGCGGAGCCCAGGAAACCCTCGAGCCCCGATGGCGGAAAACCCGGCGACCAGGCGGTCATCGAGCGAGACCCGAAGGTCCAGAAGCCGCGCATGTGGAAGGTCGTCCTCCACAATGATGACTACACGACTATGGAATTCGTGATCTGGGTGCTTCAACTGGTGTTCCAGAAGGCAGAGGAGGAGGCGGTGAGCCTCATGCTCTCGATACATCAGACCGGACGAGGCGTGGCGGGCACCTTTACGCGCGACATCGCCGAGACCAAGGCGAGCCAGGTGATGGAGCTCGCGGAGGTCAACGGCATGCCGCTCATGTGCACGACCGAGCCAGATTGAATCGGCACCAAGGCAAGACACGATGAAGTTCTCGAATCAATTGCGGCTCTGCATGGACATGGCGCTTGCCGAGGCAAGGGCACGGCGCCACGAGCTCGCGACCATCGAACACCTGCTCTTTGCCTTTACCCAGGACGAAGACACCCGCGTCGTCCTCGAGCGGAGCGGGGCTGAGCTGTCGGCTCTGCGCGAAAAGCTCGAGGAGCATTTGTCGACGCAGGTCCCCGTCCTGCCCGAGGACGCGCCGCTCCAGGTTCAGCCATCCGCTGGTTTCGCGCGCGTCGTTCAGCGCGCCGCCGTCCACGTCCAGGGCTCGGGCCGGGAAGAGGTCACGACGGCGAACGTACTCGTCGCAATCTTCGCCGAGTCCGATTGCTTTGCCGCCTACATTCTCGAGCAGTGCGGGGTCACGCGCCTCGACGTCGTCCGCTATCTCTCTCACGGGGTCATCAAGCGTAAGAAGCGCAAGGAGGAACCCCTCGAAGAGGCCCGCCCGGGTTCGGAATATGCGGTCGATGCAGAGGAGGGCGGGGCAGAGAAAGACCCGCTCGCCGCCTATGCGACCAACCTCAACGAGCGCGCGTCTTCTGGCGACATCGACCCTCTCATCGGTCGCCACAAAGAGGTCGACCGCGTCATCCATGTGTTGAAGCGCCGCCGGAAGAACAACCCGCTGCTCGTCGGTGAGGCGGGCGTCGGCAAGACGGCCATCGTCGAGGGGCTCGCGAAGAAGATCGTCGCAGGCGAGGTGCCCGATTTTCTCAAGGGCGTGACGGTCCACGCGCTCGACATGGGGGCGCTCATCGCCGGAAGCCGCTACCGCGGCGACTTCGAGGAGCGACTCAAGGCGGTCATCGACAAGCTGCTCGAGGCGCCCGACAAGAACATCCTCTTCATCGACGAGCTCCACACTGTCGTTGGCGCTGGCGCGACGTCAGGTGGCAGCCTCGATGCCTCCAACATGATCAAGCCCGCCCTGCAAAGCGGCAAACTCCGCTGCATCGGCGCCACGACTCATGACGAGCATCGCAAGCACGTGAGCCGCGACCCCGCGTTCTCGCGCCGTTTCCAGGTAGTCGAGGTCCTGGAACCGACGCGCGACGATGCCGTCGCGATCTTGCACGGCCTGAAGCCCGAGTTCGAGCGCTTCCACAAAGTGCAGTACGACGCCGCGGCCATCGAAGCCGCGGTCGACATGTCGGCGCGCTATATCCAGGACAGGCGGCTGCCCGACAAGGCAATCGACGTCATCGACGAGGCGGGCGCGAAGCAGTCGCTCGCTGGGGTTGCGACCGTCGGCGTGCCCGTCGTCAAGGACATCGTGACCGGCATGGCCCGCGTCCCGCCCGAGAATGTCGAGCGCAACGATCGCGACGCGCTGAAGGACCTCGACGCGAAGCTCAAAGAGAAGGTCTTTCACCAGGACGAGGCGGTCGCGGCGGTCGCGAGAGCCATCCGGCTTGCCCGCGCGGGTCTTCGGCCGATCGAGAGGCCCATCGGGTCGTTCCTGTTCATGGGACCGACGGGTGTCGGCAAGACCGAGCTCGCGAAGCAGCTCGCGCGTACCCTCGGCGTGAGTTTCCAGCGCTTCGACATGAGCGAATACGCCGAGGAATACTCGGTATCGCGCCTCATCGGCTCGGCGCCCGGCTATGTCGGCTACGAGCAGGGTGGCGTGCTTACCGAAGCCATCAGTCGCAACCCGCACTCCGTCCTGTTGCTCGATGAGATCGAAAAGGCCCACCCGCGCATCTTCAACCTGCTGTTGCAGGTGATGGACCACGGCGCGCTCACCGATAACCATGGGCGCAATGTCGATTTCCGCCACGTCATCCTGATTATGACCTCGAACGTCGGCGCAGCCGAGATGTCGCGGCGCAAGCTGGGCTTCAGCGACAGCATCGAGTTCGGCGATGGCGGCGAGGCGATGAAGCGGCTCTTCCCGCCTGAGTTCCGAAACCGCATGGACGCGGTCGTCCGATTCGCGGCGCTGCCCGTCGAGGCGATGGAGCCCATCGTCGAGAAGCTCGTCCGCGAGCTCGAGGGCAACCTCGCAGCGAAGAAAGTGCGGATCGAGCTCCTGCCTGCCGCGCGTCAATACCTCGCGAAGAAGGGCTACGACCCCGCGATGGGCGCCCGTCCGATGGCGCGTCTCATCCGGAAGGAACTCAGCGAGAGGCTTGCCGAGGAGATCCTCTACGGCGCCCTCGAAGACGGCGGTGTCGCCATCGTCGACGCGAACGGGGACGGGCTCGTGATGCGCTTCGAGCCCCGTCCTGCCGAGGGTTGACGGTCACTGAATCGCGGTTCAGTCCTGGGGCCGCAGCGCTTTGTGAGCGTTCTGAGAGTCGGGCCCGGGCTGGGGAATGGACGAGGTACTCTGGGGTTCCGTAAGTTTTTCGGGCCGCCGGCGCAGTATTGCCGTGCGAGGCGGACGCGCAGTAGCTTGGTGAGAGACTCGAGGAGAACGGTGATGAGCTTCAAGCAGACGTTGTGGTCGATGTCCCTGGTGGTGGCTCTTGGTGGTGCAACGGGCGCTGGGGTGCTCGCGAGCCCGCCGACGAAATCGGAGAAGAGCGAGCCCGCGTCGAAGGGGACAGCCCGCGAGAAGATGCTGCGCGAGAAGGTCGGCCTCGACGAGGCGAAGACGAAGAAGATGGTCGCGCTCCTCGACGCTCAGAAGGCCGCGCGCAAGCCGTTCCGGGAGGCTATAAAGAGCGCCAACGCTGCGCTGAAGGACCTCGTGAAGGCGAACAAGGCCGACGATGCGGCCTATGCGTCGGCCATTGCGAAGCTGCAGGCGGAAAAAGACAAGCTCGATGGCGTCGAGAAGGCGCAAAGGGCCGAGGTCGCAAAGCTTCTGACGCCGCGCGAGCAGGCGCGCTGGATGGTGCTCGGCCGCAAGGGCAAGAAGGACGACAAGTCAGGGAAGGACGCGGCGAAGAGCAAGAAGGCCACGGACGGAAAGAGTGACAAGGGGGACGACGAAGACCACATCGACGAGTGAGGGTCGCGGGC
>VFQT010004640.1_pt1 | contig 11185 bp, 8 predicted proteins | sample 3512381 | NCBI WGS metagenome assembly VFQT01 (sample SAMN10412376, study PRJNA504923) | tailings metagenome | isolation source: Relicate 2 Philex TSF3 active mining site | place: Philippines: Tuba, Benguet | collected 2017-08-29 | reverse complement strand
TGATATCCAGCGCGGTGAAGTCTGACAACCCTGAAGTGGTTGCGGCCCGCGCGCGCCAGGTCCCGGTGGTGCCGCGCGCCCTGATGCTGGCCGAACTGATGCGCCTGAAGCAGGGCATCGCGGTGGCGGGCACCCACGGCAAAACCACGACGACCAGCCTTGCCGCCAGCGTGCTGGCCGAGGGGGGGCTGGATCCGACCTTCGTGATCGGCGGCCGGCTGGAGAGCGCGGGGGCGCACGCCCGTCTTGGCGCGGGCGAATTCATCGTGGCCGAGGCCGACGAGTCCGATGCATCTTTCCTGCACCTGCAGCCGGTCATCTCGGTGGTGACCAACATCGACGCCGACCATATGGAAACCTACGACCACTCGCTCGACAGGCTGAAGCAGGCTTTTGTCGATTTTGTCGAGCGCCTGCCGTTTTACGGTGTCGCGGTGCTCTGCAATGACGATGTCAACGTCCGCGCGATCATGCCGCGCCTGACCAAGACCGTGGTCACCTACGGCCTGATGGAGGGTGCGCAGATCCGCGCCCACGCGGTGACCGCGGCCGGCGGCCGGATGCGATTCCGTGTGCAGCGCAAGAACGACAGGCGCCTGCCCGATCTCGATATCGCCCTGAACCTTGCCGGGGTGCACAACGTGCTCAATGCGCTGGCTGCGATCGCGGTCGGCATGGAAGTCGGCGTTCCCGATGAAAAAATCGTGCACGCGCTGGGCGAATTCAAGGGCGTGGGGCGGCGTTTCCAGCGCTACGGCGAGGTGCCGCTTCCGGCCGGCGGGCGTTTCGAGCTGATCGATGATTACGGCCACCATCCGGTGGAGATGGCTGCGACGATTGCCGCCGCGCGCGGCGCATTCCCGGGCCGCCGCCTGGTGCTGGCGTTCCAGCCGCACCGGTATACCCGGACCCGGGACTGCTTCGAGGATTTTGCGCGCGTGCTGTCCAGTGTCGATGCGCTGCTGCTGACGGAGGTGTATGCGGCCGGCGAGATGCCGATCGTCGCCGCCGACGGCAGGGCGCTGGCGCGCGCGGTGCGCGTGCTGGGGAAGGTCGAACCGGTATTTGTCGAGCAGGTGGCTGACCTGCCGGAGGCGATCCGCGGCGCGGTGCGCGACGGCGATGTGGTGCTGGCGATGGGCGCGGGTTCAATCGGCACCGTTGCCGGCAGGCTGGCGCAGGGCTGACATGAACATGAGCGATCAACTCCAGATCACGGCCCAGGGACTTCGCGGCGAACTGCGCAGCAACGAGCCGATGGCGCGCCACGTCAGCTGGCGTGCAGGCGGACGCGTGCGCCAGGCCTATACACCGGCCGATCTCGACGACATGGCCTTGTTCCTGCGCGGTTTGGCGGACGGCGAACCGGTGTATGTGGTCGGACTGGGCAGCAATCTGCTGGTGCGTGACGGCGGGCTGGACGGAACGGTGATTTTCACGCACTGGGCGCTGCGCGGACTTCGGGTGGGCCGTCTGGATGCCGCTGGCGGCGAGATCTGGGCGCAGGCGGGGGTTGCCTGTCCGAAAGTGGCTCGTACGGCTGCGATGAACAACCTGGCCGGCGCCGAATTCCTTGCCGGCATTCCCGGCACTGTCGGCGGCGCTCTGGCGATGAATGCGGGGTGCTATGGCGGTGAAACCTGGAACCTGGTGACGCAGGTCGAGACCATCGACCGCTCGGGGGTCCGGCACCTGCGCACGCCGCAGCATTACCACATCGGCTATCGCAGCGTTGAACGGCGCTGCCGGCAGCTCTCCAGTGTGCCCGGCGATCATGCGCGAACTGGCGGCGCGGAATGGTTTGTTGCGGCCACCTTCCGCATGGCGCACGGGGATGGCGCGATGTCGCGGGCGACCATCAAGAGCCTGCTTGCCAAACGCATCGCATCGCAGCCGCTGGGCATGCCCAACGCGGGATCGGTGTTCCGCAATCCTCCGGGCGACCACGCGGCCCGGCTGATCGAGGCCTGCGGCCTGAAGGGCCGGCGCATCGGCGGCGCATCGATTTCGGCAAAGCATGCCAATTTCATCGTCAACGACGGCGGCGCGAGCGCGGCGGACATCGAGGCGCTGATCGATCAGGCGCAGACTGCCGTCGAACAGCGCTTCGGCGTGCAGCTGGAGCGCGAAGTCCGCGTGGTCGGGGAGCGGGCATGAGCGGCCCCGGCAAAATCGCGGTGCTGTTCGGCGGACGCAGCGCAGAGCGCGAGGTGTCGCTGATGAGCGGCAGCAACGTGCTGAAGGCGCTGCAGGAGGCGGGGTTTGACGCGCACGCCTTCGACCCGGCGGAGCGCGAGATTTTCGATTTGAAGCGCGACGGATTTTCCCGCGTCTTCATCGCACTGCACGGCCGATACGGCGAGGACGGCACGGTGCAGGGCGCGCTCGAGCTGATGGGCATTCCCTACACCGGAAGCGGCGTGATGGCCTCGGCGCTGGCGATGGACAAGGTGCGCACGAAAATGGTGTGGACCGCGGCGGGCATTCCGACTCCGCGTTTCGAGGTGGTGGATGCCGCCAGCGACTGGGCGGGCCTTGCGGAACGCCTCGGACTGCCGTTGATCATCAAGCCGGCGCGCGAAGGTTCGACCATCGGCCTGACCAAGGTCACGGACGTTGCGCAATTGCCCGGGGCCTATGCGCTGGCGTCCAGGCATGACCCGTTGGTGATGGCCGAGGAATTCATCGCCGGAGATGAACTGACGGCCGCCTTCCTCGGCGACCAGGCCCTGCCGCTGATCCGCATCGAGGCGCCCCAGGGCAATTACGATTACCAGAACAAATACTTCAGCGACGAGACGAAGTATCACTGCCCCTGCGGCCTGCCGGAAGCCGAGGAGCTGCGCATCCGCACGATGGTGATGAAAAGCGCGCAGGCGCTGGGCTGCGCCGGCTGGGGCCGTGCCGACCTGATCCGCCGTGCCGACGGCAGCGTGCAGTTCCTCGAGATGAACACGTCGCCCGGCATGACCGGGCACAGCCTGGTGCCGATGGCGGCGCGACAGGCCGGACTCTCGTTCAGCGACCTCGTGCTGCGCATCCTGGAGCTGGCCCATGTGGGATAAGCCGGCTGCCCTCAACCGCCTGTCCGATCTGCTGTTCGTGCTGGCGCTGCTCGGACTGATCTATGGCGGCGCGGCGTGGCTCGTGCGCCTGCCGGTATTCCCGATCACCGTGGTGCGCGTGGTTTCACCGCTGACGCATGTCACCGCCGAGCAGGTGGAGGGCATCGTGCATCGCGAAGTGCGCGGAAATTTTTTCACGCAGCAGTTGGCGGATACGCGCACGGCCTTCGAAAAACTGCCCTGGGTTCGCCGCGCCGATATCCGCCGGCAGTGGCCGGGCACCCTGGAGGTGCGCCTGGTGGAGCACGTGCCGCTGGCGCGCTGGGGCAGGACCGCGCTGGTCAATGTGCATGGCGAGGTATTCGAGGCCGCCTTTGACGGCGAGCTCCCGGTCTTCAACGGACCCGACGGCGCTGCCAAGGAAATGACCATCCAGTACGAACATTTCAGGCGCGGACTCGCCGCAATCGGCAGGAAACCCGGTGAGCTCAACGTGTCGCCGCGCCGCGCCTGGCAGGTCCGTCTCGATGACGGCCTGACGCTGGACCTCGGGCGCGAGCATGTGGAGGAGCGGCTGCGGCGTTTCGTTGCGGTCTATCCGCAGACGATTGCACGCATGACGCGGCCGGTGGACCGGGTTGATTTGCGCTATGCCAACGGGTTTGCCGCGAGGGTGCCCGGGTTGCCGCCGGCGGCGGATTCCCGGACGAAGCGCGGCGTGTAGGTGTCCAGGAACTCAGGAACTCAGGAACTCAGGAACGATAGGGACCATGAGCAAGAACAGGGAAAACAAGAAACTGGTGGTGGGGCTGGACATCGGCACATCGAAGATCGTCGCGATCGTCGCCGAACTCAAGCCGGAGGGCGGTTTCGAGATCATCGGCATGGGCAGCCATCCGTCGCGTGGGCTCAAAAAGGGCGTCGTGGTCAACATCGAAACCACGGTCAGCGCCATCCAGCGTGCGCTGGAGGAGGCCGAGCTGATGGCCGATTGCAAGATCCGCGAGGTGTACACCGGGATCGCCGGCAACCACATCAAGAGCTTCAACTCCCAGGGCATGGTGGCGATCAAGGACAAGGAGGTTGCGCAGCTCGACATCGACCGGGTGATCGAGACGGCCAAGGCGGTGCAGATACCCAATGACCAGCAGATCCTGCATGTGCTCAACCAGGAATTCATCATCGACGGGCAGGAGGATGTGCGCGAGCCGCTGGGCATGTCGGGCGTGAGGCTCGAAGTCAAGGTGCACATCGTCACCGGCGCGGTATCGGCGGCACAGAACATCATCAAGTGCGTCCGGCGCTGCGGGCTCGAGGTCAATGACCTCATCCTGCAGCCGCTTGCATCCTCGGTTGCAGTGCTGTCCGAGGATGAAAAAGACCTCGGGGTGTGCCTGGTCGACATCGGTGGCGGTACCACCGACATGGCGGTGTTCACCAACGGTGCGATCCGCCACACCGCGGTGATCCCGATCGCCGGCGACCAGATCACCAATGACATCGCGATGGCGCTGCGCACGCCGACCAAGGATGCGGAAGACATCAAGCAGCGCTTCGGCTGTGCCCTGTCGCAGCTGGCGGATCCGCAGGAGATGGTCGATGTGCCTGGCGTGGGCGACCGCAGCACGCGCCAGCTGTCGCGCAAGACGCTGGCCGAGGTCATCGAACCCCGGGTCGAGGAGCTGTATTCGCTGGTGCAGGCCGAGCTGCGGCGCAGCGGTTACGAGGAACTGCTGTCCTCAGGGGTTGTGCTGACGGGGGGCTCCAGTTCGATGCAGGGCATGGTCGAACTGGGCGAGGAGATTTTCCACATGCCGGTGCGCATCGGCATGCCCCAGTACTCGGGGGGGCTTGCCGAAGTGGTGCGCAGCACCCGCTATGCAACGGGTGTCGGCCTGCTGATTGCCGGAGCTGACGAGCACCGCCAGCGCGATGTCGCGCGCATGCACGTCAGCAGCCTGCAGCAGGTGATCGACCGGATGAAAACCTGGTTCTCGGGGAATTTCTAGTCATGAGGGATTGACGGCGCTGATTTCGGTTTTACGGCTTTGCGGTTCTGGTTGCGGAATTTTTCAACATTACTTGGTTCGCAGAAAAAGGAGACTCACATGATTGAACTGATTGATGCACAGGCGCAGGAGGCGGTAATCAAGGTGATCGGTGTCGGTGGCTGCGGCGGCAACGCAGTCGACCACATGATTGTCCAGGGCGTACAGGGCGTGGAGTTCATCTGCGCGAATACCGACGCCCAGGCGCTCAAGCGCAATCAGGCCAAAACCCAGCTTCAGCTGGGAACGGGCATTACCAAGGGCCTGGGCGCCGGCGCCAACCCCGAGATCGGCCGCCAGGCCGCGCTCGAAGACCGCGAGCGCATCGCCGAGCTGATCTCCGGGGCGGACATGCTGTTCCTGACCGCCGGCATGGGCGGCGGCACCGGCACCGGCGCCGCGCCGGTGGTGGCGGAAATCGCCAGGGAGCTGGGCATCCTGACGGTTGCCGTGGTGACCAAGCCGTTCGCCTTCGAGGGCAAGCGGCAGAAACTGGCGCAGGAAGGGCTCGATGCGCTGGCGCAGCATGTCGACTCGCTGATCGTGATTCCGAACGACAAGCTGATGCAGGTGCTGGGCAATTCGATCACACTGGACGAGGCGTTCCGCGCCGCCAACGATGTGCTGCACGGCGCGGTCGCCGGCATTGCGGAGATCATCAGCTGCCCCGGCATGATCAATGTCGACTTTGCCGACGTGCGCACGGTGATGGGCGAAATGGGCATGGCGATGATGGGCTCGGCCAAGGCTGCCGGCATCGGACGCGCCCGCGAGGCCGCCGAGCAGGCCGTGGCCTGCCCGCTGCTCGAGGACATCAACATTTCCGACGCCCGTGGCGTGCTGGTCAACATTTCCGCGAGCAAGTCGACGTTCCAGCTGCAGGAGATGTATGACGTCATGGAAACCATCAAGGCGTTCGCGGCTGAATCGGCGACGGTCATCGTCGGCACGGTCTACGACGACAGCCTCGAGGACGGCCTGCGTGTGACCATCGTCGCGACCGGACTGGGCAAGCCGCTGGCGCGCCAGGCTTCGAAACCGATGATGGTGGTGGCCCAGAAAACCGGCACCGACAATCTGGCGATTTCGCCGGATGTCGATTACGGCGCGCTGGAGCAGCCCGCAGTGATCCGCCGCCGCAACCGCGATGCGACCATCGAGGCGATGCGCCAGTCCGGCGTGGAGATGCTCGACATCCCGGCGTTTTTGCGCAAGCAGGCGGATTGACGGCGGGTGGCGGCGTTGAACCCCGGCGCCCTGCGCCGGTCGAAACGGGCCTGGCGCGGCTGTTGCGGTGCCGCATCGTGGTAAAATCCACGGGCGCGCCGCCTGGCGCCGGTTGCATCGGGCCGCCATTACAAGACTGATCGTGATCAAGCAACGCACACTGAAAAACGTGATTCGCGCCACCGGCGTGGGTCTGCACACGGGCGAAAAGGTCCATCTCACCTTGCGCCCGGCGCAACCGGACACGGGCATCGTGTTCCGGCGGACGGACCTCGACCCGCCGGTTGAAATCCAGGCCGATCCCTACGCCGTGCATGACACCCGGCTGTCGTCCTGCCTCGAAAAGGACGGGGCGCGGGTGCAGACCGTCGAACACCTGATGTCGGCGCTGGCCGGCCTGGGTATCGACAACCTGTGGATCGATGTCACCGCACCGGAAGTGCCGATCATGGACGGCAGTGCCGGACCGTTCGTGTTCCTGCTGCAGTCGGCGGGCATCGAAGAACTGTCCGTGCCCAAAAAATTCATCCGCATTCTCAAGCCGGTCGAGGTGCGCGATGGCGATAAATGGGTGCGTTTCGAACCCTATGACGGTTTCCGGCTTGAACTGGCCATCGATTACGCGCACCCGGTGTTTGATGCCAGCGCACAGTCGGTGGTGGTCGACTTTGCCTCGACTTCGTACGTCAAGGAGGTGGCGCGGGCGCGGACTTTCGGCTTCATGCAGGATGTCGAGAGCATGCGTTCACAGGGGCTGGCGCTGGGCGGCAGCCTCGACAACGCCATCGTGATGGATGAATACCGCGTGCTAAACAATGACGGACTGCGCTATGAGAACGAGTTCGTCAAGCACAAGGTGCTGGACGCGATCGGCGACCTGTATCTGCTGGGGCACCCGCTGATCGGCGCTTTCAGCGGCCACAAATCCGGACACGCCATGAACAACCGCTTGCTGCGGCACCTGCTGGATCAGCCGCAGGCCTGGGAATACGTCAGTTTCGACCGGGTGGAGGACGCCCCGGCGTTCCTGACCTGGCAGCCCCAGGCCGCCTGAGGGCCGGGGACCGCCCCGCCCCGGTTTAGCGCGCCCCCATGTTTCTGCTTCGCCTGCTTGGCCTGCTGGCACTGGTCGCCATCGGCGTTTGCCTGGGCCTGTACGTCTGGACGCGCGAGCCGCGGTATCTGCGGATGGGCTGGCGGATTGTTCTCGCCGCGGTCGCCTTTGCCCTGGCCTTGATGGCGCTTTACGCCATTGAGCGTCTCATGTTCGTGGTGTGATGTCCCGGGCGGGACCCGTCTCAGCCCCTGGTGCGCCGTCTGGCAACGAACCTGGTCAGGGCCTGACGCAGCCCCGGATCTTTGACGCGCTGCGACAATCGATCAAAATATTCAATAGAATCAATGCTTAACGCTTTAGCATCTGATCGGGTAAGTGGGCGCGGGGCGGGCTGCGAAACTTGAACTTGAATTTGAATTCCAGTAACCTGCGCCCTCTGTTTTTGCAGATTCTTGAGCAGTCGGGGCGCCAGCTGGCGCAGTTTTGCCGCGATTGCACCGTTGTCTGCCGCGATGATCCAGGTGCCGTCACGGTCACCGACCACCCGGCTCATCGAAACCATTTCAGGGGGCGCGCAGACTTCATACAGCCTTTGCAGCGCAGTGATGTGCTGCAGTGTCCGGTTCAGCGCTGACAGGCCTGAGGTATTGCCGATCAGTGCGCTCAGTTTGCGGGTGGACATGGCGATAAGGGGATGCTGACCATGAATATTATTCTGGTTTCAGAGAAGCTGCCAAAGGCGTGCACGATCACGCTGGGCTGGCCGCACCTGATTGCGTCGGCTGCCGCGATGTTTGTGCTGGTCGTGACGCTGGCCGCCGCCATGAACTACGGGATCCTGCGTTTTGCCTCCGAGCTGAACATTCCCTATGTGCGTGACGTGCTGGTTGCCATCCAGCGGCAGCAGCAGGAGAAAACCCAGTCCTACCTGCAGGACAACCTGAATGCCATGGCCGTCCGCCTCGGCCAGATGCAGGCCCAGCTGTTGCGCCTGGAGACCCTGGGCGAGCGCCTGGCCAAGCTGGCCGGCTTCAAACCCCAGGACCTGATGTTCAACGAGCTGCCGGGCCGCGGCGGCGCGATGTCTTCGGTACCCAGCCAGAACCTCTCCCTGGGTGACTTCACCCAGCAACTCGACCAGTTGACGCGCCAGCTGGAGGACCGCAGCGACAAGCTTGGGCTGCTCGAATCCATGTACACGCAGGAGAGCGCGCGCAAGAAGCTGGTTCCGACCAAGCTGCCGGTGGAGGGTGGCTGGTATTCCTCGAACTTCGGCTGGCGCATCGATCCGTTTACCGGGCAGCGTGCATTTCACGAGGGCATCGACTTCATGGCGGAAGAGGGCACGCCGATCCATGCCGCGGCGGCCGGGGTGGTGGTCTACGCCGAGTTTCACCCCCAATATGGTAATATGATCGAGATTGATCACGGCAACGATCTGATCTCGCGCTACGCGCACGCATCGAAGAAATATGTGAAGGTCGGCGATGTGGTGTTGCGCGGAACGCGGATCGCGGATGTCGGCCGGACCGGGCGCGCTACGGGTGCACATCTCCATTTCGAGGTGCGCCAGCGCGGTGCCGCTTTGAACCCCGCGCGGTTTCTGCAGTTGCCCGGCTGACCGGCAGTACCAAACGCAAGAATTGCAGGGGGTGGGGTTATCCCACCCCTTTTTTATTCGGGAAGTCCATGATTACCGGTCTTTTGAAGAAAGTGTTCGGTAGCCGCAACGAGCGGCTGCTCAAGCAGTATCGGCGAACCGTCCGTGCGATCAATGCGCTGGAGCCGCAGATTGCCGCGCTGACCGACGAGCAGCTCAGGGCAAAGACCGGCGAATTCCGCGAGCGCGTGCGCCAGGCGATGGCGGCGCACGGATCCGGCGTGCCGGAGACCGAGGTCGAACGGCACCGCCGCGCGGCGCTCGATGCGCTGCTGCCAGAGGCCTTCGCGGTCGTGCGCGAAGCCGGCAAGCGGGTAATGGGCATGCGCCATTTCGACGTTCAGCTGGTCGGCGGCATCGCGCTGCATAACGGCAAGATCGCGGAAATGCGCACCGGCGAAGGCAAGACGCTGGTGGCGACGCTGCCTGCCTACCTCAATGCGCTCGCCGGCAACGGCGTGCACATCGTCACAGTCAATGATTACCTTGCCCAGCGTGACGCGGACTGGATGGGGCGCATCTACCGCTTCCTCGGCCTGACCGTCGGCGTCAATCTGTCGCAGATGGAACACGACAGGAAGCAGGAGGCCTACCGTGCCGACATCACCTACGGCACCAACAACGAATTCGGTTTCGATTACCTGCGCGACAACATGGTGTACGAGTTGTCCGAGAAGGTGCAGCGCGGTCTTTCCTATGCGATCGTCGACGAGGTCGACTCGATCCTGATCGACGAGGCGCGCACGCCGCTGATCATTTCCGGGCAGGCCGAGGACACTACCGACCTGTATGTGCGCATGAACACGATCGCGCCGAAGCTGGTGCGGCAGAAGGATGAAAAAGGCCCCGGGGACTACTGGGTGGACGAAAAGGGCCATCAGGTCATCCTGTCCGAGGAAGGCCACGAGCACGCGGAGGCCCTGCTGGCCGAGGCCGGCATGCTGCCTGAAGGCGGCAGTCTGTACGATGCCGCCAACATCGCGCTGATGCACCACCTGAATGCCGCTTTGCGCGCGTTCAGCCTGTTTCACCGCGACCAGCAGTACGTCGTGCAGGACAATGAAATCATCATCGTTGACGAGTTTACCGGGCGGTTGATGCCCGGTCGCCGCTGGTCCGAGGGCTTGCACCAGGCGATCGAGGCCAAGGAAGGCGTGGAAATCCAGAAGGAAAACCAGACGCTGGCCACGATCACCTTCCAGAACTATTTCCGCATGTACGGCAAGCTTGCCGGCATGACCGGCACCGCGGACACCGAAGCCTACGAGTTCCAGCAGATTTACGGGCTGGAGACCGTGATCATCCCGACCCACCATCCGATGATCCGCCAGGACCGCATGGACCAGGTGTTCCGGACTTCCCGGGAAAAATACCAGGCAATCATCAACGACATCCGCGGCTGCCACGAGCGCGGCCAGCCGGTGCTGGTCGGCACGACCTCGATCGAGAACTCGGAATACATTTCCGGATTGCTGCAGAAGGAAAACCTGCCGCACAACGTGCTCAATGCCAAGCAGCATGCGCGCGAGGCGGAAATCATCGCGCAGGCCGGGCGCCCGCAGGTCATCACCATCGCCACCAACATGGCGGGACGGGGCACCGACATCGTCCTTGGCGGCAATCCCGAGCCCGAGATCAACCGGGTGCTGGCCGACGAGAGCCTGGATGCAGCCGCCCGCGAGCAGCGGGTCGCCGCACTGCGGGCCGAATGGCAGCAGCGTCATGATAAGGTGCTGAAGTCCGGCGGCCTGCACATTGTCGGCACCGAACGCCACGAATCACGGCGCATCGACAACCAGCTGCGCGGACGCGCCGGGCGCCAGGGTGACGCGGGGTCAAGCCGTTTCTATCTTGCGCTTGATGATTCCCTGCTGCGCATTTTTGCCTCGGACCGGGTTGCTTCGATCATGGAGCGCCTGAAGATGCCCGATGGCGAGGCGATTGAGCATCCCTGGGTCACGCGGTCGATCGAAAACGCCCAGCGCAAGGTCGAGGCCCGGAACTTCGACATGCGCAAGCACCTGCTCGAATATGACGATGTGGCCAACGACCAGCGCAAGGTAATCTACCAGCAGCGCAACGAGCTGCTGGAAAGCGCGGACATTTCGGCAACGATCACGGCGATGCG
>VFQT010004638.1_pt1 | contig 11199 bp, 7 predicted proteins | sample 3512381 | NCBI WGS metagenome assembly VFQT01 (sample SAMN10412376, study PRJNA504923) | tailings metagenome | isolation source: Relicate 2 Philex TSF3 active mining site | place: Philippines: Tuba, Benguet | collected 2017-08-29 | reverse complement strand
CGCAGAGCTTCTGCTGCAACCCGAAGAGGTTCGGATGGAAACCCTCGTACGCGGTCTTCGTCAGGATCTTCGGAAAGCCCTCGTACTCCTTCGTGAGCCCGCAGTAAGCCTCGTCCTTCCGGAGTCCAGTCGGCGGCGGGCCCTCGGCTTCGAGGAGTTCCTCAGGGGTCATCCCGTGGAACTTCAGGCGGTCACGCTCCCACTTCACGCACCGCTCGCGCTCGGACTCGAGCTTCGACAGGGAGGTCGTCCGACCGTCGGTGTGCACATAGCTGAGCACGTAGTCGGTCGCCCAGATGACGTTCATCAGGTTGTTCTTGCCGAGCTTCTTGAAGAACAACCCAGCACCGTTGCGCGACCGCTCGCCGAGAGGCCCGTCGCGATATTCGGGGTCCTGAGAGCCTGGCGCGATGACGACGATGGCCTGGCCCTTGTCGATATCGGCGGCGAGGGCAAACTCGGGCGGGGTCGCCTCCTTCTTCTTGATGTCCTCTTCCGAGAGCCCCTTCGGCCAGGTGATCTTGCCGTCATCGATGGCGAAGAGCTCCTGTGGAGTGCCCTTCTCGGGCACGCGGAAGATGGTCGCCCCGAGGAGATCCTTGTCGCCCGGAGGCCTGAACCCGCGCCGCGCGGCTGAGGCCCAGATCCGAATCTTCGGCGCCGCGGTCGTATCGACGAAGTTGATCTTGACCTGCGGGAACTCGGCGCGGGCCTCGGGCGCCGCCGAGAGCGCACAGAGACTCAGCGCCGTCAGCGCGAGGAGGGAGTGAATGCGTCGCGTTTGCTGCATCACGAAAACCAGAAGATCTTCCGAACCGAGAAGGTCGCGGGTTCGGCAGTCACAATGCGCTCGCCCGCGCTCGCGACCTCGACGTGGTAGGAATACGCGCCGGCGACCCGGTCATCGTAGGGATAGATGAGGCTCGTCTCGATGCGCGCAAGACCGCGCTCGAAGGTGCAGGTGCCGAGGTCTCGTGTGATGTGTTCGCGCGGGGTGCGGATGTGAAGCCATGCCTGACCGCGGGTGCCTTCGACGGCCGCCGGGAGTGCGACCTCGACCGTGACCGGACAGTCGGGGAAGGCCCGGGTGTCATCCGCCACGACCGACTCGCGGCCATGTCCGAAGGTGAAACGCGCCCCGCGCTCTGTCGGACGCCTCGTTTGTGCGAGCCCGAGTCCGACACCCGCGCCCGCTGCGACCGCGAGGGTCTGTCCGATGAATCCACGTCGCCCGAGTTTCAACCCGACCTCCATACCGGTCAATCTATCGGGGCTGGGCCGCCCTTGCAAGCGACCGCAGGCCCGCGGGCCATCTCGACATCCGCGAGCGAGTCCTTCCCGCGCCTTGCCTCGCGCGAAAGCCCGTGGGACAAGGCCAGCCGCACCCTCCGCCCCACGTCGACCACGATGCGGGAATCGGCCACCAAAACACCAATAAAAATAAAAAAAAAAATTCACAATACAAATCGACAAGCACGGCCCCGACCCGCGGCGAGCTGTCCTAGCGCTCATCCTCGCGTTGGGTGCCTGCGGTAGCGAGGTGAAATCCGTCGGCATCGTCGAGACGGACGAGGTCGCCCGCGATGCGGTGGATATCGTGGACGACCTGCAGCCCGAACCCGACGAATCGCTGGGCAAAGACGACGCGACGGCCTTCGACGGAAGCCCCGTGGAGGACACGCAGGACACCGCCCCGCTCGATACCGCACCGGTCGACTGTGGCGACTGCGACGATGGGCTCGAGTGCACGAATGACGTCTGCCTCGAGACGGGCGTCTGCGAACACGTCGTCAAGGTTGGCTTCTGCCGCGTGGCCGGCGCCTGCGTAGAAGCGGGCGACGGCCCCGCCCCTTGCCGCATCTGCGTCCCGACGATCAACGCCGAGGGGCTCACGTCACTCACGGGCGGGCCCTGCGACGACGGCAACCCCTGTACGCTCGATGACACCTGCTCGCTCGGCAACTGCGTGGCGGGTGAGACGAAGACATGTGAACCACGTTCACTTTGCGAGGAGAGCCTGGGCTGCGACCGGACTGCCGGCTGCGTCTACGAGCCCTTCGACGATGGCACCCCCTGCGGCGCGAATCAGGCCTGCCTTGAAGGCGTTTGCATCGAGGGTGACGGCATGGCGACAGGCACCATCGCCTGGTTCGACGCCGTGCGCTGCCCCGTCGGATGGGAACAATACGGCCCTGCGACAGGCCGCACCCTTGCGCCGGTCTCGGAATCCGACATCGGCAGGACCGAAGACATCCCCACAGCCCGCGAAAGTCACGTGGCAAGCCTGTCCTTCAACATCGGCACCGTGAGCTATGCCGGCATCGTCGGCGGCGGCAATGGGCTCGCGCACCCGGGCACTCCCCTCGTCACGGTCTCTATCGAAGACGCCCCCCATGGTCTACCGACCCTCGCGCTCCTCGCCTGCATCAAGACCGAACCGACCGCCCTCGGTAACCCTCCGAGCGGTGTCTTCATCTTCACCGAGGGTCTCTGTGCCGAAGGCGAGGAGGCCTCGCTCGAGGGGGTCGACCGCCTCCTCATAGGTGCTCACGACGCGGCCGGTGCCAACGCGGTCTTTGGCGGCAGCCCCGGGCTTTCGAGCCCCCGCAGCCATACGCACACCCTCTCTGGCACCTTCGAGCCGCGCCGCAAAGGCATCGCGCTCATCTCTGGCTGCTGCGGCGGCGGCTACGCGAGCGCCTCCCCGCTTGCCTTCTCGACCACGACGACGGCCGTCGACACGCAATTCCCCTGGCGCGGCGTCCGACAGTGCCTGAGGCGCCCGACCTCCGAGCTTGCCGACACGGCCCCCTCTGGCATCGTGCTCGCCTCGTCGGAGCCCGAGTGCCCCCCGGGCTTCGTCCCAGAAGAACGCGCCGCGGGCCGCATCATCATCGGCGCCGAGACCGGCGGCAACGTCGGCACCACTTCGGGCGAGGCGCTCACCGACCGCGAGGACCGCTCCCACGACCACGCCGTCTCGATCCGCTTCAGCCTCGACCGACGCAACATCGCGGGCGCCAACGGCAACAACAACCAGGGTGCCGACCACGGCGAGCACACGCTCTCGACCCGCACCGGCAAGTCGACGACGGGCCTCCCCTTCCGCCAGCTCCGCTTCTGCCGGAAGCCCTGAATGGACGAACTCCCGGTGGACCCGAGTCTCATCTTCGAAGCCCTGCGCCTGAAAGCCCTCCCCCGCAAGGGCTGGCTCCGCGTCGGCATCGCCAACCCCGAATCGGTCGCTGCCCACAGCTGGGGCATTTCGCTCCTTGCAGCCATGCTCACCCCTCACGACCTCGACCGCGAGAAGGTCCTCCTCATTGCGGCGGTCCACGACCTCGCCGAGGCGATCGTCGGCGACATCACCCCTCATGATGGCGTCGGTCCCGCCGACAAACGCCGCCTCGAAGAGGACGCGATGAGACGCTTTTCGGCCCTCCCCCATGGCGACGCAATGTATCGGACCTGGCTCGAATACGAGCACGGCTCGACCCCCGAGGGCCGCTTCGTCAAGGCCCTCGACAAGCTCGACATGGGACTTCAGGCCCTCGCCTACCGCCGCGAGGGCTTTGACACGGCGGAGTTTCTCGCCTCGGCCCGCAAGGGGCTCACCGCATACCCTGCGCTGCTTGCGTACCTCGACGGGCTCGACGCTATGCGAGACGCCCCTGAGCCGCCCTGAGGATGTCGATATAGCTCACGATGCCGACGAGCGTCCCGTCTGCGTCGATGACGGGGGCGGCGCCGATGCGATGTTCGACGAGGAGGTCGATGACATCGTCGATTGGATCCTCCTCGCTCACGGTCAGCAGGTCCGTCGACATGAACTCGCTCACCCGCCGATCGTAGACGCGACCATCCCGGATCTGCACATCAAGGGCCGGATCCCATAGCGCCCTGAGGTCACGGTCGGACAAAATCCCCGCAAGGCGCTGCCCCTCGAGGACGGGCAAATGGCGGATATCGTTTTCGTACATGACGGAGATTGCCTCGCCGAGCCGGGTGCGAGTCGTCACGCACACCGGCGCGACCGTCATGATGTTGCGCGCGTTCATGGTTTTCCTCCGCGTATGGACGAAATATCGTCGCTGTAGTGGGACCTTGACGCACCTCCTGCGCAGGCCACCAGGTGGACCTTCGGCAAGAACTGCGCCTCAAAGGTCCGACAAGAAGTGCGCCTCAAAGGTCGTCACGAAGGCATGGCAGAGGAGTCACGGGACGCGATGATTTCCGCACTTTTCGCCAAACGTTCTTGTGCGAATTTCACCACGGGAAAAATTCCCTCAGAAAATGTGGCAATATCCACACTCAGGGGAGAAAGCGGGCACGCTGCTCGGGCGACGGCAGCATGCAGGCGTCCGCCTGCCCCCAGATGCGATAGCGGAGACGGGCGATGAGCCGATAGGGGAGATCCGTGAGCCACGCGGGTAGAAATCGCAGGGGATAAAGCCACGAGTAGGGCGCGCGCAGATGACGTGCCACCCGAAAGACCGCGCGGCTCCGCAGATGTGCGACCCCGCCTTCGACGAAGATGACGGTGTCGGGCGGATTCGACAGGACCGGGTGACGCTCGCTGAGGGTCTTCGCGGTCTCGCTCTCGAGGGCCGCAAACTGGATGGTCGGCTGACGCTCGGTTCTCAGGACGCGCTGAACAGACGCATGGCAGAGACCGCAGCGGCCGTCGTAGAGCAGCACTGGCAAATCTTCTGCAGGCATTTCGACCCCTAAAAACTCGACGATCAAATATCTTGATTTTCGACACTCACGCTTTTCAAGCTTTCAACGCCACTCGAAACTCAGAGGGGGCGTAAACGAGGTCGGAGGTGCCGTGCCCGAGACGCGGTCGACCGGGAAGAGTTTCGCGTTGCTCGTGCCGTGGGCCACGCACTCGCTCGAGAGTCCGCCCTTCATGACCGAGCCCGGGCCCATGGTCTCGAAAGGCGAGCCACTGCGGACCTTCCACCAGGTGCCTGCATGCAGAAACCCGATGCCAAAGCCCGAGCGACACTCCGCACAAGCTCCTGAACCGATGCCGACCGGGGTATCGCAGCCATAGCCAGAAAAGAACGTATTGGCGGGATAGCGGACGACGCCATCGCTCATCGTGACCTCGAAGAAGAGGCCGCTGTCCGGATGGTAGACGGTGACGAAATCGTAGATGGCGCGCCCGACGGTGGCATCATCGCTGCCGCGCCGGATGAGGGCCCCGACCGCGACGCCCTCGTCATCGACCACCCACAGGCCATGTCCCGAGGTCTCGGCGCCAGGTCTCGTGTCAGGGGGCTTGTCCGAGACGTTCGCGTCCTCGGGAGGCGGCTCCGCTGGGTTCTGAGTGTCAGGGGGCGGGGTCGGGTCGGAGACCTCGGCGGGCGGAACGGCCTCGTTCTTTTCGGCACATCCAGCGGCACAGAGCGCCACCCACACGAGCACAAAGCGATATGGCTTCATTCTATCTCTCCCTGACAACGGCGGTCTGTTCGCCCGAGCCCCGTCACTATGAGGACACTCGAGCCCCAAGTCCACACCCGTCAGGGGTTCCGCACGCCTCGCCGACCTGGCTCTTGCACTCGCGCAATCGACGTGCTCAAAGGCCGCGCCTCGCGGAGGTCACCATGGTTGCTCGCTTCATCGTCGCCTGCACTTTCATGTACCTGTCTGGCTGTGTCGATGCGCCGACAGAGATCCCCCGCGTCACGCGAAGCGAAGCGCCCGCCATTGGACGGCTCGCCGACAGCGCCGCGGGAGACTCTGCCGACACCGACTGCCGCATCATCCTCCGCTCGGTCGGGCCCGTCCCCAACGGACGCGGGGGCCTTGAGACCCTCGACGACGGCCGCGGCACCTGGGAGGGGCTCGTCGATGTCGCGAGCACCGACGCCGAGCTCGCCATCCTCTATCGCAAGAATGGCGCCGACACCTGGTATTCCGCGCCCGCGACGCGCCTTGGGGAGGCGAATGTCTTTACCCGCTATTCCTTCCGCCTCGACGCCTTCACACCCTCGCGCGATGTGGCAAATCACCTCGAGTTCATCCCCTATCTCGTCACCGCGACCGGGCGCCTCTTTGACCACAATCACATCGCCGACCCCTTCGCGACCTATCGCCTCGACGCCACGAATGCCTGGTCCCTCGATTGGGAGGATGCACCCGCTCGCTGCGCGGCCTTTAGCGGGACCGAGGCGCGCTGGTCCTTCACCTTCCCGGACTTTGACGACCACCTCGTCGGCCCGGTCCTCGCGGGTTCGGGCCTCCGCATCGCCTACGACGGTCGCCGCCTGCGGGATACCCAGGCTTGTGTCGTCGGCGAGGGCCCTGCCGCCGTGACAAGCTTGAACGTCCACGCGATGTTCGATGACGACCCGAACCGCATCGTGACCGCACGGGTCGAGGACTACATCATCGCCCCAGGCCGCATGTGCAAGGACACGCGCGCCTGCGTCCAGGCGACCTTTTATGAGCCGGTCATCGCGCTCCCCACCGATATCTCCGAGCTCGCGGTGTGGTTTTCCTGCACGCCCGGATTCGATGGCGCAAGTGGCTCAAAATACGACTCGAATCTCGGCGAAAATTACCGCGTCTCGGTCGGTCGCGCCCCGCGTATCGACTGGATGGGCGCCTGGGGACTCTACCGCGGCCGCCCGGGCGACGTTCTGCCGCTCTCCGACCCCTTCGTCTATACCGGCTATTCGAATATGGGTTTCGCCATCCAGGCCGAGGTCTACTCCGCCGATGTAGACCCGCGCACCCTCATCGTCGAAATCGAGAGCGACCTCCTCGAGTGCACCCCTGGCACTCCCACGCGACAGCGCATCATGGCCGAGTCCGCCCTCGCGGGGACCTATGGAAACAACGCAATCTTCCGCTGGGGCATCGAGTCCTTCCTCATGCGCTGCCCTCCGGGCGAGTATCGCTATCGCCTCCTTGCCTCGACCGATGGACGCCATTTCGTCGGGCTCGGGGCCGCGCGTGAGGCGACCCCGGGAACACCGGACGCGACGTTCAGAAAGATCGACAATCGCCGCTGAGACCGCACCGAATATCGCGAAATAATTTGCGCCATATTCATTTCCAGACCCCGAAACGCGGAAGGGCTCCGCCTCGAGTCGAAGCGGAGCCCTTCATTGCGCTCGTACGCCTGAACCGAATCAGTCGATGGTGACCGTCAGGTTGTAGGCGCCGCTCGTCGTGCCCGTGCTCCCCGCGACCGCGAAGAACACGTTGTACGAATTGCCATTATTCGAGGCTGGCAGCACGACCGTCTCGGCGGCTCCCGCCCCGGCACCCGCAGCGAACTCACACGAGGCGACCGAGGGCACAAACGGTGGCACATAGAAGCTGCTCGTCGACATGCGATAGATGTAGACGGCCGCATCGACGCCCGCCGAAGGGGTCACCTTGACCATGACCTTCTTGTTCGGGGGCACGGGCGTGTTCAGGGCGTAATACTTGTGATTGCCCTGGAACGCGCTCGCCCAGGTCGCGGGGAAGCAGGCGATATTGCTATCCCATGCGAACGAGAGCGACGTGCAGGCACCCGTCGAGAGGTTGCCGCTCGCGCTCGCCGTGCCTGAAGTCGGGGTGAGGACCTGAACCGAGGCGGGCCAGCTCGTGCCATTGGGAACCCCCGGGAGAGATTCGGGGCAGAAGGGCTCGGCGGTGTCGATCTTCACGCGCACGGTGAAGGCGCCCGCGGTAAGACCGCTCGCGCCTGCGACAGCGAAGAAGGCGTTGTAGCTGTTGCCCGTCGGGTTGACGAAGGTGATGGATTCAGGCGCCCCCGGGTTCGGAGCGGCCGCGCCGTAGCTCGCCTCGCATACGGAGATGCTCGGCACATAGGGCGGCACATAGAACGAGGCGAGTCCCATCGTGTAGCCAAAGAGGCTGACATCGACGCCAGCGGCGGGGATGACCTCGATGCTCGCGACGGAGTTCGGGGGAATCGGCTCGGCGAGCGCGAATTTGACCATATTTCCGGTGAAATTGGCATTTTCGGTCGCCGGGAAACACGCCACACTCGAGTCCGAGGCGAAGCGGAGATTCGAGCAGGCCCCGGTGCTGAGGTTACCCGTCGCCTGACCGACACCGTCGTCGTCGACGTTGACGAGGGTCACGCCTACCGGCCAGTTCGAATGCGGACCGCCTGGGAGGGAGCCCGGACAGAACGGAGGCGGCGCCGTCTTCTTGACGATGTCGATGGTGTAGCTGCCCGCGCCCGAGAGGGGGGTGCCGCTCACCGCGAAGAAGATGTGGTAGCTGTTGCTGCCCGGGCTCTCGAAGTGGATGTACTCGATCTCGCCAGGGTTGAAGCCGGTCTGTGCGTCATAGCTCGCTTCACAGGTCGCGACGGTCGGGACGTTCGGCGGCGTGTAGAAGCTCGAGAGCCCCATCTGGTAGCCGTAGAGATTGACGTCGACACCCGGGTCGGGGGTGACGGCAATATCGATGACATCGCCAGGTCCGATATCGACGGCGTAGAAATTCTGGGGACCCATGAAATTGCCAAATTGGGTCGCCGGGAAGCAGGCGACGGTCGACTGCTCGGCAAATCCGAGGTTCGTGCAGGCACCTTCCTCGAGCTTGCCCGGGATCGTCGCGGTCCCGTCGGAGGCGAGGGTCACCCTCTCGACCGAGGCGGGGAAGCTCGACGGGCTCGAGATCCCAGGGAGGGACTCGGGGCAGTAGGGCTCGGCCTCGCGGCGCGTGACCTCGATATCGAAATCACCAGCCGTGACACCCGCGACGCCTGAGACGACGAGGACGACGTTATAGTAATTCGAGTCGGTGGGATTTTCGAAGTGGAGGCTCTCGGGGGCGCCGGGATTTCCGCCGACATTCGTCGCGTAGCTCGCCTCGCAGGAGAGGGAACTCGGGAGATTCGGAGGCAGACGGTAATTATTGAGACCGAGCATGTACCCGTAGACGCTGAGGTCGAAATTGGTCTTCGGTCTGACGATGATGTCGAGGGTCGAATGGGGAGCGAGGGGCTCCTCGAAGGTGAAGAAGACCTGATTGCCCTCGAAATTGTCATTCTGCGTCGCGGGGAAGCAGGCGTTCTGCGAGCTGCTCGCGAAGGTGAGATTGACACACTGACCGTCGGCGAGGTTGCCAGACTCGTAGCCCTTGCCTTCGTCGTCGGTGACGATACGTGGCATATTCGTTGGCCACGTCGAATAGGTCGCGCCCGGGAGGGATTCGGGGCAGAACGGCGGCGGCGGCGTGACGCGCGTGACCTGGATGTCATAGGCGCCAGAGGTGACGCCCGCAGGACCCGCGACGGCGAAGAAGTAATTGTAGCGATTGCCCGTGGGGTTCATGAAGGTGATGGTCTCGGGGGCTCCCGCATCACCGGCACTCGAGAGGCTCTGGTCGTGGGAGGCTTCACAGGCGCCGACGCTGACGACATTGGGCGGGACATAGAAGCTGCCCTGGCTCATCCAGTAGCCATAAAGGCTCACGTCGACCGAGGCGGTCTTTGGCGTGACGGTGACGGTGATCACCTCGCCCGGTCCTACGCCCCCATCGAGGGCGTAGAAATTCTGATTTCCTGCGAAATCGTCAGATTGAGGCTGGGTGAAACACGCCACATTCGATTGCCACGCGAAGGCAAGCGAGCACAGGGTCTTGCCGGTCGAGAGGTCGCCTGCGACAGAGACCTTGCCAGTGGTCGCGTCGGTCTTGACGAGCTTCACGCCGGGGTACCATTCGGTCGCCGCCGTTGGCCAGCTCGTGAGCTTCGCCTGGGACCAGAGCGCGCCACAGGTGTCCTCGGCGGCGAGCTTCATGTTGACGTCGAGGACATAGCCACCCTCGTTCGCGCCATTGGGTCCGGTGACGGCGATGACGATATGGTAGGGATTTCCGGTCGAGACGAAGGTCAGGGTTTCGGCCTGCCCCGCGCCACCGACGGTCGCGAAATTCTTTTTCGGGGATTGCTCGCAGATGGCAGTGGGCACATTCGGCGGCGTGTAGAACGAGGTCGTCCCCATCTGGAAGCCGTAGGCGCTGACGTCTACCCCTGGGTCGGGGGTAATGGTGACGGTCGCGACGCCAGGTCGCGGGAGCTCAAAGGCGTAGAAGCGGGTATTGCCGGTGTAGAGATAGGCCTGGGTCTCGGGGAAGCAGGCAACCTGGGAGTTCCAGGCGAAATCGAGCTCGCAAAGGGGCATGCCCTCGCTGAGATTGCCCGTCGTCTGCGCGAGTCCCTCGTCGCTCACCTCGAGCTGGGTGACGAAATCGGGGTAGAAGGTCGGCGGGGTCGGAAACCAGTTGTCATTCGAATTGTCGTCCCAGGGCATGTCGTGGCAGACCGGTGTCTCGAGCGGGGTGACCTTCACTGCGAGGGTGAAGCCCGTGCTGCTGAAGCCCTTGTCGAATTGGCCGCCAGCGACGCCGATGATGACCTCGTATTCGCCAGCGTTCTCGTTGTTCCAACCGGCCTTGACGGCCGCGCCATTATAGCTCGGATTGTAGCGGGCGGTGCAGCCCGTGGCGCGTTCGACCTGGCTCGGAAGTGCGCGGGTGCCCTTCGGGAGGGCGAGGACGTAGACGCGTGGGTCGTCGCCCGAGGTCGTCGCGGTGACGGTCGCCTCGATGCGGGAATAGCCAGGGAGGGGCGCAGACAGCGCGTACAGGACGTGGGGGCCGTCGTAGAGTTTGGCAGACGTCCCGTTCACGTCGGCGCCAGTGTGGCAATTGATGGCGTCATCGACCATCCATTCGGCGCCGATTTCGGTGCCTGCCGACATTTCGCCCGAGGCGCTTGCGGCACCGTTGCTATCGAGGGTGAGGAGCGTCACCTCGGAAGGCCAGCTGCCCGCCTCGCATTTGCCATCGTTGCAGGTCCCGGAGGCGCAGGTGCCACAGGTGCCACCGCAGCCGTCATCGCCGCAGACACGGCCGCTGCAATCGGGGGTGCAGCTCTCGGCGACACAATCGTACCAGTTATTTTCTGGCACATAGGCGCAGGCATTTTCGCCGTCGCTGAGATATTCGCAGTCGACCGAGACGAGGACGCCGTCGGCGCACCAGACGAGGAGCCCATTTTCGCAGGCGCCATTTTCGTCGAAAGTGCCACAATCGCCGCCGCCGCACACCGCGGGCTCGTCGGGGTTCGCGCCGCAGGTCGTCCCGGGATGGCAAAGGCCGCAGGCGCCCGTCTTTTGCTCGCAGACGCGCGCGTCGGTGCAGGTCGCATCC
>VFQT010004634.1_pt1 | contig 11205 bp, 10 predicted proteins | sample 3512381 | NCBI WGS metagenome assembly VFQT01 (sample SAMN10412376, study PRJNA504923) | tailings metagenome | isolation source: Relicate 2 Philex TSF3 active mining site | place: Philippines: Tuba, Benguet | collected 2017-08-29 | reverse complement strand
TCAGCTTAGCCTCTTCAATAACCCAGTCATACACTGATCGATCAAAGTCATCACCACCCAAGGCAGAATCTCCACCGGTGGATAAAACTTCAAACACGCCCTTACTCATTCGTAGAATCGAAATATCAAAGGTTCCGCCGCCAAGATCATAGACGGCATAAATACCTTCTGAGGCATTATCTAGGCCATACGCAATCGCAGCTGCTGTAGGTTCGTTTAATAGCCGCAGGACATGGAGTCCGGCAAGCTTAGCAGCGTCTTTCGTGGCCTGACGTTGGGCATCATCAAAGTAAGCGGGCACTGTGATGACTGCGCCGACGATTTCATCTTGTACGGAATCTTCGGCTAACTGTCGTAATCGCGCCAAGATCTCTGCGCTCACCTCCACCGGGCTTTTATCCCCTGCAGCAGTTCGTAACTTAACCATGCCCGGCTCATCGATGAACGTGTAGGGGAAATCGTGACTCGAAAAATCGTTTAACCCGCGTCCCATGAAACGCTTTACCGAGACAATCGTATTTTTTGGATCCTCAATCACGTGAGTCAAAGCCTCAAATCCACCCTGCGTTCTGCCATTTGGCAAATACCGAATTACCGAGGGAAATAGAGCCTGACCAGCAGCATCCGTTAAGACTTTTGGTAAGGCATCACGAACGACCGCAACCAAGGAGTTCGTCGTTCCTAAATCGATTCCAATGGCCACCTTGCGCTCATGGGGCGCCAATGCCATTCCAGGTTCAGCAATTTGTAGTAGAGCCATATTTGTTTGTCTTAGACCAGTTGCGCGATTGCATCATCGAGCTCAGTAGCAAATTTGTTGATAAACAGTAAGCCACGCAAGATATCGACCGCTTTGGAATAAGAGAACTGCTCAAATGCATTGGTAAGCTGCCGTAATGAATCGCTACGAGAGGCTTCAACCTCAGTTGCAAGTTGCTCCAGAGCCTCCAAATCATCGGCATGGTCATCCAAAGCTTCGCGCCACTCCATTTGCTTCATGAGAAACTGGGTTGGCATTGCAGTATTAGTTTCGAGATCAGCTTCAACGCCCTGGAGCTGGCAGAGGTAGAGGCCGCGCGCGATGGGGTCTTTGAGGGTTCGATACGCGCCATTGGCATAAGTCGCCATTTGCATCGCCAAGCGTTGCTCGGCATCAGATCCCGAGGCGTGACGATCGGGGTGTACTTCTTTTTGAATTGCTAAATAGGCTTGGTCCAAAGCCGACGTATCAAATACGAATCGGGGGGTAAGGCCAAAAAAAGTGAAGTAGTTGTCAGACGCGGAAAGATTCGCCACAACCACACTCATCTTTCACATTGGGATTCTGAAACTTAAATCCTTCATTTAAGCCCTCACGGACAAAATCAAGCTCGGTGCCGTCGATATAGGTCAGGCTCTTTGGATCAACAAAAATCTTGATGCCATGAGATTCAAATACTTGATCTTCTGGAGCGGCCTCATCAACATATTCCAATTGATAGGCAAGGCCTGAGCAGCCAGTGGTACGCACGCCCAAACGCAAACCACAGCCTTTACCGCGTTTTTGCAAACTACGGTTGACGTGGTTAGCGGCCTTTTCAGTCAGGGTAATGGGCATAGTAGTTTTTATTTAACAGGATGCTTGTCTTTGTAATCTTTTACTGCTGCCTTGATGGCATCTTCAGCTAAGATCGAACAATGAATTTTCACGGGTGGCAACGACAACTCTTGAGCAATTTGGGAATTCTTAATCTCCAAAGCCTGATCAAGGGTTTTTCCCTTTACCCATTCGGTCACCAATGAGGAGGATGCAATCGCAGACCCACACCCATAGGTCTTGAATTTTGCATCTTCAATGACGCCATGATCGTTTACGCGAATTTGCAATTTCATCACATCGCCACATGCTGGCGCACCAACCATTCCAGTGCCGACCTGCTCATCGCCCTTGGCAAAGGAGCCAACGTTTCGGGGATTTTCATAATGATCAATTACTTTATCGCTATATGCCATTTCAATTTACCTCGTTTAGAACAACAAACATCATTAATGAGCAGCCCATTGAATCGTATTGAGATCAATGCCGTCTTTGTACATTTCCCATAAGGGAGAAAGTTCCCGCAATTTTGCAATCTTGTCTTTGACCAAGGCAATCGTGAAGTCAACTTCTTCTTCAGTGGTAAAGCGACCAATCGTAAAACGAATCGAGCTATGGGCAAGCTCATCGTTACGCCCCAAGGCACGTAACACATAAGAAGGCTCTAGAGATGCTGAGGTGCATGCAGATCCAGAAGAGATTGCAATGTCTTTTAATGCCATCAGCATCGATTCACCTTCAACATAGTTAAAACTGATATTGAGGTTATGGGCAACACGTTGGTCCATATCGCCATTGACATAAACCTCTTCAATGTCTTTTAGACCAGCTAACAAACGATCACGCAATTTGCGAATCCGCGCGGCTTCATCAGTCATCTCAATCCGAGCAATCCGGAATGCCTCACCCATGCCAACAATTTGGTGAACAGGTAAAGTTCCCGAACGCATTCCGCGCTCGTGACCGCCGCCATGAATTTGCGCTTCGATCCGCACCCGGGGCTTGCGACGCACAAATAGAGCGCCAATCCCTTTAGGGCCATAGGTCTTATGCGCTGAGAAACTCATCAGATCGACTTTGAGCTTCTCCAAGTCGATCTCAACCTTACCCGTTGCTTGCGCAGCATCCACATGAAAAATAACTCCGCGGGAACGGCACAATTCGCCAAGCCGAGGAATGTCTTGAATCACTCCAATTTCGTTATTGACATACATCACCGATGCCAAGATGGTGTCTGGACGCATAGCGGCTTCAAACTGAGCAAAATCAATTAAGCCGTTTTCCATGACATCGAGGTAAGTAACGTCATATCCCTCACGCTCGAGCTCGCGGCAGGTGTCAAGTGTCGCTTTGTGCTCGGTCTTTACCGTAATGATGTGCTTGCCTTTTTCTTTATAAAAATGGGCTGCGCCCTTGAGGGCCAAGTTAATGCTCTCGGTCGCACCACTCGTCCACACGATCTCACGTGGATCAGCATGAACTAATTTAGCTACCTCAACCCGCGCCTCCTCGACCGCTTCTTCAGCCGCCCATCCAAATGCATGGCTACGAGAGGCCGCATTACCAAATTGCTCCCGCAAATATGGCAGCATTTTGTCAACCACGCGCTGATCAATCGGCGTCGTTGCCGAGTAATCCATATAGACCGGGAAATGCTTCGGGCTATAAATCGAAACGGGTTGCAATGCTGCCTTTAGTGGAGCGTTCATACTTAACCTTGTCTTGCTAAATTGAATACTGAATTAATTAAGGGCCGCTTAGGAGTCTCTTCTTTTTTAGCAACTGCAGCGACTGCGGGCTTTTTCAACTTTGCAGGCTCAACACGCACTTTTTTCTCGCGCATATCAGCAATTACCACTCCGCGACTTTCTTGCTGCTTGACTAAATCGCGCAAGGTGACTGAGTCTAAATACTCAACCATCTTGGCATTCAAATTGGTCCATAAATCATGGGTCATACAGCGACTATGAGTGTCTTCCTCGCTATGGCAATTTCCCTTGCCACCGCACTGGGTTGCATCTAAAGGCTCATCCACAGCCACAATAATGTCGGCCACACTCACCTCCTCGGCTTTACGGGCTAAGGTATAGCCTCCGCCTGGACCGCGTGTACTTTCAACAATGTTGAAGCGACGCAATTTTCCAAAGAGTTGCTCCAAATACGAAAGAGAAATCTTCTGGCGCTGACTAATTCCAGCAAGGGTTACGGGGCCATGCGCTTCACGCAGGGCTAAATCAATCATCGCGGTTACAGCAAAACGACCTTTAGTAGTAAGTCTCATAAATCACCTTGGTTGTGGGTTGATATGGACAGCCATTGCCAGAGGGGTAATACCTGACAATTCTGGTCAAGTATAACATATTCCCGAGTATTTTTATCAGGAATAAGCCATAAGGGTCATGTGGGGATATGAAAGGGTAAGCGCTTGATTTATATCGAATCTCTAGCCAGCGCACCGAATGCCAACTCTTTGATTTTAGCAATCTGGTCTCGAGTGGCGGCAGCCTTCTCAAACTCGAGATTTTTAGCCTCAGCCATCATTTGCTTCTCAAGGCGGCTAATCTCATTTGCCAACTCACGCTCACTCATCATCTCGTATTGCGCCTTACGCTGAGCAATTTGCAACTCTACGCGCTTTTCCTGAACATCGTAGACGCCATCAATGATGTCTTTAATCCGTTTTTGCACCCCTTTTGGCTTAATACCATGCTTCAAGTTAAACGCAATTTGCTTATTTCTGCGACGCTCAGTTTCCCCCATCGCTCTTTTCATCGAGTCCGTTATTTTGTCGGCATACAAAATCGCTTTGCCATGAACATTTCGCGCCGCCCTTCCAATGGTCTGAATCAAGCTCCGTTCCGCTCGTAAAAATCCTTCTTTGTCCGCGTCCAAAATGGCGACCAGGGATACCTCGGGAATATCAAGACCCTCGCGCAATAAATTGATGCCAACCAAGACATCAAAAACGCCTAAACGTAAATCACGAATAATTTCGACACGCTCGACCGTATCAATATCCGAGTGAACGTAGCGTACTTTGACGCCGTTATCAGCCAAATACTCTGTTAATTGCTCGGCCATGCGCTTAGTAAGCACTGTGACCAATACACGCTCACCCGCCTGAACACGTTCATGTATTTGACCCAGTAAATCATCCACCTGAGAGCTAGCGGGTAGAACCTCAATCGCAGGATCGACTAACCCTGTGGGTCGCACCACTTGCTCAACCACTTGCCCCGTTTTTTGGTTTTCGTAATCGGCTGGAGTTGCTGAGACAAAAATTGCTTGACGCATCTTGGTCTCAAACTCTGGAAATTTCAGTGGGCGGTTATCCATTGCCGATGGCAAACGAAAGCCATACTCCACCAAGGTGTGCTTGCGAGAGCGGTCCCCGTTGTACATCCCATTGAGCTGCCCAATCAAAACATGGCTCTCATCCAAGAACATCAGTGCGTCATCGGGCAGATAATCGACTAAAGTCGGTGGCGCTTCACCCGGTTTCGCACCTGATAAATGCCGTGAATAGTTTTCAATCCCTTTGCAAAAGCCGAGCTCAGAGAGCATCTCAAGATCAAATCGGGTACGCTGCTCTAAACGCTGAGCCTCGACTAATTTATTACTTTTGACAAACTCATCTAAGCGTTCCCGTAACTCCGCTTTAATGGTTTCAATGGCTTTTAAAACCGTTTCTCTTGGGGTCACATAATGCGAACTTGGATAGACCGTAAAACGGGGTAATTTCTGCTTAATCTTTCCGGTTAAGGGGTCAAAGAAATGGAGTGATTCAACCTGGTCATCAAATAGCTCAACCCGAATCGCCAGCTCGTTATGCTCTGCTGGGAAAATATCGATCGTATCGCCGCGGACCCGAAAAATACCTCGCTGAAAGTCCATTTCATTGCGCTCATACTGCATTGAAATGAGTCGGGTCACGATGTCGCGTTGACTTAATTTATCACCAGGACGTAAGGTCAAGACCATGCTGTGATAATCGCCTGGATTACCAATGCCATAAATGGCCGATACGGTAGCCACGATCACCACATCTCGACGTTCTAATAAACTTTTCGTAGCGGATAAACGCATCTGCTCAATATGCTCATTAATCGATGAGTCTTTTTCGATAAATAAGTCGCGCTGAGGAACGTAGGCTTCGGGCTGATAGTAGTCGTAATAACTCACAAAATATTCAACCGCATTTCTGGGGAAAAATTCCCGAAACTCAGAGTACAACTGTGCTGCAAGTGTTTTATTGGGTGCAAAGATAATCGCCGGTCGCCCCATCCTCGCAATGACATTGGCCATCGTGAACGTTTTGCCCGAACCCGTAACCCCTAACAGAGTTTGAAATAACAATCCATCCTCGAGTCCTTCGCACAACTGATCAATCGCAGCCGGTTGATCGCCGGCCGGAGGAAATGGTTGATAGAGTTGATATGGTGAATTGGGAAAAGAAACAAACTTCGACTCATCGAGAGTCGCTGCCTGCTCAATCTTTAGAGCAATATCCTCCGCAACTCCAGTCGAATCGGTAAAAACGACTGTATCTGGATTCTTTTTTTTGCTGGTTGATTTTGGGGTGAGCTTTGGCATCTCGGCTATCATTTACGGCTAGGGATGAACTATCTAGCAATTTATAAATAATCTTCAATTTTGCCGTTTTTATTCCATTTACACCAACCGCCTCTAAGGGCCTGATTTACAACAACTAATCGATATTTCCACCATGAATCTGTTTTCTTCCGTCCAGCTTGCTCCCAAAGATCCAATTTTTGGCCTGACCGAGGCTTATAACGCCGACCAAAGACCAAGCAAAGTTAATTTAGGGGTGGGGGTTTACTACACCGATGAAGGCAAAGTTCCACTATTACGCGCTGTCCTTGAGGCCGAGAAAGAAGTCGTTGCCAAAGAAGCGCCGCGTGCCTACATTCCGATTGAAGGACCTAATCCCTACAACTCAGCAGTCCAGAACTTACTTTTTGGCAAAGACTCAGCATTGATTCAGGCTGGGCGAGTGGTCACTGCAGAGTGCCTGGGTGGCACCGGGGCCCTCCGCGTCGGTGGGGATTTTGTAAAACGTCTTGAACCTACTGCAAAAGCAGCCATTAGCTCCCCAAGCTGGGAAAACCATCGCGGTATTTTTGAGGCTGCTGGATACGACGTTTTGGAATACACCTACTTTGACCCAAAAACACGGGGCGTAGACTTTGATGGCATGGTGAAGTCGCTCGAGTCTTTTCCTGCGAAAACCCTAGTCATCCTCCACGCGTGCTGCCACAATCCAACGGGGGCGGATCTCACCAAAGATCAATGGCAAACCATTATTTCGATTTGCCAACAAAAAAAGCTAATTCCATTTCTTGATATCGCCTACCAAGGCTTTGCAGACGGCATTGAGGAAGATGGCGCTGCTGTGCGTATGTTTGCTGATTCAGGAATGTCGTTCTTTGTATCAAGCTCTTTCTCCAAATCTTTCTCTTTATATGGTGAGCGCGTTGGCGCCTTGTCTATCGTGACGCAAAGCAAAGAGGAATCCACCCGCGTGCTCTCTCAGCTCAAACGTGTGATTCGAACCAATTACTCGAACCCGCCAACCCATGGTGCTGCGATTGTGGCAACGGTTCTCAACTCACCTAAACTGCGTCAAATGTGGGAGGATGAGTTAGCTCAAATGCGCGATCGAATTAAATCCATGCGCCATGGTTTAAAAGAGAAACTGGCGGCAGCTGGTGTATCGCAAAACTTTTCATTTATTGAGGCACAACGGGGAATGTTCTCTTACTCAGGATTGACTTCGGATCAGGTCGCCAAACTGCAAGAGCAAGATGGCATTTATGCCTTATCCACAGGACGAATTTGTGTTGCTGCCTTAAATACCAAAAATATAGATCGGGTCGCTCAGGCCATTGCCCGGGTTCTCATGTCAAAATAGGATCTTTGCTGGTTCTGGAGAGTATTGAATGCTTTATCAAATCTACGATTTCCAAAAAGCATTATTGCAACCCCTAACGGAGTGGGCAAAAACGACTGCGGAGACTTTTGTAAACCCCGCCAACCCACTCTCTTTGGTGCCAGGTGCTGAGCGTCTGGCAGCGAGTTATGAACTGTTACACCGTCTTGGCAAAGACTATAAAAAACCTGAGTTTGGAATTCGCAGTGTCAAAGCCCACGGCAAAGAGGTTGTTGTCCAAGAATTGACTGCTCTAGCCAAGCCTTTTTGTAATTTGGTCCGCTTCAAGCGTTTTTCAGATGATATTGAAGTCATCTCCAAAATGAAGCAAGACCCTGTCGTTTTAATTGTTGCCCCACTCTCGGGTCATCATTCGACCTTATTGCGCGATACCGTGCGTACCATGTTGCAAGATCACAAGGTCTACATTACTGATTGGATCGATGCCCGGATGGTTCCAAATGATCAGGGTGTGTTTGGTTTAGATGATTACGTCCATTACGTTGAAGATTTCATTCGCCACATTGGCGCTGAAAACTTGCATGTGATATCGGTGTGCCAACCAACCGTACCAGTACTGGGTGCCGTCTCTCTGATGGCTTCGCGTGGTGAGAGTACACCTCGCTCACTGGTGATGATGGGCGGCCCAATCGATGCACGCAAATCACCAACCGCGGTGAACTCTCTGGCGATGAGTAAATCGATTGAATGGTTTGAGGCGAATACGATTCACAATGTACCGCCACCCCATCCTGGTGTCGGACGACGAGTTTATCCGGGGTTCTTGCAGCACATGGGTTTTATTGCTATGAACCCAAGTAATCATCTTCAATCCCACTGGGATTATTTTCAAAACTTGGTTCGGGGCGACGAACAAGATGCACAAGCCCATATCCGCTTTTATGATGAATACAACGCAGTGCTAGATATGGATGCCCACTATTATTTAGATACCATTCGTACCGTCTTCAAAGACTATGCGCTACCCAATGGGACTTGGATGGTTCGTAGTGAGCTCGTTAAGCCGCAAGATATTCAAAGATCTGCCTTGCTCACGATTGAGGGCGAGATGGATGATATTTCGGGGAGCGGTCAAACGCGTGCGGCCCATAAATTATGTAAGGGAATCGAGGAGTCGAGGAAAGAGCATTACGAAGTGAGCGGTGCTGGACATTACGGTATTTTTTCTGGAAGTCGCTGGCGTAATAAGGTCTATCCTCGTATCCAACAATTTATTCGCGCTCACCACTCATCGAACCCCAGCAATCAAGACGCGAATTAAATTGCATCGGATTTAAAGTCCATGCCCTCACCCAAGCTGGCCGACCTACTCGAAGACGCACTTCCGCAAACACAGTGCACTAAGTGCGGCTATCCTGATTGCCGCGGTTACGCAGAGGCGCTCGCTGAGGGCGAAAAACCTAATCGCTGCCCCCCGGGTGGTGTAGAAGGAATCATTCGTCTTAGCCAAATCCTGAATTACCCATCAAATGAAGAAACTCGCACGATTGATCCAGAGTGCGGAGTTGAACGGCCACGTCCAGTCGCCTGGATTGATCCACAAGCCTGCATTGGCTGCACGCTGTGTATCCAGGCATGCCCGGTCGATGCGATCGTTGGCGCGTCAAAACAAATGCACACCGTTCTTCCTGAGTGGTGTACCGGCTGTGATTTATGCGTTGCCCCCTGCCCAGTGGATTGCATTCATATGCTGAATGTAACGGGTGAGCAGACCGGCTGGAATGCCTGGTCACCCGCCCAAGCTGATCTTGCGAGAGCTCGCTACGAGTCGCATTTAAATCGATTCGAACGGGAAGAGCGCGACCAACAGGAGCGATTAGCCACTAAAGCCAAAGCCAAATTAGCCGCATTGGATCAAAATCAAGCCACAAGCCAAGCGCAACTCGATGAAATCGAACGAAAACGAGCGATTATTGCTGCAGCGATTGCGCGAGTAAAGCAATCGGGCTCATCAACATCATGAATCTTGAGCAGCGCATTGCCTTTTTTGAGCAATTGAAGGCAAATAATCCGAAGCCAACCACCGAACTAGAATATAGCTCGCCATTCGAACTATTAACTGCGGTCTTACTATCAGCGCAAGCAACCGATGTATCGGTGAACAAGGGAACTCGCCGGTTGTTCGCAGTCGCCAATACGCCCAAAGCCATCCTAGCGCTTGGTGAGGAAGGGGTGCGTCCTTACATTCAACATATTGGGCTCTACAGGACAAAAGGAAAGCATTTACAAGAAACCTGTCGAATCTTACTTGAGCGCCATGGCGGTGAGGTGCCCAGAAACCGATCTGACCTTGAGGCACTTCCTGGCGTTGGGCGCAAAACCGCCAATGTGATCCTCAATACGGCATTTGGGGAAGCAACGATTGCAGTCGATACCCATATTTTTCGAGTATCGAATCGCACGGGTCTTGCCCCTGGCAAAAATGTCCTTGAAGTTGAAAAGAAGCTGATGAAAAGGATTCCCAACGACTACCTCATAGATGCTCATCATTGGCTCATTTTGCTCGGCCGCTATGTATGCAAAGCCCGAAATCCGGAATGTGCGCAATGCATCGTCGAGCCTTTATGCTCCTATCGATATAAAACCAATCAAGGAAAAATACGTGGCACTGTTCAACCCAAGTCGCGATGAGGTTCGACAATTTTTTTGCGGAGCGTGGCAAAAACAGTTAACTGGGAGTGTATTAACACCCCTTGAGATGATAGCCTGTTCATGGATCAAGCTTCACCCCGAGTATCACGCTATTTTGTCGAACAATGAAGCGCTTGTCCAAGAATTTACCCCCGAACAAGGGCAAACCAATCCCTTCTTGCATTTGTCGATGCACTTATCCATAAGTGAGCAAATTTCAATTGATCAGCCCCCCGGAATTAAATTAGTCGCTGAGCAACTTAGTCGTAAATTAGATTCGGAGCATGAAGCCCAGCATCAAATCATGGAATGCTTAGGGCGTGCGCTTTGGGAATCGCAGCGTAACGGTCAAGCTTTAGATGCGGTAGCATACATTGATTCCATCCGAAAATTACTCTAGGTTATGTAATGAATCAGACTGCTGAATCCGACCCAATTACTTTATTTCGCTCCAATTGGGCAACCTATCAAAAACTACTTGAGCATAACTACATGTTTCATCACGAATTAGTTCATGCTAGTCAACAGCTAATTCAATCAATTGATCAGCCGCTGGCCCTTGTAGATCTTGGTTGTGGAGACGCCTCGCTCAGTCAAATACTTTTTAAAAATAATCAAATCTCACGTTACATAGCATGCGATCTTTCCCAACCAGCGTTGCAGCTTGCTAAAGCTAATTTGGCGCCCTGGTCCTCGCAATTGGAATTAAATTGCTTGGATATGCTCGAGCAACTTGGGCAAATACCAGACAGATCACTTGATCTAGTATTTTCAAGTTATGCCATTCATCATTTGACCGATCAATCCAAATTGGCTCTTTTTAAAGAATGCTTTCGGGCCCTAAATCACTCAGGGTCGTTTGTGCTGATCGATGTGATGCGTAACGATGGACAAAGTCGAGATAATTATCTCGATAATTATTTATGTATGGTCGAAAAGGACTGGGTGGCGATCAACTCCATCGAGCGCACCCGTATTACTGAGCATGTGCGAGGCAATGACTTTCCTTTGAGTCCCTCTGAATATC
>VFQT010004633.1_pt1 | contig 11208 bp, 13 predicted proteins | sample 3512381 | NCBI WGS metagenome assembly VFQT01 (sample SAMN10412376, study PRJNA504923) | tailings metagenome | isolation source: Relicate 2 Philex TSF3 active mining site | place: Philippines: Tuba, Benguet | collected 2017-08-29 | reverse complement strand
CGGTCATCCGGTCTAGGTCCAGTCGCGAGACTTCCAGGATGGGGATGCCGGTGGCCGCAGCAATACGCACGGCCTCGCGCAGGCGCTCGTCAGCAGGCAGGCGCGCCTGGACATACAGGGCCTTGGCCGGGACGCGCCCGTGCAGGGCCTCCAGCACCGGATTGCGACCGGCCAGAATGCTGCCCTCGGTCCGGGCCGGTCGACCGCCCCCTGCTGCCCCCGCCGGGGCCGCGCCCGGGCTTGCCGCCCGGCGCTTGGCCTTCGCCGCGGGATGGTGCGGCCGGTCCTGGGCCTTGGGAGTCGGACCCTTGGCGGCCAGGGCCTTGCGCCGCTGCCCACCGGAGCCAACGGTAGGGCCCTTCTTCGAACCTGGATTGCGCATCGCTCCCCGTCGCTGGGAGTTGCCGGCCATGGCTATCCCTCCAGGGACCAGCGGGCACCCTGCGGGGTGTCCTCGATCCTGATGCCGATGGCCTCCAGGCCGTCGCGCAGGGCATCGGCGGCGGCGAAGTCCTTGCGTGCCCGGGCCTGCTGCCGCTGGTCGAGCATCACGGTGACGAGGGCATCGATGACCTGCGTGGACCGCTCGGAGCCGTGACCCGGGGCGGTCGACCATGGCGGCGCGTACGGGTTCAGGCCAAAGACCTCGAGCATGGCGATGGTGGCCCGCAGGGCTGCCGTCGCCGTCGGTTCATCCTCGGCGGCAATGGCGGCATTGCCCTGTCGCACGGTGTCATGGATGACCGCGAAGGCAGCCGGAGCGGACAGGTCGTCGTCCATCGCCGCATCGAAGGCCGCGGGCCTGGCACCGGGCTCGACCACCAGCAGGGTTGGCTCGCCACCGGCGAGCTCGTGGGCCCGCTGCAGGAAACCCTCGATCCGGCGATAGCCCTGGCCGGCCTCGCGGACGGCATCATCGGAGTACTCCAGCATCGAGCGGTAGTGGGATCCGACCAGGTAGTAGCGCAACTCGACCGGGCGGACCCTGCGGATCACCTCCTCCACGAGCAGGGAGTTCCCCAGGGACTTGCTCATCTTCTCCCCGGCCGTGGTCACCCAGGCGTTGTGCATCCAGAACTGCGCGAACTGCTGGCCAGCGGCGCGGGACTGGGCGATCTCGTTCTCATGGTGCGGGAAGACCAGGTCCAGGCCCCCGCCGTGGATATCGAAGCGATCGCCGAGGTACTTGGCGGCCATCGCCGAGCACTCGATATGCCAGCCGGGCCGCCCCGGACCCCACGGGGTCTCCCAGGCAGGCTCGCCCGGCTTGGCTCCCTTCCACATCGCGAAGTCCCGCGGATCGCGCTTGGCCTGGGCGGTCGAATCCGGCGAGGCCAGCATGTCGTCCACCCGCTGCCCGCTGAGGGAACCGTAGGCGGGGAAGGAGCGCACGTCGAAGTAGACATCGCCATTCGCCGGGTAGCCATGGCCGAGTTCGATCAGTCGCTGCATCAGGGCGACCATCTCCGGCACATGGCCGGTCGCACGCGGCTCGTAGGTGGGTGGCAGGCACCCCAGTGCCTCGTAGGCCCGGTTGAAGGCCCGTTCATTGCGCATGGCCAGCACCCAGTACGGGACGTCCTCGTGGCCGGCATTGTGGATGATCTTGTCGTCGATATCGGTCACGTTGCGCACGAAGGTGACGTCCAGGCCGCTGGCCTTCAGCCACCTGCGCAGCACGTCGAAGGCGACCCCGCTGCGCACATGGCCAATATGCGGCGGTGCCTGCACGGTCGCGCCGCACAGGTAGATGCCCGCGCGGCCGGGCTCGATCGGCTCGAAGGGGCGCACCTTGCGGGTCGCAGTGTCGTACAGGTGCAGCGGCATGCTCGAAGGCTATCCGTGAGCCGCTACTGGCCGTAGACGCAGGCGACGGCGATGGCCGCCAGGCCCTCGCCGCGGCCGGTCAGGCCCAGGCCATCGGTGGTCGTGCCCGAGACCCGCACGGGGGCGCCGATGGCGGCGCCCAGGACGTCCTGCGCTTCCTGGCGCCGAGTGCCGACCTTGGGCCGGTTGCCGATCACCTGCACCGATCCATTGCCGATCCGCAGGCCCGCGGAGCGGATCAGGCCGGTCGCATGGGCAAGCAGGCTGATTCCTGAGGCATCCGCCCAGGCCGGGTCGCTGGTGCCGAAGACCGAGCCAAGGTCGCCGAGCCCGGCAGCGGACAGCAGGGCATCGCACAGGGCATGGGCCGCGACATCCCCATCGGAGTGGCCCGACAGGCCCACCTCACCGGGCCACAGCAGGCCAGCGAGCCATAGTTGCCTGCTCGCCGGGGGCGCGGCATAGGCATGGACATCGGTGCCGACCCCGACCATCGGAACGCCGTTCATCTGCCCGCTGCTCATCCGCGAGCGCTCGTGGTCCGCCGCCGGGCCAGGATCGCCTCGGCCAGGATCAGGTCGATCGGGCGCGTGATCTTGAAGGCCTCTTCATGGCCGGGGATCACCTGGATGGCGATGCCGCCCTGCTCGACCAGGCCGGCATCGTCGGTAGCGGATTGGTCGCCCGGCTCCACCGCTGCATGCGCTCCCTGCAGCACGCTGCGCTGGAATCCCTGCGGGGTCTGGATCGCCCGCAGGGCAGATCGGTCCAGGGTCTTGGTCACGACCCCGTTGCCGTCCACTTCCTTGATGGTGTCGGCAACTGCGATCCCGGGGACCACGGCTTGTGCGCCGCCGCGAACCGCGGCGACAACCGCGGCGACCACCTCCGGTGGGACCAGTGGCCGGGCGGCATCGTGCACGAGGACCACGTCCACGTCGTCGGGCAGGGCGATCAGCGCCCGGGCCACCGACTCCTGGCGGTTGTCACCGCCGCAGACCACGGTGATGTCGGTCGCACCGTCCACCTGCGCCACCAGCGACCTGACCTGCTCGACCTGGTCAGCCGGAGCGGCGACCACGATGACCTGCACGGCACGCGAGGCGGCAAGGGCATGCACGGCATGGACCAGCATCGGGGCTCCGCCGATATCGCGCAGGGCCTTCGCCGTCCCCGGCCCGAGTCGCAGCCCCTGGCCAGCGGCCGGGACCAGGGCCCCAGCCCGCCCCTGCGCCGACATCGAGAGTGCTCCAGTGCCCGCCTAGGAAGCGAGCACCTCGTCGAGGATGGCCTCCGCCTTGTCCTCATTGGTCTTCTCGGCCAGGGCAAGCTCACTGACCAGGATCTGACGAGCCTTCGCCAGCATCCGCTTCTCGCCTGCGGACAGGCCGCGCTCCCGCTCGCGGCGCCACAGGTCGCGGACGACCTCGGCCACCTTGATGACATCCCCAGAGGCGAGCTTCTCCAGGTTCGCCTTGTAGCGGCGGGACCAGTTGGTGGGCTCCTCGGTGTATGGCTGGCGCAGGACGTTGAAGACGCGGTCCAGGCCCTCCTGGTTCACCACGTCGCGGACGCCGACCAGGTCGACGTTGTCGGCCGGCACCCGGACGGTCAGGTCCCCCTGGGCAACCCGCAGGACGAGGTACTCGCGATCGACGCCCTTGATGGAGCGGATCTCGACTGCCTCGATGAGCGCGGCCCCGTGATGGGGGTAGACAACGGTGTCACCGACGTTAAACGCCATTGATGTGAGCCCCTTTCTGAGCCCAAAGGGTACCACGCATGAGGACGTCCGATCCCGGGCCGATACTCTGCCTCCGTGATCCGGAACGACGCCAACGCCCGACTCCGCACCCCTGTCAGCCCCTCCTCCCCGCCGGCGAGACGCCGACTAGGCAAGGCAGGTGCCCTCCTCCTGATCGCAGCGGTGCTGATGCCCGCCCTGGCTGGCTGCTTCAACGGCCAGCGCGCTACCACCACGGTCCAGGCCACTCAGGACAGCAATAACGGCACCCAGGCCAAGCTCGGCGGCCTGCGCGTGGACAACGCGACCCTGGTCTCCGGGCCGGATGGCACGTCAACCGCCACCTTGATCATGAGCCTGTTCAACGATGGCCGTGAGCCGGACACCCTGGTCGGCGTGACCATCAACGGGCAGCCGGCGATCCTCAACGGCGCCGCGGTGACCGAGGGCGTCGTGCAACTGCCGATTGGAGCAGGGATCACCTTCGGCTACCAGAACAGCGAGTCCTGGGTGAACTCGTACGAGATCACCCAGGCGGAGAGCGCCTACGTCCCCGTGCAACTGCGATTCCAGCGCGCCGGGATCCTGGACTTCAGTGCTCTGACGGTGCCGCCGGTCGGCATCTACGAGGGAATCGCTCCCAACCCGCTCACCGCGCCGGCACCGTAGCCGCCGGCGGGCCTACGCGTCGAACTTGTAGCCCAACCCACGGATCGTGAGCAGGTGCACCGGCTGGGCCGGATCCTGCTCGACCTTGGCGCGCAGCCGCTTGGCGTCGACGTCCAGGGTCTTGGTGTCGCCGACATAGTCCGCGCCCCAGACGCGATCGATCAACTGGGCCCTGGTCATGACTCGCCCCGAGTTGCGGACGAGCATCTCCAGCAGGTCGAACTCCTTCAAGGGCATCGGCACGACCTGGCCGCGCACGGTAACCACGTGGCGGTCGATGTCCAGGCGAACCGGCCCTGACTCAACGACCGAGGGCAGGATCTCCTCCAGCTCCCCGTGCCTACGTAGGACCGCCCGGATGCGGGCGAGCAGCTCCCGGGCGGAGAAGGGCTTGGTGACGTAGTCGTCGGCCCCCAGTTCTAGGCCGACCACCTTGTCGATCTCGCTGTCCTTGGCGGTGAGCATGATGATCGGGACGGTGGACCTCCCCCGGACCTGCTTGCAGACCTCGGTGCCGGAGATGCCCGGGAGCATGAGGTCGAGCAGGATCAGGTCCGCGCCGCGCCGGTCGAACTCGTCCAGGGCCGCATGCCCGTCCCGGGCGACCGCCACCTCGTAGCCCTCGCGCGTGAGCATGAAGGAGACGGCCTCGGAGAAGGACTCCTCGTCCTCGACCACCAGGATCCGCGTCACTGAACGACCTCCAGGCCATGACCGGGCTCGGCCTCAGCGTACGCCGGCAGGCGAAGGGTGAAGGTCGATCCGACGCCGACCTCGGACCATGCCCGGCACTCGCCGCCGTGGTTCTGGCAGACGTGCTTGACGATTGCCAGGCCCAGACCGGTACCGCCGGTCACCCGGGAGCGGGCCTGGTCAACCCGGTAGAACCGCTCGAAGATCCGATCGAGGTCGTTGGCCGGTATCCCGATCCCCTGGTCCTTGACGATGATCTCCACGATGCCCTCCGCGGCCCGCGCATCCACGGCCACTCGGGTGTGACTGGGGGAATAGGCGATCGCATTCGTCAGCAGGTTGCGCACCGCGGTCTGCAGCTGGCTGCGATCCCCGAGGATGCAGGCTCGGCACGGCTCGCCGAGGAGGAAGGCGATGTGATGGCTGGCTGCCAGGGTGCGCACGTCGTCCACCGCGCGCTCGAGGAGCTCGTCCACGTCCACCACCTCGGCGCGTTCCGCCGGATCGTCTCCCTGCAGTCGGGACAAGTCGATGACGTCCTGGATCAAGGAGGCCAGCCGGCTCGCCTCGACCTGCATCCGCTCGGCGAAGTGCCGCACCTGCTCCGGATCGTCGGTCGCGGCGCTCATCGCCTCGGCGAGGATCGACATGGCACCCACCGGCGTCTTCAGCTCGTGGCTCACGTTCGCCACGAAGTCGCGCCGGACCGCATCGACCCGACGTTCCTCGGACAGGTCGTCGATCAGGACCAGGACCGCACCGGTGGTCAGCAGTGCGGCGCGGGCTCGCAGCTCGAGCAGCTCGCGGCCCAGCGGGGGACGTCGAACCCGCATCTCGCGCTCGACGGTCTCCCCCGACTCGATGGCATCGGCCGCCAGGGACGCGATCTCCGGAACCATGATGCGGCTGCGATTGACCAGTCCCAGGGCTTGGGCGCGGGAGCTGGCATGCAGGATCGCACCCCCGGGCGCCACGACCATGGAGACCGAGGACAGGACCGCCAGCACCTCCATGACCCCCTCCGGGATCGCGGGCAGACCGGCCGATGCAGGGGCCAGGGCCTCTGGGGCGGGCTCAGCCGCCCGCAGGTGCCTTCTGGTCACGCTTGCAGGATAGGTGCGCGCGCCAGCATCGGATACCGAGCCGGGCCGTAGACGGGCAGGCTTCCCAGAGGATTCATCCCGCGCAACCCAGCGATCACCTGGCCGACGGCCTGCGTTCACCTGCGGACCGGTGCCTGACCAGTACGCCACGCGGCTTCGTGCCGGGCTCAGCGCCCTACTCGGGCTTACGCTGGCCCCAACGTGAAAGCGGGAGGCACCGCCATGCGACTGGCCTACGACGAGGAACTCATTGCCGTCAATGAGGACCTCGTCCAGATGACCCACCTGGTGGGATCGGCGATGAATCGGGCAACGCAGGCACTGCTGGACGCCGACCTGGACATTGCCGAGCAGGTGATCGCCTCGGATGCCCAGGTGGATGCGCTGACCGGTGCCATCGAGGAGCGCTGCTTCGACCTGGTGGCCCTGCAGCAGCCGGTGGCCCGGGACCTGCGGATCATCATCGGGGCCCTGCGCATCGCCGCATCGCTGGAGCGAATGGGCGACCTCGCCGAGCACGTCGCCAAGCAGGCCCGGATGCGGTACCCGCGCCCCGCGATCCCGGCCGAGCTACGCGAGACCTTCGCAGAGATGGGCGGGCTGGCCGAGGCCATCGTCGCCAAGACCGGGGCGGTGATCGCCTCCAAGGACGTATCCCTCGCGGCGGATATCGCCGCCCACGACGAGGACATGGACCGGCTGCACCGGGAGCTGTTCACGATCGTGCTGTCCCCGAGCTGGACCCACGGCATCGAGGCCGCGATCGATGTCACCCTGCTGTCCCGCTACTACGAGCGCTATGCCGATCACGCGGTTTCGGTGACCCGCCGGGTGGTCACCATCGTCACCGGCGAGCCCTATGTGGGCGTCACCCTGGAGCCCTGAGGCGGTCCGGGCTGGGCCGGCACCGGAGGGTAGCCAGGCAAGCCGACCTGTGCGACCCTTACCGCCGTGACGGTCCGATCCCTGGCCAGCCGGCCCACTGGCGGCCCTTTGCCGTCGCGCATCGCGGTGCTGTCCGTCCATACCTCCCCCCTGGACCAGCCCGGTACGGGTGACGCGGGCGGGATGAACGTCTACATCGCCGAGACCTCCGCGCTGCTGGCCCGGGCCGGCATCGAGGTTGAGGTCTTCACCCGGGCGACTGCCTCCGGCCAGCCGTCGGTCGTGGAGGTGGCACCAGGTGTGCGCGTCCGGCACGTCAATGCCGGGCCCTTTGAGGGGCTCGCGAAGGCGGACCTGCCCTCCCAGCTGTGCGCGATGACGGCCGGGGTGATGCGGGTCGAGGCCGCCCATCCGGAGGGCTGGTTCGATCTCATCCACTCGCACTACTGGCTCTCAGGGCAGGTCGGATGGCTAGCCGGCGAGCGCTGGGGGGTTCCCCTGGTGCATTCAATGCACACCATGGCCAAGGTGAAGAATGCGGGACTCGCCCAGGGCGATACCCCGGAGCCAGCCGTGCGCATCATCGGCGAGGAGCAGGTGGTGGTGGCCGCCACTCGGCTCGTCGCGAACACGGTCATCGAGGCCGGTGAGCTCGTGGACCTGTACGGGGCTGAGCCCAGCCGGGTGGACGTCGTCCACCCGGGAGTCGACCTGGAGGTCTTCTCCCCCGGCGCCCGCAGTGCGGCCCGGGCCGACCTGGGCATCGCCCCTGATGCTGTCCTGCTGCTCTTCGTCGGTCGCATCCAGCCGCTGAAGGCGCCCGACGTGCTGATCAGGGCGGCAGCCGACCTCGTCGATCGCCACCCAGAACTTCGGGCTCGGCTGGTGGTCGCGGTGTGCGGCGGTCCGTCCGGCTCCGGGCTGGAGCGGCCGACTGCCCTGGAGGACCTCGCGCGCGACCTGCGCATCGAGGACCTGGTCCGCTTCGTCCCACCGGGAAGGCGCGAGCGGCTCGCCCAGTGGTACCAGGCGGCGGACCTGACGGTGGTGCCCAGTCACTCGGAGTCCTTCGGCCTGGTGGCCGTGGAGTCCCAGGCCTGCGGGACCCCGGTGGTCGCCGCGAAGGTCGGCGGCCTGCGGACCGCGGTGGCCGACGGCCGCAGCGGCCTGCTGATCGACGGCCATGACCCTGCCGAATACGCACGTGCCATCGCCAGCCTCATCGAGCATCCCGATCGCCTGACCGCCATGGCCATCGCCGCCCGCAGCCATGCCGAGCAGTTCGGCTGGGCGGGGACGGCAGCGGGCCTGATGGGCACCTACGGCAAGGCCCTGGCCGAGTACCGCAGCGGGGCGGCCGGGCCCGAGGGTCGCGTCCTTGTCACCATCTAGCGAACCTGCCCAGCCGGCCGCACAGGTGATCCGCGCCTACCTGGTCGAGGCCGGCCTTGAGCACGAGGAGTCCCTGCCAGGCACCTTCGTGGCAGTCCTGCCCGGCGTGCACAAACTGCGGACCACGGTCTCGCTCACGGTGGGTCGCCATGCGGTGACCATCAATGCCTTCGTCGCCCGCCGCCCCGATGAGTGCCAGGACCAGGTGCACGCCTGGCTGCTGGAGCGCAATCGTCGGCTGTACGGGGTGGCCTTCAGCATCGACCAGCACGGCGACATCTACCTGACCGGCCGGGTTCCCCTGCATGCCATCACCCCCGAGGAGCTGGACCGCCTGCTCGGGCAGGTGCTGCAGGAGGCCGACGGCTCCTTCAACACCATCCTCGAGCTCGGCTTCGCCGGGGCGATCCGGCGGGAGTGGCAGTGGCGCATCTCCCGGGGCGAGTCCACCGCGAACCTGGCGGCCTTCGCGCACCTGGCCGCCGACCTGGGTACCCCGGCGGAAGATCGCCCGTCCTAGCCGCATGGGCCGATCCGGCAGGATGAGCACATGCCCGATACCGGTCCCTACACCCTGATCCTGCTGCGCCATGGCGAGAGCCAGTGGAATGCCCGGAACCTGTTCACCGGCTGGGTGGACGTCGACCTGAACGAGGTGGGCATCGCCCAGGCCCAGCGTGGAGGCGAGCTGCTGGCTGAGGCCGGCCTGCTGCCCGAGGTCGTGCACACCTCCCTGCTGCGCCGGGCGATCCGGACCGCCAACCTGGCACTGGAGGCCTGTGATCGGCACTGGATCCCGGTGGTTCGCAACTGGCGGCTGAACGAGCGGCACTACGGGGCGCTGCAGGGCAAGGACAAGCGGCAGACCATGGAGGAGTTCGGCGAGGAGCAGTTCATGCTCTGGCGCCGCTCCTATGACGTGCCGCCGCCCCCCATCGACCCGGGCAGCCAGTGGTCCCAGGTGGCCGATCCCCGGTACGCCGCCCTGCCACCGCAAGCCCGACCGCTGACCGAGTGCCTGGCGGACGTGGTGCGCCGCCTGATCCCCTATTGGGAGGACGTGATCGTCGCGGAGCACCTGCGGCAGGGCCGAACCGTGCTGGTAGCAGCGCATGGCAACTCCCTGCGCGCCCTGGTCAAGCACCTGGACCAGATCAGCGACGCCGACATCGCCGGCCTGAACATCCCGACCGGGATCCCCCTGGTCTACCGGCTCGACCACGACCTGCGACCGCTGGTGCCTGGCGGTGAGTACCTCGATCCCGAGGCTGCCGAGCAGGCTGCGGCCGCCGTCGCTGCCCAGGGCCGCACGGTGGCGTCGGCGTGAGCACCTCGGCGGACGCCAGCGGCGGCACCCTCCGGCTGGACCTGCAGGACGCGAGCCTGCGCGAATGGGAAGCCGTCGTCCTGGCGAGCGATCCGGAGGCCGGCATCGTGCTGGATCGATCGGCCTTCTACCCGGGCGGGGGCGGTCAGCCACCGGACCACGGGGTGCTGCTGTGGGCCGGGGTGCAGACCCGGATCGTGGACGTGCGCCGCGGCGATGACCTCGCACTGATCCCCCAGCCGCAAGACCCGCTGCCGCCGGTCGGCACCGTCGTTCGCGGTGCCATCGAGGACGAGCGACGCACCGCCCTGATGCGCACCCACTCCGGCCTGCACCTGCTCTCCGGGGTGGTCTTCCGTGACTTCGGAGCCCTGGTCACCGGTTCGAACATGGACCCGCTTTCGGGTCGGCTGGACTTCAACCTCGACGAGGTGCCGGCCGGGTTCAAGGAGTCGGTCGAGGCGGCCTGCAATGCCGAGGTCGGCGCCGATCGGGCGATCACCGCCTATGAGCTGCCGCGGGCGCAGGCCCTGGCCATCCCGGACATCATCAGGACGGCGACGAACCTGCTGCCACCGACGATCGAGGTGGTGCGCATCGTGGACATCCGAGGACTCGACGTCCAGGCCGACGGCGGGACGCACGTGGCGAGTACCGCGCAGATCGGCCGGATCCAGGTAGCGAAGGTGGAGAGCAAGGGCAAGGGATTCCGTCGGATCCGCATCGCCCTGGAAGCCGGCTAGCCGCCGCTAGGGATCGCAGGCGGGACCGCTGGCTACGGGCCTACCGAGGGCCGGTGATCTGCACGATGCGGGGCCGAACGTCGAACAGGTACACCAGGGCGACGACGGTGCCGGCGATCCCGAACAGGGTCAAGGTCAGGTCGGGCAGCACTCCGGTGAGGGCCGCGACCGCACACAGGATGAGCCAGAGCACCTTGCTCTGCCGGCCAACCGCGGGGAAGGCCGCGGTGGGGCGGCGGAAGCAGTCGAAGAGGGCGTACCCCTTCACCGCCAGCAGCAGCACCCACAGGACCAGCACGACGATGTCCTGCACGGCTGTGAGCATGCTTCCAACGTACTGGACGCGACCCGGTCGTGCACCGGGCCGCGTCCAGGGTGGGCCTTGCCAGAGCCTTCCGGCTAGATGCCGACGGCCTCGCGCACCAGGGTGAGGGTCTGCGCGACATTGGAGCGCACGTCCTTGGTGACCGACTCGGCGCGCTGGCGAGCAGTGCTCACCATGGCGCGCACGTCGACGTTCGACAGGTCAACCTTTCGCGGATCGACCTTGCTCAAGTCGACCTTGCTCAAGTCGACCTTGCTCAAGTCGACCTTGCGCGGGTCCACCTTGCTCAAGTCGACCGTCGGCAGGTCCAGCTTCGACAGGTCGACCTTCGGCAGGTCGAACTTCTTCAGATCGACCTTCGGCAGGTCGACCTTCGGCAGGTCGACCCTTGGCAATGCAAATCCGAGCACTCGAAAGCCCTCAGCAGCCTTGGGTGCCTGGTCTTGCGCCACCTGGGCTGCCGGCGGAGCCTGCTCGACGGATTCCGCCGCGGCATACTC